>Ga0315281_10002662_pt1 | contig 26444 bp, 20 predicted proteins | sample YL17G07_0_MG_FD_204540 | JGI IMG/M metagenome (GOLD analysis project Ga0315281, IMG submission 204540) | Sediment microbial communities from Yellowstone Lake, YNP, Wyoming, USA - YL17G07_0 | ecosystem: Environmental > Aquatic > Freshwater > Lake > Sediment | place: USA: Wyoming | collected... | reverse complement strand
ATTTTCCGTTTTCTTCCGGAGTCAAAGCTATGGAAATTGCCTTTCTCATCTCCGCCTCCTGACCACATAGATAGCACAAAGCGGAGATTAATAGAAGCTAAATATGAATCAATACACTAGCCTCTCTTTGAGAGAGGGTTTGTTTTCTGTTTTCCGTTTTCTGTTTTCATCTCAGGCAGGTAACTTGCAGTGAGTGTTTTTTGTAATATAATCATTTTATAAACTTACTGTCTTTAATTTTTTATAGCTGTAGGGCGGGAAAGTGAAACGCATCCCGCCTTCAGCATTAGGGCAAACTGAAATCATGCCGCAATACATTCGCGCCTTTGCTCCAGGAGGCACGTTCTTTTTCACGGTCACGTTGTTGGAACGCCGCCGGAAACTCTTGACCGAACACATTGACGATCTTCAGGCTGTGTTCAAGGCGGCCCGTCAACGTCGACCGTTCACTGTCGAGGCCGTTGTCATTTTGCCCGACCACCTGCATTGCATCTGGACGCTGCCTTCCGGAGACGCGGATTTCTCAACGCGATGGCATGATATCAAAGCGCGGTTTGCCGCACAAATTCCCAGAGGGGAGAGACTTTCAGCGCGGCGCCTAAAGAAGGGAGAACGAGGGATTTGGCAGCGACGCTTTTGGGAACACGCCATCCGCGACGAGGGTGACTATGAGCGTCACGTTGATTACATCCACTACAATCCGGTAAAGCACAGTCACGTGACGAGGGTTGCGGATTGGCCTTATTCAAGCTTCCATCGTTACGTTCGAAGCGGTATTTATAACCTTGAATGGGCGGGAGATGATAACGTTCGGCGTCTAGAGATGGAATGATGCAAAAGGCGGGATGCGCTTAGCTTTCCCGCCCTACGGTCCTTCGGTCCTACTATGTATATAAAAAGACTATACAAATATATTCCTTTTGATGGTAATCTTGATTCTTCGATAGAACATGATCGACGAAAAGGTTTTGAAAATGGAGAAATTTGGTATTCAAAAGCAAAAGATTTAAATGATCCATATGATTGCAGACCGATTATCATCATAGATAACAAACAAATTCCTGAAATAATAAAAAATCTAACAAATGAGGAGATTAATTATCTTAAAACAAAAATTAAGTTTGATAGTACCGAAGAGCTTTTACTTAAGATAATTAATCCTCAGAGAATAAAGCATGTAGACAGAATAGAAAAGCATCATTTAATTCTTTTTGTCTTTAAGTCTTATGTTTATAGATTCCAATTTGCCAAACTGTCTAATATCGGTATACTAAGTCTCACAGAAGACAATAGTAACATTCTAATGTGGGCTCATTATGCAAAGAATCATTCAGGAATTTGTTTAGGCTTTGAAAGAAACCAAAAAAACCTATTAGGCTCACTTAAAACTAGAAAAATTAGGTACTTAAAGCATCAACCCAGAGTTTCACTTCTTGAAACGATGCACGAAAAATACGGCAAATCGGAAGAAATGTTTTTTAGAAAATCAAGGCATTGGATACATGAAAAAGAATGGCGTAACTGTAAGCCAGAAGGAAACAAAACTTATCAATATCCAGGTAAATTGAAAGAAATTATACTTGGAGTTAATTTCCCCCGCAAGAATTATCAATTAATACGAGATATTTTTGGAAATAAAGTTGAATATTTTAAGACAACTTTGGGGAATAGTTATGAAATAATTATTAAAAATCTAAAAGAATAAAAATGAATAACGATCGCATTAAGACTCATAGCTAGGCCTAAGGCTTATCTGGTAGAATATAAAAAGGCAGGGGTTATCTGGCCCCTGCCTTTGTTGTCTTTTACCGAAAACCGAAAACCGAAAACAGAAAACAGAAAACCCTCAGTTAAAGGTCCCCCAGACCACTTTCTTGGGTTGGGCGGGGTGTTCCAGCAGGGAAAGGGCGCTCTTCAGGATGCCCGGGGCGTCCAGGCCGTATTTTTCCCGGAGGATGTCCTGGGAGCCGTGTTCCACGAAGGTATCCGGGATGCCCAGGCGTTTCACGGGGATGCCCGTGAGATCCCGGTCGGCCAGGAGTTCCAGGACGGCGCTGCCGAAGCCCCCCGAGGCCACATTTTCTTCCACGGTGAGGACCCGGCCGGTGCGGGCCGCCAGGGTCAGGATGAGTTGCTCATCCAGGGGTTTGACGAACCGGGCGTTCACCACGGCGGCATGGAAGCCTTGTTTTTCCAGTTCCCCGGCCGCGGCCATGGCCGGGCGCACGGAGGCCCCCAGGGCCAGGATGAGGAGGTCGTCCCCTTCCCGCAGGACTTCGGCCTTGCCGATGGGGAGCTTCTGGAGGGTGGAGGAAAAGGCCACTCCCGCCCCCTTGCCCCGGGGGTAGCGCATGGCGATGGGCCCGGGATGCTGGGTGGCGGTAAACAGCATGTGGCGCAGTTCGTCTTCGTCCTTGGGGGCCATCAGCACCAGGTTGGGCAGATGCCGCAGATAGGAAAGGTCGAACAGCCCCTGGTGGGTTTCGCCGTCATCGCCGACGATGCCGCCCCGGTCCAGGGCGAAGACCACCGGCAGATTCTGGAGGCAGACGTCGTGGAGGACCTGGTCGTAAGCCCGCTGCAAGAAGGTGGAATAAATGGCGACCACCGGCCGCATGCCCCCCAGGGCCAGGCCGGCGGCAAAGGTGACGGCGTGCTGCTCGCAGATGCCCACGTCAAAGAAGCGCTCCCGGAAGGTGCTGCGGAAGTCCACCAGGCCGGTGCCGTCGGGCATGGCCGCGCTGATGGCGACGATTTTGTCGTTTTCCCGGGCCAGGCGCACCAGGGTGTCGCCAAAGACCTCCGTGTAGGTGGGCACCTCGCCCACGCTTTTTTTGGGCTCGCCGGTGTCGGGATCGAATCTCCCCAGGCCGTGGAAACCGGTGGGGTCGGTTTCTGCCGGCAGATAGCCTTTCCCCTTGGTGGTGAGAACGTGCACCAGGATAGGACCCCGCAGGTTCTTGACGTTGTTGAAGGTTTCGATGAGGTGGTCCAGGCGGTGACCCTTCACCGGGCCCAGGTAGTTGAATTTCAAGGCTTCAAAGAGCATACCCGGCGTGAAAAAGGCCTTTAAGGACTCCTCGCTTTTTCTGGCCCAGGCCACCAGGTCTTCGCCGATGCTGGGGAAGGAACGCAGAATGTTCTCCACCGTCTTTTTCAGGAAAACCATGGTGGGGCGGGTCAGCTTGCGGCTGAAAAAGGAAGACAACGCCCCGACGTTCGGGGCGATGGACATGCCGTTGTCATTGAGGATGACGATCAGGTCTTTATGCAGATCGCCGGCGTTGTTCAGGGCCTCAAAGGCCATCCCGGCGGTCAGGGCCCCGTCGCCGATCACCGCGATGATGCGGCGGTTTTCCTTGAGGAGGCAGCGGGCGGAGGCCATGCCCAAGGCCGCGGAAATGGAAGTGGAGCTGTGGCCGGTGTCGCAGGCGTCATAGGGGCTTTCAGCCCGTTTCGGAAAGCCGCTGATGCCGCCGTACTGGCGCAGGGTGTGGAACCGGTCCCGGCGGCCGGTGAGCAGCTTGTGGGCATAAGCCTGGTGGCCCACGTCCCAGATGATCTTATCCCGGGGGGCGTCGAAGACGTAGTGCAGGGCGATGGTCAGTTCCACCACCCCCAGGCTGGGGGCCAGGTGCCCGCCGGTGTGGGACACGGTGGAGATGATCATCTCCCGGATTTCCTGGGCCAATTGCGGCAACTGCTCCGGCTGGAGCTTTTTCAAATCTTTGGGACTGCTGATGGTCGCCAACAGCGGCCGGCGGCCGGATTCAGGCCTGGGTTTCAACTGTTCCTCCATTTGGTCCCCCCCTCCTAGGCGCGCCGCACCAGGAGATAGCGCGCAATTTCTCTGAGCGGCTCCGCCCCGGACCCAAAGGGTTCGAGGCTGGCGACGGCCTCTTCTACCAGGCTCCGGGCCCACTCCCGGGCCTTCTCCAGCCCCAGCAGGGCCGGGTAGGTGGCCTTGTGCCGCTTTTCATCCATCCCGGTGGCCTTGCCCATTTCCGCAGCCGACCCCTCCACGTCCAGGAGGTCGTCGGTAATCTGGAAAGCCAACCCGAACTTCTCCCCGTAGCCGGTCAGGCGGGTCACTTCCTCCCGGGACCCGCCTCCCATCAAGGCCCCGGTGCGCACTGCCGCGGTAAGCAGCGCCCCGGTTTTCAGGCGATGGATGGTCTCCAATTCTTGAAAGGTAATCTTCCGCCCTTCCGCCAGCAGATCCAGCATCTGGCCGCCCACCATCCCCTGGTAACCCGCGGCGGCGCCCAGCACCTGGATCACTTCCAACAAACCATTCTCCCGGCCTTCATACCTGGGGGCCGCCACCGCCAGGGTGTGGAACGCGGCCGTAAGAAGCCCGTCGCCGGCCAGGATGGCGGTGGCCTCATCGAATTGCTTGTGGCAGGTGGGCTTGCCCCGGCGCAGGTCGTCATCGTCCATGGCCGGCAGATCATCGTGGATCAGGGAATAGGTGTGGATCATTTCCAGGGCGCCGGCCACCGGCAGGGCTTCCCCGGGATCCCCGCCCACGGCCTCGGCCCCGGCCAGGCACAGGATGGGGCGCAGCCTTTTCCCCCCGGCAAACAGGCTATAGCGCATCGCTTCAGTCACTCGAACAGCCGGCCCCCGCCCCTTGGGCAAATAACTCTCCAGAGCCCGGTTGACCAGGTCCCGGCGCTCGCCCAGATAGGCTTTAAGATCCACTTTCGCCCTCTTCCTCCGGGAAGGGCCGGGTAAAAAACCGACCGGCCTCGTCCTTGAGGAGCAACTCCACCCGCCGCTCCACTTCGTCCAGCCGCTGCTGGCAGAGGCGCACCAGCCCCACCCCTTCCTCAAAGGCCCGCATGGCCTCTTCCAGAGACAGGTTGCCGTGCTCCAATGAGTCCAGCACCTCTTCCAGGCGCTTCAAGGCCGCTTCGAAACTGATTTCCGCCGGTTTTCCCTTGGCCATTTTGGAGCTTTCAGCTATCAGTAGTCAGTAGTCAGTAGTCAGTAGTCAGTAGTCAAATCAATTCTGAGGAATTTTTAATATTATAATTATCGCGCATACCAAAAATACTAAAAACCGAAAACCGAAAACCGAAAACCGAAAAGCGAAAACTGGCAACTGGCAACCGCCTACCGGCTACTCCCCCACCTCCCGCACTTCGCAATCCAGGCGGCCCCGGGCCACCCGGACCCGCACCGGGGCCCCCAGGGGGACCAGGGCGGCGTCCCGGATGATGGCGCCCTCGGGCAGCCGGGTGGCCACCGCGTAGCCCCGCTCCAGGATGGCCAGGGGATCGAGTTTCTCCAGGTGGCTCTGGCAGTATTCCAGGTGGCGGCGGCGTTCCTGCTGGCCCCGGCGCCAGGCGCTCACCAACCGGTGCGTGTCGTGGTCCACCTGCTGCCGGGCCATGGTCAGGGTCCGCCGGGGGCTCAAAAGCACCAGGCGGGAGTGGGCCAGCCGCAAGCGCTGGCGGTCTTCGCCCAGGCGCCGCTGCAGGCGTCTCAAAAGGGTCTCCGCCCGCTCGTCCACCCGGAGGCGCAGATCCGACCAACGCCGGCGGAGATCCGGCAGCCGCCGGGCCACCAGGGCCAGGTGCTGGCCGGCGCCGTTAAGGTGTCTGAACCACCCCCGGTACAGGGAGGCCCCCCACCGGCCCAGTCGGCGTTCCATCTCCCTCTTGTCGGGCGCCACCAGTTCCGCCGCGGCGCTGGGGGTCGGCGCCCGCTGGTCGGCCACGAAGTCGGCGATGGTGAAGTCCACTTCATGGCCCACGGCCGAGACCACCGGGATGGGGCAGCGGTGGATGGCCCGGGCCACCACCTCTTCGTTGAAGGCCCAAAGGTCCTCCAGGGAACCGCCCCCCCGGGCCAGGACAATGACCTCGATCCCCGGGTAGGAGGCCAGGTCGTCCAGGGCCCCGGCAATTTCCCGGGCCGCCTCAACGCCCTGGACCTTGACGGGGTAGATCAACACCTCTAAATTAGGGTTACGCTTTTTGAGCAGCCTCAGGAAATCCCGGACCGCAGCGCCGGTGGGGGAAGTCACCAGGGCCAGGCGCCGGGGCAGAAAGGGCAGGGGTTTTTTGAGCTCCGGGGCAAACAGGCCTTCGGCCTGCAGGCGGGTCTTCAAAGCCTCGAAGGCCTGGGCCAGGGCCCCCAGCCCCAGGGGCTCCATGTAGTCCACCACCAGTTGATATTCGCCCCGGGGTTCATAGACCGTAATGCGGCCCCGGCAGAGCACCTGGCTACCTTCCTGGGGCTTGAAGCGCAGGTGCTGGTGGTTGCTCCGGAAAAATACGGCTCGGAGTTGGGCCCCCGCGTCTTTCAGGGTGAAATAGTAGTGACCGGACAACGGCAGCCGTAAATTGGAAACCTCACCGCTGACCCAAACCAGGGAGAATCGCGTCTCCAGATGCTCCCGGATCTCCCGGCTGAGGCCGCTGACCGTATAGATGTGTGGCAGTTCCGGCTCTATCCGCATTAATCATAAAAAATATAGCACAATTGCCAGGCGTGAAGAAATTAAATTATCGGCGTGTCCCCCCAAAAAGGAGAAAGAAATATTTCCGGCGGGCAGCGTTGCGGATTTAGAGGACTTACTTTGATAGAAAAGTAATCATCTTTGCAGGGTTGGCAACCAGGTACAGCGTTTTTAAAAATGCGCCGGTGCGGCATCTCGCGCCGCGGTCTCTCAATCCGGAGGGGAAAGCATGCCGAGCTACATTCCTGAAGACCAGCCCCACTACATTTATAGAGAATCTGCACCGCCTCCCTCCCCCGGACAGGCCTTGCTCAAAGGGATGGGGGTGGGAACCGGGGTCTTTTTTCTCAGCATGTTGGCTGTTGCGGGCCTGTCGGTTCCGTCCTGCAACATACCCACCATGGCTACCTGGTCTGCTGCCGTCGCTGCCGCCGTGGCGGCCTATAAGATAGACGCTCCTCTCGGGCGCTGCCTCGGGATCGGGGTTCTTACCTGGTTCGGCAGCGGCCTGGTCATGTGGTTTGGGGGATGCGTCATGGGCACCCTGTTTGTGGCGACCGGGCCCAAGGTATCCGGCGAAGGCCAGATGATGGAAGAACTGCCCAAACTGCTGGCGGCCATGGATCTCTGGAGCATTGTCTTCGGCCTGGTGCTGATAGGCCTAGGGGCGGCAGTGGGCATCATGTATGGACAAACCACCCACACTTCAGAGGACGGATAAGGCTCAGGGAATAGCGGGCTTGCGAGGCGGGGGGCTAAGGGCTGTCTACTATTCCCTCCACCCCTGAAAGGGGGTCGTGAGTAGGGTTGAGAATGTGGAGCAGCCGCTCCCGGCTGCTGATATACAGGCGAGGGCGCCTGTTCCACACCCCGGGCCTTCCCCGCCAATTGCCCTCTTAATTCGCCATCTTCCTGAGGCGGATGGCCGCCGGGGTCACCTCTACCAGTTCATCATCATTGATAAATTCCATGGACTGCTCCAGGCCGAACTGCCGCGGGGGGACCAGGCGCACCGCCTCATCGCTCCCGGCCGCCCGGACATTGGTCAGTTTCTTCTCCTTGGTGATATTCACCCACATGTCCTCGCCCCGGGTATTCTCCCCCACAATCATCCCCCGGTATACCGGGTCCCCGGGCTTCACGAAGATGGTGCCCCGGGGCTGCAGATGAAAAATGGCATAGGCCACCGCCTTGCCGGGCCGGTCGCTCACCAAGGCCCCGTTGGGCCGGCCGCCGATCTCCCCCGCATAGGGGGTGAATCCCGCCAGGATGGCATTAAGCAACCCGGTGCCCCGGGTGTCGTTCAGAAACTGGCCCCGGAAGCCGATCAACCCCCGGGAGGGAATTTCAAACTCCAGGCGCACCCGGCCGTAACCGTGGTTCACCATCTTCGTGAGCCGCCCCCGCCGGGCGCTCATTTTCTCGGTGACAATGCCGATAAACTCCTCGGGGATGTCCACCACGGCCAGCTCCAGCGGCTCCGTGAGCACCCCGTTCCGTTCCCGGGTGATCACCCTTGGTTTGGACAGCGACAATTCAAAACCCTCCCGGCGCATCATCTCCACCAGCACCGCCAACTGCAACTCCCCCCGGGCGCTCACCCGGAAGGCGTCCCGGCTCTCCGCCGGCTCCACCTTGATGCTGACGTTGTAAAGGACTTCCTTCTCCAGGCGCTCCTTGAGATGCCGGGAGGTCAGGAGCTTTCCCTCTTTGCCGGCCAGGGGCGAAGTGTTCACCGAAAAGACCATGGAAATCGTCGGTTCTTCCACGGCAATGCCGGGGAGCGGCCGCGGGTCCTCCGGGTCCCCCAGGGTGTCGCCGATGAAGGCCTGGGGCACCCCGGCCACCGCGGCCAGGTCCCCAGCCGCCATCACCTCCCGCTCCAGACGGTCCAGCCCCTCGAAGCTGTAAAGAACGCTCAGGCTCGCTTTCCCCGAGAACTCCCCCTCCTTCAAAATCGCCACCTCCCGGCCCCGGGCCAGCGCGCCGCTGACGATCTTCCCCACGGCGATCAACCCCACGTAGTCGCTGTAATCGAGGCTCGTGACCAGGAACTGCAAGGGCGCGTCCGGGTCATAGGCCGGCGCCGGAATGGCCGAAAGAATCGCCTCAAACAGGGGCGCCAGGTCCCGGCCTTCCCCCTCCGGGTCCGTCAGGGCGATGCCGGCCTTGGCGTTGGTGTACAGCACCGGGAACTCCAACTGCTCGTCGCTCGCGTCCAGGTCGATGAACAGGTCGTAGATCTCTTCCAGTACCTCTTTGATGCGCCGGTCCGGGCGGTCGATCTTATTGATGACCACGATGGCGGGGAGCCCCTTTTCCAGGGCTTTGCCCAGCACGAACCGGGTCTGGGGGAGGGGCCCTTCAGTGGCGTCCACCAGGAGCATGACCCCGTCCACCATATTCAGGGTGCGCTCCACTTCGCCCCCGAAATCCGCGTGGCCCGGGGTGTCCACGATATTGATCTTCACGCCCCGGAAAGTGATGGACATGTTCTTGGCCATGATGGTGATGCCTTTTTCCCGCTCCAGGTCCAGACTGTCCATGACCCGTTCGACTACCTGCTCATTTTCCCGAAAAATGCCGCTCTGCCAGAGCATGGCATCCGCCAAGGTCGTCTTCCCATGATCCACATGGGCGATAATGGCAATATTTCGTAAATCTTCACGCATACGCATAATGACTCCGGTAATTGCGGGAGGTTTTTGAGGGAGAGGGCGGGGGGACCCGGTGGCGCAGGCGTCCCCGCCTGCGTCCCCGCCCTCCCCTCAAACTCCCCTCCCAACCCCTTTACAGGGGCAGGGGAAAGCGGGCCCTTGGGCCCGCTTTCCCCTGCCCTAAAAAGTAGCGCCGCCGCCCCCGGGGGCCCCTTATGTATCAAACGCGACCACGCAGTGCGCCTCATGGGATCGGGGATCTGTAGGGGCACGGCTTGCCGTGCCCTCGTAGGGGCGGGGTCCCCCCGCCCTTTGGGTACTGGTTACTCTAACAGACATGGTGCCTTCAAGATGCAAGGGTGCGTCTTACGCACCAAAAAGCACAGGCGGGACGCCTGTGCTACCAATTTTCTGACCTTTTAACCAAAGAAAGCAATTCCGGGCAAGACAAGGGGCCGCCCGGCCGACCGATCCTGGCAGGCTTGTGGTCCGGGGCAAGTTCCCGACGGCAATGCTAATATTGTAACGATTGCCTTGAGATTAGGCAAGGCTCCCATTAGTCGGGTCCGCCGGCATTGGGGCAACTTGCAGCAGGCCGATGCCGAACTTATGTTCTTGGGATACGAAGCAGCGAGGAGATGCCGGCATGCAGATTTCCAAAAAGACCTTGGCGGGCGCTGGGGTTATTTTATTTAGCCTCATGGCCCTGATGTACCAACCTTTTGCCACTGAAACCCAGAGTTGGGCCGAGAGCAAGGCCCCCGAAAGCGCTAAACCCCCAGGCGCCCCGGGGGAGATCAAGGTCCCCCCGGGAACCCTGGACGCCATCACCGCCATCCTGACCCGGCACAGCATCCGGGACTACACGCCCCACCCGGTGCCCCAGGAATTGATCCACCTGCTGCTGGAGGCAGGGATGAGCGCCCCCTCCGCCGTGAACGAACGGTCCACGGAGTTTGTCGTGATTAATGACCGCAAGATCCTGGAGGAAATTCACAAGTTCAATACCAGGCGGCCGCAGCTCAAGAAGGCAGGCGTGGCCATCCTGGTTTGCGGCAATCAGGCCAAGGAGCGGTATCCCGGGAAGGGCTACTGGCAGTTGGACGGCGCGGTGGCCGCCGAGAACATTCTCATCGCCGCCAACGCAGTGGGACTCGGCGCGGTCTGGACCGCCATCTACCCTTATCAGGACCGCATTGCCAAGGTGCAGAAGATGCTCAATCTCCCCGAACAGGTCATCCCCCTGACCATCATCCCCTTCGGCTACCCGGCGGAAAGGAAGATGTGGGAGAGTCGCTATGATCCGGCCCGGGTGCATGAGAACCGCTGGTAGAGAGCGGTCAGCAGTCAGCCGTCCGCGGTCAGCCCTCAGCCAGGATCAGGGAAGACGGCAGGCGGCCCAAACGAGGGGGCGGCGGCCAGGGACGGCCGCCACGCCAAAACCAGGAGGAGTCAATATGAAACCCCCAGCCGGGGATTACCGGGAGCGCTCCCTGAAGATCCACGGGATGATTTGCGCCAGGTGCGGCCGAGAATTCACTCATAAAAACCGGCAGTTGTTGACCGTGCACCACAAGGATGGCAATCCCCGAAACAATCCTCCGGACGGCTCCAATTGGGAAAATCTCTGCGCCTACTGCCACGAGGACGAGCACAGCCGGGGACTTCTCGGTGATTATCTTAACGGCGATTAAGGTCAAGGCCGGGCTCAGGCCATGGCCCTGAGAAGCAGGGCGTACGCCGACAGCCCGGCGCCGAAAGAGGCCACCACACACCAGTCCCGGGGCGCCAGGCCGTTGTCCATGATCTCCCGGAGGGTGAAGAGGACCGAGGGCGACGACAGGTTGCCGTACCGGGCCAGGGTGCTCCGGGTGGGGAGCAGCTTCTCCTGGGGCAGGCCCAGCTCCCGGCCGATCACGGTGATAATGTCCTCGCCGCCGCTGTGGAGGGCCCAGTGGGCGATGTCCGCCACCCCCAGGCCCTGGCCTGCCAGGACCTCCCGCACCGCCTCGGCGACGGCCCGGTTGACGATGAGGGGGAGCTTCCGGGACAACTGGTTATAAAGCTGTCCCTGCCGGTAGACATAGCGGATGGCTTCCCGGGCCTCGGGCTGGTGGCGGCAGCTTGCCGCCACCAGCTCCAGGCCCCCGGGACGAGTCCAGAGGACCGCGGCCGCGGCGCCGTCCCCGAAGAGCGCATTCGACAGGAGCAGACTCAGGTCTTCCTCCATGTGGAAGGTGGCGCTGCAGACCTCCACCGACACTGACAGGGCGATTCCGTCACCCGCCGTGGCCTTGAGATACTCGGCGGCGGCCTGGAGGTTGGGAACGGCGCCGGCGCAACCGACGCCCACCAGGTCGTAAGTCCGGATGTCCCGGGGGAGATCCAGCCGTTCGATCAGGTAGCTGGTCAGGCCGGGACAGAGGTAGCCCGTGCAGGTGTTGGCCACCAGGGCCCGGACCTCCCGGGGCGCCAATCCCGCCCGGGCCAGGGCGTCCAGGGCGGCCTGGGCCGATAGGTCCACGGCCCAACGGGTGAAGCGCTCGATCCTTCGGTCCGGGTCCGGCTCCAGCATGCAATCCGGGCTGTCGATGGCGAAGTGGCGGCTGCGGATGCTGGGATGAGCGAGAAATTTCCCCAGCACCTCAAAGGCCCGGCGGCTTAGGCGCCCTGCATAGTGCCGGAGAAAAAAGTCCTCTACCTGGCGTTGGTCAGCCTGAAAAGGCGGCGTGGCCGTGGCCACGGTGGCGAGCCGGACAGGGCGGCCCAGGCGATTTTCCATTCAGATCCTCTCAGTGGTCTGGTTAGGGAGGGGGCCAGGGGTCACAGACCCACTTACAATCCCTCCCTCAAACTCCCTCCCCCAACCCCCTAAGAGGAAGAGAAACGGCTGGCAAGTCGGGGCCTAAGGCCCCGACTTGCCAGCCCTGCTGCGGCCGGCTTTCAGATATCCCGGCCCAGGGTCCTGACCACCCGCCGGATGGTCCGGGTGTGCCTCCAGAGGGGCGGCCGGAGGGGCAGGCGCCGGCACAGGCGGTTGATGGCCGGCAGCCAGGGGTGGCTGAGGGACGCAGAATGGAGCAGGGTGAGATTTTCCGCCGCGGCCCGGCGCACCCGGTCCATGGTCCGGGAAAGATCCAACTCCGGCGAGAAGTAAAATACCGGCTTCAGCCAGTCCTGACCCTGGGGCGGGACCACCCCTTCCCGCCTGGCGAGGCGGTCGATCTCCGTACCCGGGTAAATCCTGATCCCCACGTTAAAAAACGCCACGTCTCCGGGCCTGAGGGTGCGGCGGGCGAAGGCGATGGTCTCGGCCACCGTGGCCTCGGTCTCACCCGGCCCCCCCAGGAGGAACAGCCAGAAGCAGGGGAGGCGGCTTCGCCGGACGGCCTCGGCCGCTTTTTCCACCTGCGCCGCGGTGTACCCCTTCTGCATACCGGCCAGAACCGGGTCTGCGGCGCTCTCCGCAGTGAGGCCGATGCCGATGAATCCTGCCTGCTCCATGGACTTGAGGAGCTGATCGTCAACAAAGGCCGGGTTGAGCTCTATGCTGGTCAGCCGCGCCCTATGGCGTCTGCTCGCCAGGCAGTCACAGACCGCCAGGGCGTGATCGTAGGGGGCATTGAAGACGTTATCCACAAATTCGATATCCCGATATCCCATGGCGGCAAGGCGCTGCACCGCGTCGGCCACTTCTTCGGGGGGCGCCAGCCGGTATTGCCGGCCTTCGCTGATGCCATAGGTGCAGTAGATGCAGGTGAAAGGGCAACCCCGCTTGGATTGCAGCGGCACCGTGGCCATGCGGGAGAGATATGCCGGCAGATTGAGCCAGCGGTGGAACTCAGGCCTTATAGCGGCGTTGACGAGTTCAGCCGGCGCATTGGGGCCGACCTGGAAGCGGCCGTTCTCCAGCCAGGCGGTTCTGGGCGTCTCGCCGATGGGGCCGCCACGGTTCAGGGCCCGCAGCAGGGCCGGGAAGGCGGTCTCGCCATCCCCGAGGATGGCGAAAGACGCTCCGGTTAAGCGCAGGAGCGGCTCCGGCATGACCCCCACGGCGGGCCCGCCCAGGACGATGGGGGCGGGGGACCATCGGGCGACGGCTTGGGCGATTTCCCGAAGTTGGCTGACGAACTCCACCGGGGCCTGCATGTCGTTGTTATCCAGGTTCCGCACCGACAGCCCGATCACGTCGGGGGCGTAGCCCCGGAGTGCCTGCTCGATGGCGGCGAGGGGATCGCGCCGAAACATGAGGTCCAGCAGTCTGACCCGGTGCCCGTCCCGTTCGGCCGCCTCGGCCACGATGCAGGCGCCGTAAGGGACGACGGGCAACGGCTGGCGGTTCCGGTTGGTGCAGATGATGAGGACGTCCACGAGAAGCTCTCCCGAACTTGGGGGTCAAGGAAGCCGGACCCGGCAGGCGGGGAATATGTCCTTCACTTCGGTCAGGATGACAAAAAACTTTTTTCAACACCCCTGAGGTTCTTGAAAATTACCGGTCTTTTTGTAGCCGCAGGCTTTAGCCTGCGCCGCACAGGCGGGACGCCTGTGCCACCAAAGTTTTTTTCCAAATTTCCGCACCAAGTTAATATTGCAAAAGCTCCCCGGTTAGTCTTTTTAAGTAATCATCTGGTCCCGCCATTTCAAGGCGGCGACCAGCCGGCAGAAAGTGCCGCTTCCCAAAACCCTAAGGTCTCTTAGCCAGTTTTGTTCAGGGGGAAAATGGGGTTTTCTGCCTATTGCCCCCCGGGTTTTATTATTTACAATTGGCGCATGAAGACAGAGCAAGTGCTTAAGCTGACCGACGGCGGTTGTATCAACCACCACTCCCTGGAACTGACGCTGTTTGGGCCCGAGGCGGAACTGATGGGAAATATCTGTAGCAACCTGCCCAGGGAAGGGGACTGCCACACCTTTGTTTGCCAAGCCGGCCATACCCACCGGGTCAGGGTGCAGGTGGCCTTTCCGGCTAACCGCGGCGTGGCCCAAGAATTTCGGGATTTCCTGCGGCGTCTGGATTAGGTTCCTGAATCGTTATTTGGTAGCGGGTTCCCAGGGGCGGCAAAGCAGCTGAACATGAGCCTGCGGTTCACGCATAAACCATGAAAAGTGCGGTAGGGCGGGCCTCCGTGCCCGCCAACATCCGGATTTGGTGCGCGGTGCGCACCTTACATTAACTTTGAACTTTGAACATTCCAGACCAGGAGCTTGGGAACGAAGGATCATTTAACTTAGAATCATCTTAAAGGTTGCACCCAGCCGGTATATAAGGCCAGGCCGAACCAGGCCCAGTTGTTGGCGTAGTAGTTGTCCGGGGTGGCGAAGTAGGCCCGGCCGGACTGGTCCCGGTGGTAGGCCGAAAGAATTTTCCGGGCCATTTGGCCGGCGAAATCCCGGTCGCCTGCGGCCATTGCGGCAGCCAGGGCGCCGGCGTACATCACCGGGCTCTCATAGTTCACCAGGGGTTTCCCTTCGTAACTATAAACCGCGGCCAGCCTGCCTTTGGCCTGCCACTCCTTCTTAAAAAACGGCAGGAAATGCCCGGCCATCACCCGGACCGCCCCCTCATTTTTGAACCACAGGGCGTCCAGGGCCACCCGCCAGGGCAACCGCACTGCCTCCCAGCCGAAATCCGTATCCCGGCCCGGCGCGGGTTCCGCGCGGCCCCCGGCGTCCACCCGGCACCAGTCCGGGATCAGCCCCACCCCCGCCTGGCCCCCCAGTCCCCGGCAGAGGCGATCCAGGAGTTCATAGGTATCGGCCCGCAGCCGTTTCCACCGTGGGTCTGGGGCAACCTGCTCCAGGAGGCGATAGGTCCCCGGGGAAAAATAAGAAGGATTGACCAGGTACGGGGGCCGTTCCTCATGCCAGTTGCCGGGGGTGAGGAGGAGGAAGGAGTTGTGGTGAGGGCCGGGGGAGCGCAGCTCCCCCGCCCTCCCCTCAAACTCCCCTTCCAACCCCCTGTAAGGGGTTGGAGGAGGGGGCTTGGGGGAGGAGGCAGGGGTCAGTGGCACAGGCGTTCTCGCCTGTGGAAACCCCTGACCTCCTCCCCCAATCTCTACCACCTCCTTGGCCAAAATGTCCCGGGCCACGGCCCGGGCTTCGTCCAGATAGAGGGGGAGGGGGGGCGGCGGCCGCCAGCCCCGCCGGTGCGCCAGGGTCAGGGCCAGGGCGTAGTCCAGGTCCGCGTCGCCGGCGCTGTGCCAGTCCAGCACCCCGCCGGCGCCCTCCCGGGTTTTGCCCCAGTGCCAGGCCAGCAAATGGTCGCCGAAGCGGGACGCCCGGGACAGGTGGGCCTGGGTCCAGGCGTAAACCCGGGCAAAGGTGGCTTGATCCCCGCTCCATACGGCCCTGAGGAGCGCATAGGCCTGGGCCTCGGAAATGGTGCCCCCATCCCGCTCGGCGAGCACCACCCGGCCTTCCGGGGAGAGGTAGTCCCGGCGGTAACTTTCCCAGGAGATTTTCAGCACCTGTTCCAGGTTTGGATGGGGCGAACTTGGGAGGCAGGCCGGGATGAAACCCAGGACCAGGGTCAGAAAAAATGACAGAATCCAGGTCCCGGCATTGCCGGGAGCCGGATTTCCACCCACCCCCGGTGGAGCGGGGTCTATGGGTAGGCTGGGCAATGGCAAAGGTCGTTCCTTCATCTTCCCCCTCCCCCAGCCCCTCCCACCAGGGGAGGGGAGATGATGGAGAAAGGTACCAGGGTTTCCCCCTCTTTCCGCCCCTCACCCCAGGGAAGGGGAGAAAATGGGAGAAAGGCATCAGGTTCCCCCCCTCCCACCAGGGGAGGGGAGATGATGCCAGGGAAGGGGGTGGCGGCCCACGGGGTGCGGCACCGGTTGCGAGGCAGGCAGTACAGGGCCCCCCCTACATTCCGGTCCTCCCGAAACACCTGGGCTGTCTCAGTACTTACGGAACTCGCTGTCCGCCTTCCCATGGTCGGACATGGTTCAGGGTGTCGCCGGGCTTCTCCATACTCGCTCCCACGCTCCCGCTTGGGAAGGAATTTGGGCCCAAGCTCTGCTTGGGCACCTTATTTATTATTCAAATAATGACCCATTAGCAAAACAGGAACTTTGCCTTCAAGTAGTCTCTCAAGCAGTTGGACATGAGCCTGCGGCTCACCTGTAAACCATGAAAAGTGCGGTAGGGCGGGCGTCCTCGCCCGCCACCGGCCGGATTTGGTGCGCGGTGCGCACCCTACATCTCTACTTTTCAGGTCACTCATTCATGAGCCTTCGGCACGCCTGGGAACCAAGAAGGTTTTGATTGGGCACGGCAAGCCGTGCCCCTACAGAAAAAAACACGTCATTCGCAAGGGCACGCTTGCCGTGCCCGTATAATAGCCATCATGACCTTTTCAGGGCAGGAGCCTTGCCTCCAAGTTAGCTCTCAAGCAGTTGGACATGAGCCTGGGGCTCACCTGTAAACCATGAAAAGTGCGGTAGGGCGGGCGTCCTCGCCCGCCACCGGCCGGATTTGGTGCGCGGTGCGCACCCTACATTAACTTTGAACCTTGAACCTTGAACCTTGAACCTTGAACCTTGAACTTTTCAGACCAGGAGCCTGGGAACCAAAAAACAGCAAGCGCGGCGCCCGATTGCGGGCCAGGCAGGACGAAACCCCGCCCCTCGGTCCAGGCCTTTCCGCAGCGCCCCCATTGCTGGCAAAAATGGCACTTCATTCCCCCGAAGGCAAGAAAATTTTACCGGCCCCGGGGACGCCAACGGGCGCGATGATTAAAATATGTTATGTAAAGATTTCTTTAGGTTAAAAAAATGAGTCATTGAAGTGGCCGAAGCAAATTTTTTTTGGGCTACAGATCACCTTTCGCTTGCCGTTTTAGGCCCAAGGCTGGAGATAGGCGAGACGAGCAACACTTACGGGGGGCACTGCCAGCCAAACCTTTGTTCAAGAACGGCCAGGTTTGCGGTTCCAGATTTTTTTCTTTCTTCTGACCGCTAAAAACCATAAATGTTTTTTGCTATTGGCTGAGCTAAAAAAATCATTTAACCGAAAAATCTGGACCTCGGAAAAACCTTTTTATGGCAGTGGCCGCGCGAAGGTGACTACGCTTGGGAGATGAGATTATGTCAGATAAATTGCAAAACCAGGATCTGGAACTGGCTTTGGCCCGGGTGGAAAAGGAGTGGCGGGAACTGGCAGAAACCCTGGTGCGTCACGTCCAGTCTTCCAGCCGGGTTATTCAGGCGGAAAGATTCCTGCTGCTCGATGCCAGCGGCAAGATCCGGGGGGAATGGCGCTGTCAGGACAACGGTGCCGCCGGCCTCACCTTGAGCGATCCCCAGGGAAGAATGCGATCCTGGCTGGGGGTGCGGGAAAATGGCTCGGCTTACCTCAGCCTGAAAGACGAGTTCGGGCGGATACGTTTCCTGGTCCCTGACGATGGTGGGATGAAAACAGGTGAGAGGCAGGAGCCTACCAGCCCGGCTCTGGAGCCCGGGGCCGGCACTGGCGGGCAGAGTCAGGACGCCGAAGGCCTGGCGCCGCGCTTGCAGCACGTGGAAGAGGAACTGGCAAACCTGAAAGGCTCGTTGGCATCCCGGAGCAGGGAGCCAGACCTTGCCCAGGAGGCGGAGAAGGCTGTCAGTCTCGAGGAAGAGGGAGAGCTCCGTTTCCCCATAAGTTCCCGAGTGTTACAGCGCCTGGAAAAGGTGGAAAGACAGAACCGGCGGCTGAAAATCGCGGGTATCGCCGCCCTGGTCCTGCTGATGCTGACCATGGCCGGGTTGGGAGTGCTATGGACGCACCCGCAGCCGCCTGGAAGCCGGTTGGAAGCTGAGGAGCTGGTCATCCGGGGCAAGGGCGGCGTGGCCAGGGCCCGGCTGGGGGGGGAGGCAGGCACCGTGCGCCTGGATCTGCTGGATCAGGAGGGTAAACCGCGGGCGGTCCTGGCGTTGGCAGCCAATGGGGAGCCCAGTCTCAGCCTGACGGGCCGGGACCAGGAGGTCAAGGCCCGACTGGGGGAAAAGCAGGGCACGATGCGCCTGGAGTGGCTGGCCCAGGGAAAACCCCGGCTGACCTTGTCCCTGGGCCCGGAGGGCAGGCCAAGCCTGGTTATGCTCGACCAGAATCAAAAAACCCGGGCGGATTTGGCCTTGGGGGCAGACGACGAGCCCGGGTTAAACTTTTTGGATCAAGAAGGGAACCTCAGGGTGGCTCTGGGAAATATTAACCCCCTCTACCGGGACACCCGGGGAGTGAAGCTGCGGTCCCTTTCTTCCCTGGTTCTCTTTAATGAGAGGGGCGTGCCCTTCTGGCTCAGGCCAAGTTGGCCGTTGCCCTAAAAAAATGTTGCACAATGCCACCTGCTGCTTTACACCTAAATCGGTAACGATTTTCTGCGCCTGGAGGAAAGATGCCTGGTCAGGGTGATAAAATTTCGGCAACCTCAGCCGGAGTCCTGGAAGTGCCGGACCGGCCCATTGTCCTGTTCATCGAAGGAGACGGCACCGGCCCCGACATCTGGCGAGCCACCCAGCCCGTGCTGGACGCGGCGGTGGCTAAGGCCTACCAGGGGAAACGGCGCATCGCCTGGAAGGAAGTCCTGGCCGGGGAAAAGGCCTTCAAACGCAGCGGCAGCTACCTGCCGGTGGAGACCCTCACCGACCTCCGGGAATACCGCATGGCCCTCAAGGGTCCCCTGACCACCCCCATCGGCGGCGGTTTTCGCTCCCTGAACGTCACTCTGCGACAGGTCCTGGACCTGTATGCCTGCATCCGGCCGGTGCGTTATTATGCGGGCGTGCCCAGTCCCCTGCGGGAGCCGGGCCTGATCGACATGGTGGTCTTTCGGGAAAACACCGAGGACGTCTATGCGGGGCTGGAGTGGGAGGCCAACAGCCCCGAAGCCCAGCGGCTCATCCACTTCCTCAATTCAGAGTTGGGCTGCTCCCTGGACAACGCCGCCGCCATCGGCCTCAAGCCCATGACCGAACGGTGCAGCAAGCGTCTCATTCGCATGGCCCTGAAATATGCCCTGGACCATGGCGGCCCCAGCGTCACCCTGATGCACAAGGGCAACATCATGAAATACACCGAAGGGGCTTTCCAGAATTGGGGCTACGAAGTGGCCGTGGAGTTCGGTGACCGGGTCATCCCCGAGGACCTGATCTCCAGCCACTTTCAAGGAAAGCCGCCCCAGGGGGCGGTGGTTTTGAAAGACCGCCTGGCCGACAACCTTTTCCAACAGGTGCTGCTCAGGCCCGCAGAGTATCAGGTCATTGCCACGCCCAACCTGAACGGCGATTATATTTCCGACGCTCTGGCCGCCCAGGTGGGCGGCCTGGGCATGGCCCCGGGAGCCAATATCGGAGACCACTGCGCCATCTTCGAGGCTACCCACGGCAGCGCCCCCAAATACGCCGGCCTGGATAAGGTCAATCCCTCCTCCCTGATCCTTTCCGGGGCCATGATGCTGGAATACCTGGACTGGGCGGAAGCGGCCCGGCTCATCCACCAGGCCTTGCCCCGCACCCTGGAGAGCGGCATCGCCACTTACGACCTGGCCCGCCTGCTGCCCCAGGCCCGGGAGGTTTCCTGCTCCGCCTTCGGCCAGGGGCTGATTAAAAATATGTAAAATATTGGGGGAGGGGCTAAGGGCCGCAGGCCCACTTACAATCCTCCCCCAAACCCCCTCCCCAATCCCAAAAGTTTCGGCCGGTTGTAGGCGGGCCAAAGGCCCGCCTACAACCGGCCAATCTTTTCCTACGGATATTTTCGCAATGGCGGTCCGTCTGCCCCCGCTTCCAAATCTTCTGTAGGGGCACGGCTTGCCGGGCCCAAAACCGGGCGGGGAGCCCTGCCTACAATTTCTCGAAATAGCCTTCCCGCGTCAGGCCGACCATCCCGCCCGAAATCAGCCGGTCCAGGTGCTTGCTGATCATCTGCCCTTCCATGTGGTCGTACACAAAGGCCGGCTCTTTGGGCTTGCGATAGATGGGGCGCCGGGCCACCAACTGGGGCAAAGTCCTGGGCATCCGGAGCAGCTCGAGCAGGCGCTCCTCCCGCACGGTCATCGCCCGGCGGAAATGGGCCAGCCCCTCGCGGGCCTCAGGCAATGTAAAGACCCCTTGTTCATGGGCGGTGATGAAGGTCTGGGTCTGAAATTCTTGCAAGCGGTCCAGGCTGGCTTCGAAGGCGCCAAGATCGGAGGCCGCGTCCCCATACCAGGGCCCGAAGGGCGTCAGGTCCACATCCGCCAGGTAGAGAAGCTCCTGGCGGGGGAAATAAAAGGCGCTGTGGCCCGGGGTATGACCGGGGGTCGGGATGATCTGTAATTGGATGTCCCCGTTCTGGAAGGTATGCCCCCCCTCATAAGGGGACAGGTTCGTTAAAGGTCGAAAATGGAAGTCCTTAAGGAGCGTCTGACGCCAGTAGTCTTGAAATTCCTGGGTGACAATCCCCATCAGGCGGAAGATGCCTTCCATGGAAGTAAAGGCGGCCACCTCCGGGGCCGGTACATAAAAGCGGGCCCGGGGAAAGAGATAGTTGTATTTCTGGTGGTCTTCGTGGAAGTGGCTGAGAAAGACCGCGGTGACCGCCCGGGTTTGGGCCAGGTGGGCCAGGAACTCCTTGTCGGAGCTGGGGTCCACCACCCAGGTCTCGCGGCCCTGGAGCACCAGGGAATGGCAATAGGGATAGCGCCCGCCTTTGCGGCCGGGGACGAATTGAATGGGGCCGAAGTGGTGCATGGTAGGATTTTTGGGGGAGGGGGCAAGGGCCACTTGGGCCCCGCCCCCACCCCCAAAACCAAACCCCACAAAAAACGAAATAGCAGCCCGGTCAGCGGGCTGGTTGACGTAAAGGATTTCGTAATTTTTGGCCAGTTCCGCTCGGGCCTCTTCCACCTGGTCCGGGGAGAGGTTCTTCACCCGGATATAGACGTCCCGGAAGCCTTCCCGGGCGGTGGTATAAGAGCTGAGGAGGCTGACGAAGCGGGCTCCCCGGGCCCTGAGCAGGTCCACCACCTCCTTGATGAGGCCGGGGCGGTCCTCCAGGCGCAGGGCGAACTGCACGCCCCCCTGCTGCACCCCGGTGATATGCATAAAGGCCCGGAATACATCCGACTGGGTGAGGATGCCCACGAGCCTGCCTTGCTCGTCCAGGACCGGCAGTCCGGAGATAGTATGGTCCAGCATTATCTGGGCAGCCCGTTCCACCGTATCGTCGGCGGAAACCGTGACGGGGTTCCGGGTCATGATCTCTTTTACCTGTAGTTCCGCCAAAAGATAATACAATTCGTGCACGTCCAGGGTGGTGGCCTTGGAAGGGGAAGCCTCCTTCAGGTCCCGGTCGCTGATGATGCCCACCAACTGGCCAATGTGCATCACCGGCAACCGGCGGAAGCGGTGCTGCTTCATGAGATGAATGGCCTTCATCATGGAAGTGTCGTCTTTGATGGTGATGGGATCTTTGGTCATCCAATCCTTTACCAGCATCGCGGCCTCCGTTTAACAAGATAGGTGATTTGCGGGGAGAGCTGGGACTGGTAGCGCCGGCGTCGCCGCCTGGTTCCCCGCCCTGGGCGCGGCTCGCCGTGCCCCTACGTTTCCCTCCCCACCCCCTTTAAGGGGTTGGGGGGGAGGGTTTGGGAGAGGAGCGTAAATGGCCCGGGGCCCCTATCCCCCTTCTCCAACTTCAACTTTAAAAGCGCGGTTCCTCTCCTTTTACCAGACGTTCCAGGTTTTCCCGGTGGCGCAGCAGGGTCAGGCCGGAAAGGACCCCAGCCAGGAGCAGGTAAGATTTGGAAGAGGAGAACAGGCCCACGGCCAGGGGCAGGAGCCAGGCGCAAATTAAAGAGCCCGCGGAAAAGACGCGGGTGGAAAAAATGGTCAGAAGGTAAGCCAGCAAAAGGTTGAAGGCAGCCAGGGGCACCAGGACCGCCACTACGCCGAAGGCGGTGGCCACGCCTTTGCCGCCCCGGAAGCCCAGATAAACGGGAAAGTCGTGGCCCAGGACCGCGGCCGCTCCCACCAGGGAGACGGCGGCTTCCTGCCAGGCCCCCAGGCCGGTCAGCCAGAAGAGGCCCAGGAAAACCGGCAGCGCCCCTTTGAGGGCATCGCCCAGGAAGGTGAAGACGCCGGCGTTGCGTCCCAGGAGTCGATAAACGTTGGCTGCGCCCAGGTTGCGGCTGCCCAGGGTGCGCGGGTCCGGGCCGTGCATCAGGCGGGCGACCACCAACCCCGTGGGAATTGAGCCAAGCAGGTAGGCCAGCAAAACCAGCCCCAGAAAATGGGTCATCAAGACCTCGATCGTTTTTGAGTTCTCCTGAAATTTTGAAAAAATTCCTCCGAAAAGTCGAGAAAAAAGAGCTTTCAGCTTTCAGCTTTCAGCAGTCAGCTTTTAGCAAAATTGGCAAGAGACAAGCTTTTAGCCAACGAACAGCCATCCCTAAATTTCGGCGATTTTTGCAGCCTGCATTTGTCATTCTGAGGGAAGCGAAGAATTTGGCTCAGCCATAAACCTTGAAAATATCGGTAGGGCGGGCGTCCTCGCCCGCCACCGGCCAAATACCCCGGGAACCAGGAACGTTTTGGTTGGGCACGGCACGCCGTGCCCTTACGAATGACTTTATTTCCTGTAGGGCGCAGCGTGCTGGGCCCTTGCCCAGGAGCCCTAAAACTTTTCAGACCAGTTAAACATGAGCCATCGGCTCACCCATAAATCATGAAAATGTAGCGCCGCCGCCCTCGGCGGCGCAGGAACCGGACACCCGAAGGCGGGTGTCCCACACCATCTCAAAAACTTTTCAGGCCAGTCATTCATGGACCTTCGGCCCACCCGTAAACCATGAAAATGTTAGCGCCGCCGCCCTCGGCGGCGAGTGACCGGACTGGGTGTCCCACATAATCTAAAAAACTTTTCGAAGCAGGAGCTTGGGAACCAGAAAAACCTTGTTGGCATAAGGGAGATCTTAGTGGCACAGGCTTTCCAGCCTGTGAGCGCAGGCTAAAGCCTGCGGCTACATTTTGCCTGCTGGAGGCAAACCGGCGGAGCAAGATTCTGGCCGGACACTACCGGTCTTATGAGGAAGCGAAAGTTGCGGTTATTTAAACCAATCGAGACTCTTGCCTCATCCGGGGCAGGCAAATAGGGGTTTCCAACAGTCTTTACCCGAACATCAGGGCTTCGGGCTTAAAGATCAGGAGGATTCCCAGGAGAAGCATCAGACACCCACCGATCAAATTAGAATATTTTTTATATCTGGTGGACATGCCGCCGACCTGAAAGGTGATCATCGCCCCAAAGAAAACTATCAGATCGTCCAGCATGAAGATGAAGATGTAGAGCAAAATATAAAGATAATACTGGTACGAGGGCAGGGGCGTCAGGCTCAGGACCTGGAGATAGACCACCGGGAAACCCGCGGAACAGACCAACTCCACCAGATTTACGGCAAAGGCCAAAATAATGATCCCCCCCAGCGCCAGCCAGAAGCTTTGCCGGTGAACGAACTCTTTGACCCGGTCAAACATTAAAAAGCCTTTGCCGCCCCCGGTGACCTTGCACACCGCCGCCCCGGCGGTGAAATATTCCCGGAGGTTGTAAAAACCCGCGCCCAGGGCCACCAGGGCGATGATAATTCTCACCCATACCAGAAACCCCAGGAATAAAAACAGATTGAGCCAGGCAACCATGATCAGGAAATAGACCAGGGCCGAGGCCGCGATAAACGAGGTTCCCAGGATCCATCTCTGTTTGCTGTTTTCCATCCCCAGAAGCAAGCCCAGCAGCAGGATCAGCACCCACATGGCGCAGGGGTTAAAACCGTCCAGGGCGCCGATGATGATAGTCAGGGCCCCCAAAGAAAGCTGCTTTACCGCCAATTCTCCCAGGAGCGGCACCTTGATGATTTCGGGGATGGCGCCTTTTGGCCCGGGGGAGGGGACCGCCGGGATTATCAAAGCCGCCATGGGATCGGGGGTGTCGCTCTCCCAGGCCTTCCGTAGGGCATTTTCCAGGGCGGCCCCGGTGGTTGCCTCATCGTACCAGCCCACGAAGTAATCATTACCGATGAAGGTAAAAGGCACCCCGGCAATGCTGACGTTAAATAAGGCGGCGGCTTTTCTCAATAATTCCAGGTTATCCCGATCAGCGGTATCGAATTGCCGCACCCGGAGATAGGGGTATTTTTTTTCCAATTGCTTCAGGAATTGCTTCTCAGCCAGACAATGGGGACAGCCCTGGGACCAGAAAAAATAGAGATTGACGGTCCTTTCGGCAGCGTCGGCCCTCGCAGTGGCTGAAAGCTGCACCGCCAAAAGTAATAAGGCGCCGACTGCCAGCAGTTTCTTCATCACGGTCATGCGCGGTTATTGTTCCCAGACGATCTGGCCGCTGTCCTTCAAGTCGTAACCCCCCAGCGCCCTGGTGCCGTCCCGGAATTCCTGGGAGCGGATGACGCTCAGCAGGGTCTGGAAGCGGGGGTCGGCGAAGGTAGTCTCCGGCACCACCAGGTCGTAGCGCTCCGGCAGCAGGGGAATGAATTCGAGTCCCAGGGCCCGGGCCGCGGCCAGGATGCCCAGACCCACTTCGGCGGTGTGGGAGAAGACATTCACCGCCACCGCCATGTGCGTGTATTCCTCCCGATTGTAACCCTGGACGGCGTACGGGTCCAGGCCCTCTTCCTTGAGGAGATAATCCAGCAGCAGACGGGTGCCGGCGCCCCGCTGGCGGTTGATGAACCGCACCCCCGGGCGCGTCAGGTCTTTGATGGTCCGGATATTCTTGGGGTTGCCCGGGGCCACCATCAAACCCTGCTGGCGCCAGGTCAGGTTGATGAGCTTCAGGGGCAGACCAGGTAGATAGCGCTGGATATAAGACACGTTGTACGTTTTGGTCTCGGGGTCGAAGAGGTGACAACCCCCCAGGTGGGCCCGTCCCTGGCTGAGAGCCATCAGGCCACCCAGGCTGCCGATGTGGCCGGATGAGAGGCGGAGCCGCGGGTCCCGGCGTCTGAGCAAGGTGGCCAGCAAATCCAGGGTATTGTCGTGGCTCCCCAGGACCACCAGGGTGCCGTCGATGTCTTCCGGGAGGACCAGGAGTTCGGCGGTCACCGGGCGGTCTTCCTCCAGGCCTTCGCTCAGGGCGGGCACGGTGAGCAGCCCGTCCGCCCGGACCAGGGAAGTGATGGTGCCGGCCCCCCGGGGCAGGGGCGTGGCGATGACTTTGTCCCCCACTCGGCCCAGGGTCACCCGGATGAACTCGGTGAGCCCGGGTTTGGAGGGGAGATTCTGGGCCGGGTGCACCGTGAGGGTGGGGCGGGGCGCCAGGCGCCGGCCGGCCAGGGCAGCGATAAGGGGCGCGGCGAACTGCTCGAAGGAAAGCACCGCCGACACCGGGTAGCCGGGGTTGCCGATGACGGGTTTCCCTGCTACCACCCCCAGCAGGGTGGGTTTCCCCGGCATCATGGAAACCCCGTGCACCAGCACCTCCCCCAGGGTCGCCACCGCCTGGTAGGTGTAATCTTCGCTGCCGGCGGAAGACCCGGCGTTGATCAGCACCAGGTCGGCCGCGGCCACCGCCTCCTGTAAGGTCTGCACCAGGTCTTCCAGATCATCGGGGACGATGGGCCACACCTCCGCCCGGCCCCCGGCCTTCTCCACCAGGCCGGCGAGGATGACGGAATTGAATTCCGGCAACTGCCCGGCCGCCGGTTCCTGGGCCAGCTCCGCCACCGGCACCAGCTCCGAGCCCGTGGGGATAATGACCACCAGGGGCGGGCGGCGCACCGGCACCCGGATCACCCCGCAGGCCAGGAGCGCTCCCTGGGCCCAGGGGGTAATCGTGCTTCCCTCCGGGAGCACCATCTCCCCGGCCACCAGGTCTTCCCCCACTCGGCGCACGTGCTGCCAGGGAAAAACCGGGGCCTCCACGGCGATGGGGTCCGCCTCGGGGTCCGGCACCTGCTCCACCATGATCACTGCGTCGGTCTCCGGCGGCATGACGTGGCCGGTGTTGACGGGGAAGGCCTCCCGGCCCAGGGCCAATTCTCTGGGAGTATCCGGGGTGGCCCCGAAGGTGCCGGCCGCCGCCACCGCAAACCCGTCCATGGCCGCCTGGTGCACCCCGGGCGACGACCACCGGGCCCACACCGGGGCCGCGGTCACCCGCCCCCGGGCTTGGGCCGTGGGAACTTCCTCGGTTTGCATCATCCCGGTTAAATCAAACCGGGACAGAAATAACTGCCGGGCTTCGTCCGGAGCCTTCATGCGTAAATAAATGCGTCGTTTCATTGGGTCACCTATCGATGGTTTTGAGGGGAGGGCCGGGGGACCTGTGGGTCCCCCGCCCTC
>Ga0315281_10002661_pt1 | contig 26445 bp, 31 predicted proteins | sample YL17G07_0_MG_FD_204540 | JGI IMG/M metagenome (GOLD analysis project Ga0315281, IMG submission 204540) | Sediment microbial communities from Yellowstone Lake, YNP, Wyoming, USA - YL17G07_0 | ecosystem: Environmental > Aquatic > Freshwater > Lake > Sediment | place: USA: Wyoming | collected... | reverse complement strand
GGCCCATTGGATATGGGTCGAGAAAATTACAAAGCGCATGGTAAAGGAACATTGGAATGAGATCCACGCCGTAGCTGAGGCCCTCCTAAATAAGGACCTCCTCACAATGACTGGGGTTGAGGAGATCATTCAAGCCGCTCGGAGGCCCGCATGACCTCACCCCCCCCTCCCCCGAATCGATCGCATGGAGCGCGAAGCCCGGGGCCTTGAGCGAGAGGGCCGGCCCAGGAGAGGCCGCCATACTGCGGGTCCCTATCCCTCCTATGAATCGCTGAAGGGGAGGCCTCCCGGATGATGCGTGTTCGCAGGTTCGATGCTCTCTAAATTGTTGCTAAGGTGCTAAACCTGTTCATGGTCTGCGTGTTAGTGTTGGGTCACGCAGTGTATCGGAGGGAAATCATAACCCTGAACTGTTTGGGGAGGGGGTGGAACTGCTCGGCTCTGCTGGGAATTCAGTGTTAACAGAGGTAACTACAGCCTGCTCATCTGAAGTGAACCTATGTGCTCACTAGCAGTTGGCGAACTGTGGGTAACCAGATTTTAACGTTCGCAAGCGGCTGCGCGATTGTTGGTAAGCAGATTTCAACCAGTTCGTAAGCAGCTGCTGAACTGTTGGTGAACAGATTTTGACCTGATGTATGAGTCCGAAAAATATTGTGTAATAGTTGACCTTATTGACAGATTTATCCTTACTTCTCGTGCGTAAGAAAAATATTGAAAGACAATATTTTCCTATTGTGTATAAGGATAGAAGAAAAAAGTGATAACTCTATTAACCAGAATTAGGGCCGTAGTTCGGTGCATCATCAGGCATGTCATCCCGCCACTCCCATCCAGGGTGTTTAATAGGGGAGAGGATCTCGGTGGAGACCTCCTGTCGGCACCTGATACAGTACTTCCTCCCGAGCTGTGAAAGGTTCTTCAGGATGACACCTTCATAGGCCCGGGTCTTCCCTCCGGCCCCCTTCTGCCTTACCGGGATCCCGAGAGGGGCGAGTCGCTGGGTTAGGGCAGTTTTCGTCCTAGGATTCACGCTGTTAATCTGCGCCCACTGGACCCACCTCTCCCATACTTCCTCGGTCGCCGTCCATGCGCCTGCGGCCTTCTCAAGCTCCTCACTCACGAATCGCTGCACCGGTTCGGTGGCATATATCCACCGTTCCTGCACCTCTACTCCGTTCATGGCATGAAGGAGATGGCCGGCCTTTTTGATCTCGATCATGACTTGGAGGATGAGGTTGAGGAATCCGGAGAGGAAGGCCGGTGTGTAGGTCCGGGCTGGCCACAGTGGGGCTTCTGGAAAGGAATTGATGAAGACCACATAGTTCCACCGGGAAAAGAAGGCTTCATCAAAGAGATCCTTAAGGATGGGAGGTGCGTTGCAGGTGAAGGCATGGACTGCGGTGACGAGCCCGGAGTAGCGGTCCTTCCCCTTGCGTTCGATGTCGTGCCATACGCTCCCGGTTACCCGCTTGAAGGGGCCGAGGTATTCAAGGGGGAAGGTCCCGAGGTCATCATGGAAGTTCACGATCTTCCCCTCTAAGGAGGCGATGGCGAAGCGATTTTTCCCGATGGCCGCCAGATCGACGTTCCCCACCATGTCCTCGCCGAGGAGGGCATAGATGAGGAGCCAATAGGTGGACTTTCCGGAGTCCTTCTCTCCCTCAAAGAGGTAGGCGCGTTTATAGACATTCCACTCCTGAGCTTGGAGGAGGGCCTGCGCGGGGAACTGGACGAGGGAGGTCACGTCCTCCTCGGCTACCCAGGAGCGTAGTACCTGCATCACCGGCTCGGTGGGAGCGGTATCATCATAGGTCACCGGGAGTCGGTAATTAAACCGGTACTTCGTGTCGTGGTCGAGGAAGTCGATCTTCCCGTCGGGACTGATGCGGATTACCCCGTTGGCGACGGGAATGAGGTCGTGCTCGGTATTGAAGGGATAATCGCTGCAGGGGTTTCGGTTCAGTACCCGCTCCTTCACTTCAGTGACCGCCCTGCCGATCTGATGCGTAATCCCGCTCGCATTGATGATATCGGTGACGAGGGCCTTGACAGCGCCATAATCCCGGGTATAGATGCCGTCCTGGTTGATCCATATCTCGCCGGCGAAGGAAATGGTTCCTAGGTGCATGGAGACCTTATCGGCGAAGAGTGGATAGTTTATGGCCGGGGTCTTCTCCACCCTCTTCTTATCTGGCTTGTCCGCGAAGACCACATGCTCTTCCCAGGTGATCACCTCGTCGGCGATCTTCTTCAGAAAGGCAGCCCTCTCCTCCTCCTCGGCCCTCTTGTTTATCTCTTCAAGGCTGAGCTTCTCCTCGTCGTACTGTGGGGTCTCCTGTAGCCACTTCCGGGTGTCCTTGACGATGCGCTTGAAGATAGGGTCGTTGTCGGGTGCGGGGTGTTCGAAAGCTTCCTTACTCCTGGCACGGAGGGCAGCCTCGACCACGGCGTCTCCAGCCCCGCGCCTGCGGAGGGTTCCCGCGAGGGAGAGGAGGTCGGGGTAGCGGTGCCCGTCCTTGACGGTCGGCAGGGCGGCGGCCGGCTTCTTCTCGGTTACCTTTTCTCTCGCCACGAGTTTCAGAAGCTCGGGGCTCGGGTCCATGATCTCAGTCGGTCCGGGCATGAGCTCATAGTGGTTCCCGGAACGGTGCAGGGAGGGGGGGAGGATAATGTACCCGCCCTCGCCCTTCACATCAATTCCTGGGAGTAACCCGCCACGGGAGGGGATGGTCTCGTCTTCCGGTATCTTGTAGAGGATATGTCTCCCGTCAGATCCGGTCCGATGGGTCCGGGTGTCTGGGAGATTACCCCCCACCGCCTGACGGAGTGCCTCGATGGAACCGCCCTTCGGGGGGTCGATATCGACCGCAAAACACCCGGACTTCACTCCGGTGGCGAGCCCGATACCGGATTTGGGATGCTTCTTCCACCAGAACCGTACCAGCTCAGGGTCGGAACTGGCGTCCAGAACTCCGTGGGGAACGAGGTCGGCCCGGGGGTGCTTGCCCTCGTGACCGTCTTTATGGACCTGCCCACAGGTGCAGGCCCCGTCCTCTCCCGGGACATGAATCGGGATGACGGCGCAGCCTCGAAAAGCCCACTCTAGGGCAGCGGCGAGACATGGGTCATCATCGCTAAGGGCCTTCTGCGCGGGGGATACTGTATTTCTATCGGCACTTGTGGACTTCTTCACTTCAGATATTTGTGGGGTACCTACCTCCACCGCTGCCCCTTGTGCAATAAGGACTTCTGCATTCTCACGGGGGAGGGTGACAATATCCTCTTTCTTCAGGGAATAAGTTCTCTTATCCATGCCCATGAAGGGTTCTAGGTCCTGGAGGATCCAGAGAAGGGCGAGCCCGTCCTCGCCGGTCATGATGCCCTCTCCATGAAGGTCGGCTGAAAACCACAGCCGGCCACAATCACACCGTCTGTGCACCTGTAGTCATTATCCGGCATGAGCGGGCAGCCGCGCAGCATCGATTTGAGGATGAGGCTGATACCTCGGGGCTTCTCACCCTCTACGGCATGGCCGGCGACCATTTTATGCAACAGGCGAGACAGGCATCGCTCTTCCTCACGCCAGAGGCAGGTCTGGCAGCTGGGACGAGGCGCGAGGATGTGGCGCTGCAACCACCCGGTACCCGGCCAGCTCACGGTCTCCACCCCCGGGAGATCCAAGTCGTGCCATTCCGGTTCTTGAGGGCGAGGCGACCCCAGCGGACGTGGATCTTTACCTGGCCGAGAACTGCGCTCCAGTCGATCCGCCGGAACCCGTCGAGGAGGTCATCGAGTCGAACCGGACCGGCCTGCACGGCCTTGAAGATCCTCTTATTGAATTTGCTCCGGTCACCTCCGGTCGATTCGGGGGGTAATTCTATAAGTGCCGAATTATATAACAGATCGTCGGGATGCCCAGCCCGAACTGGCGCCCCAGGGGAAGGGGCGCCTGCGCACTTCTTCATTCGTCATTCTCCTTTTGAATCCAATACGGATATCATATGTGCGGTAATTAAATGTTTCGCTGGCATATTGGCCTCCGTTTTCACATCAGACTGCTTATTGATGTCAAATTGGCTGGTGAGCAGATTTAAGCAGATTTGAACTGATTTAAGCAGCTGCTGAATAAGCAGGTTCGAGCAGCTGCTGGATGGATATAGTAGTACGACCCCCCCTCTTGGAGAGGGATGTTCAGAAAAAAGATTATTTCGTGGAGTCCTTCTTTAACTTCTTATCCCCGTTAATTCAAGAAACCAGTTAAAGAGCTGCGGCAGGTCTGAACATCAGCCAGTAGCAGGGTCTAAACCTAGCTGCGCGGTGTTTTTCTTTATATAAAATTCGCAATATACGTAACACCCGGCTCTCCATGCATATCAAGACCGTAGTTCATGTTATTTTTCAAATATAACCACATAGCTTCTCCGGATGGCCATGTGAATTTGCTGGTGGAGAATAAAGAATGGGAGAAAAATATAACCTTCCTTGCCAAGTGTAACAGGCTCCATTTGCCTAAATATCAAAAATATTTTGATGAATCCAAAGCGTTGTTATACTCCATGTTCGTAAATTGAATTACAGACACAGGCAACCCAAACCAACCCGCGCTGCGGGCACCCCATGGGAGGACGGTAAGTATGGATAAACCAGTCAATGGTTCAACCAAACCGGTTGAAGGGATCCCTATTCCGGATCCTCTTGGTATCGTCGAGGATTTTACCGATGGCAAGTACTACGACCCCCTTCGTGGTCGAATTCGCAAAATACTTCGTCAGAAGGTCCTCGGCCTTGCCAAGAGCCTGGAAGAAGAATAAAATCTACTTTTTTTAGGGTTGATGGGACTTTAGTCAAAAAAATGATGAGCATAAAGAACGCGCGACGACCGGATGACATAAGCCAGGGTCACCGGTACCCGCATGAAAACCACTTTGGTATTCTCCCCGGTCATTTCAACTCCCCGTTTCCGGTCCATGGTTCTCCCGATAAAACCTGATGAGCCTCGTGATGATCTCATTGTAGCTCTCCCGGCGTTTTCCTAGAGAATCTAGCTCATCACGGACCTCTTTCCTAACCCGGATTGAGGTATAATTCACCATCTATCTATAAAATTGTCTATGATTACTATTTTATAGCGCCTGTATGCCTAGTATAGCCTGCATACATTTATATGATTTGCAAATGATAATTCGATAGGTCACAAGGGATGGCAATGGTGAAAACGTGGATGCAGTACTAGATGGTCAACCCTACGATATCGAGACGAACGCCATACCGTCCTCAGGCATTACTACTCACCTTGAGGGATCCACTTTTCCTTATGAGATAAGTTCTTCATTCTCTATCTATATATTAAACAACAAATGTACCCCTTCACCGACGTGTATGTGATGATGTATGCCCTATTGTACGAATTGCGGTAAAGAGATTCCTCGAGATGCGAGATATTGCTATTACTGTGGTAAACCGGTGGATCAAATCGATGCACAGAAATTCGATATTTGCCATGACATTCAATCCGAACACGATATAAGTTCTTTAACCATCGAAAATGTTGAAGGGACTCCTCCTTCATCATCGAAATCAGATATTGTTGAATCAGACTCAGACTCGACAATTGTAAGAAAAAACCCAGGTATTGCATTCTTCTTTTCTATTCTCTTTCCAGGATTGGGCCAACTTTACAATGAACATTATTTCAAGTTTATCTTATTTGTATTGGCTGATATAGTGGGAATTTCTGTTCTTCACTCAATCTGGATATATTTTATTCTATGGCTACTTGGAATTTATGATGCATACACTACGGCAGATAAAATTGTTTCGAGACAAGGACCCTCAAGAAGCCCCTCATCGAGACACAGAAGACCTGTACATAAGATTAATTCGGGAAAAATACACTCAAAGCAGCTAACGAGTAGGATTATTGGCATATTCCTTGTATTGGTTGGTTTTATAGCACTTGCAGCAATTTTTTCGTATGTTATTCTTGGAGCAGGGTTTTTTACAACTCATAGACAGACCAAAGTCCTGCCTTATTCTCAAGTTCCTACAACTCATGTTCCCACAACCCAGGTTCCTGCGACTCAGATTCCTACAACTTCATCCGGTGCAGGTGGTTCCTGTAAGCCGGGTTATTATGTCTATGACACAAGCGCGGGGCATTGTTGCCCGATCGGGTACCCTTATTATTATAACAATTTGTGTTACGAATATCCTCAAATAAAAATTCAATTAGATGGATTTATCGCAAAAATAAAGCCATTTGAGAACCTGTTTCAAGGTCTAGGACTCTCATCATCCTTAAACCTTGGTGTATACCTCCTTTACAGGCAAGATGGAGAATATTTGGTTATAACCAATACCAATTTGAATGAAGACTTCACCGTTGGAACAGTAAAAGGGAACTATTATTCCTGGAATTTCCCTTCTATTAATATTCCAGCCTCTTTAAAACCAAAAGGACTAATTATGGCTGATGATATCTCTATTCCAGACCCCATCACAGCGCATGTCCAGGATATTAAGAATGATCCCTCTGCCTACGCATTTAAGAGGGTGAGGATTCCGGGTATCTACCTGGTTTCACCCACACGGGTGAATCTAAACAATGAATACTTCATGCAGACTCAATTTGGGATCGGATTGATGGGAGATGAATTCCCGACGCGAAAACGATCATATCTCATTGAGACCTTCAGCACAGGAGTGACATCCCTGCAAATCAGGGATGCAAATGTCGTCGGAGTCGTTTTATATCCCACCTCTGAAATTCGAGACCAATTCAATTATTACGACTTACCGAAGTTCGAAATAGGTGATCAATGGTCTGAGCCGACTCTTTATGTGGAGTATCCCGAATCCATCCCCCTCCAAAACGTAAAAATTAACGACCTTATCAGTAATCCCAATCAGTATGACGGAAAGATTATAAAAATCTCTGGTATTGCTCTCGGAGCGATTATTCCTATAAGTGATGTGCTAGAATCTGAGCTACCTGTTGATGCCAATATTCTTGGTGTCGCAGTATCTGATAAACCGGCAGCGGGTTCGCAGATTGCGCTTGCAGGATTGAATAATGAAATACTCTCTGGATCTCAGGCTATTTCGGGATGCTATGAATTTGACATTGCAGTCACAATAAAAAATATCAATGGAATAGAAACGCCGATGTATTTCTTGATCGATAAACAGACACTCTCAGATGACGATGCGAGACTCCTGTAATATCAACTACAAGCCCATCATTACCAACCTTATCTGTCTATCCAACCCCATCGTTTTCTTTCTAAGTTAGGATAGGGCTCTGTAGAAAACCTCAATCTGGATAGTTCGATTCTCTTTCTTCCGCGGACGCCGATGATATCATTCACCTAGAGCGGATCACCCCGTCCACGAAGGGATTGAAGGGCTGGTCCTTCATGGTCTCAGCTGCCCCCGGGTCCACATGCCATACACCATGAGGGGCAACCCAACTAGGAGGGCAACAGCCTCAAGGTTACCCTCTCCCCAGATAGTGAGGTCTAGAATGGCCCGACCTCCTCCGAGGAGGTAGGTTGCCCAGAAGACCAGATAGAACATTATTGCCGAGGTGTAGAGAACCGTTTCACCGGCCCATCCTGCAAAGGTCTTCAGGTCAATCATCTGTCTATGACTGATCCTCATGCTGGTCATCAGAAGTTCACCACCCGAAGCACGGAACCATCCAGCCGCTCTCTACCTTCCCGCAAAGCCTTCAACTCCCGCACTACCTGTGCAAGCTCACCGTACCTGCCGTTGCTTCCTTTCTCCAGCTCGGCCTTGAACCGCTGGCCTTCGCGACGAACCGCATCAAGATCTGCCGAAAGCTGGCATGCGAAGGGTTCTGTATGGGTGCCGTGCGGGAACTGAAATGGCCCCTCCCCGCAGCGGGAGCACCACCAGTACTCGCCCTCCGGTGAGTCCACCGACCCGAGACGGAGGGGGAACCCGCAGGGGCAGATTGGCCCGTGAGAAGGGTTTTGTATTACTCCTGTGAACCTATCACTGGCGCTCCTCTCTTTCTCTGTTTGACCACTGAGGAGGGGGAGGGCGCCATGGTACTTTTCTTGCATGACTCCTCTTTTATTCTCCAGATCCCGGTCCTGACCATCCTCTCGCCGATCCCCTTGAACCCGGTCACTTCCTCGAACCCCTCTATATCCTCATGGGTGACGGTGAGGGGGTAGATCATAGGGCCCGGATCTTCTCCTGGAACTTGAGGCTTTCCCCAAGCATTCGTATAGCTTTACGCAGGGCATCGCTCTCATTCCGAGCTTTTCCCATCTCCACCGCTTTCTTCAGGATTTTTTCATCCTCGGGTGCCAGGCAATCGCCAGTTCTTATATCTTGATCTGTCATTGTAAACACATCGTTTACATATTGTTAGACAAACGTATAACATGATAAACCTTCCTTTTTTCTTCAGTTACCTTCATCAACTTCAAATGTAAAACGGCGTATATTAATGACCGCGCCATCAGGCACCCGCCTTAAACCTCATCAGAAAAGAAAGATTGAGGAGCGGGTAAAAAGGGGTGAATTTGATAGCATGTCTGATTTTATTCGAGAGGCCATTATCTATTATCTCTATTATCTTGAGGAGCGTGATTTCCGCTTATTTATCCAATCGGATGAAGGGAAGGCCCGTATACGTGAAATATCAAGACAAGAGGTTCGAGACGATAAGCCAAAAATTTAAATAAATCCTCAGCATACTGATATTGCGGCAGGGGATGAGGACGAACGCCGAAGAGAGATCAATACGATGGACGAACGCCGAAGAGAGATCGATACGAGGCTATCATCCGTGAAATTGCTCGCGCGATGGTAGAAGAGTTCCTTAATAATCCGGAGTTCATCCGTCGCCTCAAGGACCAGTTAAAACGAATAGACTGACCTCACTTTTTTTCCATGTCCTCCAACAGATCGATGGGTACCTGTGGGTTCTCCAAGATTGGGCCAATTTTACAAAATCCCAAAAAGGTAAAAGGAATGAATTCGAGTAGGAGATATCCTCGGTGTAAATGCGACTTCATTCACCGCAAACGGTCCCTTGATCCGGGGATAGGGCGAAAAACCAGCGGAGCGAGGAGGGCGAACATTGGACTGATTGATGTTTTAGGTTTTTAAAATTGGTGGATTTTGCGGTGTTGTAGGAATTATTTCTGTAATTTTAACAAATTACTCGTCTGTCGGTTGGCGAAAGCTTAAAGTATTAAAACTGCAATATAATATTATGGATAAAGATTTATTTAAAATTATAATATATGCGGCATTGCTATGGATTCAAATAAAAATACCTTCCTAATAAAACATAGATCGGATCTACTCTTTTCATTAGGGATTTTCATGATTTTAATTACAATTTTTATCATTGCCGTCCCAACGAAAACGGTTTTCCATGATGTTGAGGTCGCTTACACAGATACAGAAACCTATTACGTCAAAGAACCCTATGAGGTTCAAGAGGCCTATCAGGAACAAGAACCATACCAGGATATCGAATATTTTACAGATACCGTCCCTGTTCAGGTGAGTGTTCCCTACCAGGATGTCGAATATTACTACCAGAGTTACGATGTTTCAACCGGGCATTATTATGCGACAATTCCGTCAAACTGCTATTGCACCAGTACCCGTTATATGTATGATGAATACGGGGACTATGGGGCTCTTTGTGTACAGTTAGCCTGTCGATTATCAAGGACAGTCACGAAATATCGCACGGAAACTCAGTATCAATATATTCAAAAACAACGTCCCGTTACAAAGTATATGACGGTTACGAAATACCGAAATGTCACCCAATATCGAGATGTACCAAAAACCCGTGAAGTGATGAAAACCAGGATGGAATCTCAACCAATGGAAGTGAACTGGCTATTCAGGTTTACAACACCATATGAACTGCATTTGCCCTTTATATCTGGAGATTAAATGAAAAAGATCTATATCCTGGTGATCTTTTCTCTGGTTGTTGTAGGGATATTTTTCTCATATTTTATTTATTCGTACAATAAAAATTACGAGGCAGAGCAGATCCAACATCAGCAGGAGATTGAACGAATCAAAGAGGAACAAAACAGACTCAATACCCAGTTTGAACAACAGCAACAACGATACCAGGCAAATATCGAATCTCAAAGGGCCATAGAACTGCAAAAAGATGTGGATGGTGATGGATTAACCTACGAGCAGGAGTTAAAATTGGGAACCGACCCCAACAACCCCGATACCGATGGGGATGGAATACAGGATAATGAAGACCGGCATCCTGCCGGTGGAGGAGATATATACAAAATTACGGTAATCTGGGCTCATAATGGGCAGCCCTTTACAACCCAATTTGGAATCGCCGAGGATTGGTATTGGTATTATAGGGACAAACCAAGGAATGATTATAAATATCAGGATGCCCGGTTTGTAACCTACAAAGATCCCGTTATCCAAACAATCGCGAACGATATTATCGATACCTCAATAAGCACTGGCGATTCTTGTAGATTTTGTATAGCAATTGATTTTGTGGAGTCCATGCTGTATCAACATGATATCGATTATATCAGGCAGCAGGATTATCCAAAGTATCCCATAGAGACCATCAGGGATGAAAGGGGCGATTGCGAAGATACCTCTTTCTTAATGGCTTCGATTTTAAAAGCATTAGGTGTTGATACGATACTTTTAGTCTACTCAGATCATATGGCGGTAGGTTTCGCATCTCCAAGTTGCCCTGGAAGTTACTATACTTATAAAGGAAGAACGTACTGTTTCCTAGAAACAACATCGGTACCAGACAATCTTGCCAATGATTTTACAGTATGGGGGAAATATGTTTACGAAACTCCTTACGCGATTGAAGTGAATTGATTGCTCCTTCCATTAGTTCATTTTTATCATGTCCCGCCGGCAAATGCTGGGTGCGCGATTATTGCCGAGCAGATGGAACCCATGTGAATAGGTACTGTAGGAAGTGCTAGTGGGGCTTCTTCTCAGGGCCGGCAGCGCCAACCCGGAGATCCAGCCATCGGGGCGGGAAAATGATCGATGGAGGTGGGGTAGTCAAATGATATTATTATAAGGTGATTTATCAATTTTTAATTATGAAAATAAATTTAAAGGGAGTTATTAGTTCAATCGAAGGCGTTTTTCCTTATATAACAATTGGAATGGGAATTTTAACAGTTATTGCTGGCATTTTAATTATTTATTTGGTTGGGCTGCCTATCTACCTTAATACACTGCAACTCCCGAGTGGCTTAAATCCACAAGGCTTGGCTTATATTGCAACAGGTATCGCTTTTTTATCAGTGGGTTATTCTTTCATTGTAAATGCAATTGGAAATATAAATTCAATTCATATAAAAACTCAATTGGATGAAATTGCACAATTGATAAAAAATCAGAATAAAGTTACAAATAACGAAAACCCCCCATCAACTCCTCCTCCTTGCGAATTAGATACTTCTCCTCCCGAATTAGATGATACTGAAATTGATGCCCTTTGTAAAGATGTAATTAGATGGAAAGCCGCAATAACAAAAAATGAAGAAATTAATAACATATTCAAAGAAAATCCCTCTTATCTATTTGGATTTCTTACTTACAGGATGATGCTAAACGAAAAAGATAATAAAAAAATTCAATTTTCAATTGTATCATTAACGCTGGCTCTAACAATTCTTGCCTTCGGCGCGGCTGCAATGACATATTATCAATCGATGGGAAAATCGGAGTTTCCTTTTATCGCCCTAATTTATGTCGTAATATCGATCCCAATTTTCTATATATTTTTAAAGCTACGACCATTATTGAAAAATTATTCTTTACCAGAGGGAACAAAAAAATAGGTAATTATGAGATATTTATACGAGATAATCATTGCAATTTTACTGTCAATGATTTGTTTTTTCATCCTAATGGTGTTTGATCTGATGCCTTTGCCGATAGGGAAACCACAATTCCCCTTGGATCTTAATCCAAGACAAGCGAATAAAATCTCTCGGGAAATACGTGATGTTTTTCTGCTCCTTGAAGAAAAGGGATTTCAGTTATCTTCTTTTATGGAATTTAAAGGGTTCTTTAGGGATCAATTAAATCGAGAATATCTATCGGACTTCATGAGATACCACACCGGAGAATTGATAGACATTGCTCTCGGTAAATCAGATCCGAAACAATAGACATGTGATGGGTGCATTTTAATATTTCTCCCACCTATTGCGCTCTAATATTATGAACAGGGATTTGAAACCAAATTACTAAAGAGAAATCGGAATTAGGTTTCTATTGTAATATTAAATGACAGAATTCATGCACTAACCCTTACTTCTTTTACTTGCATGTTGATATTGTTTTTATCAAACCCACCGGGTAAATATCCTGTAAGAATGGTATCCCGGTGAACAGTTTCTCCTTCCTTTACGGTTCCAAAATATATAGTGTTTGAGGCAATTGTATTGAGATTGTAAGTCAAGATAATATCAGCCTGGACATCTTTACCATCGATATTTCCTGTGTTGACAGCGTCAAGGTGAATATGAAATATTGCAGGATCGGAGTGCAACTCAATTCCACTAGATTCCCAATAACCAGTCACTCTTACATAGGCTTGTTGTGGGGTGGCAGGTATTGGATTGTAATAATTGGGAGTTGACGAATTAGCACATCCTGAAATCATCACCACTAATAGAAGTGGACTAATTAGTAATGCTAATTCAAGAAATTTAGGCATATTGCAACATACACTTATCGTATATATTAATTTTTTCAACCGGATAAAAATCCTAATCTTATGGACTTCAAAGTGTCATAATTACCGAATCCGTGATATCAAAAGTGATGGGTTGCATTTTGAGATACCTATAACCCAGAAATGGGATGCGAGGGGAGGGATTTGAACCCACGAACTCCTTCGAGACGGGACCCTCAAGCCCGCTCCTTTGACCATGCTTGGAAAACCTCGCACTGACTTACCGCGATTGTTGCCGGGCGCTTTATTGTATAAACCCCTCAAGCTGGCTCTTTTCAACTGGCTTGAAAAATCTCGCACTTTGAATTCCCGCGTGGGTGCTCTGCGAAATCCCCTGAAGATTTTTGAAATATGGAGGAACTACCAGGGTAGGTTATAGCAGCGCGCCGTGCTTTTCGCTAATGAACCACCCGACCTCCCGCCGCGGAAGACGGTTCCTGATGGGACTTACATCCCGATCATCGCACCGTACTGGGAATAGACGTCCCTGACGAGCTCGCCGACTTTCGGGTTTGTCCAGTCGTGCATCCATTCCGATACCAGGGACTCGACGGTGATGGGAACTACCCCAAGCTGGAGCATCCGCTTGATGCCGTAATGGTGCGCCTCGGGAGTGGAATCCCCGGCGGCATCCATCAGACCATACACCTCGTAGCCCTCCTTCAGGGCGTGGAGGGCCGTGTACGCAAAGCACATGCTCGTCCATAACCCTGAAATGACGAGTTTCTTTCTCCCTGTCCTTTTGGCGGCGTTCCAGGTCCCTTCATCTTCGAAGGCATCGAAACCCGGAACCTTCCGCGCGTAAACCTCCTGCTTCGGGAAGAGCTGGGTGATCTCCGGTATGAACTCGCCGTTGTGCGCGGGATTGATGGAGGCCATGACAACGGGAACTCCCAAGATGCTTGCAGCCTTCGCAGCGCAGATTGAAGCTGCTTTGATTCTGGTCTTGTCCCCCGAGCTGACACTCTTGAACATCGATGGCTGGTAATCCACTAGAACTAGGGCACTATTCTTGACGGTCAGCAGGTCTAGCCTTCCATCTTTCGAGTCAGTCATTCCTTTCACTCCTCTGGCATATGAACATCAGGTATTTGCGTATAAATTTTTGGGTGGGTGGCTCTAGTGCTGATGTGGACTCGGTATGGATCTAAATCAGGTTGCATCGCGGGACTTTTTGGATTTTTAAGGAATTTTCGATGAAATAGAAAGGGATTTAAATAATGACTAATTTAGTTAGGTTGTTGGGTGGATTTGAATGGTTGATTTACCAATTGCAGCAGTGATTCGCATTGCCAGGAAAAATGGGGCCGGGCGGGTCGGGAGCGATGCAGCTGCTGCCCTCCTCGCTAAGACCGAGGTTTATATCGCAAGCCTGACGAAGGAAGCGAACCGCCTCGCCCAGCATGCCGGAAGGAAGACCATCAAAGAGGAGGATGTTGTTCTCGCGATGAAGTGGATGAAAGATTAAAATCAACTTTTTTCCGTTCTGTGTCGAACACCTCTTGTCTTGAATGCGAGGCTTCGGAATGATCACACATGAAAGCTTATAACGTTCATGATTTTAACCGCTGGTCAAGCACCTACGAGGATTCGTGGCCACAATATCTGCAATTTACCTCCTCTTCAAATTCTATTTATAATAGTTCTCCATAAGAAGCTCATATGGGAGCTCCTATACCAACAACAATTAGTGGCGAACAAATTGGCTATACCCTTGCAGCTATTGAAGCGGATACACGCATAGACAGTTCTGAAAAAGACAAATATCGAGATTCTCTGAAAAACCTCAAGGAATTACTTGAGAAATACCCAAACATGGCACTTCCATTATTAACCGACAAATGGATTTATCGAACTGTTGTCCTTTCTCTAGGTTTTGCTGTTTTAATTACGATTTTTGGCGCAATATTGCTAGCTTATTCAGGGAAAGATACTCCAGAAGGGTTAATAGCAATTGGTTCGGCTGCTACAGGTGCAATTGCGGGATTAATCGTTCTGAAACATTAGATGTACCATTTTTATTAATTCATTTCCCAAGTCCACAATGGGTTTGAATTCATTCACGAAGATATTTCCCTGAGTGGGAGACCTTAAACGTGTACCATGTTGCAGCCGTCTATGGAAATCATTCAATTTTTCCAGAAGGGAGATAATAATAATAGATTCCTATAAACTACCATTAATGAATGAAGAACTTTCGTCGAAATTATGGGATCTCTCGAAATATATCGAAAAAGAGGTAAATGAAAGTAAAAAGAAGGAGAAAGCTAGTAAAATAAAGAGAATATTCACTAAGATCAAAGTTACTCTCAACTATGAGAAGGGTGTTGTTGGACTTGGAACATCAACTGATTTGATAGAAAAGGATGAGTGGCAGTGGGAAGGCCAATTACACTTCATAGAGGATATAATAAAACATCTTTCCGAGTATAAGGAAGCCCTGGCAGAAATATCGGCAGGATTTGAAATTGATAGGCTGAAGGCAGGTGTCGTGCTATCCACGTATGTGCAGATCCTTATTCAAAAATCCTTTGAAGGTCTTACAGATGACGCTCTAAAATCTTATATTACGTATTTTATTGAAGATTTAGAAAAATCCCTTCTTGAGTGGAATCTTAAGATCTGGATCGACGGTATTTGGCTTGAAAATAATGAATATGAAATCTATGAAGGGCTGAAAATAAGGAGACCAGTTCCATCAGATTTGGAATTTGAATATCCTGTAGGGTATATTCCTTATAGAGAGTTACCTGATTTCAATGAGGTTTCAAATTCGATAATAGAAATGATCTATCGAACACAAGACGATTGGGATGTATTTAATGAAGAAATGAAAATCCTGCACTGTTTAGGACTTTTCAGACTCGGGTCGATATTTTCAAAAAAAACTGATATGTATCAAAAATCAATTTTCATGCCCGGGAATTCCAGACGATATCGGGCTATTACGTATTATCCACTCTATAAATATGGTCTCAATAAACAAGATATCCCGAGATTACAGGAATTTATAGAAAGGATCAAGCCTTTGTTACCAATAAGAGATATCAAAGCCGGATCGAAAGAAATAGATCCAATTGCTATTGCTCTCCAGAGATATAATGAGGCATTATCAAGACCAGAAAGTGTTGAAGGTCGAATTTTTTATATTATGATATGTTTCGAAGCTCTTTTTCTTAGAGCCGATGAAAGATGGAAATTATCCCATAAATTAAGTCAAAGAGCATCAGCTTTACTCAAGTTTCACGGATTAAACCCAGATGAGATATATAATGCCTTAAAACAGGCTTATAACATAAGGAGTACGTATGCTCATGGTTCGACAGATCAAGGAGAACATGGAGATCTTGCAAATCAAATTTTTGAATATGCTCGCATTTCTCTTCTTATGTTTTTGCAGTTAAAACAATCAATAAGCAAAGAGAGCCTCATTGGTAAACTCGATAAATCATTGTTAGAGAACGAGGCACGCGATAAATTAAAGGATCTTATTGAGAGAAACTGCGTTATTTATTAAGTTCAAGATTTTCGCTTCCAATTATTTTCAATACTTTCACCCCCCCCACGAGGTATTTTGATGACGCATCAGATGGGGTTATCGATGATGAAAATAGACCATGAGAAAAGAACTTTTAAGATATGCGGACATTCTTTGCAGTTTTATTTTGATTCTACAGTGGCAGTATGTCCCATTTGTAAATCTACTAGAACCTATCCGTCTTGGCTAGGTGATTTCCCCGAAGGCATTTACGCTACTAAATGATACAATATGACGATGTAACTTTAAGGAGATACGAATGGCCTTTCCTCATGATGTTGTAGAACACCTCTTAGTAGCATGTCATCGACGTTGTTGTATTTGCCATGAACTCGCCGGGAATAAGATGGAAATTCATCATATCGTACCAGTGGCAAACGGCGGCGATGATACTGAAGAAAACGGAATCCCTTTGTGTCTTAATTGTCATGCAGAGGTAGGTGGATATAACCCTCAACACCCCAAGGGAAGGCGATTTACCCCATCCGAACTCAGGCGACACAAGGAGCAATGGTTTGCGATATGTACGAAACCCCCATGGGATTCGATGGGTAGTGTGCGCCCAAGTATTTCGTGTGAAATAGTCAACCTTGATGATAGGATTTTTATTCCCCTAAAATGCGAGGACCGTACACCTGCTCAGAAACTTGTCGGTGCAATTATGCAAAAAGATAAGTCTATAAAAGAGGAATTTGCAAAACGAGTATTTGAGCGTTTACAACCTGACAAAGACGAAGATACGCGGTGGAAATCGGCCAATCTTGTAGAAGAAATTTTACTTTGGGATCCCAAGCTAATTCCGCTCGACGTAATTAAAGGTATGAGCAAAGATCCATTCTTCTCCGTTAGGAGTTCTGCTGCAGTATGCTATTACTACCTAGCTGCATTAGACCCGATTTCAGTTCCCTTAGATGTTCTAAGTCAACTTGCTTCCCATGATGAAGATTGGTATGTGAGAACACCGGCAACAAGTGCTTTGCTCAGATTAGCACGGTCAAGGCCAGTTGTGATTGATATTTTAGCAAGAGGCTTAGAACGCAAGGAACCCGGAGCTCAGGAATATGCGGCATCGGCAATCAAACGACTTGTGCTAAAAGACTGGGATCTAATACCTGAAGATCTTGTTAGCCGGATGGCTCAAAGCCCAAATTCCTTTATCAGAAAAGTAGGGGAGGATGGTATCCGAAAGCTAAAGGAGTCAAGTAAGGAACCTGAGAAGGATTATGGTCTATTCTAAATTAGTTGGGTTTGTTGCTTTATATACACCAGGTCAACAAGCTGAATTTGAATCGAATAAACCCCTATGGATTTACTAGAGAAGTATCTGGCAGAAAATACCCCCCAAAATGCGTCCGAGTATGGTGTAACACGATGTTACATGACCCCAGAAGAAGGCCATGGAAGCCGAATTTGGAGCTGGAAAAAGAGGGGAAAGGAATGCCCAGAGGGATTTTAATTTGAAAAAAATTAAAAAAAATTATGATTCTTCCAGGAGGAGACCCTCGACCGCGACCTGACCGTCTGGGAGATCCTGGAGTTCCATGGCAGGCTCTACTCGATGCCCCGTGACGAGCGGAGGGCGAGGATCGACGAGATGATCCAGCTCGTGGAACTTGAGAAGAAGAGGGACGTGCTCATCAAGCACCTCTCGGGCGGGATGAAGCGGAGGCTCGAGATCGCCCGGGGGCTGATGACACGGCCAGAGGTCCTGTACCTGGACGAACCGACCCTGGGCCTCGATCCCCAGAGCCGTCTCCGTGTCTGGGACTACATCAGGCAGGTGAACCGGGAGGGGACCACCATCTTCCTCACGACCCATTACATGGACGAGGCAGACAGCCTCTCTGACCGGATCAGCATCATCGACCATGGGAGGATCATCGTTTCGGGGACGAGTGACGAGCTGAAGAACGCGCTGGGCGAGGACATGATCTACCTCGAGACCGAGGATGATGCGAAGACCACGGGAATCCTCCGGAGCCTGCCCGAGGTGAAGGGCGTGAAGCCCTCCTTCAGGGGCCTCTCAGTCACCCTTAACAACGAGGGGACAAAGACCCTGCCCGTCATCCTCGACAGGCTGAAGGAGGGCGGTATCGTCATCCGGTCAGCGAACCTGAAGAAGCCGACCCTCGATGATGTCTTTGTCCATTTTACGGGAAGGGAGATCCGGGGATAAGGGACGGGGAGGTGATCCTGTGGCAATGGAATTCCTGACGGTCTACTGGCGCGACATGCTCCGCTTCTTCCGGTTCAGGGCGCTCCTCTTCTCCTCCCTCGTCCAGCCTGCCCTCTGGATGGCCTTCTTCGGCGTTGCCTTCACGGGGACCCTCAGCCAGCTGGGGGCACCGGCCACCGCTCCCCCGGGGTCCCTCAATGTCCCATACCTCACCTTCATGGCAGCGGGCATCATGGCCCTCACCACCCTCTTCACAAGTCTCTTTGGGGGCATCAGCATCCTCTTCGACAAGCTCTGGGGGCTCATGCGGGAGATCCTGGCCAGTCCGCTGCCTCGCAGCCATGTCCTCATAGGGATCAACCTCTCGGGAATGACCAAGTCCTTCATCCAGGTCCTCATCATCATGGTCTTCGGCATCCTCATCGGCGTGAAGTTTTTCCCCGGCTATACTCCCCTCCAGGTGCTCGCCTCCATTCTCGGGATCCTCCTCTTCGTCGGGGTTTTCTCCTTTGGCTTCCTCTCCATGTCCTCCACCATCTCGATGAGGATGGAGAGCCCGGAGAGCCTCCAGGCGGTAATCACCCTGTTGTCCCTGCCCCTCTTCTTTGTCTCGAACGCCCTCTACCCGGCGCAGGCCTTCCCGCCCTTCCTCCAGGCCGCCGCCGCCCTCAACCCCCTCACGTACGTGGTCACCGGGATCCGGTACTTTGCCATCGGGCCGGACTTCTATGCCCTGGGCGGCCACTACGTCTACTCCATGATGGACGTGGGGTTCGCCTTCATCGCGCTCCTGGTCTTCGCCCTCATCATGTTCGGCATCGCCCTGTATACCTTCGAGAAGGCAGTGGTGACCTGAGGTGATCTGTTGAAGAAAGACCCTGCCCTGGATCGGGATGTTGCGGAGGAGGTCCCCGGGATCACCATCCTCCTCGATGACTTCATCACCACCGGATCCATCCCGTGCGGTTCCATCGACCTCATCGTCACGTCGCCCCCATACAACGTGAGCATCCCGTATACCGCCGTGCGTGACGACATATCCTACGCTGAATACCTTGACTTCACCGGGCGATGGCTGAAGAAGGCAATTTCCCTCATGAAACCTGACGGCCGGATGTGCCTGAACATCCCCCTCGACAAGAACCTGGGCGGGCAGCAGTCGGTGACTATTTTATCATTCCGGCCTCTATGGAGAAAGGATTTATTAATTCGTCGATATATCACTTCTTGATACGCCATGGCAAGTGAAGATCAATCACTATATCAATCTCTGAGGGCGTTATCGGGAACCGGGTTTCAAAATGCTATTTATAAATGGCTCAAAGGAAAAATTCATCATGATAACGTGTCGATCCTCCAACCGAAAAGATTGCAACCCATACTTCCTAACAAAAGAAGGCCTCCTCACCAATTTTTCTGTTTACAACTGCACACACCAATCGGATCGATAATCGGTGACACCGATATAGTGGTCTTCGATAAGGCAGCCAAGAAACCGATAATCATAATCAGTTGTAAAAGATCGATAAGAGAGCGATTGACCGAATCTCTCTATTATAAGGGATTGTATGAACGGATGTACGGTATTCGGCTGCCGTTGTTTGTCGTCACAGATGATCCGGATCTGGAATTTGGAACTGGGGAAAAGCCAAAAAAAGCAAGAATACTTGCAACCTTCGAGAATGCCTTCATTTACTCAACGAATCCAAAAACAGAGGTCTCCGGATGTGTGAAATATATCGATTCTCTTATCAATGACATCTACAGGATTGCTGCCATATGAAGTACATCAACGGGGAGTTCATCACCGGCGATATTCTAACAACTACGCTGGACGATAATAGTATCCACCTAGTCATTACTTCGCCACCATATAATGTGGGTATCGATTACGACCTGCACGAGGACAATCAGCCCTATGAAGAATACATTGATTGGCTATCCGACGTATTCCTGATGTTAAAAGACAAGTTGGTGGATGGTGGACGAGTCTGCATTAATATCGCTCCCACCGGGATTAAAAACTTCAAGCCGATCCATCACGACCTTATCACGAATCTAAGGAAAGGTGGGTATCACTTTCTCACCGAGATCCTTTGGTATAAACAAAACATAAAGAAAAGAACGGCATGGGGAAGCTTCAGGTCACCACGGAGGCCGTATATCCTCCCATCATGGGAATATGTATACGTCATGCAAAAAGGGGAATGTCTTGAAAAGGATTCAGAGGCCGTGAAACCCGACATCACAGCGGACGAATTTGTCAGGTTTTCCGATGGATTCTGGCAGATATTACCAGAGAAAGAGAAGAATGGACACCCAGTCCCCTTCCCATGGGAGCTGGTGTATCGCTTGGTGAAATTCTATACCTATCCTGGAAACACGGTTCTCGACCCCTTCGGCGGTAGTGGAACTGTTGCAGCCGTCTGTGCAGATACGGGGCGAGATTTCATTTACGTAGATATTTCAGAGGATTACACGAGGCTTGCCAAGGCAAAAGTGGGAGAGATCATGAATAATTCGAACTCCCTCTTTAGAGAGAATGCCCATTCTGCAAGAGCAGGAAAAATAGCAATTTTACCTATCAAAGATATCAATGCCATAGGCGTGGAGGATGGTTCACCGAACGTATTGATAAAGGAGCCTTAACTCACGGCCCATTCGGCAGCATGCACGATTTCATCCGAAGGCCTGTGTATGGAATCTCCTTGGACTTCTTCCTTAAGGTCTTCATCCATTCCCTGATGGTTCAGATCCGGGACTGACTTTTACTGCACCTCCCTGAACTTCTTCTTGAAGGCCTTGCAGATGGGGCACTGGTCCGGCACCTGGTCCAGGAAGATGTTCCCGCAGACAGGGCAGAGGAAGATCTTGTTTGCCGGGAGATCCCGCTTCCCCTGGACCGCTTCGAGGGCTTTTTTGTAGTGGCCTGCATGGACCTCCTCGGCCTTCATGGCGTAGGTGAACGCGATCTCTGCCTCGCTCTGCCCGCCCTCGGCCTTTGCGGTGCTGATGAATCCCGGGTACATCGATGTGAACTCATGGGTCTCCCCCTCGATGCCCTTCTTCAGGTTCTCGTCGGTGGTCCCGATGGCCCCGAGCGTCCGGAGGAGCCTCCGGGCATGGACGGCCTCGGCCTCTGAGGCGGCCCTGAAGAGCTTTGCAACGTTCCTCAACCCTTTCTCGTCGGCCTCCTCGGAGAAGCCGGCGTACTTCCGGTTCGCCTGGGATTCCCCGGCGAAGGCCGCCATCATGTTCTCTCGGGTCGTCATACCATGGTAGTAGCGACCCCCGTTGTTATAAGGATTATTCACTGCTCCCTCAGGCTTGAGAATATATATAAACAAAAAGGGAAAAAGAGACATGTATGAACGCCAGATTCCCAAAAATCCTGATATTAGTCCTTTGCGGGGCCCTTCTTCTCATCGCCGGGTGCACGACCACGGCCCCTCCCGGGGGAGCGGTTCCGACCCCCGCTGGAGGGGCGATAACCCAGGTGTCGACCTCGACCCCCGATCTCGGCACCATCATCTCCCTCCTCCGGACCATCAACGACCAGGTCTCGCTTGTCGCCGAGAACACCAGGCCTCCGGGCAAGGGAATCGTGACCGGAAATATCGCGCTCTTCGATAATGGGGGAGACACGGCCAATACCATCACCGACGGGACATCCATTATCGCCCTCCCCCAAGGGAGCTGCGATATCGCGGTCTATGGGGACTCGTTGCAGACGTTTATCACCGTTGAAGAGATGAAGGACTATGGATCCACCAAATACAGCCGCAACTACCAGGCCTGCGCAGGTGTTTACCTCTGCCGGAAGACGGTCGCCCTTGATGACGACTTCTCGTACCTCTTCCTGACATACAAACCCTACGACTCCACGAAGCGCCTGACTGGGGTCACCCTCTCGTACCGCTGCAAACCCCTCTGAGGGAAACCTTTTTTTTGGCCCGGCTACGCCGTCAGGGCCGACCCGAGTTCGAAACCCTTCCGGTATGCAAGCTCCAGGATCTCGGGCCTGGTGTGGATGTCCCGGATTGTATCCATGTCAGGGACCAGGACCTCCCCAAAGAGCCTGCAGTCGATGATATCGCAGAACGCCGCCACGGTCGCCTTTGCACCGTCGAATACACCGGGGACCTTCATCCCCGAGATGGCGATGAGGAGGGCGAGACGGGAGTTCCGTTTCTCCTTTGGCACAAGGGACTCCTTCCTCATGTATTTGGCCATGAAGAAGACCTGGAAACGGTCCATGAGGGACTTGAGCTTGCCCGGGATACCCATGGTCATGACGGGGGTGGCGATGATGAGGCCGTCCAGCTCACGGAACTTTGGGTACAGGGGGGTGAGATCATCCTCCATCTGGCAGGTCTCGTGCTCGCGGCAGAAGAGGATCTCCATGCAGGGCTCGAAGTCCAGGAAAGGGACCACGATCTTCTCCACCGTGCAGCCGGCGTCCTCTGCCCCCTTGAGGGCCCGGTCCAGGAGGGCCGCGGTATTTCCTTCGGGGAGGGGGCTCCCGAGGAGGCCGATGACCTTCTTTCCCATACCTCTCTTTCATGCCCCCCATACTCTTTAATTCTCTTTTTTTATCCTGAGCATGCCCCGGAACCGTCCCCCGGGAGAGGTATTGTATCTCCGTGGATTCCTTAGAAACCGATAAATAAGATTACGCATCAAGAGAGAGAAGGGTACACCATGGCAAAAGGAAACCTCAAGGTGGTGAAGGCCGGGACAAAGGGAGAGCCGGGCAAATATGTCTGCATCGATTGCGGGTACGAATTTGAGCTCAAGGGGTCGGAGAAGGACCTGAAGAAGTGCCCCATGTGCTCCTGCGAGGAGTACAACTGCTTCCCCATGACCGCAATGCGCCCGGACATCAAGACCCCCGAGGATGTAAAGAACCCGCCCAAGAAGCGGGACTACATGAAGTAATCACCTTTTTATAGCCTCTGGGCCTGTACTCTCCACTGGTGAGCGGAAGCTCAGAGGAGGTTCATCATCTTGGTAAATGTCAGGGAAGCGGGAGAGGTCTACGTATGCCCGGTCTGCGGAAACGTGGTCCTCGTCAGGGAGGCCGGGGGCGGGGAGCTCGTCTGCCATGGCGAACCCATGGTGCTGAAGCGGTGAGGGCCTGACGGATCGGCGGGAAAAGGGATGCGAAAGGGAGGCTCGCTCGGATGGTGAATGTCTCGGCGGTTGGGCAGATCTACGAGTGCATGATCTGCGGGAACGTGGTTGAGGTCAGGGAAGTAGGCGGCGGAGAACTCGTCTGCTGCGGTGAGCCCATGGTACTCAGGAAGTGATGATATGGCAGTGAAGAAAACGTCTAAAATCCCTACAGGAAAAGCGAAGAACCCCCAGGACTCCAGGGGGATGAGGGAGCTCGAGAAGAAGATAGGGAAGGTCCCGGTCTTCTTCAAGGAACTGATGAAGACACAGCCGGATATGTACGGGGCGATCCTCGCCTTTGACCAGCACATCTGGGACGACGGCGCCCTCTCCCGGAAGACGAAGAAGATCCTCGCGATCTCCATCGCGGCAGCCCTCCGTGACCAGCATGCGGTGAAGGCGCAGCTCGCAGGGGCAAAGAAGCTCGGCGTTACCATGGAGGAGATCGAGGAGGCCCTCAGGGTCACCTTCCTCCTCTCGGGGATGCCCGCCTATGTCTATGGACGGGCGGCGATGGAAGAGATCATGGGAAAGGACTGAGGGCCCATGTCCGAGGAGCCCGTCTCTTTCCCCATCATCGGCGAGCCTGCGCCTGATTTCGAGGCAGACACGACGCAGGGCCCCATCAGCCTCTCGTCCCTGAAAGGCAAGTGGGTGGTTCTCTTCTCCCATCCCGCGGACTTCACACCCGTCTGCACCACGGAGTTCCTCGCGTTTACGAAGATCTACGACGAGCTGAAGACGCTGAATGTCCAGCTCATCGGCCTCTCCGTGGACAGCGTCTCTGCGCACCTTGCCTGGGTGCATGACATCAAGGAGAAGATGGGGGTCACCATCCCATTCCCCATCATCGCCGACCTCACCATGAAGGTCGCGAGAAGGTACGGCATGATCCATGCCGGCCAGTCCTCGACAGCGGCCGTCCGCTGTGTCTTCTTCATCGACGACAAGGGGATCATGCGGGCAATGATCTACTATCCCCTCCAGAATGGGAGGTACATGCCCGAGATCCTCAGACTCGTGAAGGCCCTCCAGACCACGGACAAGTTCAAGGTCTCCACCCCTGCCAACTGGCAGCCGGGCGACAAAGTGGTTGTCCCGCCGCCGAAGACGACCGCGGAGATGGAGAAGCGACCCACTGAAGGCTACGAGTGCAAGGACTGGTACCTCTGCTTCAAACAGGTATAATCAGGTAATCCTTTTTCTCCATCCAGTATTCGAGTGAGAGAGATCTGCTGCTCCCCTCCTCACCCCATCCTCTTCCGGTTGATCTCCTGCATGGCCTCCTCGATCATCTCCTTCACCGTGTCCATCTCATTGAGCATCGCTCTCCTGAGCGGGATGATCGCCTGGGGATCGCCGAGAACCCCCAGCGCCCAGGCTGCCTTCCGCCGTACCCTCCAGTCCCCGTCCTGGAGGGCTGAGATGAGCGGGCCGAGCCCCCGCAGATCTCCCAGCCGAGCCAGCCCCTCGGCCGCCTTCCACCGCCGCGAGGGTTCTTTGTCCGCAAGCATCGAGAGGTAGTGGTTGAAACTGGTATCATCACTGGAATATACCCCGGGCTGGCTGTCCTCTCCCATGGTAATCCAGATACGTTTCTCCTGCAGGTGAAATTTTCCCCCCGGGCCCGATCCAATTATCCCCTCCGGCCCTGATCCCATTATCCCTCCCGGGCCTGATCCAATCTTCCCCCCGGGCCTGATCCCATTTCCCCTCCCCGGGGCCAGGCCCCCCCGAACTCCAGCCTGAGTTCAGCCAATCTCAAGATAGAGCCTTTTTTACTCTGTACATCCAAGCATGAAAGCATGCCCTACAAGGTCCTCGCCTTTGCCACGAGCCCCCGGAGGCACGGGAACTCCGAGACCCTCCTTGACTGGGTCCTCGCCTCCATGGGCGAAGAGCCCGATGTCGCCATCGAGAAGGTGGCCCTCGACGAGGTCACGGTCAACCCCTGCCGGGGCTGCAACGCCTGCGAGGTCCTGAACATGTGTGTCCAGCGGGACGACATGGACATGCTCCATGACAAGATCGTCGAGGCCGACTGCGTCATCTTTGCATCGCCCATCTACTGCATGGGGATCTGCGCCGAGGGGAAGGCGCTCGTGGACCGCGCCCAGGTCTTCAGGTCCAGGAAGTACGTCCTCAAGCTCCCCGTGGTCTCCCCCGAGCGAATAGGGAAGCGCCTGGGGATCTTCATCTCGACGGCAGGGCAGAACTGGGATATCGTCTTCGACGGCGCAAAGATGTCCATCAAATGCTTCTTCCATGTCACCGAGATCAAGGACAGGGACATCCTCTATCTGCTCGTGCGGGGTGTGGACAAGGCGGGCGAGGTGGAGACCCATCCGACTGCGCGGGAGGATGCCAGGACCACGGGGAAGGCGGCCGTCGGGCGTCTCCGAGAGATGAACCGGTGACCCCATGGGTCAAGGAGTGAAGGTGCTTGGCATCTCGGGGAGCCCCCACCGTCACGGGAACACCGAGACCCTCCTTGATGCCTTTCTCGACAGCGCCCGGGAAGCGGGCGGGGAGGTGGACAAGGTGGTGCTCAAGACCATGGAGTATGCACCCTGCCAGGGCTGCAACACCTGCCACAAGGACGGCGTGTGCATCATCGAGGACGAGCTCATCCCCCTCTTCGACCGGATCCTCTCCATGGACGCCCTCGCTCTCGCATCTCCCATCTACACCATGGGGATCACTGCCGAGATGAAGGGGTTCCTGGACCGTGCGCAGTACCTCTGGGCAAGGAAGTACATCCTGAAGACGCAGTACTTCACCCGCGAG
>Ga0315281_10002660_pt1 | contig 26453 bp, 25 predicted proteins | sample YL17G07_0_MG_FD_204540 | JGI IMG/M metagenome (GOLD analysis project Ga0315281, IMG submission 204540) | Sediment microbial communities from Yellowstone Lake, YNP, Wyoming, USA - YL17G07_0 | ecosystem: Environmental > Aquatic > Freshwater > Lake > Sediment | place: USA: Wyoming | collected... | reverse complement strand
GTGGCATGGAGGAAATCGTCGAGACCATTCTGGGCTGCATGCAGCACCTTGTGGCGCCCGATTAGCCCTGTATCAGAACTTATGGCGAGTGGCACTAGGTACGAACGGATGCGATAGGCGAATGGACTCCTTGGATTCGGATTCAATTTCAGGCAGGACTTGCCTCCAGGATCAACGGGATTTGCCGCTTCTATCTGACCTCTCTCGAACCGGAATTGAATTTATACTGCACGCCCATCCAGTTTGATCCAGAGGCTCCTCCCTTTGACATTTCGCATCCGTCGGGGTTCGCAGGCGAATTGGCGAAGCAGGTCGGATTATTCGCGACACTGGGTATGCCCTTGGATACCAAGGCCCTGGAAGACGGTGCCTTGGACACCCGAGGATTCCTGAGCATGGCGGAACTCGTAACAGACGAACGGCAACGTATTCTTTATCACTCCCTCAACCAGTGGGAGCGTGGATTTATTTTCTTCTATTTCGGTTCAGCGGATTCCATTCAGCACGTGTTCTGGAAGGATTTTCTGAAGGATCGACTGGCCGACCAAGGGGCATCGTCGCTGCCCGAGCCGATCGTCAGCGTCTATCAGCGAATGGATACTGTCCTCGCCGGCGTCTTGAAGCGCCTCGAAGCAGAACCGTCAACTCAGTTGGTGGTTCTCTCGGATCATGGGTTCGACGATTTCAGACAGGCGGTGCACCTGAATCGAATTCTCGTGGAATTGGGCTATATGAAACTCAAGAACGGCTCCGACGGCAATGACAGCCTGTTCAAGAATGTCGATTGGAGTCAGACAAAGGCGTATGCCTGCGGCTTCAGCGGTGTTTATCTCAATGTCCAAGGCCGGGAGAGCCAGGGCGCGGTGGCACCGGAGCAGGTATCATCGGTGCTGAATTCGCTTCAGAGAGATTTACTGGCTTACAAGGAGCCGGTTACCGGCGAAAGCCCGTTTTTGGAGGTCGTTCCGGCGGGATCTATCTATCAGGGCGAATGCATCGCCAATGCGCCGGACCTGATCGTCGGATGCCGGCCGGGGTATCGGTTCAGTTGGCAGACGGCGCTGGGGACGGTGCCTTTAGTGCCCTTTGAAGAGAACAAGAAACAATGGCGGGGCGATCATATTTTTGCTGCCTCCGCGGTGCCGGGCGTGCTTCTGTCCCGCAAGCCCTTGCCTGAAACACTGAATAACATTCAAGCGGTCGGGAAATACGTTCTCTCGTATTTCTTGTCCTCCACTTCCGCAGATCGGTAGGACGTGAATATGGCCGGGATAATGCGTCACATTGTGGTATTGGCCCTGGCATTGGCTGGTGCCGGACCTTCGCCGGCCGACGAGACTCTTTCACCGATACCGCCGATCAATTTTGAAACCGTCGCCGCCCTGAGCGGTCTTGACCGCCAAACGTTGGCGCTGGCCGAGGTCACAGATCAGCAACGCCGCCAAACCCCTGGTATGGGTGACGCTCGTCGCGGTGGGTCTGCTGTTCATATTTGTTCTTCTGGCGAGCATTTCCCATCGCATGGCCAAGAGATACCGCACCATGACGGAACAGAGAAGACCGAAAACAACATATCGCGACCCTTGGCAGGAATCTGCGAAACGTCTGGAAACCCCGCCTGAAGATGAGTCTTGACAAGTGATCTGAGTTTGCAGGGGATAGTATTTTGTTGCGGTTCACGCCTGCTGGACCGGCCTGGTCTATGCGCCAGCGAAAAAGAGATTATGAGGTAGGATGCAAGAAAGGCCTTTCCACATAAACCTGGCTCATCTCTGAAATGGCGGCGGGTCGGTGACCCGCGTTACCCGGCTCGGCTTTTCAGTTCTTACAGAATGTATAGTAGATACCGTCAGCCCCTTGGAAAACGGCAATATCACCATCCACTCTTCGATAATCAGTTGGCGGGTTTTGACTGCGGTCAATAACTACACTTCGACCATTTGGGTAATTCGGCGTATTCACAAAATCCCACATATATATTGTCTTCTTACCAGTTACATCAGGTTTGTCCCAGAATACAATGAATCCATTCCCCACGACAGGATCATTGTGGTCATATTCTTCATCATCCGTGAGTTGCGTGATTTGTCCGGCTTCCCACTTCCACCACTGATCACGAGGCGAGGTGCTGTATTTAATCTCGATATAGGGTATTTTGGTTGGATCCCCTCCTTCTTTCGTGACGAAGATAAATCGTCCATTCATTTTTAAAGCGTTATCAACTAAATACTGGCCTGGACGTAAACAAAGTCCATAATTTTCATGGTCCTTCCAGTATTTGACCCAATTTGGGTCCGGCAACGATCTGACAATCGGAGCTCCTCCCATTCCACCTTCTGTCCATCTGAGACCCTCGCTTCTGCTTGCGCTCTCCCATGAAGGGTGGCTCTTCCCACTTACACTGTTTTCTACCCAATAATTATTGACTCTTTGAATCTCAACAAAGGGCCAACTGTCCGGCCCTTGCGATTTGTAGATATGAAGGTCAGCAGAAACGACCTTATCCAAGTCAAGCGGATAATTGGATAGGTCGAACCTCAACAATGAGACAACGTATACGCTTCTTCGATCGACCCACATTTCAGACTCTGTGCCATGGGTTTCTTCGTCCCAAGTCCGATCCGGACCATCTGTACCATCTTCATTAACCGAATTCTTTATACAGTACGTATCCGCATTGCAGTAAAACTGCACGGGGCCTTTAATTTTTGGCACCTCTGCTCTCCATATGATTCGCCCTGAATTACAGGAGGGCGGACCACCCCCATAATTGTCAACAACCAATGCACCCGTTGGGGAATTTTCAGGTTCATACTTCATTAGCTTGCGCCCGCCGGTCTGATAGTCCCAATATGCGCCTTTCCATTCCAATGTGTCTTCCGTCCAAGCCAGGATCCCACCGCCAAAATCGTAATCCATTACGGTTCGCACCGGATTATTGCCATTGAGCGTGTAGGCAGTCAATGATACTGTGCTTCCATTCTGGACATTATATAGGAAAAGGTTTTGAACGTACCGTTGTCCCGGTAGCGACTGATCTATTCGTACAAAAGCGATATAATCTCCGTCGACCCCAACCAGTCGCTCATCTTTCGGATCAGTCGTCACTGGAAACTTTTCTCCCCCGGAAAGATGCCGGGCGAAGACATTACACGGTTCAGTTAAAGTTGAGTGGTCTTCCCAGGCAACCAAATTTTCACTAATCTTCGGGTTCATCTGATATCCCGGTTCCGTGCAAATATTGTAAGATGCTCCTGTGACCAGATCATACCCGTAGATGTTTCCATCGGATTGCCACACAATAACCGTCCCACCAACGTCGGGTACCACAGAATCTGCCGGGGCGACGGGAATTTTGTGAAGTTCAGGAACATCGCTGACCGACCCCTTAATAATCATGTGGTTCGCGGGAATCTCCTGGGTCTGAACGATGTTAGCATCCGGTGAGCACACGACGATTTCCCGCTTTATATCCCCTTGCATGCCGGTAGTGGATATTTTAACTTGGACTTCCTTTTTCCCACCCCCCAAAATTTCCCAAGGCAAATCGGCGGGTGTAAAGGTCGTATCACTCGGGGGTGACATCAATGTCTTTTCACCTGTAACAGGATTGACCTCATAAATTTCAATCTTGTCGACCTGGAACTTCTTGTTACCCACATTCTGGATTGTAATCGTCTTGGTAACATCCACTCCCGGTCGTACAAAGACAAAATCCCATTCCCTTTTCCCTTCAAGCGTAAGCCAAGGAGAGGGGTTGATATTAAACGTAACGCCTTTAGAAATCGTAAATAGCTTGTCTTGGTTCTTCCCGTATTTTACAACTACATCCGCCTGGGGTGCACCGCTGAAAGTATAGGGAATCCCTCTAACGGTAAACTTTTCCTGATCGTTGGCGGGCGCACTTTGCCCAGGAAGCAGGTCGGGATATCTTCGTTCGGTCTGAATAATCTCAATACCCGGGATATCCGAAATACTTGCCACCCGAACATCAACAAAACTGGCATCCGCGCTTCCCGAATTCTTGAGATAGATTAAAAAGTCGTATTCCTGGCCGCTTTCCAGCACGCCATCGATTTTCTCATGTTTGGAATTAAACCATTCCACCCTTTCAACTTCAAATTGCGTCTCGCGTTCATTATACGGTCCCACGTTAATCTGGGCCTCTCCTGTTGTCGTTCTATTCTTATTATCCTTGGCAGTAAACGGAATCTTCTTTAAACCTTCGCTGGCGGGAGTAACTTTACCCGACCACGACCAAATATCCCCGCTGCCCTTCGCAAGGGGTTGGGCATCGCTTCCCCCTATGGGGGAAAGATCAACGGTAACTGATTGCACCTCGCCATCGGTATCGGTCGCCGTGCAGGACACCGTTACGGTTCCTGTCTGATTTTGACTAAGGGAACCCGTTACCGAGCAATTTGTAACCGTCAGGGGAGAAATTTCAGGAGGATTCACAGTAACCATAGTATCCGCCGTTTCCGTATGCCCCTTATCATCGGTAGCAGTGAAGGTGATTTTAAGGGTCCCGCTGGTCGGCGGCTGGACCAACCCAGACCAACTCCATTGATTGTTGGTTCCCCTCACGAGTTGTTTGGGCTGTGAAGCCCCCAGCGGAGAAAGATCGACCGTCACGGACTGAACCGTGGCATTCGGATCCGTGGTCGTCACGGTGCAAGAGGCAGAAACTGTTCCGAGTTGATTTTGGGTGAGGATCCCGGCTACGACAGGATCTTTGAAACTGAGCGAAAGATTGACCGTAATAGTTACCGTCGCTATATTACTCTCCGCCTTGCCGTCACTGGCCTTATACGTAAAACTGTCCGAACCAGTGTAATTGCTTGTTGGCGTGTAGGTGTAAGTTCGGGAAGTGGAAGTCGTGGATTGTGACGTCAGCGTTCCGTGCGATGGATTGGTCACAATTGAAAACGTCAGTGACTCATTGTCTGCATCCGTCCCCGTCAGCACAATATCCTTCATCTGATTTTTCGTTGTACTGGCCGATTGATCAGAGATAACGGGAGGGTTGTTGGCGGAACCGATTACCTGCTTGGTCTCGTCATTCGTCAATCCTCCCGTGTCCTTCACCTGCAGCTTGATCGTATATGTGCCATCTGAGTCATAGGTGTGCGAATCCGTCTTGGTCGTCGTCCAGTTTGTGTCCCAGATGCCATCATTCGTCCAGTCCCAGCGAACCTGCAGGGCACTGGTCGGATCTTCGATGTCGGAACTACCGGAAGCATCGACATGGACAGTGAGATCACTGGTCGAGACACTGAATGAAGCGGTTGGTCGGGTATTGGGTTGACCCCAACAGTGTTGCCATGTGTCGCTCGTCAGAGGTATTTTGTATTCCAGAGGGATATCCCAACTACCCCTCCATTCGTAGACTTTGATGTCCAGTTCAGCAGATAGTTGAGCTGACAGCAGACCATACAACTCCCAATCGAGGTTGATACAACCGGAATTCACGTCGCCATTTACGGACCCATTCGTTTCAAAAACAAGTTACGCAGTCGGGTCTGCCGTGGCAGAAAGAATCGTTGCCAGACTGACCCCGGCGCGGCATTGAACACCTACGGCGAGCTGTAGAGCAGCCTCTGTCCCGTCGAAAGTGGGGGGCGTAAAGACAAATTCAGGCGTAAGGTCAGGTCGTTCGAGATTCTGGACCTCGCCGTTCACTACGTGCATTCCTGCATAGAAGGGAACGGTGATTTCCGCGCCGCAAGTGACTTGAATCTGCCCATCGAAATCGATCGACCCAACCGCTAGCAGTTCAAATTCCAGAAATATGGGTATCGGACCAGTTATGGGCACAAGTAAAGTTCCCAGTTCCTTCTCAAATTCCCGGTGGTAACTTGATGAGGCGGATGCCAGGAAGGAGACTTTGCCGACTATATCGCCATCCACGATGGCATACGCCTCCTTGAGGCGACGTTTACCGCACAGGACAGAGAGAATTCCCTGCAGTGCATCTGCGACGTTCTTTGTTGCTAACGCCCCATCGATGAAGGTCTGTGCCTTAGAGAGGCTGACCAGGACGACCTTACCGTTTGGATCATCTTTCAATAAGTCGCCGCTTTGGTCTACGAAATCCGATATCCCTTGTGAGGCGTCAGCCAACAACTTCCCAAGGACGTCCAACGGGGTATCAGGTTTGTCGATCACAAGTTTTATTTTCAAGTGAGGTGTAGCTGTTAACTTGATTTCGGTGAATTGGAGTTCTACTCCGTCGGCTTTGTAGATGGACACGCTGCTGGCATCAATGATGCTGATGGTCGTATCGGAGTCATAGTCAATCGGCGTAATTATCTTAGCTGTCCTAAACAAGGCTTTTGCAGGTTGAGCCGTTTGTGAAAGGTCACCTTCGACGGTAACCTCGCAGTTGTCAAAAGCTTCCATGAAGCTGGCAGGTATGGCTCCTATTGCAAGCCGACTGTCGTCGAGCTGGAACCTGACCATAAGGCGGCGATATTCAATTACGCCGGTCGGCATTCTGACGACGATGATTTTTCCCGTTTCCCAGCCCTCAGGCCAGGAGGTTATGTCAAGGACAAGCAAATTGCCTTTGTCCTCGACGACATTAGGAACGTTGGCCTGTTTTATTTGTTCCTGCGCCAGCTCCGCAACTTTGTAGTACTGTGCGCTTGTCGAGAGCGAAGCTGTAGACTCTTCGACCTTAATGGTTTCAGTATAGTTGCTTGAAGGGGTATTAACGACGAATACGGCTGTCACGTTCTTATCCCCGTCCATCAAGATGACAGCAGGGTTGGACGAGCCAGAAGGATCGCCTTCCCAGTGATCGAACATCCATCCTGAAGATGGATTAGCCTGAACAGTGGCTGTCGAGCCAAGATCGTATATGCCTCCGTCCGGCGTTACAGAGCCCTGGCCGACAACGCTGACATTCAGCACACCCTTGTTGTCACAGGAATCAACGCACCCACAAATGGACAGAACGACGAACGAATAGATGATGGTTCGCAGGATTGAAATCAACGGTTTCCGCTTCACGTCTTGCCCTCCTAAACACACAGCCTCTCCACCCGCAATCATGGAAGAAAATCTGAGGAGTATCCTTAACTGTGATGTTAATATCTTCAGTGTCAAAATTCAAGATAATAATCCCGAAACAGCATCAACAACCCCAAGGCACCCAGCGTCTTATCCAGGAATACTCCCCGCTCAGAATACCTTATTTCTGCAACTTATTTATTAGCAAGCGGTTGGCACGCATTCCCTTGGTTCAAGCGGCGATTCCTGCAAGTTCCCATTCTGGGCCCCCTTGCGAGGAAAGCGGCGATTGCTCAAGCATCAGCCATGTTATCCACAATGCTGCGATCGGGTTTGCCGCTGGACGAAGGGCTGGCGATTACATGCAAGTCAACCGGAAACATCCTGCTGCAGGAAGAACTTGCCCGAATGTTGGAGGCCCTGCGGTCCGGTCGGCCGATGATCGCTCCGTCCCGAGACAAGCCTGTGCTTCCACCTGTCGTTGCGCACATGCTGGCCATCGGCGAGCAAACCGGCCAAATGGAGGAAATGCTCGAAGAGCTTACACAATCATTTGATATGGAAGTCGAAGTGGCTTCCAAGCAAGCCGTGGCGATTCTCGAGCCGATCCTCATTGTGGCCATGAGCGTCGTTGTGGGGTTTATCGTGCTGGCTACCATATTGCCCATCTTGAAAATCAGCGGTTCATTTTAGGAGGCAGCCATGCGGACAGCCTATCATCATCGGTGTCGGGAGCCTCGACGAAACGAGCGTTACCCACGAAGTTTCACGATCGTCGAACTTATGATTGTCGTTGTCATCCTGGGCCTCTTGGCGACGGCGGTCGTGATCAATGTCAGCGGATATATCAGCCGAAGTCGCCAGGAACGAGCGCGGATGGACGTTTCCACGTTAAGAAACGCGGTCGAATTGTTTTACCTCCAGCGACATCGGTACCCGACCAATGACGAGGGTCTGGCCAGCCTGGCTGAGCGGACGGAGACAACCCCCTCGGGCATCATCGCCGAACTGCCATCCGATCCGTGGGGTCGGCCTTACATTTATCTCAATCCCGGCCAACATGGTCCGTATGACATTATGTCGCTCGGCCGTGACGGTGTTCAGGGCGGAGAAGCCGAAGATATGGATATCGTCAGTTGGAACTTGAGCGACCAGGAGCAGGAAAATGCACACTAAGCGGGTGCGACAAAGAATCAGTGCGGGGGATCAATCGGGACAGAAGCTGTGGTCAGGCCTCTTGCGCCATCAAACGCCACCCCGGCGGGCTGCCGGCCGAGGCTCCCTATCGGGCAAATGCTTACGTGCTCGTTCGGAATCATCAACGAGTACAGCCAGCCGCATGAACCATTGAAGTCCGATGAGTTCGGAACTGTCTTTCACGTGGCATTTCCGGCAAAGTCGGTTCAGGTGATTTCGCACGGTGGTCTCGCTCACTTGCAGGAATTTGGCGGCCGAAGAAGGATTATAGCCGTCGAGCAGAAGCCGAACAATCTGGGTTTCTCTCGGCGATAGCAAGACCTCTTTTTGCGCCATCTTTGTCCTCCTGCATTGTATCATTTGAACAGCTTACGGAAAAATCAAACGTTTATTTGCCGAATACACGTTAAGCCCCCACCGGCAGTGCGGGTTCATCAATCCCCTATAGGATATTAAGGTAAAGGTCAATGTAAATCAATTCAATTGTTTTTCCGGGGACAGTGTACTTGTTTTCTTGACTTCCTGCTTGCATGGGATAGGATATTGTCATTATGGGCAGGATCGCTAGAGTTGTAATGCCTGGGCATCCTCATCACGTGACCCAACGTGGGGTGCGTTCCATGGATGTGTTTCTGTCCGACGACGACCGGATGGAGTATCTTCGGCTGATGAAGGCACAGGCGTTGCGATTTGATCTGGGGATGCTCTCGTATTGCCTGATGGGAAATCATGTCCATTTGATCGTGGTACCGAAACGTCGTGAAAGTCTGGCAATGGCTATCGGGGAGGCCCATCGTCTGTATACGCGTTACATCAATTTTTCCAACCATGTCCGCGGCCATTTGTTTCAGGAGCGGTTCTTTTCATGCCCCCTTGATGAGCACCATTTGCTCGCCGCCGTCCGCTACGTTGAACGCAATCCCGTTCGAGCCGGGCTGGTTCGCTGTGCCTGGCGGTACACGTGGTCCAGTGCGAGATTCCACGTTGGTAATGTGTCTGCTGATCCCTTGGTAACCGATCGAACGCTCGCAGGCGTGGTTGATGATTGGCGTGAGCTGCTCCGAGACGATCCGCAGGAAATGGCTATTTTACGCGAAAAGGTACGTACGGGACGACCCTGCGGAAGCGACATTTTCATTCGCAAAGCAGAGAAGGTAACTCAAAGACGCTTGCAGCCCAAAGCACCCGGGCGCCCCAAATTGTCAACGGGTCAAACAAAATAGGTATCCTGTCCCCGGAATACTGTCCGGAATACCGATACCGTGTTGGACTGTTGTGCCTGGCAAGGCATGAGGAGTAGATTGATGGCAAATGCGTTACTCCCGAAGTCGGGGGGCAACCATAGGGACGACGCGGCGCTCTTGCTGGAGCCTCGATGTGCCCTGCGGCGGACAATTTTCACTTCCCGCGCGCGGCAACTCGTGGGACTTCTCATGTTGGTAGCTAACTCGATGGTCTTGACCGCGGGCTGTGCCGGGCCGGCGCTGATATATACGCTCATGCCCACGCCGAACCTCTACGCCCGAACCCCCGACAACCCATTTGCCGATGTGCCGCCCGCTCTCCGTACAAATACGGTCGATGTCCTCTACGTGACCGATCGTGAGCCCGAAGGCGACCCCGCCAAGGATCCCCAATATGGGTCTCGGCGGTCGAAGTCGCTCGCCTTTGGAATGGCCATCGTGAGAATCGGCAAGGATGTGTCGTGGGACGATCTTGTGACCGCCAGCCGATCCGCCGAACGGCACGTGAGCCTGCCGATGAGTACGGTCGAAACGCGTGAGATGGGCAGGTTTCCGCCGGTGCCGACGAGAGAGGTCGAGCGGAACGGCCAATTTGAGGAGTCCCCGGAAAGTGTAGACGCCCGGGTGACGGCGGAAGCCCGGTTGAAGGCCCTGGTGGCCGAGCGCCTCGGCCTCTCCCCCAAGAAAGAGGTTTACGTCTTTATCCACGGCGTCGGCAGCGACTTTTCGGAACCCACGTACGTTATGGCGGGGCTCTGGCACTTCATGGGACGATGCGGTGTGCCGGTGGCCTACACGTGGCCGGCCGGCGGCGGGGGCGGCCCTCTGCAGGGCTACAACTACGACCGCGAGTCGAGCGAGTTCACGGTCTTCCACCTCAAGCAGTTCCTGCGTCTGCTGGCCTCGTGTCCGGGGGTTGAGAAGGTCCACATTCTCGCCCACAGCCGTGGGACCGACACCGCCATCACCGCGCTGCGCGAATTGGCCATTGAAGTTCGCGCCTCGGGGGGCGATACCCGGAAAACCCTGAAGATCGGCTGCTTTGTGCTGGCGGCGGCGGACATCGACTTGGAGGTGAGCACGCAGCGGATCAGCGCGGAGCGACTCATGCGCGTGCCGGAGCAGATGGCGATGTACGTGTCCCCCACGGACACGACCCTTGGGATGGCCGACTGGCTCTTCGACAGCAAGCAACGCCTCGGCGAGTCCCAGGAGGCCGGCCCCCTGACGCGGCGACGAACCGAACTGCTGCAGCATCTGCCGGATATTCAATTCATAGATGTCCGCGTGGGCGGTTCCGGGGCCGGCGGGCACGACTACTTTTACAGTCATCCCGGTGCCAGTTCCGATCTGATCCTCCTCTTGCGCGATAACCGCCGCCCCGGGGCTGAAAACGGAAGACCGCTCGCCCGCGAGGCGGGCGGCCTCTGGCGAATCGACCCGGACTACCCCGCGACCGTCCAAGGCGCCCCCGGGCGACCTAAATTGCCGACGCGTCAAACAAAATAGGTATCCTGTCCCCGGAATTCTGGTCCCCGGAATTCTGTCCCTGTCCCTGGAATAAGTCTAACCGGAGGTTTGGAATTGCGGGTTTCTGTGTGGTAAGATGAAATTCCGAAACGGAAAGGTAGTGGGATATAAGAAGCCGATATGAAAAAGCGGAAACATGATCGGGAGCAGATATACCAGGCCATGCGGGAATTGTTTGATGGGAGACAGAATTGAAACCATTATTCACGATCCATGAAGGCGAATTCCTTGTCGGAGACCATATTATCCGTAACCTTGGGAATAAGTACGACGTTTGGATACCTGCCAAGGATAACGGCGTCGATCTTTTGGTTACTCCCACTTCCGGCCCAGGGAAACCCGTTAAACTTCAGGTCAAATTCTCGCGAGGTTTTAACCCCAAATCCATTCCGGCGGAAAAGCTTCTGGGATGGGGCTGGTACACGCTCAACCCGGCGAAAATCAAAAGTAGCAAGGCCAACGCGTGGGTTTTTGTCATCCTTACGCTCCAGCATAACCCGTATTTCATTCTGATTCCAACGGCTGAGCTGAAGAAACGTATACCTAGCGGCTCATCTAGCATTTGGTACCTTTATCTTGCGGCGTTCAGTAATGGAAAATGTTATGATATGCGGGGCGTGGCCCGGTCGGACATTAAGAAGATCCTTGACGACGTTCCCACTGACCCTAGCCGGGATTTTACTGCCTTTCTGCAGAACTGGGATGTATTGGATACCGCACGAAAATGATTCTTGAAGTCTGGATATTTTTCTCCGAATTGCCGAGAGGCTGTCCCGTTTGTCGTGGCCTTACAACTCGGAAAGATCGATAGGTGGATGATGGGCGAATCAGGCCAATCGAAATACGTTATCGGCGTGGACTATGGCACCAACAGCGTTCGTGCGGTGGTGGTGCGTGTTGGGGACGGGCAAGAGTTGGCGAATGCCGTATTCGACTATCCCAGCGGTGAGGCGGGAATTTTGCTCGACCCGTCGGACCCGCATCTGGCGCGGCAGAACCCGAGCGATTATCTTGACGGGTTTTGTGGCTGCGTCAGCGAAGGGCTGAAGCAAGCACAGCAGGCGGATACGGGTTTTTCGGCAGATCATGTTATCGGCATCGGGGTTGACACGACCGGCAGCACGCCGTTGCCCGTCGATCGAACGGGCCGGCCGGTGGCGATGAACCCCAAATTCAAGGACACCCTGGCTGCCCACGCCTGGTTGTGGAAAGATCACACCGCCCATGCCGAAGCGTCGGAGATTACCGAAACGGCAAAGAGACTCCGGCCGGAATATCTGGGCAAGTGCGGCGGGGTGTATTCGTCGGAGTGGTTCTGGTCGAAAATCCTTCACTGCCGACGATCGGCCCCGGCAGTTTTCGAGGCGGCGTATTCCTGGGTGGAACTGGCTGACTTTGTTCCTGCCTGGCTTACCGGATGCACGGATCCGACGAAAATGGTTCGCGGCATCTGCCCCGCCGGCCACAAGGCGATGTACAATACGCAATGGGGCGGGCTGCCCGATAAGGAATTCCTCGCTGAGCTGGACCCGGCGTTGGCGGACCTTCGCGATCGGCTCTATGACAAGGCGATTACCGCCGACAAACCTGCCGGCCCTCTGACCGGGAAAATCGCAGCAAAGGTCGGTCTTCGACCGGGCATCCCCGTTGCCGCGGGCACCTTTGACGCCCACGCCGGCGGGGTTGGGGCGGGCATCCAGCCGGGAATACTGGTCAAGATCATCGGCACGAGTACCTGCGATATGATGGTCGCTCCGATGGACGGGAATCTGCCGGACGTACCCGGCCTGTGCGGCATCGTACCAGGATCGATCCTGCCGGGCTATCTCGGGCTGGAGGCGGGTCAGTCAGCGGTGGGCGATATCTTCAACTGGTTCGTCAAACAACTTTTCGCCGGTCGATATGCCAATGAGGCTGAGGCCCACGCCGCCCTCAGCGTCCAGGCGACCAAACTCAAAGCCGGCGAGTCCGGTCTGGTGGCGTTGGATTGGAACAACGGAAACCGAACGATTCTGGTTGATCCTCGGTTGACAGGCATGTTGATCGGCCAGACGCTGCACACGACTGCCGCTGAAATCTATCGGGCTTTAATCGAGGCGACAGCCTATGGGGCGCTGACGATTATCAATCGCTTCGAAGAGTACGGCGTGAAGGTCGAAGAGGTAATCAACTGTGGCGGTATCGCCGAAAAGAATCCCTTGGCGATGCAGATATACGCGGATGTTATCTGCCGTCCGATGAAAATCAGTCGGTCCGGACAAACCTGCGCCCTCGGTGCGGCGATTTATGCCGCGGTGGCAGCCGGGCCCGAAGCAGGAGGCTATACGGATGTCCTGTCGGCTCAGAAAAAGATGACGGGCACAAAAGAACACGTCTATCGACCCGACCCCAAACAGCATAAAATCTATCGCAGGCTGTACAGCATATATAAGGCTCTGCATGACACATTCGGAACCCGGCAGCAACAAGATGGTCTGTTTGATGTGATGAAAGAGTTGATCGCGATTCGCGAGCAGACTCGCAAGAGTCAAGGAACATCGATATGAGTGGTGAGCGCGGTGCAGCGTTGAAGAAACTTCGTGAAGACGTTTGTCGGATCAACCGGATGCTCCCGGCGGCGGGGCTGGTGACGATGCACTCCGGCAATGCTTCAGGCTTTGATCCCGACTCAGGTCTGGTGATTATCAAGCCGAGCGGTGTCGATTACGACACGCTGAAGCCTGAGATGCTGGTCTGCGTCGATCTAGCCGGAACGATCGTCGAAGGCAAACTCAGCCCCAGCGTCGATCTGCCACATCATCTGTTTTTGTATAGGCACCTGCCGGGTATTCGCGGCGTGGTCCATACGCATTCCAATTATGCCACAGCCTTGGCTCTGACCGGAAAGGCCATCCCCTGCTGTCTGACGGCCATTGCCGATGAATTTGGTGGCGAGATTCCGTGTGCACCTTATGCAGATAATGAGGGCGAAAATATCGGACAGGCCATTCTTGCACACCGCACTAAACGATCGCCCGCGATCCTGCTGGCCCATCACGGCGTTTTTGCCTGGGGACCTACGCCTCAAGTGGCCCTAAAGGCGGCGGTTATGGTAGAAGATGTCGCCAAGACGGTACACTTGGCGATGCAGTTGGGCCCGATTGACTCGTTACCGATGGGTGAGATCGAAAAATGGTACGGGCGGTATCAAAACCGCTACGGCCAAAGATGATCTGTTCCGGATTGCGACGGGCAGTGCGGGCTGAGGATCGCGCAGGGCCAGCCTTGAGTTCCTGGAAAAAGGCAGTAAGATAGCTGGTAAGTATTGAAGGTCGTTATGGTGTGGGTGCGGTCGTGTCCAATCTACCAAAATTCGGCATCGCCGAGAGCGTGGACGGATGATCAACGATGGTTTCTGACGATAGACGCGAGGAGAAGCACATGAATGCTGGTGAAATGAAGCAACGCGCTGAAGAACTGGGAGACCAGTTGCTTGAGCTGGCCAAGGTTGTCGACGGCCTCCTGAGCGGGGAAGCAATGGACGTCAAGCAGGATCAGCTCATAGTGATATGTGCTTCGATTCGTCAGCTAGAGGAGAGAGCGGTTCCGGTTCCCGACGAGCTGCGGCGGATTAAGCTCGACCTGACCGGTTCGCTGGCCGTGGTCGAAGAGATCAAGGCCATCTTACGTAAGAAGCTGCTCGACGCGTTTGATCTTCTGAACATACCCACGGTGTCGAATGGTGGAGCTCCCTCTGCGAACCGAAAGCGGGTTGCCTTGAGCGATTTGCTCGACTCCGGCGTGCTGCGGGACGGCATGCAGGTCGTTCATCGTGCGGGACGGACCGGACAGGAGCACCACGGATATATTCGCAGTCCTGGCGTGATTGAAGTAACTGTGAAAGGGAAGCAACAGCGATTTGGCTCGCCCTCTGCGGCGGGGGTGGCCACATCTGGCCGCACTACGGACGGCTGGGGTTATTGGTCGGTCGTTGGGGACAACGGCGATGATGTACTGCTGAAGATTTACCGGGACCGATTCCTGAAAAGGGCCAACGTATGAGATTCCTGAAACTTATCATCGAGAGGTATATGTCGTTTCAATTACCGTCGGAAATCAACTTTACCAAGGGCCGTGACGAGCGGGGCCGAAACGTCTATCTGGTCGGTGGCATGAAAGGTGCCGGTGAAACGGGTGGCAGGCGTGTACCGAACTAACAGAGAACTTTTCCACCTAGTGTAGGAGGCTTATGCCTGGTACGGACACAACATTTGCGTTGAGCGAATTATGAAGGAGGCTGTTACGTCATGAACCTATCCGTCGAAGACAAGCGGCTCCTGCAGGAACTCTGCCAACAACACGGTGTGAGCCGGGAGAAGGTACTGAAGCTGCTCGATGCAGTCAGGGAATATGAATTTAGGGACCGCCGAACCGGCGTATACGACGTGCTCCGCGAGATTCTGAGGAGCAGGCCTGCACCGGAGTCCAACCATGCTTGAAGAGATCGAACCACATCTCGCTGCTGTACGTCAATGGATCGACAGCGCGCGCCAGATTGCAGGTGTTGAACTGGAGCTATCGCCAAGCGAACGAAAGCAATTGTTGACGGTGAATCGATCCATCGAACAGTTGACGAAACTGGAGATTGCCGTGCCGGATGAACTTCGGACCTTGAAACTTCGGCTGTCCGCGAAGGATAAGCGTATTATTCCGGCAGACGAGCTGGCGAAAAGGGTGGCTGAGGTCGAGGATCTGCTGGAACGGCTTAAGGTACTGTCACAGGCCGCGAGGAATCTAAGGAGCCGATTGAGAATCGACGATCCGCCGACGGGCAGAAAACGTCACAACTACGGAATAACGCTGCTCGAACTCCTGAATGTCAAATTACTCTCGCCTGAAGATCAACTTGAGCTGCAGCGTAACAGCGAGTCGCCAAAGTACGAAGGAAAGATCTGCCCGGATGGATCGATAATGGCGAGGACCGACGCCGGTTGGCGGCAGTTTAACTCGTTGGCGAGTGCCGCACACGCGTGTGGTTATGACGGTACGAAAGGGTGGCAGTACTGGCGAGTAATCCGTACGAATGGCTCACGAATTCCTCTGAAGGATATTCGTTCGCAGTATATAGAGAAGGGAGGAGAATCGTGAAGTTCCGCAAGCTAATCATTAAAAACTACAAGTCATTTCAGTTCCCCACGGAGATTGCATTTCCGGTGGGTGAGGACGGGCGGAGCATCTTCCTCATCGGCGGAATGAACGGCGCAGGCAAGACCTCGATCATGGAGGCCATCAATTTCTGTCTCTACGGAGCCAAACCAGATGAGATCTTCCGCAATATCAACCGTCGTGAGAAGGCCAAGGGGAATGTGAGCGTAAGTTTCGAGTTGGTTATGGAGATGGATGATAGCTCCGAGCTTATTGTGAAGCGATCCTGGAGTGCCGGTGCTGTTGGTGAACCGAGATCACGTGATCTTAACGAGTGTCTAGTCGCAGTCCGCGACGGCAAGCAAGTGACGGTCCAGAACCAGGAGATTTGGCAGGACTACATCCGGGCTGCCATTCCGCCAGGAATTACCCAGTTCTTCTTCTTTGATGGCGAGAAGATTCAGGAAATAGCGGCAGACGATCATTCTGAAGTGCGGCTGAAATCTTCCCTCGAAGCCGCACTCGGCATTCAGTACATCAACCGGCTGGCCAGTGACGTCCTGCACATCAAACAGGAGGAGCGAAATGGGTTCGTCGAGATCTCGGATGAAGACCTGGAGTTTAAACAAAGCGAACTGAAACGCGAGAAGAGCAGACTCGTCGGTAAGAACGAGGAACGGGAGGCCATCTCGGCAGAACTGGCAGGTTTTAAGACACAGTTGAAAGAGGCGAAAAAGCGTTTTGAGGCGACATTTCACGTCGCGCCGGAGTCTCACGAGGCCATGCGTGAGCAGGAGAAGAAGCGGGTTTTTGCCTCGAATCGCCTTGCACAAGTGAAGAACGAGATCAGGGTAATTTGCGAGGAAGTGCTCCCCTTCAGCCTTGCAGGGAGTATGTTCGAGGTTATTCGGCGTCAGATCGACTTGGAGCGTGAATCGGCAAGTGGCGAGGCTATCAAGCACAACGCTGCGGAGCTGGCGAAACGAATCGTCCGGGTCGTGGAAGAGCCGGAACCGATTTACCGAGAGAAGCTCTCAGCCGAACAAATGGCCGAACTGGAACGGCGGATCTGCCGGTTACTCAAGGAAGGCGACCCGCATGCAAATGTTATCAAGATTCTTGATTTGTCGGATCGTGATGCAGCGAGGGTCCTGAACAAGATGGAATCGCTGGAACACAGCGATGTCTTCATGCTCCAGCCGCTCCTGGATGAGGCGAAGCAGTTGGAGACGCAGATCCGGCAGTTGGAGACGATTATACAAGGGGCGAGCCTTACGCCATCCGAACGTGAGTTGTTCGACCAACTTCAGGCGGAAATAGAGAGTTGCTCGACTCAGATCGGCCGAAAGACCGAACAGCTTCGTCTTCTCGAAGAGGCTATTCTCTCTCTCGAGAAGCGCATCGAGGATATCGAGGCCGAGATCGAGAAGCTCTACGAGAAGCATCACGTCTCCAAGGAGAAGGCGGACTTCATCAAAGAGTGTGATACGATTGCGAGCGTCTTGAACCAGTTTGTCATTCACCTGCGGAAGAACAAAGTGCACCTTCTGCAGGAGAAGACCCTCAAAATGTATTGTCTTTTGTCCAGTAGAAGCGATCTGATCAAAGACATCGTTATCGACGAGAACACCTATGAAGTGCGCATCACAGACCGTAACGGCCACGAGATCAGAAAGTCTGCACTGTCCGCTGGTGAAAAGGAGGTTTTTGCTCTGTCACTACTGTGGGGTCTGGCGCAGACCAGCGAACTCAAATTGCCGATCATCATCGACACGCCGCTTTCCCGGCTGGACAGTATGCACCGAGACAACATCGTTAATAACTATTTCCCGAATGCAGGCGAACAGGTTGTCATCCTTTCAACCGATACCGAAATTGACAAGAACTACTACCGGTCGCTGAAGACACACCTCAGCGGCGCGGGGAGCCTTGAGTTTGACAAATGTCAGGAATTGACGACCTTCAGGATGGACTATTTCTGGGAGGAATGAGTTATGGCAGATCGGCTATATACATCAAGTGAGGCCGACGAAGTGCTCAGTTCGCTTCGCTTTGAAACGAAGCTTGAGAGGGCAACTCTCGCCCGTATCGCGTTCATACTCTCGTTGACCAAGGAAGGCCAGGGTGTCGCCCAGAGTTTGAGCTTTACGGGCGGCGAGATGAAGCGGTCAACATTTATAGGTGAAGATGAGGCATTCATCCGCTCGCTGATCTCACACGTTTATCAGAAGCCAGACATGAGCGAAGACGAATTCTTCTCCAATCGATCAATTGTGAAAAACCACATCGAAAGCGGATCTGCCCTGCTAGGGCAGATGTTCCAAGAATCGGGTCGGAACGCAGAAAGCCTTCTCCGGCGACTGGGTTCTGAGGTGCAGTTCTCTGGACGGCGTGAGGAATTCGGGCGTGGGCTGGACATTTTCATTGGACGTACTGTGCTTCAGAAGACTAATCTTAACATGGAGTTGAACAATACGGTTGCACACGCGAACTCTCACCTTGCAATTATGGGGAAACCTGGCGTGGGCAAGACGCAATTTCTGCTTAAGATACTCGCCGATATTCGAGCCCAGTCCGATTTCCAAACCCACTTTATCTACTTTGACTACAAAGGCGATGTCCAAGACAACGGGCGATTTCTGAAGACGGCCAAGGTGATCCCATACCGACTTCTGCAAGGAGGCCAGAATCTCCCGATCAACCCATTCATCTTACCCAGGTATGATGAACAAACAATTAATGTTTCATGCCGAGAGAAGGCGGAGAGTTTCGCATCGATCAGTAGTAAACTCGGCATTGTTCAGAAAGGGGCGCTTACAGAGGCGATACGGGCTGCATATGTCAAGCGAGCGGAATCAGCGTCCCCGTATCCGGACTTCCATGACGTTCTTGAAATTGCAACGGCGATGTATAAGGCGGACAACAAGAATGATGACAGCCTGATTGAAATTCTTCGTGATCTCGCCACTTTCGATCTATTTTGGCGGCACGGCAGCGACATCGCTCCCCTGGACCGCCTTTCCAGCCAAACCATACTGATAGACGTTCACGCAATGCCTGTGCTGAAGGAGTTGGTTGCGTATCTTGTGATCGAGCGTCTCTACAAGGAAATGGCGACAATGCCGGACAGCCCGATAGCCGATGGGCGGCGAACCATAAGGACAATCCTCGCCATTGACGAGGCACACAACTATCTGACCCAAAAGAATATCTTCCTGCAACGGATTATCCGCGAGGGTCGGTCAAAGGGCATCGTCGTGTTCTTTGCGAGCCAATCACCAAATGATTTTCAGCAGCCGTTCTTCAACTTCCAGGAATTGCTTGAATTTGCGTTCATATTCCAGCAAGGTCGGTGCAGGACATCCTTGGTTGCAGCCAGAAGACTGCGAAGGATCTTCAGACGGAGATTGCGCGTCTGGAACCTTGGCAGGCAATTAGCCGTAGTCCACAGAGGACAGAGGAGTTTGTCAAGTTCACAGCCGAAGCCTTTTATAAGAGCTATGTCTGATTCGGTGACGGAGCATCGGAATTGGCCAAGGCGTCGCTTGAACAGTATTTTATGACGCAGGCTGGGCTGATTGTGGTCATTGCCGGCAATTTTTATCGAACGACAAGCCGATACGGCTCGCGCGGAGAGCGTTATGTCTGGATGGAGATCGGCCATGCCGCTCAAAACATGTTTCTGGCGGCGACGGCGATGGGCCTGGGTTCGGTTGCGATCGGCGCCTTCGACGATGAAGACGTGGCGAAGCTTGTTCTGATGCGCCCGGATGAGCGGCCGGGGTTGATGGTGGCGGCAGGAGCAAAAGGTGAAGCCTCTTAACGTGGAGAACGGTTGATGGCGGAACAACGGGTGCTAATTCAAGGCGGCAGAGTCATTGATCCAGCCAACAGGCTCGATACCGAAGCCAATATCCTGCTGGAGGACGGCAAGATAAGTTACCTCGGTGCCGATCGTCCCGCTGCCGACAGCGTTATCGACGCCGAAGGCCTGCTGGTGGTGCCGGGTCTGATCGATATGCATGTTCATCTTCGCGAGCCCGGGCACGAAGAGGAAGAAACGATCGCCAGCGGAACGCGGGCAGCGGCGGCGGGCGGATTTACCTCGGTGGCGTGCATGGCCAATACCCACCCGCCGATCGACAATGAAGCCGCGGTCGAATTTGTATTGAGGCAAAGTTCTCAATATGCCCACTGCAACGTCTTTCCGGTCGGTGCGGTTACCAAGGGCTTGGCGGGCAAGGAACTGGCCGAGATGGGCAACATGGTTCGGGCGGGCGCGGTGGCTTTCAGCGATGACGGATCGACTATCGCCGATGCCAGTGCCGCCTTTCGGGCTATGCAATATGTTTCAATGTTTGACAAGACCCTCATCGAACATTGTGAAGAGCCGAGTTTGATCGGCAACGGATGTATGACGAGCGGGTATACCGCGACGATGCTGGGCCTGCCCGGTCGACCGGCGATCGCGGAGCAGATCATGGTCTATCGCGACCTGATCCTGGCGGAAGCCGCCGGGTGCAAATTGCACATCGCTCACGTCTCGACGGCGGGTGCATGCGAACTCATCCGGCACGCAAAGAAGAGAGGGCAAGGCAAGATCACCGCGGAAGCCGCCCCCCATCATCTTCTTCTTACGGATGAAAGCTGCAGGAATTTTGATTCGAACTACAAAATGGCGCCGCCGCTGAGGACTTCCCAAGACATCGAATCGCTTAAGGCGGGCCTGGCCGACGGGACGATCGATTGCCTTGCCACCGACCACGCCCCTCACAGCCGGGAAGAAAATGAACTTGAATTCCTGTTTGCGCCGTTCGGCATTATCGGGCTGGAAGTTGCACTTGGACTGTACGTCAAGGCACTGATCGAGCCTGGTGTGCTGGACTGGACCGGCCTGATCGAAAAAATGACGATAAATCCGGCGCGGGCGCTGGGTATCACCAAGGGAACGCTGTCGATCGGCGCCGATGCGGATGTTACATTGATCGACCCGAGACAAACCTGGACGGTCGACGTAGAACGCTTTTACAGCAAGAGCAGGAATTGTCCTTATCAGGGCTGGGCGTTAACAGCGAAACCTGTCGCTACCATCGTGGCCGGTCGCATACGACACGAGGAAGGTGTGCGAATCAAATGAGTGAGATAGCCCCCGCCCCTCAAAGCCAGACCGGCGAAACCAGACCCGCAGGCAAGCCGCCGTCGAAGGTGTGGATCGCTGTGCGCATTGGCTTTGCCGTAATCGCGTTGGGCGTGGTGATCCATTCAATTCAGTTTCACGACTACCTTGTGGAAAAAGGTGAAAAACTGCGGATTGTCGAGAGGTCGGGCGATACGTTTCGTGCCGTCGACCCGACAGGACACGAACTCGTCGTTGATCTTTCATCGCTGCAATCCGCCGGGTTGACCTATCAGCCCGGGGCGATCACTCTGGTCCGGGGAATGCAAGGTCGATTTGTCCTTTACGCCTTTTTGCTATTCGGCGGGGTTCCGCTGCTGCAAGCAACGCGCTGGCGGACGCTGCTTCGCATTCAGCGGATTACTATTCCGTTTCGGGTGGCATTGAAGCTGACGTATGCGGGACTTTTTTCCAGTTTTTTCCTGATCGGAACGACCAGCGGCGATTTTGTAAAGGCCTACTGGCTGGGTCGTCTTACGTCGCGCAAGACGGAAACCTTTGTCAGTGTGTTTATGGACCGATTGGTGGGCGTGTCGGTAGTGATCGTCTTGGCCGGTGTCATTGTACTGGCGTTGTGGAGGGATCCACAGGTGGCGAGTCTGACCTTGCCGGTGGGCCTGCTGATGGTGGGATTGATCCTGTGTGTGGTGGTGCTGTTTTCGTCTCGGCTGCGGCGCCTGATACGTTTCGATCGCTGGTCGGGCAAGCTGCCCTTGAGCTCGTTGATCGGCAAGGTGGATCGGGCTTTGTTGGCCTGTCGGCGCAATCCGCAGGCGATCTTACGGGCAGCCGCGGTGACCACCGGACTGCAACTGCTTTCGTCGACGTCGGCGTTTTGCCTGGGCCAGGGGCTTCAGATCGGCGGGCAGATATGGCATTTCTGGTTTTATGTGCCGTTGGCGTTTCTGGTCGGATCGATTCCGCTGAGTGTTTTCTGGGGGCTGGGATTGCTCGAAGGGGCCTATGTGGCGCTTTTCGCGGGCAGCGGTCTGGCCAGTGTGACTCAGGCGGCCATGCTGGCCATGTCGGTCAGACTGGTGCAGCTTTCATGGGCGCTGCCCGGAAGCTATGTACTGATGAGCGGGCTTGATCTTGCGGCGCCTGCAACGGTTACAGAATGAGGGTTAACGGGTAATGAGAACCAGGACCGTGACAGTATTCGGATCGTCGAAGCCGAAGGAAGGCGATCCTTTGTATCGGTCGGCCCATGAAGTAGGTCTTGCCTTGGGCAAGGTGGGATTTGCGATCTGTAACGGGGGGTACGGCGGAACGATGGAAGCCTCGGCGCGGGGGGCCAAAGAAGCCGGCGGTCGGGTTATCGGCGTAACGTGCAACGTGTTTTCTCGCGAGCCAAATCCCTATAATGATCAGATCATCGAGACGAAGGATGTTTTTTCCCGTTTGGAAAAGCTGGTTGACCTGGGCGACGCCTATATCGTTCTGCCCGGAGGGACGGGGACATTGGTCGAACTGGCTATGGTCTGGGAGCTTCGAGCCAAGCGACTGATCGACGAAAGGCCGGTCATCCTTTACGGGGATTATTGGGAACAGGTGATCGAAACGACCGCGATTGAGCGGCCGGAGAGCCGCAAGAACATCCGAATTGTTCATTCGATCGAACAGCTTCTGGGCGATCTCAATTCCGATTAGAGGCATCGGACCGCGTCAGCTTGTGATGGCTTGTTTATAGAATTAGGTGTCGGTGTTTCGGGAGAGTTTCTCATGTATCGCATATGCAAGCAGTTTGAATTTCAGGCCGCCCATATACTCAGCCGGCATTCGGGCCGATGCAGATTTCCCCACGGTCATAATTATCGTGTGGAGGTGACTTTGGCAGCGGAGGAGTTGGACGAAAACAGCATGGTTTGCGACTTCCAGGCGCTGAAGTCTGTCGTCAAAGAGTGTCTCGACCCCATGGACCATGCCATGCTGCTTAACTCATCCGACACGAAAAGCTGCGAAACGTTTGCAGATAATCCGCGTACGGTAATCTTCGACAATCGTGATCCGAGCAGCGAAGTGATGGCCAGGGAGATTTTCGAGCACCTCAAGCGCCGTTTGCAGGCGGGCACGGTTGAAACACCCGCAGGGATGCGGTTCAATTTCAATCCGGCCATTCGCGTGGAGAAAGTCCGCGTCTGGGAGACGTCGACGGCCTGGGCGGAATATCAGGAGTGACGCTCGCATTTCGGCTCGTCAAGCCGACTTACTGATCTTTGCCGATTTCGGCCCTCGCGATGACCCCCGCATAAACCGCCGCTGCCCCGGCCGCCAGCAGGGCTCGGGCGGCTTCGCGAAGCGTGCTGCCGGTGGTCATGACATCGTCGATGAGGCAGACCGTTGCCCCTTCGACAGGAAAACGTCGGATGGGTTTGAACGCGTCCTTGACGTTCTCTGCTCGGGCCGTAGCGGGCAGGCCGACCTGCGGGCGGATCAATTTGATACAGCGGATCAAAAACAGCATCGGCAACATCGTCGCTTCTGAAATGTGTTCAGCCAACAGTCGGGAATGAGAAAACCCCTTTGTCCAACGCCGGAACCAGTGAGTCGGTACGGGAACCACCAGATCGAGCTGTTCGAACCACGGCTGATCCGCCAAGACATTCGCCAAATGTTCGGCCAATACGTATCCTGTGTGTATCTGCTGTTGGTACTTGAATTGACGTATCGCCGCACTCAGAACGCCGTCGTAAGGGCCGAGCCGAGCGATTCCCGAAAGGATTCGGACCTCGTTGCGGCACTGTGGACAACGTCCCTTTTGATCGGGCTGCTGATGGGGGCCCAACGTCCTGCCGCACGAGCGGCAGTAGTCCTGTTGAAATCCGATGGCCAGCGCCGTCCAACATTGGCTGCACCAGTTGCGCCCCGGTTCGAGCAGCTCCGAACAGCCGAGACATCGCCGGGGAAAAACGATTCCCGCCAGATGTTCGGTCGCCGTTGCCAGTGTGCGTCGCAATTGTTTCAAGCCCGACTGCCCTGTCATCGATTTTTGTCCAAGGTTGCATAACTGTGTGCCTACTGGTATTTTAGGGCCATGCAAACCGTCAGATAAAGAGTTAATTTGCGCAGATTTTCGATGATCAGGATTCTCCAACGATATATATTTCGTGAATTGCTTCGCACGTTTGTGCTTACGGCGGTTGCGCTTACGTGCATGTTGGGCTTTGGCGGAGGCCTCAAAAAGATGATCGACGCCCAGGGCATCGGTGCCTTGGAGCTGGTGAAGTTACTGATCTATCTGACCCCCGTCGTCCTGACCTTTTCGCTTCCGGTGGCAGCACTGTTCAGTGCGACGATAACCTACGGGCGGTTCTCGGCGGATAACGAGATCAATGCCTGCCGGGCCAGCGGGATCAATATCCATAAGCTGCTCTTGCCGGCGTTTGTTTTGAGCATCCTGGTTTTTCTGGCCACATTTGTCCTGCAAAATTTTGCCTATCCCCGATTGATCACCAGAATAGAGTCCATGGTTTCGAGAGATATGCAGACCATTTCCTACATGCAGCTTAAGCAGAACGGGTTCATATCTTACCTTGGTTTTACCCTCCATTGCGACCATGCCGAAGAGGCTGCGATTCCCCGGCAGCAGTCGGACGGCACGTGGACGCCGGGTCGAATTCGCCTTTCGAAGGTGGCTTTCGTTCGACACGAACACGACGAACCAGTCATGTACGGCACGGCCAAGGACGCGGATGTCGTGTTTGACCGACGCGCAGGGGCCTCGGCGGTCAGTGTCCAACTGGATCAGGTAAGGATGTTCAAGAAAGACCAGGGAACCTATGAGGTGGCGCAAGGTTCGATCGGCCCGGTTGCCGTACCGCCCTTTATGAAGCCACGGATAAAATTCCTTTCACTGACTGAATTACGATCTATCGTGCGCGATCCGACGACGTTCGGCGAATTCGAAGATGGAATTGAGAAAGGATTATATGCCCGTTTGCGCGAATCGCTTGTCTATCGGGACATCATGCAACAGATGGCCAAGAACAGTCAGTACCAACTTGAAGATGCCACGCACGTCTACACTATTACCATGGACAACGGCGGCACCGTTGAGTCAGGGGCCAAGGACGGCCGAATTACCCTGCAGCCGGGCGTCAAAATCAAACAGATCGACAAAAGGGATCAGACCTGGAAGCTGTTTCGCAGCCAAACCGCAATTATCACAGCCCAAGATTTTGGCCCGAATGCAGGTCCGCTCATTACGATTTCCCTGAAAGGCAAAGGCGGCGTTCGCATTCATTACTCAACCGATGTCGATCCGGAAGCCGTTGATGAAAAGCCTCGGCTGGAACTCGAGAAAATACCCGCTCCCGACCGGGTGTTGGCCGAATCCAGAACGTATGCGCTTGATCGCCTGCTCGATCCGGCGCCAATGGAAATCGACTATATCAATACAGTATCAAAGGCGAGGCATAATGCTGCCGAACTGCGGCAGTCGATCATTGCTCGAGCGGCGGTTGAGATTCACAGTCGATTCGCTTATAGCGTAAGTGCGCTGGTTCTGCTGACTCTGGGAGCGGGACTGGGCATCATGTTCCGAGGCGGGCATCTGGTCAGCGCCTTCGGCCTGAGCTTCATTCCCATGACTCTCGTGGTGGTGATGATTATCACCGGCAAACAGATTAGCCAGGCGGGCGTTATGGAACTCGGAGTGGCGATAATGTATGCCGGGGTGGTATTGGTTCTGCTGGCAAACGTGGTTGTTCTGGGCAAGCTCCTGAGGCGATAGGACGTTCAATAATGAGATCGACACGATGGCCCATGAAAACGGTTGACCGATATCTGGCCCGGGAATTTACCTACAGCTACGTGGTCTGCGTAGTGATCATGATCAGCCTGTATATCATTCTGGACTTGTTCGCGAATATCGACGAATTCACCAGCGCCGCCAAGAGTAATCGTGAGGTTGTCTGGGAGATATTGAATTATTACAGCTATCATGGTTTCTTCTATTTCGCGCAAGTTGCCGGCATGATTACCCTGGTGGCTGCTGCCTTTACGCTGACCCGCCTGCACCGAGGTAACGAACTTGTGGCATTCTTGGCTGGCGGGCTGTCCTTGTACAGAGTGGCCTTGCCGTTGGTGGTCATGGGGTTGTTCTTCAATGGATTGTGGGTGGTCGATCAGGAGCTCATCATCCCGCGGATCGCAGATAAACTGGTCTA
>Ga0315281_10002659_pt1 | contig 26457 bp, 27 predicted proteins | sample YL17G07_0_MG_FD_204540 | JGI IMG/M metagenome (GOLD analysis project Ga0315281, IMG submission 204540) | Sediment microbial communities from Yellowstone Lake, YNP, Wyoming, USA - YL17G07_0 | ecosystem: Environmental > Aquatic > Freshwater > Lake > Sediment | place: USA: Wyoming | collected... | reverse complement strand
ATTGTCAAGAGATAAAATCGCAATAGCGCTATTTTGTCGGCACCGCATTTTTCCCAAAACCCAAAGTGCCCCTAATACTTTCAACCACTTACCTACAAAAATCGGCGTTTACTGTAGAACTTGGGTCTTGGTGTGGACCGTGATTCGGTCCAGCTTGGTGAACTTGGCCGTGTTGTCGATGAGGTATTTCTTGTTAACCGGCAGCGCGATGGGGTCCGGCTTGAATCTTATCTCAAAGGGGTTATAGACCCGCAGCGCCACCTCCATGAGGACCAGGGCCACCGCAAAGCCCGCCAGCACCAGGCAGGAGTTCTTCAGCACATTTCTAATTCTCAGCATAGGCGGCTATGGGGGCAAGGTTGCCGGTCTTTATAAGGATAACCCGGGGATTTGGTCCCAGCCCATGAGGTGCAGGGCCATGAACCCGGCCAGGAGCGCGGCGGCCACCGCCAGGGCCAGCCAGTCCCGGGAAGCCATCTTGATCTCCAGCAAATAGGTGCGGCTCCGGCTCATCTGGAAGCCCCGGGCCTCCAGGGCCCAGGCCATGGTCTGGCTGCGGCGCAGGGTCAACAGAAAGATGGGCGCCAGCAGGGGGAGGTGGCGCTGGAGGCGGTGCCGCAGGTTACCCTCCTCCCAGGTCAGGCCCCGGGCCTTCTGGGCCTCTTTCACCCGGAAGACGGTGGCGAAAATCTCGGGGACCCAGCGCAAGGCCAGGGCGAAGGCGAAGGCTCCGGGGTAGGGCAACCGCAGCCGCACCAGCCCCAGAAACAGCTCTTCCACCGGGGTGGTGGCCAGGAGGACCAAGCCCGCCACCATCATGGTGCCCAGCTTCAGGAAGTTGGCCCCGCCGAAAGCCAGGGACTCCCAGCTCAGCCGCCACCAGAGATGGTGGGGGCCCCGGGCCAGCCAGGACCAGGTGCAGAGGCTGAAGAGGGCCAGGGCCAGCAGCAGCCAGCGCACCGGCAGCAGCGCCCGCCAGGCCCGGGCCAGGGTAACGTGGACCAGCACCGCCAGGGTGGCCAGCCCCACCACTTCCGGCCTTTGGGGCAACAGCACCATGATGAAGCTGGCGCCCAACAGGCCCAGCTTGGTGCGGGGGTCGAGCCGGTGAATCAAGGTGTTGGCCGGGGGCCGCGGATAATTTGCTTGCATCGCCGGTTAACTTTTCCGAAAATTATGTTCTAATATAACACAACCAAATTATATCCAAGGAACTGCTTGATGGTTAAATATCTGGTGCTTATCCTGATCCTGGTGGATGTGGCCCTCAATGTTACGGGACAGCTATCCTTGAAATACGGCATGTCCAAGTTCGGCAATTTCAGTCTTTCCGCCGCCACCCTGCCGCCCATCTTCCTGAAGGCGGCCACCAACGTCCACATCCTCCTGGGCCTGTTGTGCTATGGTTTGGGATTTATGGTCTGGCTCATCGTGCTGGCCAAGGCCGAGGTCAGTTACGCCTACCCTTTGATCAGCCTGGGGTACGTGTTCACCGCCATCCTGGCCCGGCTGCTCCTGGGGGAGGCAGTCACCGCCACCCGCATGGCCGGCATCCTCATCACCTGCCTGGGAGTCTTTATCATCGCCCGGAGTTGATGGTAAGCTCTCGCAATCCTGGGATTTTTCCCGGACCCCATTAATAAAATTGCCACCAGGGCACCAAGGACACCAAGGGTTGATAAAAAAGTAGGGTGGGCCGGGCCCACCCTATTATAATTTCGTTTTCAATATTTCTTGGTGTTCTTGGTGTACTTGGTGGTTAGTAATCCCTAACCGTCTTGGGGAGAAGCCCAAATAACATTGTGCTTGTTGACAATCAGGACTTTTCCGGCCTCACCCCCCACCGTGGCGTCGAAAACCACGATAAAGGGATCGGCTATGCGGGTGAAAATATCGCTGACCCGCTGGATCACGGCCTCTTCGTGATGGAGGTTGATCTTCCCTTTCACCATGGACCCGTCCACCAGCTTGAGGAGCACGTTCCTGGGTTCCATTTTGCGGCCGATAATTCTTACGCTCATGCCCTTGCCTCGCCGGTTACCGCTTGAGACCTCTCAGCAAATGACTTATTACTCGGAGCATTAAAGAAATTGCCTTGGCTCGGTTTGAGGGCACGGCACGCCGTGCCCCTACGGTTCAGAAAGGGCAATTGGTTTTTCGCTCCGGGTAATAACAATAACAAAGTATTGGCGGCGGCCGCGGAGGCCCCACCCTGGTCTAAACCATTTCCCTCCCGGCTCGGGTCACCCGAGGTTTGAGGGCCTTCAAGCCAATCACCGGCCCCTTCTCCCGGCCGGCAGTTCCCGGGCCAGTTCCCGGGCCCGGGCCAGGGTCTCCTGCAAATCGAAGGCCAGCAACCGGCGGTCCTGCACCAGCACCCGGCCATGTACCAGCACGGTCTGGACGTCGGCCCCGGTGGCGGCGTACACCAGGTGCGAGTAAGGTTCGTACATGGGCGTCAGATGGGGCTGATCCAGGTCCAGCACCACTAGGTCGGCCTTGAGGCCGGGGACCAGGGCCCCCACTTCGGCCTGCAGTCCCAGCACCCGGGCGCTGCCCGTGGTGGCCAGGTCCAAGGCCGCGGTGGCCGGCAGGACGGTGGGGTCCAGGTAGCGCAATTTCTGGAGCTTGGCCGCGGTATCCATCTCCTGGACCAGGTCCAGGTTATTGTTGGAGGCGCAGCCGTCCGTCCCCAGGCCCACCGGCACCCCCCGGCGCAGCAGGTCGGAGACCGGAGCCAGGCCCGAGGCCAGCTTCATGTTGGACTCCGGGCAGTGGGCCACCCCGGCGCCGCTGGCCGCCAGCAGCTCCAGGTCCTCCTCGCTCAAAACCACCGCATGGTCCGCCACCAGGCGGGGTGACAGCAGCCCCAGCCGGCCCAGGTGGGCCACGGGGGTGGCGCCGTACCGGGACTGGCAGTCCGAGACCTCCCGGTGCGTCTCCGACAGGTGGATGATGAGCCGGGTATCAAACTTATCGGCCAGGTGGCCGCATTCCTGAAGTAACTCCGGCGAGCAGGTGTAAACCGCATGGGGCTGGATGGCCACCCGCAGGCGGGGGTGGCCCCGCCAGGTGCGGCAGAGTTCTTCGCTGAACTTCAGTCCCGCCGCGGGCGGGCCGTAATTGGGGGAGGGAAAGTCGTAGAGTACCTCCCCCACCACGGCCCGGATGCCGGTTTCCGCGGCGGCCCGGGCCACCGCGTCGGCGAAGAGGTACATGTCGCAGAAGGTGGTGGTGCCGGAAAGCAACATCTCCGCCACCGCCAGCCTGGTGCCCCAGTAGACGAAATTCCCATTAAGTCTGCTTTCCGCGGGGAAAATGTAGGAATTGAGCCATTCTTCCAGGGGCAGATCATCGGCCAGACCCCGGAACAGCGCCATGGCGGCGTGGGTGTGGGCATTGATCAACCCCGGCAGAATGAGGCCCCGGGGATAATGCAGCGCCTGGGCCGGGACATACCGGGCCTGGAGCTCGGCGGCGGGCCCCACGGCCACGATTTCATCCCCCTCGATGGCCACGGCTCCGGGGTTGAAGGTTTCCCGGCGCTCATTCTGGGTCAACACCCAGGCGCCGGTAAGCAGAAGGTCAACGGGCTCCTTTTCCGGGTGGGTCATGTTCTCCTCAAGAAAGGTGGGCGCGGCAGAGCTGAAAGGACGTGTCCCCGGAATCCCCCCGGTTGCCCCTCACTTGCCACCCAGTTGCCCCTGGCGGTAGGCGGCCATGAAGCGGTCCGCGGTGCCTTTGGGAATCTTGAGACGGTAAGTCCCGGCACAGAGGGCGGCCCCTTTGATCCACGGATTCAGGGTCTTGATGGCTTTGTAATAGCTGCCGCAGGCCTCAGCCAGGCGGCGGACCTGCACTTCCTCGGACACGGTGAAATTCACTTCGTCGTAGCTCAGGGGCTCATAGAGTTGGTCCACCGGGAGATCGTAGCCGTAGGCGGCCGGGGTCTCCAGGATGATCTTGGCCGCCAGGATGCGGTGGACGTAGCGCTCCGTTTCTTCCGGCAGGCTCAGGTGGTAGAAGACCTTCACCCCCTGGTCCGCCATGGCCTTTTGCACCCGGCCTTCGCCACAGTTGTAGGCGGCCAGGGCCAGGGGCCAGTTGTGGAACATCTGGTGCAGCTTCTCCAGATAGCTCAGGGCCGCGTCGGTGGCCGCGGCGAACTCCAGGCGCTCATCCACCGTGTCGTTGCACTTCAGCTGGAAGCGCTGGGCCGTGGGGCCGATGAACTGCCAGGGACCCGCGGCGCCGGCCGGGGACCTGGCCTTGAGGCGCAGGTCGCTCTCCACCAGGACCACGTACTTCAGGTCCAGGGGCAGGAGCCGGGCTCGAATCTTCTTTTCGATTTCCGGGAAGTAACGGTGGGCCCTCTTCAGCCACATGGTGGTCTGGGCCCGGCTCCACACCACGACGGTGAACTCCCGGTCCAGCTCCTCCCTGACCGCCGGTTCGCTGAGGGGCACCGCCTCGCCGCACAGAAAGAGCGGTTCCGGCAGCCGAAAGACGGGAAAGCGGATAACCTCCGCCGGGGCCGCGGCGGGCACCCCCGGCACCGGGGCGGCGGGGCCGGCCCCCAGCCCCCCGGGCAGGAGCCAGAAGCTGGCCAGCAGCAAGGCTAGTATCAAAGCCATGGGCAGTTCCCGAAAGGTTCCATCTTAAGAGTTTGCTATGCATTTACCGCACCGGGTCCCCCCTGTCAAGCGCCGGGAACTGCCATCCGGACCGAATCCGGTGCCACAGCAGTCATGAGCTGAACTTGCGACTCTGAGCCTAAAACCAAGGGTGGCAGCTTTTCCAAAGATTACCCGCAGGCAAACAAAAGCCTTGATTCGCCCTGACAGACACGATGCCTTCTCAGAGAGGTGGCTAGTGGCCGGCGGCCGCTTCCACTCCCTCCCGGAAACCCACCCCCAACCCCCCTAAAGGAGACCTCTGCAAAATAACCGCAAAGGGCTAAAAAGGCGGGCCCGGAGGCCCCACAGGAAAAATCAAGGCGGTAGGGCGGCCCTCCCTGGCCGCCTTCCGATAAATTTCTAAAATTGGAAATTTTTCCAGAGGTCTCATACAGGGGCTGGGAGGGGAATAGTTTTTCCCCTTTTCCCCTTTTCCCCTTTTCGCCTTTTCGCCTTCACCCTCCCCCCCTGCCCCGGGGCCGGGATTTTATGGATAATTTGCCGTTGATGGGGTATATATGGGGAAATAAAAGAATTTATCCGCGTCTTGCATGAACAAAGAAGATCTGCGCCTCTATCTCCGGCTGCTGGCTTATCTCAAGCCGCACCAGGGCCGCATGTCCACGGCCGTCCTGGCCATGCTGGGGGTTTCGGGCATCACCGCGCTCCTGGCTTACCTGGTGAAGCCGGTCCTGGACGACGTCTTCTTCGGCAAAAAGGAGCACATGCTCTACCTGCTCCCCCCCCTGGTGGTGCTCCTCTATCTGGTCAAAGGTTGCCTGGCCTACACCCATAACTACCAGATGAGCTACATCGGCAACAGCATCGTCACCCGCCTCCGGGACCAGCTCTTTGCCTCATTGCAGCGCCAGCCCCTGTCGTTCTTCGACGGCGAGGCCACCGGGGTGCTCATGAGCCGCCTGACCTACGACGTCAACCTGCTGCAGGACGCGGTGACCCGGGCCATCACCAGCCTCTTCAAGGACTCCTTCACGGTGCTGGGCCTGGCCGCGGTGATCTTCTACCGGGAGTGGCGCCTGGCCCTGCTGGCCATGGCGGTCTTTCCCCTGGCGGTGCTCCTCATCGTCCACCTGGGCAAGCGCATCCGCCACATCTCCCACCAGTCCCAGGTGGCCAACTCCCACCTCTACACCGTGCTCCAGGAAAGCCTCATCGGCCAGCGCATCGTCAAGGCCTTCACCCGGGAGGACTACGAGCAGCAGCGCTTCTTCAAAGCCAACTGGGACTACTTCCGCACCCGCATGCGGCTCAACGCCACCCGGGAGATCTCTCCCCCGACCATGGAGCTCCTGGGGTCCTTCGGCATGGCGGGCATCATCTTCTACGGCGGCTACGCGGTGATCCAGGGGACCTCCACCCCCGGCACCTTTTTCTCCTTCCTGGCGGCGCTCCTGATGCTCTACCAGCCCGTCAGGAGCCTGAGCGGGGTGCAAAACACCATCCAGGAGGGCCTGGCCGCGGCGGTACGGGTCTTCGGCCTCATGGACCGGGAGCCGGAAATCCAGGACGCCGCCGATGCCGTGGTCCTGCCGCCGATTCAACGGGAGATCGCCTACCGGGGGGTGGCCTTCGCCTACGCGGGCGACCGCCCGGTGCTCCAGGACATCGACCTCACCGTGGGCCGGGGCGAATTGGTGGCCCTGGTGGGGCCCTCCGGCGCCGGCAAATCCACCCTGCTGAACCTGCTGCCCCGCTTTTACGAAGTGGGCCGGGGCGCCATCCTCATCGACGGCCAGGACATCCGCCGCAGCACCCTGACGTCGCTCCGGGGCCAGATCGGGGTGGTGACCCAGCAGACCATCCTCTTCAACGACACGGTACGCCACAACGTGGCCTACGGGCAGCTTGACGCCGGCGAAGACGAGATCGTGGCGGCCCTGAAGGCGGCCCACGCCCATGACTTTGTCATGGCCCTGCCCCAGGGCCTGGAAACGGTCATCGGCGAGCAGGGGGTGCGCCTCTCCGGCGGCGAGCGCCAGCGCCTGGCCATCGCCCGGGCCCTCTTGAAGGACCCGCCCATCCTGATCCTGGACGAGGCCACGTCATCGCTGGACTCCGAGTCCGAGCGGGAGGTGCAGCAGGCCCTGGACCGCCTGATTACGGGCCGCACCACCCTGGTCATCGCCCACCGCCTCTCCACGGTGAGGAATGCGGACCGCATCGTGGTCCTGGACGAGGGCCGCATCGTGGAAACCGGCCCTCACACGGCGTTGCTGGCCCAAAACGGCCTCTACCGCCGCCTCTATGAAATGCAGTTCGCCCACGAGGAAAACCAGGCCCCGGCCGTCGGGGCGCCACCGCAGGCCGCCCGGGGTTGAGGAAAGACCAACTTGCCGGGAAGTCGTAGGGGCGCGATTTATCACGCCCGTTCGGGCGCAATAAATTGCGCCCCTACCATGGCCTTTATTGCAAATGCTGCAAACTGGCGGATTCCATGAAGGCGCTTCGGCCCGGGTCGCCCCGCCCCGCTCACCCGGCTTGCAGCCGGGTAGTTAAACATAGGGCGTGCCGTGCACGCCGATTTATGGCGGCCATGGGCCGCCCTATTTGTCTACTGACTGCTTATTAGATCCGCGCCGGTGGGATTAACCGGTTACCGCCGCCAGAGGGAAAGCTGCCATGCCTGACGACGACCCGAAAGAGTTCCCCCATCTTCCCGACAGGATCGCCGGGCTGGGGGAGCTGGCCTTCAACCTCTGGTGGAGCTGGCACCCGGCGGCCCGCATCCTGTTTAAAAGGCTGAACCGGGAGCTCTGGAAGGACAGTTTCTACAACCCGGTGAAGCTCCTGGAAATCCTCCCCCCGGAGATCCTGGCCGACGCCGCCGGGGACCCCGAGTACCTGCGCCACTACGACGACGTCATGGACCGGTTCCACCGGGACCTGGGGGCCCAGGTGTGCTGGTTCACCGAAAACATCACCGGGGCCGAGTGCTATCCCATCGCCTACTTTTCCCTGGAGTACGGGCTGCACCGGTCGCTGCCCTTCTACGCCGGGGGCCTGGGCTTTCTGGCCGGGGACCACCTGAAGGAGTGCAGCGACCTGGGGATTCCGGTGGTGGCCCTGGGGTTCATGTATCCCGACGGCTACGTGCGCCAGAAGCTCAATGCCGACGGCTGGCAGGAAGGGGCGGACGAAGTCCTGGACCGGGACGCGGCGCCCATCACCCGGGTGCTCAATGAGCAGGGCGAGCAACTGGTGGTGCAGGTGCCGGGCACCGAGCCGCCCATTTACGTGTCGGTGTGGAAGGCCATGGTGGGCCGCGTCCCCCTGTACCTGATGGACACCGACCTGGAGCAGAATGACCCAGACTGCTGCCGGATTTCCGACCATCTCTATATCAGCGCCATCGAGGAGAGGCTGCGCCAGGAAATCGTCCTGGGCCTGGGGGGCACCGAGGTTCTGAGCGCCCTGGGCCTCAAGCACTCGGTGCTGCACCTGAACGAAGGCCACCCGGCCTTCGCCCTGCTGGAGCGCATCCGGGAGCGGATGGAGGAAAGCCGGCTGAGCTTCGAGGAGGCGGCCCGGGAAGTGCGGGCCACCTCGGTGTTCACCACCCACACCCCGGTGCCGGCGGGCCACGACGTGTTCCCCTTCGAGCTGATGGACAAGTACTTCAGCCGCTACTGGCCCCGGCTGGGACTGAGCCGGGAGGCTTTCTTCGACCTGGGCCGCTCCCCCCGGGACCCCGGGGCGGGGTTCAACATGACCGCCTTTGCCTTGAGGATGTCGGCCTGGCACAACGCGGTGAGCAGGAAGCACGGCGAGGTCTCCCGCCGCCTGTGGCAGCCGCTGTGGCCGGACCTTCCGGTGGACCAGGTCCCCATCGACTACATCACCAACGGGGTCCACGTGCCCACCTGGATCTCTCCCAAGATGGAGCTCCTGTTCAACAAATATCTGGGGGCCAACTGGCTGGAGGAGCACGACAACCCGGCGGTCTGGGAGATGCTGGAGGAGATCCCCGACGAGGAGCTGTGGCAGGTGCACTGCGGCCTCCGGACCAAGCTCATCGACCGCATCCGGGAGCGGGCCCGGCTACGCTGGGCGGGGAACCAGGTCCCCTGCTGCAACGTGGTGGCGGCCGGCACCATGCTGGACCCCACCATCCTGACCATCGGCTTTGCCCGGCGCTTCGTCACTTACAAGCGGGCGGACCTGATCTTTTATGACCTGGAGCGCCTTAAAAGGCTGCTCCACGACCCCTGGCACCCCATCCAGATCATCTTTGCGGGCAAGGCGCACCCCGCCGACGACCCGGGGAAACAGATCCTGCAGCGAATCTTTAATCATGGCTGCGACCCGGAACTGGCCGGAAGAATCGCCTTCGTGGAGGACTACGGGGAGCAGCTGGCCCAGTACCTAGTCCACGGCGTGGACGTCTGGCTGAACAACCCCCTGCCGCCCCTGGAAGCCTGCGGCACCAGCGGCATGAAGGCCTCGGTGAACGGGGTGCCCCACCTGAGCATCCTGGACGGCTGGTGGCTCGAGGGGTTCAAGGGCGCCAACGGCTGGGCCTTCGGCGATGAGGAGCCGGAGAATCGGGATGCCAAAGATGCCGCCGCCATTTATAATATCCTGGAGGAGAAAGTGGTGCCCCTCTTCTACCAAACGGACGACAACGGCGTCCCCCGGGGCTGGGTGCAGGTCATGAAAGCGGCCATCAAAAACGCCGCGACGGCCTTCAGCGCCCGGCGCATGGTAAAAGAGTACTCCCATAAATGCTACCAGGAGGCGCTGAAGGCGGCCGAAAAGTAAGGAGATGCGGAGGGGGCCGTCGGATTGCAGGGCGGGGTAACCCCGCCCCTGGCCCTCCTCACCCTGGGTCTTCCTTGGTGGAACAGGCTTTCAGCCTGTTCGCACAGGCGGGACGCCTGTGCCACTAATTTTTCCTTTACCTGGATAGCCGCTGCCCAACATGAACTCATACTGGCATAACCTATTTGCCCGCTTGCAAGAATCCGGCGGGGCGGCGCCCTTGCCGTGGCGCGCCCTGGCGGCGGGGCTGGCGGCGCTCTACGGACTGGGGGCCCGGGCCCGGCGGGGGCTGTACGCCCGGCGCTTTCTCCCAGCCCGGCGCCTGCCGGCGAAGGTTTTGAGCGTGGGCAACCTCACCGTGGGCGGCACCGGCAAGACCCCGGTGGCGGCCTGCCTGGCCCGGCGGCTGCAAGCGTCGGGCAAACGGGTGGCCATCCTCAGCCGGGGCTATGGCGGCGGAACCCGGGGCGTCACCCGCGTCTCCGACGGGGAGCAGATCTTCGCCAAGCCGCCGGCGGTGGGGGAAGAGGCCTACTGGCTGGCCCGGACGCTGCCCGGGACGGCCGTCTACACCGGGGGGAGCCGCCACCAGGCCGGGCTGGCCGCCTGGCGGGAGTTTCAGCCGGACCTCTTTTTGCTGGATGACGGCTTCCAGCATTGCCAACTGCACCGGGACCTGGACATCGTCCTGTTGGACTCCGGGTCTCCTTTCGGGAACGGCCATCTCTTGCCCCGGGGGCCGCTGCGGGAGCCCATCTCCGCCCTGGCCGCGGCTCAGGTCCTCATTTTGACCCGCTTTCAAGCCGGCAGCCACGGGGGGACGCGGGCGGACCTGCAAGGGTCCTGGCCGGATAAACTGGTGCTCACCGCCGCCATCTCGCCGGCCGCGGCCCGGAGCTATCCGGACGGCGGGGCCAAGCCGCCGGAAGCCCTTAAGGGCCTGGCGCTGTTCGCCTTCGCAGGGCTGGCCCGGCCCGCAGTCTTGGCCCGCTCCCTGGCCGAGCTAGGGGTGCATCTCAAAGGCTTCCGGGCCTTCCCCGACCACCATCCTTTCAGCGCCCTGGACCTTAAGCAACTGGTTCAGGAGGCCAAGGCGCAACAGGCCGCGGCCTTGATAACCACCAGCAAGGACTGGGCCCGGCTGGGAGAGGAGTGGACGGCGGAGTTGCCCCTCTGGGTGCTGGAAGTGGAGGCCCGTCTGCCGCAGGTGGACCGCATCATCGAACTTTTGGGCTGATGGTGGGTTTCATGAATACCTTACATTAAAAAGCCTTTGCCCCCTCCCCCTTGAGGGGGAGTTTCAAGACCCTGACTTATTAGAGATATGAAACGTGCCACCGAGAACCGTGAACCGGATACTGCCGGCTGAGTCCAAATAAATCCGGGGAGCGAGGTGGGCAGGCCCTAAATACTGTGGTAAATTATAAAGATAAACCTTCTTTGCCGATGTGGGCTTTAGGGAGGGTGCCCTGGCGCCGCCTCTGGCCAAAATGGACGTAATGCCGAACTCGCTTCCCCATCAGGAACAGCCCATACCCCTGGAGGTGCGCCAACGGTTTCAGAAGATCCGGGCCGCCGGGGAGTTCTCCGCCGACCCGGCCGGGATCCGGGAGATTGTGGTGCGCTCTCCCAACTGGGTGGGGGATGCGGTGATGAGCCTGCCGGTTTTGAGCGGCCTGCAGCGGCTCTTTCCCCAGGCCCAGATCACCTTGCTGGCGGCCCGGCGGGTGGCCGGCCTCTTTGAGGGGCAGCCCGGGGTGGCAAAAATCGTTACTTACCCTTACGGCCGGGGCAAGTTTCAGGTCCTCTGGGGTCTCCGGGGCCGTTTTGACCTGGGCCTGGCTCTGCCAAACTCTCTGGAGTCGGCTCTGGGATTGTGGCTGCTGGGGGTGCCGGTGCGGGTGGGCTACAACGCCGACGCCCGCCGCCCCTTCCTCAACGTGGCGGTGACCGGCAGGCGGAGCCTGGCGGGTTTGCACCTGGTTTATTATTACCTGGGGATTCTTTCGGCTTTGGGAGAGTTTGCCGCCCTGGCGCCGCCGGCCCTCCATCTGGCAGCCCCGGAGATCGCGGCGGCGGCGGCACTGTTGGCCGCGGCCCCGCTGAACGGCGCCACCGGCCCCTGGGTGGGTTTGAGCCCGGGCGCGGCTTATGGGCCGGCCAAGCGCTGGCCGCCGGAGCGGGTGGCGGCCCTGGGGGCGGAACTGCACCGGGAATACCACGCCCGCTTGGTCCTCCTGGGGGGGCCGGCAGAACGGCCGGTGGCCGACCAGATTAAAGAGCTGCTGGGGTGCCCGGTCCTGGACCTGGTGGGGCGCACCGAGCTGCGGCAGGTGCTGGCGGTGCTCAGCCTTCTTAACGTCCTGGTCACCAACGACTCCGGCCTGATGCACGCGGCCGCGGCCCTGGGGGTGCCCCTGGTGGCCATTTTCGGGTCCACGGACCCCATGGCCACCGGACCCTTCTCCCCCAAGGCCACGGTGCTGCAACATCCCCAGGACTGCAGCCCCTGTTTCAAGCGGACCTGCGATATCGGTTACCCCTGCCTGAACGCCATCACCGTGGCCGAAGTCGTGGCCGCGGCCCGTCCCTGGCTGGCAAAGGCGCCATGAGCAGCCCCGCGGTTTTTCTCGACCGGGACGGCACCATCAATGAAGAGATGGGCTATATCTCTGACCCTGACCGCGTTTTACTGCTCCCCCAAGCAATCCCGGCCATCCGCCGGTTAAATGAAGCAGGATTAAAAGTAGTGGTCATTACTAATCAATCCGGGATAGCGCGAGGATATTTTTTACCTCACACTCTTCAAGATATTCATAAGCGTTTACAGGACCTGCTTGCTGAAGGTGGGGCCCATTTAGATTCGGAGCTGATCTACTATTGCCCCCATGGACCGGATGATCCTTGTACCTGCCGCAAACCTCAACCCGGCTTGATTAAGCAGGCAGCTCAAGAGCATGACCTGGACCTCTCGAAATCTTATCTCATTGGAGATCGCTACCGGGATATCGAAGCTGCGGCCAACGCCGGGGTCAAGGGCGTCCTGGTGCTCACCGGCTACGGCCGGGGCGAATACGATCACCTGCGAGGCCTGAGCCCCGCCCAGCCTGTCTACGTGGCCCAGGACCTGCTGGACGCGGTGGCCTGGATCCTGGCGGATTTGAACAAAGTCCTATAATACAAAGCATATTTGCGGGTTGTTAACGCCTTTTAATCCCCCTTTAGAAAATGGGGATTTTAAAGGCTCGTCCTCATGGCCCCCCCTTTTTCTTAAGGGGGCCAGGGGGTGAGGCGTAAGGCCCGTCAAGGTGAATGTTTCATACTTCTTAGAAGCTATTACAAAATCACGAATACACCTTCATAGGTCATTCTGAGCGAACCATCATGACCTAAGGGTCACAACGAAGGATGAAAATTTGGAACAGACCGTTTGGGTTTTCTTAAAAGAAATGATGGTGGGCGGTGCCCACCCTACATTTGGGTCGCCTACGCCAATCCATGGTCTTTGCTGAAAGCTGAAAGCTGACTGCTGATAGCTATTTTCATATAAAGCGAATAATCTCGTATTTATAATAACTTGAGATCCTTCACTGCGTTCAGGATGACAGAAAAAATGAGTTTTGCAACAGGTTCTATCAATCAGTTAGTGGCACAGGCGTCTCGCCTGTGCGTTCGCAGGCTAACGCCTGCGGCTACAGGAAATACCCATTTGGATGCAACTCCGTATCATCAGGCTTTTAAGTCATCCCTCGAACGTTGCTATGATCCTAGCTAATAAGCGTCCCCGGATTTTACTGGTCAAGCTAAGCTCCTTCGGGGACGTGCTTCATACCCTGCCCACCCTGGAGGCGCTGCGGGCCGCATATCCCGAGGGCCACCTCACCTGGCTGGTGGAGGCGGCTTACGCCCCGCTGCTCAGCGGCCATCCCGCCCTGGACGAAGTGTGGGAGGCGCCCCGGCTCCGTCCCGGCCAGTTTTTCAAGGGAGCCAATCCTGCCATTTTCGGCGGCCTGCTGCGCCGGCTGCGGGCCCGGGACTTCGACCTGGTCCTCGACTTGCAGGGGCTGCTGAAGAGCGCGGTGTGGGTGTTTCTTTCCCGCAGCCCTCGGAAAGTTGGCTACGACCGGACCCGGGAGGGCAGCTACCTGGTCCTGACGGAGCGGGTGCCGCCATACGACCCGGAGGCCCATGCGGTGTGGCGCTATCTGAACCTGGCCCATTATCTGGGGGCCCCGGTTGCCGCCCCCTCTGCCGCCCCCTCTGCCGCCCCCCCTGCCCTGCCCCGGTTTCGCCTGGGCCTGGATGCCGGGGTTGATCTCGGCCCCCTGATCCCCGAGACCGGCCAACGCCCCCTGGCGGTCTTGCATCCCGGGGCCCGCTGGACCAGCAAACTGTGGCCCGCGGCCGGCTGGGCCCGGTTGGCCCAGTGGCTCAGGGCGGAGAAAGGGTTCCAGGTGGCCGTCACCGGCAACGCCGCCGACCGGGACCTGGCGGCCCAGATCTGCGCTGGTTTGCGGCAGCCGGTGATAAACCTGGCGGGCCGCACTGACCTGGCGCAGTTGGCCGGGGTCCTGAAGGCGGCCCGGTTGGCGGTGACCACCGACACCGGGGCCATGCACCTGGCCGCGGCCCTGGGCACCCCGGTGGCGGCCCTCTTCGGCCCCACCGCGCCCTGGCGCACCGGACCCATCGGCAACGGCCACGAAATCGTGCGCCTGGAGCTCCCGTGCAGCCCGTGTTTTAAACGGCAATGCCCGGAGCCCCGCTGCCTCCTGGACCTGCCGGTGGCCATGGTGCAGGCCGCGTGTGAGAAAATCTTGTCTCACCCCGAAATTAATTGATACTATGCAACCTGAGTTTTAATTTAAGATGGCAAAACTGGGCGGTAAACAGTCTGCTGTTTGTCACCCTGAGCGCCAGTGCCTGGTATAATTGGAGGAATTATGGCCATCAGCAAGGATTTATTGGAGATTCTGGCCTGCCCCAAGTGCAAGGGGGATATCCGGCTCACCGAGAAAGGCGACGGCCTCATCTGCGACCAGTGCCGGCTGCTTTACGAAATCAAAAACGACATCCCCATCATGCTCATCGAGGAGGCCAAGCCCCTGAAATGATAGTTTTCGGTTTTCGGTTTTCTGTTTTCGGTTAAAACCACAAGAACGGGGATGCCGAACACAGCAAACAGAAAACAGAAAACAGGAAACTCTTCACATGCCCCGGCTCTCCGTCACTGTCATCGCCTTGAACCAGGAAGCCAACATCGGGCCGTGTCTCGAGTCCGTCAGCTTTGCCGACGAGATCGTGGTGGTGGACACGGGGAGCGCCGACCGCACCGTGGAGCTGGCCCGGAATTACACCCACCGCGTCGTGGCCGCCCCCTGGCAGGGGTTTGGCCGCACCAAGAACTTCGCCCTGGACCAGGCCCGCATGGAATGGGTCTTGTCCCTGGACACGGACGAACGGGTGGCCCCGGCCCTCAAGGAGGAAATCCTCTCGGTGGTGCGGGCCGACGGCCCCCTGACCGGCTACCGGGTGCCCCGGAAGAACTACGTTGGCGGCCGCTGGATCAGGCACCTGGGCTGGTATCCCGACTACACCCTGCGGCTGTTCCGCCGGGATCGGGGGCGCTTCGGCGACCGGGAGGTCCATGAAGAAGTGCAAGTGGCCGGCCCGGTGGGGACCCTGGCCACCCCCCTGGAGCACTATTCCTACCATGACCTGGGGGAATATGCGGCGCGCCAGGACCGCTACGCCCGTCTGGCGGCCCGAGAAATGGCCAAGCGGGGCCGCCGCCGGTCCATGGCCTTCGAGCTGGTCTGGCGGCCGGCGCTGACTTTCCTGAACCTGTTTTTCCTCAAGGGAGGCTTTTTAGAAGGCTCTCTCGGGTTCAGCCTGTCGTTGCAGTCCGGCCGCTATAATTTTCTGAAATATCATTACCTGCGGGAACTCTCCCGGGGAGTTGAATTAGATGGCCATTGACCCGAGCGCCCGCATCGCCCCTGACGTGGAACTGGCCCCCGACGTCTCCGTGGGGCCCGGGGTGATCATCGACGGCCCCAGCCGCATCGGGGCGGGATGTCGCATCCTGGCCCACGCCTACATCGGCCCCTACACCACCATGGGGGAAGATAACCTCATCGGCTTCGGAGCCGTCATCGGCTATGACCCCCAGGACTACGCCTTCACCGGCGGGGAGAGCTACACCCTCATCGGCCATCACAATCTCATCCGGGAATACGTCACCATCCACCGGGGCACCAAGCCCGGCAGCGCCACCCGGGTGGGAAACCACAACTTTCTCATGGCGCTCTCCCACATGGCCCACAACTCGTCCCTGGGCGACCACGTGGTGCTGGTGAACGGCGCCCTGGTGGGCGGCTACGTGGAGGTGGCGGACCGGGCCTTCATCTCCGCCAACTGCCTGCTCCACCAATTCATCCGGGTGGGCACCCTGGTGATGATGCGGGGCGGGGCCCGGGCCTCCCGGGACTTGCCGCCTTTTTGCAACATCGACGACACCCATACCGTCAAAGGCCTCAACCTGGTGGGGTTGCGCCGGGCGGGGTTTTCCCGGGAGCAGATCGCCCCCTTGCGCCAGGCAGTGCGGATCCTGTTCGGGACCAGGATGAATCTGAAGCTGGCCCTGGAGCGGGTGGAGGCCGAAGTCCCCCTGACCCCGGAAGTGGCCCACCTGCTGGAATTCATCCGTTCCTCCAAGCGGGGCGTGGCGGTGGGGTCCGGGCAAGGCCACGATGCCGAACTCTAAGCGCGTCCTGGTCATCAAGCTGAAGCAGCCGGGAGACGTCCTGGTGAGCACCCCGGTGATCGCGGCCCTGAAAGAGGCCTGGCCTGATTGCCGCCTCACTTACCTGGTCCCCCAGGGAACCGAGGACATGGTGGCCGGCCACCCCGGGCTGGACGAGCTGCTGGTGGTGGACCGGCGGGGCGAGACCTGGGGCCAGGCGCTGGGCCTGGTCCGGGAGTTGCGGCGGCGGCGTTTCCACCTGGTCATCGAGCTCTCCGGCGGCGACCGGGGCGCCATTTACGCCTTTCTGTCCCGGGCCCCGGTGCGGGTGGGGCTGGCCCATCCCGGCCAGCCTTTCTGGCGGCGCCGCTGCTTCACCCGGCTGCTGCCCCGGCCGCCGGTGAAGATGCACATGGTGGAGCAGAACCTGGAGGCCCTGCGGGCCCTGGGAATCGAGCCCCGAAACCCGAAGCTGCAATTTTTCTGGGACCGGGCGGCGGCAGACCGGGTCCGGGAGCTGCTGGCCGCCCTCAACCTGGCCCCCGGCGGCTTTGTGGTCATGCACCCCGGGGCCGGCTGGCGCTTCAAGTGCTGGACCGCCGGCGGTTACGCCCGGGTCCTGGAGGCGGTGCAGCGGGACTGGGGCCTGCCCGTGGTCCTCACCGGCTCCCGGGCCGCCCTGGAGCAGGAGCTGCTGGCCGAGATCCTCCAGGAAAGCCGGGTTGAGCCCATAAATCTGGTGGGGCGCCTGAGCCTGAAGGAATTGGGGGCCCTCATCGCCCAGGCCCGCTTCTTCTTCGGGGTGGACAGCGCCCCCATGCACCTGGCCGCGGCGGTGGGCACCCCGGCGGTGGCCCTCTTCGGCCCCAGCGGGGTGTTCAACTGGGGCCCCTGGGGCCAGGGCCACCTGGTGCTCCACAAAGACTGGGACTGCCTGCCCTGCGGCCGGGACGGCTGTGAGGGCTCCAAGGTCAGCCGCTGCCTGGTAGAACTTACCGCGGCCGAGGTGCTAGAGAGGATGGAGAATTGGGCTTTGGGTGGAAGGGCCAGGGAGTAGGGGCGGTTCGCGAACCGCCCCCTATCTGATCTAGCCTCTTGACTCGCATAAGCTGTAGACGCAGGCTTTGGGGCCTGCGCCTTCGAGTGGCGTAACCGCTCCAGCGCAGGCTGAACCCTGCGGCTACTTTTTTTCACAGGAGAAAACCATGGCCAGAGTGGTGGGCGACCGACTGAAGGTGAACGTGGCCCGGAAACCCGGGGAAGAGCAGATCATCGACCTGATGGCGCTCTTTAATGACCACCCCAACAAGATCATCACGGTGGCCGGCACGGTGGGGGCCGACGGGGCGCCCAACACCTGCCCCGTCTCCCTGATTTACGCCAAAGACGACCAGACCCTGCTGGTGGCCACCCTACGCCAGACCGCCACCACCGCCAACCTGCGCCGGGACGGCCGGGTGTCCCTGGAAATTATGGCCGCCGATGACCTGGTCATAGGCATCCAGGGGACCATGCGGCTGCTCAAGGAACCCATGGAAGCCAGCGACGCCATGGCCCTGTGGGAGATGCGGGTTACCAAGGTGAAGCAGGACACCTCCCCGGCCCAGCGGGTCACCCAGGGGCCGGCCGCGGCGCCCCGCTCGGACAAGGCCGCGGCCTTCGAGCAGGCCGTGTTCGCCGAGCTCCTGGCGGCCGCCCGGGGGTAGTAATGATGGATGCGGGGGATAGGGCTAAGGGCTTTTTCGTAAGTGGCCCTTACCCCCTCCCCCAGTCCCTGATGAATATCGGCTGTAGCCGCAGGCCTTAGCCTGCGCTTAACGAGATCGAACTTTTGTGGCATCGGATTGCGGTTTACTATTCGGAATAGCTTGCGCCCGCACAGGCGAGACGCCTGTGCCACTAAGATAAAACCCATGCAGGTGGCAATCTTAAGGCAGAGGGTGGCAGGGCGGGGCGGGGCGGAAACCACCCTGGCGCACCTGGGGCACGGCCTGGCGGCGGCAGGCCACCAGGTGACGGTCTACGGCGCCAGCAGGGCGCCCGAGGCTCAAAAGGCCCTGGGGCCGGGCATCGGATACGTGCCGGTGCCGGTCTGGGGAGGCAAAGCCGGCCGCCTCCTGTCTTATGCCCTAAATACCCGGCGCCTCCTGAGGCAGTCCCCACCCCAGGTGGTCTTCAGCCTGGAGCGCACCCTGCACCAGCAGGTCTACCGGGCCGGGGACGGCTGCCACCGGGAGTGGCTGGCCCGGCGGGCCCCTTTTTTGTCCCCTGGGGCCCGGGTGGCCGAAGGCCTGCGCCCATTGCACCGGGTGATGCTGTTTTTGGAAAAGCGCCTTTTTGCCGATCCCGGCTTAAGGCGGGTCATCGCCAACTCCCAGCAGGTCAAAGCAGAAATCAGCCGCCACTACGGGGTGGCCCCGGAGCGTATCCGGGTGATTTATAACGGCCTGGACCGGGAGCAGTTTCGACCCCGGGATGACGCGGCCCTCAAGGCCCTGCGGCAGCGCCTGGGGGCGCCGCCGGCCGCCGGCCTCGTTTTATTTGTGGGGTCCGGCTTCAGACGCAAAGGTTTGACTTATCTAATTGAGGCCTTCGGCAGTCTAAAGGATAGGCAAAGCGTCCTGTGGGTGGTGGGCAAAGGGAACCCGGCCCCCTACCGGCGCCTGGCCGGGAGGCTGGGGTGCGCCGGGCGGGTCAGATTCTGGGGGCCCCAGGCTGAGGTGGCGTCGTTTTACCAGGCCGCCACGGTGCTGGCTCTGCCCACCCTTTATGACCCCTGCAGCAACGTGGTGCTGGAGGCCCTGGCCTGCGGCACCCCGGTGGTCACCACCGCGGCCAACGGCGCCGCGGAGTTTTTGGCCCCCGGGCTGAGCGGCGAGATTTTAACGCAACCGGACGACGTGGCCGGCCTGGCGCAGGCCCTGGCCGCCTATCTGGAGCGGGGCCCGGACCCTGAGATGCGCCGGGCCGCCCAGGAGGCGGTGGCCCACCTGAGCTGGGAAGCCACCGTGGCCCAAACCCTGGCGGTGCTGGAGGAAACCGCGGCGGTGAGCGGCGGATGATTTTTTGGGGGAGGGGGCCAGGGGCAGATGGCCCCACTTACAATCTCCCCCAAACCCCTCCCCCAATTCCTTAAGTTAATCAGGCTAAGCCTGGGCCGCTGGCCCCCCTTAACCTGCCCATTTACGGCAATATTGTAACAAATGAGAGCCTGGGGACACGGATAGTTTCGGGCTCCACTATTAATGCTTGATTTAGATGGTGTTTTCCCGACAACCGAAAACCGAAAACCGAAAACGGTATTTAAATGCTGGCCCTGTATGTCGATGAAAAGTTAGAGCTGAGGGAACTGCCCCGGCCCCAGCCCGGGCCCGGGGAAGTCCTTATCCAGGTGCATCTGGCCGGGGTCTGCCGCACCGATCTGGAGGTTTTGCGCGGCTATCACGCCTTCCGCGGAGTGCCGGGCCACGAGTTCCTGGGCACGGTGGCCGGCCCCCATGACTCTCCCTGGCTGGAGCGGCGGGTGGTGGGCGAGATCAACGTCAGCTGTCTCGAGTGCGACCGGTGCCGCCGGGGCCTGACCAACCACTGCCGCCGGCGCCTGGTGCTGGGCCTCAACGGCCGGGATGGGGCCTTCGCCCAATATCTGACCCTGCCGGCGCGCAACCTCCATCCCGTGCCCCCGGAAGTGCCGGACGAGGTGGCGGTCTTCACCGAACCCCTGGCCGCGGCCCTGCGGGTGCTGGACGCGGCCCCACCCATGGCGCCGCAAACCCGGGTCCTGGTGGTGGGGGATGGCTCCCTGGGACTCCAGGCTTCCTGGGTCCTGGCCCGGCAGGGGGCCGCGGTGCACCTGGCCGGGCACCACCCGGAGCACCTGGTGCTGGCGGAGCCTTACGGGGTGACCCCTTTCTTGGAAAAAGACCTGCCTCCCGGGGATTACGAGGTGGTGGTGGAAGCCAGCGGCGCGCCCGGCGGCCTGGACCTGGCCCTGGCCCGGGTCCGGCCCCAGGGCACCGTGGTGTTGAAAAGCACCTACGTTGGCCGCTACCCCCTGGACCCGGCGACTCTGGTGGTGCCGGAAGTGCGCCTCATGGGGAGCCGCTGCGGCCCCTTCCCCGAGGCTCTGCGGTGGCTCCGGGAGGGCCGGGTGGACCCCCGACCCCTCATCAACCGCACCTTTTCCCTGGCCCAGGGCCTGGAGGCCCTGGCCTGGGCCCAGCGCTCCGGGACCATAAAAGTGCTGCTTGACTGCCGGGAGGCGGGGTGAAAAACGACTTTTGCGTGGTAACATATTGGCATGATTCATAAATGACCATACATTTAAATTCGTTTTTTGCCTCCTCCCCTGGTGGGAGGGGGGTGTAAGGGCGGTTCGCGAACCGCCCCTACCGGATCACCCCTACCCTGACCCTTGTATGTTAAAGCGGAGATGGAAACCGGGGATTTCGTAAAGTTAAGGTAATAGTGAAACATACCACTAGCAGGGTTAACGCGGGTTCGACTCCCTCCCCGGCAGCGGCGGGAAATGATACAGTTTAAGAAATTTATTAGGTCAGGCCCCTCTATCCTGACAAGCGTTCCCGGGTTTAGACAGCCATGAGGCATGATCTCGAATACGAAGTAACACCAGGAAAGAACGTGCCCCAGGGCCTGCCCCGGCTGCGGCTGGCGGTGCTGTCCGCCGTCTGGCGGGGCGCCGCCTTGCGGCTGGAATATCCCGACGGGGAAGTGCATGCCCTGGTGGGGTGGTCCGGCCCCGGCGAGGGGGGTCCCTGTGAGATCCGGGTTTTTTGGACCCGGCCGGGGCCGGAGGGGCCGGCGGTGGCCCTGGCCATCGGCGGGGACGCGGGTCTCCGGCAGTTCACCCCCGGGGCGCGGGGCGACCGGACCCGGGGCCGGCCCTTCCTGGCCCTGGCCGACAGCCTGATTCCGCCGGCGGTGCGCCAGGTCATCGGGCCGCCGCCGCCCTCGGAGGCAAAGCCGCGGCTGCTGCTGATGTAGCCAAAAGAACAAGCCGGTGGGGCGGCCGCCCCTGGCCGCCCGGACTTCAGAGGCGGGCACAGAGGCCCGCCCTACCTAAGAAACTTGGAATTGCTGAAGCATGATGCCAAGAATTTGTGTCTTTGATAATTAATAATCGGAGGACCATATGCGCAAGCCTGGCTGGCGGATATTTCTCTTGCTGGGACTGGCCCTGGCCGTTTTGACCGGAGTAGGGCAACCGGGCCCCGCCCCGGCCTACGGCGCCTCAGCGGTGGGGCTGCAGTCCGATTTCATCCGGGTGGCGGAGCAGGTGATGCCCTCGGTGGTGAGCCTGAAGGCCATCCGGGTGGTGACGGTGCAGCCCTACGGCGTCCCGGAAGACTTCTTCCGGGGGACCCCCTTTGAGGGGAGCTTCCGGGAGTTCGGGCAACCGATCCGGCGGCGCCAGGTGGGGCAAGGCTCCGGAGTCATCATCGATGCGCGGGGCTACATCCTCACCAACAACCATGTGGTGGCCGGCTCCCAGGAACTCCTGGTGCATCTGCACGACGGCCGGGAATTGAGGGGCCGGGTGGTGGGCACCAACTCCCGCTTCGACGTGGCCCTGGTGCATGTGCCCCTCAAGGGCTTGAAACCGGCGGCGCTGGCAGATTCCACCCAGCTCCACGTGGGCCAGTGGGCCATTGCCATCGGCAGCCCCTTTGGCCTGGAAAAGACCATGACGGTGGGGGTCATCAGCGCCACCGGCCGCCGGGGCCTGGGCAAAGGCACTTACGGCGACTTCATCCAGACGGACGCCTCCATCAACCCGGGGAACAGCGGCGGCCCCTTGCTGGACATCAACGGCCGGGTAGTGGGCATCAACACCATGATCGCGGCCCAGGCCCAGGGCATCGGCTTTGCCATTCCCATCAACGTGGCCCGGCAGATTATTACCCCCTGGATGAAATGAGCCGTGCGCCCGGCCGCCACTGAGGACAGGGTCCAGGCCCACTTTGCCGAGGTCAGGGCGGTCATCCGGGCCGAGGAGATGTGGGAGCGGGTGCCGGAAGAAGCCCGGTCATTTTCGCCGGAAAACCTGGAGAGCCTGGTGAAGTTCGCCTATTTCGGCGCCTTAGGCAATTTTGTGCTGCAGTAAATCCGTCAACCGGCCGGCGTCGCGGCCCGCCCCTGCCCGAACCCCATTTCCGGCAACCGCCAGGTTTCCAAGCAACTTTGACCGGCTGCTCCCAGAGAATCAGTCTCAACTTTCAGCCTGGCCCCCGGATGTAAAAAAATTTCTCCAGGCATATAATAAATTAGCCTGAACGCAATCAAATAAGGAGAGGCCATGCGGGAATACGTCATTCATCCTCTGGTGGTGGGCGCCAACGAAACGGACCAGGGCATCATGACTTACCTCAAAGGGTACGGCAAAAGGATCTGGATTCCCATTTACGTCTTCTACCTGGAGGGCGGCCCGGAGAAGATCCTGGTGGACACGGGCCTGGAGCAGTTCATGGTGCCACCGGAAGTGGGGGAACAGTACGGCTTCGAAATCCAGGAGTTCGAGGAGGCCCTGGACACCTATGGCCTCAAACCGGAAGACATCGATATCATCATCCACACCCACCTGCACAACGACCACTGCGAAAACGACTACAAGTGCACCAACGCCAGGGTCTATGTGCAAAAACGGGAGTACGAATTTTTTAAGAACCCCCACCCGGTGGACCACCGCTACTTCCCCGACCTGCTGGAGGAGGTGGAAGTGGTGCTGGTGGACGGCGACGCCGAGATCGTGGAAGGCGTCCAGGTCCTCCTGACCCCGGGCCACACCGTGGGCGGCCAGTCCGTGGTGGTGAACACCCGCTCGGGCCAGGCGGTGATCACCGGGTTTTGCTGCAACGAGCAGAACTTCCCGGCCTCGGGGCCGGCGGTGCCGCCGGGGGTCCATATCAATGTCATCGACGCCTACGAGAGCGCCCAGCGGGTGCGGCAGGCGGCGGACATCCTCATTCCCCTGCACGACCTGGCGGTGGGCCGGCAGCGGAGCATTCCGGCATAAGGGAGGACAGTTGTATGTGGCGCTTTTGGAAGGAAGTTATCGTAGTGGTGATCGCGCTGCTGACCCTGGCTTCAGCGGCCTGGGGACAGAGACAGGCGTTCAACCCGGTGCCCCCGGACATTCGCCCCAATTGGGCCGCGGTGCCCGGGGTGGCCGGGGTGCAATACGCCCCCAATGTGCAGGCGGACGTCTTCCGGCACGGCGGCCGGTATTATTGTTACCATCGTAACGCCTGGTATCAGGGGAAAAGCCTCGCCGGCCCCTGGACCCCGGGCCCTACCCTGCCGCCGGCCTTTTACCAGATAGGGGCGCCCTATTTCAAAACGCCTCCCGGCTGGGCTAAAGGGAAAAAGACGGGATGGCATGGGGCCCCCATGCCGCCGGGCCAGATGAAAAAATCCGGCGGAGCCGACCTGCCCCCGGGACAGATGAAGAAGATGTACGATCGGTAAGGTCTTCGGAAAGACTTTAACTTAATCAAATACATGCCGCCCGGGCCTCCCGGTGGCGGCGCCTGGAGGAATTCAGATGCCAAGGTTGGCAAGGATGCTACTGGCGATCATCCTGATAACCGCTTTTGCGGCTCCGGCCTGGGCCCAGGTGGCGGTGCCGGCCATGCCCCCGCCGGTGGCGCCGGGGGGGGCCCCGGCCTGGACCGTGGTGCCTTCCTCCCCCAAGGTCCTGTACGCCCCCAATGTCCCGGGAGACGTGTTCCGCCTGCACCGCAAATATTATTATTATCACAACGGTTACTGGTACCGGAGCAAACACCTCCTGGGACCCTGGCACCCGGTGCGCAAATTGCCCAAGGCCATGCTGCGGGTGAACCGTTCCTGCTTCAAATCGCCCCCGCCCTGGTAAAAGATTTGCGCCGCGCCTAAGAGAGGGCTTATAATTATAGAGTTGAGGGGAGGGCCGGGGGCTTACCATCCTTCCCTGAAAATTCTTTAGGAGGACCGCCCATGGCGCAGGTCAGCAGGCTGCTCATCACGTTGGCGCTGGGAGTGGCTCTGGCCGGCTCCCCGGCTCTGGCCCAGGATATCCGCATCAATCCGGTGCCCCCCCATGTCAAACCGCAGTGGACCCCGGTGCCCGGCACCCCCCAGGTCTACTACGCCCCCAACCTGCCCACCGACCTCTTCCGCTACCGGGGGAAATACTACTTTTTCTGGGCAGGTTATCTGTACCAGGGCAAGAAGCCCAGCGGCCCCTGGAAGACCGTGAAGGAAGTGCCGGCGTTTTTCCATGAAATCGATGCGGCCTATTTCAAGACCGTCAAGAAAGAAGGCGGGGCGCCCACCCCGCCGGCAACCGCCGCGCCCGCTTCGCCGGAGCCGACCCAGGAAGCCCCGGCCCCCCCAGGAGCCGCCCCGAAAGCTGCCCCCAAGCCGCCCAAGGTGATGTGAGGGAGCAGCAGTCAGCCGTCTCAAATCTCCAGCTTCATCGCGATGGGGATGCGCCGGCCCATGCCGAAGGCCTTGGAGGTGATCTTCAGCCCCGGCGCGGCTTGCCGCCGCTTGTACTCATTTACGTCGATGGCCCGGATGACCCACCGCACCGTTTCCGGGTCGAAACCCTGGCTGACGATGTCCTTATAGGAGTATCTCTCGGTGAGGTAATAATCCATGATCTGGTCGAGAATCTCGTAAGGGGGCAGGGTGTCCTGGTCCTTCTGGTCGGGCCGCAGTTCCGCGGAAGGCGCCTTCAGGATGATTTCCCGGGGGATGACCTCTTGCTCCCGGTTGAGGTAGTGGGCCAGTTCGTAGACCATGGTTTTGGGGACGTCGGCCAGGACGCTGAGGCCGCCGCTCATGTCGCCGTACAGGGTGCAGTAGCCCACCGCCAGCTCGCTCTTGTTGCCGGTGGACAGGACCAGGTAGCCGAACTTGTTGGACAGGGCCATGAGGATGTTGCCCCGGATGCGGGCCTGGATGTTCTCCAGGGTGACGTCGATGGCGGCCAGCCCCAGGGGCTCCTGGAGCGCTTCCCGGTAGCACTGATAGATGGGGGTGATGGGGATGGACTTGACCTCCACTCCCAGGTTGCGGGCCAGTTCCCGGGAGTCGTCCATGGACCCCTGGGAAGTGTAGGGCGAGGGCATCAGGACCCCCAGGACGTTCTCCCGGCCCAGGGCCCGTTGGGCCAGGCAGCAGGTCACCGCGGAGTCCACCCCGCCGGAGAGGCCCACCACCGCCCTGGAGAAGCCGCACTTGCGCAGGTAGTCCTTGAGTCCCAGGACCAGGGCCTGGCAAACCGTGGCGATGCGCTCCGGGGGCGCGTAAGGGCCCGGCACGCCCGGCGCCCGGGTATCAAAGGTGGCCACCGCCTCCCGGAAGGCCGGCAGGTGGGCCAACCGCGCCCCGTCCGGGTCCAGGGCCATGGACTCGCCGTCAAAGATGAGCTCGTCGTTGCCCCCAACCTGGTTCACGTAAATAAAGGGCTTGCCGTGATTCTTGACGTGATAGTGGAGGAGGTGGTAGCGGATCTCTTCCTTGCCCACCTGGAAGGGCGAGGCCGAAATGTTGATCATCAGGGTGGCCCCCTTTTGGGCCAGCTCTTTTATGGGGTCGGTGGCGTACAGGCGGCTGCACCAGAGCTCCGGGTCGCACCAGGCGTCCTCGCAGATGGAAATCCCCAGCACTTCGTCCTTGAAGGCAACGGGGTTCACTTCCCCGGCCGGGTCGAAGTACCGGGTTTCGTCGAAGACGTCGTAAGAGGGCAGCAGGGATTTGTTGTGCTGAAACAGGATCTCGCCCCGATAAATCAGGACGGCGCTGTTGTAAAGGCCCTTGCCGGTGTTGCGGCCGGTGGGCCGGGGGGCCCCCACCAGCAGCCCGGCGTCGGGGTAGCCCCGGGACCGGTCCATCAGCTCCAGCAAGGCATGCTGCACCCGCTCGATGAGGGCGGGTTTCTCCAGCAAATCCCGGGGCGGGTAGCCCACCAGGAACAGTTCCGGAAAAATGATGAGGTCCGAGGAGGGGCCGGCCTCTTGCAGGACGGCCGCGGCCTTCTCCAGGTTGCCGGAGACGTCCCCCACGATGGGATTGAGTTGGGCCAGGGTGATTCTCATAATCCTGAAAGGTAATTATCTTTAATTTTTACGCTTATTGCCTTAGCTCCGAAAAGGTAACGGTTTGAGCATTAAGACACGCAGTGATCATCCGGTTAAACATTTGGGGTTCCCAGAAGCGCCGGTTGAAGCGGTAGCAAAATTCCGCCAGATA
>Ga0315281_10002658_pt1 | contig 26467 bp, 26 predicted proteins | sample YL17G07_0_MG_FD_204540 | JGI IMG/M metagenome (GOLD analysis project Ga0315281, IMG submission 204540) | Sediment microbial communities from Yellowstone Lake, YNP, Wyoming, USA - YL17G07_0 | ecosystem: Environmental > Aquatic > Freshwater > Lake > Sediment | place: USA: Wyoming | collected... | reverse complement strand
ACAAATACAATCAAGCAGAAATGAGGGACAGCGACCGGATATTTTTTGTTTGGGCTGTAAGGAAGTGGAAAAGGTGCATAGTCCTGACCTGTGACTTAGCATTGCAAATCAATCTGCCGCGGCTACTGAGCGGCAGAGCATGACAGAGCTTTAGATCAGCAAATCAGAGATAAATAAAGGGGACGGTTCTCTTTATTGGCGCATCATGGAACCGTGTGATAGAGGGGTTGAAATAACGATCTAAAAGGGGAGGGTGAGTCTACCTGATGAAGAGCTTAATGACGATAGACATCACGCCGGCCAGAACAAAGCCGAGCATCCACTTAAGCAATGTCAGTTCTGCCCTGATTGACAGTTCAAGCTCTTTGACATCATGCTTGGTAGCAAGTCCTTCTTCCGAGGTTTTTATCAACACTTCCGTAACGCCTCTGGCTTGCTCTTCGGTAAAGCCTCTGGCCTTTAATGTCTCAACAGCCTGTAATGTGTCAAAAGTAACCGCGCGCATGCTTCAATCCTATCAGACCGCAGTTAAAAAATCAACTGACAAAATAGGTATTGCTGCGGCGAAGTAATCCTTGACGGCGTGGGTCTCATATATTGCGCCCGTATAACCCTTTCTCAGCAAAGCCTCGTTGACAGCCTCCAGGATTGTCGCGGCTGCATAAAGAGGTGTACAATACTGGGCAGCGTTGTTGCGAGGAGTGTATATGACGGGATTGCTGTTTTTGTGTATCGGCTTGATTGCGGGTTGCCTTATAGCATGGTTTGCGGCGGGTTCACGCCTGCGCGGCGAGTATTTCAGGAAGTCCGAGGAACTGCGAACTGACTATACCCGGCAACTTGGAAGCCTCGAAGGCAGGGCCAGGGGGGCGGAGGCTGTTGTCGGAGAACTGAGGCAGCAACTGCAGCAGCGAGATGCGGATATAGGTCTCCTGCGGGGAGAGCTGGATGCGGAGAAGTACAGGAGTGTGGAGACCACAACCCGGCTCGAAGAATCTCACAGGAGGCTTGAAGACTCATATAAAAACCTGGAACAGCAGAAGGAACTCATCGAGGTCATGAAAAAGGAGATGACCGATACTTTCAATGTCATCTCCTCGGCCGCTCTCAAGAGCAGCAGCGAAGATTTCCTGAGGCTCGCCTCGGAGAACCTCGGCAAGATCGTTGCGGACACCAAGGGCAAGCTCGGTGAGCATACGGTCGCCATGGAAGGCACTGTCAAGCCCCTCCAGGACATGCTGAAAAGATACGAACAGCAGATAAAGGAGATGGAAGACAACAGACACAGGACCTTCGGGAGCCTTTCGGAGCAACTGCGGAACCTTTCCTCCATGCAGGACAAGCTCCAGCATGAGACGAACAATCTTGTTACCGTACTCAGACGGCCCAAGGCCAGCGGCTCCTGGGGTGAAATCGGTCTGCGCAGAGTGGCGGAACTTGCCGGTATGACCGCCTACTGCGACTTCTACGAGCAGGAATCCGTATCCACCGACTCCGGGAGGCTCAGGCCTGATATGATCGTGAGGCTCCCCAATGGCAGGGAGATAGTCATCGACTCCAAAGCGCCGGTGGACGCCTACCTTCAGGTGGCGTCCGCAACCACCGAGGAGGAGAGGAAGAAGGCCATTAGTAACTACGTCGGCAATGTCCGCAACCATATGAATATGCTCAGCTCTAAATCTTACTGGGACCAGTTTGAGAAGTCACCCGAGATGGTCATCATGTACCTGCCCGGAGAGTCCTTCTTCAGCGCCGCGATAGAATATGATCACAAGCTTATCGAAGACGGAAGCCTCAAGCGGGTCATCCTTGCAACGCCCACCACCTTTATCGCCCTGCTCAAAGCCGTTGCTTACGGCTGGCAGCAGGAGCAGGTCACCAAGAGCGCCCAGGAAATAAACAAGCTGGGCAAAGACCTGTACGAGCGTTTTTCCATTGTGCTGGAACATTACGCGAAAATGGGCCTGGGCCTGCGCAAGGCGGTAGAATCATACAACGAAGGTGTGCGGTCGGTTGAGTCGCGGCTTATCCCGTCAATAAAGAAGTTCAAGGACCTTGGCGTTTCAAGCGCCAGGGAAATTGCATCTCCGGTGGAGATAGAGGAATCCCCCAAGGGGGCGGAGCATCTTGCCCTCGAATTCGGGGAAAAGCAATAGGAGGGTTCTATGATCGAGGACTTGAGGCACTCCGAAACCTGGCGTGTGTTCAGGATACAGTCGGAACTGGTGGAAGGGTTTGAGACGCTTTATGACCTCGGCCCGGCAGTGACCATATTCGGGAGCGCCAGGCTGAAAGAAGATTCACATTTTTATCATCAGGCCCTGCTTGTCGGCAAGATGCTCGCTGACGCCGGGTTTGCCGTTATTACCGGCGGCGGCCCAGGCATAATGGAGGCGGCCAACAAGGGCGCCAAGCTCGGCAAGGGCAAGTCGGTCGGGCTCAACATCCATCTTCCGCATGAACAGGTGCATAACCAGTACCAGGACATAAGTCTCGCCTTCAGGTACTTCTTTGTAAGAAAGCTCATGTTCATAAAGTATGCCATGGCATACGTAATCTTTCCCGGCGGCTTCGGCACCATGGACGAACTCTTCGAGGCCCTTACCCTGGTGCAGACAGGCAAGATAGAGTCTTTCCCCATTATCCTTTTTGGGAGGGAATACTGGCAGGGGCTTTTAGACTGGATGAAGAAGACCCTTGTTGAGGAAGGGACCATAACCCAGGAGGATTTTGCGCTCTTCCAGATTGTGGATGATCCCGATGAGGTCTGCACACTGCTCAGGGAGTATTACAAAGAGTTCGGAGGTCCGGTCCCCCTCGGGGAATGCAATAAGAACAACAAGCACTGAAAACAGGGACGGAGGCAGGGTATTGCGAACGTGGTCCGGTTACAACGAATTCGTAATTTTCCGTAGCTCTTTCAGCTTGTTCAGCGCTTTTTTGGAATCTATCGTCTCTGCCGCAGTTTGCACCCCGGCGCTGAATTCTTCAGTGTTCCCTGCGGTCACCAGTGCGGCTGCGGCGTTCATTAGCACAATGTCCCGCCTCGGTCCGGTCTCACCATTGAGGACGGAAAGCGTGATGCGCGCATTTTCATCTTTGTCCCCGCCTGCAAGCTCACTGCTCTGTGCTGTCCTGAAGCCGAAGTCCTCGGGGCTTACATAGAACGACTCGACCTTGCCGTTTCTGAAACGGGATATCCTTGTGCCGTTGCATACGGTAAGTTCGTCCAGGCCGTCTTCTCCATGCACCACCATTGCGTCCACCGCGCCGAGGTTTCCGAGCACGGAGGCAAGCGCCTCGGTGAGCCTCGAAGTGAAGACCCCCAGCAACTGGCGTTTCGCCCCTGCCGGGTTGGTAAGCGGCCCGAGGATATTGAATATAGTCCTGACGCCGATTTCGCGCCTTGGGCCTATGGCGTATTTCATGGCGGGATGAAAGAGCGGGGCAAAGAGAAAGGCGAAGCCGGTCTCAAACAGACACGTCTCCACTTTTTCGGCAGACAGGTCAATCTTCAGTCCGAGGGCCTCCAGCACGTCGGCGCTGCCGGATCGGCTCGAGACCGAGCGGTTGCCGTGCTTGGCCACCGGCACTCCTGAGGCGGCAACTACAATGGCGGTGGTGGTGGATATATTGAATGTTCCGGACATGTCCCCGCCGGTGCCGCAGGTGTCTATTACTCCTTCCGGCGCCTTTATCCTTGTGGCCTTGTCCCGCATTATCCGCGCCGCGCCGGTAATCTCTTCAACGGTTTCACCCTTGATGCGCAGGGCGGTGAGAAAAGCCCCGATCTGGGCGTCGGTGGCCCGGCCCTCCATAATTTCGGTCATGACCTCCGCCATTTCGGACTCCGAAAGGCTGATGTTCTGGATGACGAGGTTGATGCCTTCCTTTATCATCCCGTGAGTCCCCGCGTTATGAAATTCCTCAGCAGGTCTTTGCCGACCAGTGTCAGGATGGATTCGGGATGGAACTGCACGCCTTCCACTAAGACCTCCTTGTGCCGTACGCCCATTATGGCGCCGTCCTCAGTCCATGCGGTGACCTCCAAACAGGAGGGAAGCGTTTCCCTTTTTATGACCAGCGAATGGTACCGGGTGGCTTCAAAGGGGTTGGGCAGCCCGCTAAAAAGACCTTTGCCGTTGTGATGGATAAGCGAGGTTTTGCCATGCATGAGGACCGGGGCCCGCACAATGTCCCCGCCGTAAGCCGCGCCGATGGCCTGATGGCCGAGACATACTCCAAGGATGGGTTTCTTGCCGGCAAAGTGCCGGATGGCGGCTATGGAAATGCCGGCCTCATTCGGCGTGCAGGGGCCGGGAGAAATGACGATCCTCTCAGGGGCGAGGCTCTCGATTTCCGCTATGGTTATTTTGTCGTTGCGGTAGACGCGGACATCCTCGCCCAGTTCGCCCAGGTACTGGACGATATTGTAGGTGAAGGAATCATAGTTGTCGATCATCAGGAGCATGGTGTCATTCCTTTGCGGCCTCCCCAAAAAACTCCACCGCTTTCATCATGGCCATGGCCTTGTTAACGGTCTCCGCGTATTCGCTTTCAGGCACGGAATCGGCTACTATACCCGCCCCTGCCTGTACATATATTGTACCATTCTTTACCACCAGCGTCCTGATGGTGATGCAGGTATCGGTATTGCCCGAATAGCTGAAATAGCCCACTGCGCCGGCATAAGGCCCCCTCTTTGTGGGTTCCAGTTCCTCTATTATCTCCATAGCCCGTACCTTCGGCGCGCCGCTGACAGTCCCGGCAGGAAAACAGGCCCTGAAGACATCGAAGGCGTCGAGCCCTTTTCCCAGGGTGCCTTCCACATTGGACACGAGGTGCATAACATGGCTGTAACGCTCCACGCGCATCAGTTCCGTGACTTTTACCGAGCCTATTTCGGCCACCCTTCCGACATCGTTCCTGCCGAGGTCCACGAGCATGATATGCTCCGCTACTTCCTTGGGGTCTTTTTTGAGGTCCTCTTCGAGTCCCCTGTCTTTTTCTTCCGTTTCTCCCCGCGGCCTCGTTCCGGCAATGGGTCTCAGGATTATCCTGTCCCCTTCCAGTCTTACCAGTATTTCCGGGGAGGACCCTACCAGTTGCTCATTGCCGGTATCCAGATAGTACATGTAGGGAGAGGGGTTTATTACCCGCAGGGCCCGGTAGATATCGAAGGGGTGAGTGTCCGCCCTTGTCTGAAACCTCTGGGAAAGGACCACCTGCACCACATCGCCGGACATAACATATTCCTTCGCCTTTGCCACGGCATTCAGGAAATCCTCTTTCACGAAATTCGAGGGGAACGCATCGGCCCGCGGCCGGATGGTCGAGGGCTGGAGCAGAAGTTTTACACTATTTCCCTTCCGCCCTATGCCTTCGTTCCTGAAGGCCGTGCGTGAACTGTTCCTCAGTGTCCCGATGATCCTGTCGATACGCTGCGCCGCATCGTCATAAGCCTCCCGGATCTCCTTTCCTTCGGTGTGTACATTGGCAACAACCTTGATAGTCTGTTTCAGATTATCGAAGATGAGGATAGTATCGGTGAGCATCAGGAAGATATCGGGCAAGTCCACAGCCGGTTTGCTCCTGTCCGGTACTCTTTCGAAGGATTTCACCACATCATAGCCGATATAGCCCACGAACCCGCCTGAGAATCTGGGCAAGCCTGGTACTTCGACAGGCTTGTACCGGGACAGGATGTTTTTTACAAGCAATAGCGGGTCAGAGGTTTCTGTTTGCGTACTACCGCTGTCATCCCTGATTTCAGCTTTGCTGCCGTGGCAGGTTATTGTCATTGCGGGGTCTATACCGAGGAAAGAGTAACGGGCCCATTTTTCGCCGCCCATAACACTCTCCAGAAGAAAAGCCGGCCTTTTATCGAGAGCAAGAAAGGCGCTTACCGGTGTTTCAGCATCACCGAGTATCTCCCTGTAAACGGGTATGAGATTGCCCTGCCCAGACAGGGTCTTGAATGCTTCGAAATCAGGATATAGCATTTACCGGACCGCTCCTTTTTTCAAGTTCTTGAAAAAATAACCAGGATATAAACGGAGTTCCGCTATCTGCCAAAACCGGCAAACATTGCAGAATATTCAATGATTTTAGGATACCATAATTCATTGTCAAATTTCAGACCTCGCCGGAGGCTGATACACCTATTGTTCAATGGGAAGGATGTGATACAATTATGGATGGAATTGGGAAACAGAGCATGAAATGGTACACAATTTATACAAAACCGAAACAGGAAGATAGAGCAGAAGAGAATCTGTTGCGGGTCCCCCTCGAAGTATTCAATCCAAAGCTCAAAAGGAAAAAGCTTATCCGCGGCAAGTATGAGTATGTTCTCCAGCCACTCTTCCCCTGTTATATTTTTGCAAAATTCGATCCTGTCCATCACTACCATACCGTCAAATACGCGCGGGGAGTTAGAAGTATTGTGGGGAATGCCGGCATTCCATGGTCTGTCAGTGAAGAGATCCTCGGAATAATCAGGTCGAGAATGAACGAGGAAGGGGTTATTGTAATCAGGCAGGACATAAAGGCAGGGGACAGTGTGGAGATTGCGGAGGGGCCGTTCCAGGGACTCATAGGAATTTTTGAGCGTGAGATGAAAGACAGGGACCGGGTTGTTGTGCTCCTTAATACTATAGAGTACCAGGCAAGGGTAGAAGTTGAAAGGGAAGTGCTAAAAAAGAGGTGATCGGCAGATGCGTATCAGGCTCTGAAACAAGGGGACCGGAATGCCTGTATTTTCTGGGTTTATAAGCTTTTTAGGGGTGGGCTGAAGTGGATAAATTGAATGTATTTATGTTACTATTTTACTCTACAGTAGAGTTTATGTGTTTCTTCTCTATATTAACTCATCGTTATTTATTCCTTTAATAACATGTCGTTGAGCAGACATGAATGGCGGTAGCCTGTCTTCTTTGCCATTAATTTTATCCCGGAATACTGTTGAATGATAAAACAAGAGACTGAAATGAATACTATTATTGTAACCGGTGCTGCTGGATTTATCGGATCGAAAACCTCTCAGAAGTTGCTGGAAGAAGGCAAACAGGTAGTCGGCATCGATAATATGAATGACTATTACGATGTGTCGCTTAAAGTCCATAGGCTGGAACGTCTTAAAAAGGACCGGAATTTTACCTTTCATCATGCTGACATCGAGAACCTGGAAGTGCTTGACGGCATCTTTCAGGGCAGCAAGCCGGATGCCATTATAAATCTGGCTGCAAGGGCCGGGGTCCGGTACAGTCTCGAGAACCCCCATATTTATCTGAGCACCAATGCACATGGTGTTCTTAATCTCCTCGAAATGATGAGGAAATACGGTATCAAAAAGCTGGTGCATGCATCAACCTCCTCCTTGTATGCAGGCCAGAAGATGCCTTTTTCAGAAGACCTTCCCGTGAATACACCTATCTCTCCGTACGCGGCATCGAAAAAAGCAGCAGAGGCTATGGCGTATACCTACCACTATCTGTTCGGATTTGATATTTCAGTATTGCGGTATTTTACGGTGTACGGACCTGCGGGAAGGCCGGATATGAGCATATTCAGGTTCATTAAATGGATCGATGAAGGGAAACCGATAGAGCTTTTCGGAGATGGTTCCCAGAGCAGGGATTTTACCTATATAGATGATATAGCGACTGGTACAATAAGGGCGCTTAAAGAAGTTGGTTTTGAAGTTTTCAATATTGGCGGCGGGAAAGAGCCAAGATCATTGAACTATGTAATCAGCAAGCTTGAGGACTATCTGGGGAAAAAGGCCATGATAGACTACAAGCCATTTCAGAAGACAGATATGACAGAGACAAGCGCCGATATAGCAAAAGCAGGCAGGATTCTTGGCTGGCAACCGCTTACCGGCCTTGAGGATGGTCTTATGAGGACGGTTGAATGGTACCTGGAGAACAAACACTGGCTCAGGAATGTCCGGCTATAGAATAAATAGGCTGGTAGGATTCCTCTGATAAGCACCGTAATGATAGCTGACAGCATCTTCCGGGAAAATGATATCAGGGGAATCGCTGGAGAGGAGCTTGCCCGCGATTCCGCCCTTTTGATCGGCAAAGCCTTTGCATCTTTTGTCCTGCGGAGCAACCCTCAGGCAAAACGGGTGAGCGTTGGAAGAGATGTCAGGCTCAGTTCCAAAGACCTGGCATCCGGTCTGATAGAGGGTATTACGTTTTGCGGCCTGGATGTTTATGATGTGGGTGTCTGTTCCACTCCACTGCAGTATTTCTCTCTCTTTCACCTTGATCTGGACGGGGGAATCATGGTGACAGGAAGCCACAATCCGCCCCAATATAATGGTTTTAAAATAAGCGCCGGGAAAGACATTATTCACGGCAGCGCCATCCGGCAGTTGAAACAGATTATCCTGGACGGGAGTTGGAGAGAGGGGCAAAAGAGGGGCGCATGTGAGCCCTATGATATTACAGCTGCCTACGCGCAGTACATGCTTGATGAGTTCTCCTATCTTGCAGAGCCCCGCTTCAGGAGGGTCAAAGTGGTGGTGGACGCCGGCAATGGGACCGCGGGCCTTGTCGTTCCCGGCATACTCGAGGGTATCGGCTGTGAGGTAATCCCTCTTTTCTGCGAGCCTGACGGAAATTTCCCCAACCATCATCCCGATCCCACCGTTGTTGATTATATTCAGGACCTTATAGCAGAGACAAAGAGATCTGGTGCGGACATAGGGGTTGGTTATGATGGAGATGCAGACAGGATAGGCGTTGTAAATGGAAGCGGAGAGATTGTATGGGGAGATCAGCTTGTGATTGTCCTGAGCCGGGAACTGCTTAAGGAGTGTGCGGGAGCTAAAGTGATCGGCGATGTGAAGTGTTCGCAAAGAATGTTTGACGATATAAAGAAAAACGGCGGGGTCCCCATTATGTGGAAGACAGGTCATGCCCTGGTAAAGCAGAAGATGAAAGAAGAGGGTGCCCTTCTTGCGGGAGAATTCAGCGGGCACATATTCATTGCAGACCGGTATTTCGGCTATGACGATGCTATATACACGACTTTGAGGCTTGTGGAGATCATGAAGAAAACAGGAAAAAATATTCAGCAGCTTCTTGCGGATGTGCCTGCCATGACGGGCACTCCGGAGATACGGCATGAGTGCCCCGACGCGATAAAAAGGAAGGTTGTCGACTCTATCGTTTCACGGTTTGTCGCCTATAAGGAAAAAGGCGGCGCCCCTTTCCCTGTGAGAGACGTGAACACTCTTGACGGGGTCCGGGTCTTGTTCGAGAAGGGATGGGGATTGGTGAGGATGAGCAATACCCAGCCTGTAGTGGTGATGAGGGCCGAGGCGGTGGATGAGGAGACTTTGCAAGGCTATACGATGCTCCTTGAGAGTGAATTCCGCAAAGCGATGGAGACCCCATGAAGATAGTAATCCTTGCGGGAGGGGGCGGTACCAGACTGTGGCCCCTGTCCAGAAAAAACTTCCCTAAACAGTTTCTTAAAATTAGCGGGGACAGTTCTCTGCTGCGGCAGACGGTCGAGAGGTTCCAGGGCGTCGTCCCCTCTTCGGATATCGTGGTGATTACCAATAATGCTTACAAGTATTACGTCGCTCAGGACATTGCAGCAGAGTCACATGTCATCCTGGAGCCTGAGGGCAGAAACACCGCACCGGCTGTTGCTCTCGGGATAAAGTATTGCCTGCAAGAGCTGGGATGCACCGAGGACGAGGTTGTCCTTCTCTGTCCGTCCGACCATGTCATAAGGCCTGCCGCTGCCTTTGCCGACTATGTGCGGCGTGCAGAGGAGATTGCCAGCAAAGGGCATATCGTGACTTTTGGTGTGAGGCCTGATAAACCTGAGACCGGCTACGGCTATATCAAAACCGGGGCGAAAAGCAGTGAGGATACAACTGATGGAAGCGCTTGCTTTAAAGTCGAACGGTTTGTGGAAAAACCAGACCTGGAGACGGCAAAGGGTTACCTTCGTGAGGGTACGTATTTCTGGAACTCCGGCATGTTCGCTTTCAGCATAGGGACCATGCTTAGAGAGATGGAAAGATATGCCCCTGCAATAAAGGGCATGCGCTCTGCAACCTTCAAAGAGATGGTGGCGGGTTTTGCAGAGATGCCCGCCATATCCATCGATTATGCCGTTATGGAGAAGTCCGATAATGTGGTGGTGCTTCCGCTGGAGCTGTACTGGAATGACATCGGCTCCTGGGACGCGCTGTATGATGTTCTGGAAAAAGATGAACAAGGCAATGTGAAGAAAGGCGATGTGCTGACCCTTGATACCAAAAGGACCCTTATCCTTGGCAATAAGAGACATATTGCGACCATCGGCCTCGAAGATTGTCTTGTCGTGGAGACGGATGACGCTATACTGGTTGCCAAGAGGGGAGAGGCCCAGAAAGTAAAAGATATTGTAAACAGCCTTAAAACAGAGGGCCGGATCGAGGCGGAAGAGCATGTGACCACCTACAGACCATGGGGAAGCTATACGATTCTTGAGAATGCTCTCCGGTATAAGATAAAGAGAATCGTAGTCAACCCCAAGGAAAAGCTGAGCCTCCAGATGCATTACCATCGCTCCGAACACTGGGTGGTGGTAAAAGGCACAGCCCGCGTAAAAGTGGGCGACAGCGAGATGAACATTCATGAGAACGAATCCGTATATGTCCCGAAATCGACCCTGCACCGCCTTGAGAATCCCGGCATGGTACCGCTTGAAATTATCGAAGTCCAAAACGGCGAGTATGTAGGCGAGGATGATATCGTAAGGGTCGAGGACGAATATGGCAGGTAATTTAGGAAGCGACCCTTTCAAAAACAGACGATGAGCTTGACTTGCTTTGAAGTTTTACGGTATAACGGTATATTAGTTCAGTTGTTGAACGCATCATTTCATGTAAGACCACTAAAATCAATTGAAGTTTCCCGGGCTTCAAGTGGCGGTAGCTTGCCGTGATGGATGAACATCATTTTAAACTCCTGAATGAACTTTCAAAGGACAACACCCTTTCACAGCGTGATTTGTCTAAAAAGCTTGGACTCAGTCTGGGCAAGGTCAATTATGTTTTGAATACGCTTTTGGACAAGGGGATAGTGAAGGCAAGAAGGTTTAAAAATTCAAAAAATAAACTTGCATATATGTATATTCTGACGCCCGCGGGAATCACGCAGAAGATGGACATGACGTATGATTTTTTAAGAAGAAAAATTGAGGAATACGATACTTTAAAAATTGAAATAAAGGAGTTAAAGAAGGAGATCAGAGGGGTCAAGCGATGATGCGATCCTTTAATAGTGAGGTGGGTAAGGGCGAATATGGCAGCTAATTGCGCAGAGAACACCGAGGGGAGAGAGGCGGGATGAAAATCTCGGTTGTCGGCACAGGATATGTGGGATTGGTTACCGGGGCATGCATGGCCCAGATGGGCAACAGCGTGATATGCGTCGATGTGGACGAAAAGAAGATAGAGAATCTGAAAAAGGGAATCATCCCCATATATGAACCAGGACTCGAAGCAATGGTCCTCGAGAATTTCAAGCGTGGCGCCCTGCAGTTTTCCAATGATATAAAGGAAGCGCTGGATAACAGCGAGGTCTGCTGCATTGCGGTGGGCACTCCCATGGGAGAAGACGGGAGCGCGGACTTGGAGTGCGTGCTCTCGGTGGCGCGGGACATAGGTATGCATATGAGTCATTACACCGTTGTGGTGGATAAATCCACTGTCCCTGTTGGCACGGCTGACAAAGTCAGGGACATCATCCGTGGAGAACTTCAAAAGAGAGGAGTTGCCCTGAATTTCGACGTGGTATCCAATCCCGAATTCCTGAAAGAAGGCGCGGCCATCGAGGATTTCATGCGGCCGGACAGGGTGGTGGTAGGCGCGGACAGTCCCGGGGCTCTCAAGATAATAAAGGAACTGTATGCCCCCTTTACGAGAAACCATGAAAGATTCATCTCCATGGATGTCAGGAGTGCGGAAATGACAAAATATGCCGCAAACGCCATGCTCGCTACCAAGATATCTTTTATGAATGAGGTGGCGAATATCTGCGAGAGGGTGGGCGCCGACGTCAACAAGGTAAGGGCAGGTATAGGGAGCGACAGCAGGATCGGGTACCGTTTTACTTACCCCGGATGCGGATACGGAGGCAGCTGTTTCCCGAAAGATGTCAGGGCCCTGGAGCGGCTGGCGCTTGATAGCGGGTACATGCCCAGGATGCTCAAGGCGGTGCAGGAAGTGAATGATCATCAGAAGCTGGTGCTCATTCAGAAAGTGGTGAAAAGGTTCGGGGAGGACTTGAGCGGATACACTTTTGCGGTATGGGGCTTGTCTTTTAAGCCCGAGACTGATGACACGCGGGAGGCTTCGAGTCTTACTGTTATAGAGGGTCTTACAAAATACGGGGCAAAGATAAGAGCTTATGATCCCAAGGCAATGGAGATTGCTAAAAACTATTACCTTAAAGGATACGGGAATGTCGAGTATGTTGACTCAAAATATACCGCTCTTTCGGGGGCTGACGCCATGCTTCTTGTTACGGAGTGGAAAGAGTTCAGGAGTCCGGATTTTGAAGAGATTTCGAAGAGGTTGAAAAACAAGATTATATTCGATGGACGAAACCAGTATAATAAAGAAAAGCTCTATGAGTTGGGCTTTGAATATTACCAGATAGGGGTTGGCGCCTAAATGGAGAAACGGATACTGGTAACAGGCGGCGCGGGCTTTCTTGGCTCACATCTTTGTGAAAGACTTCTGGGCGAGGGGCACGAGGTCATTTGTGCGGACAATTTTTATACCGGGCGGCGGGGGAATGTTGCCCATCTTATGGCAAACCCCTATTTCGAGGTGCTGCGCCATGATATCTGTTTTCCCCTGTATGTCGAGGTGGACGAGATATATAACCTGGCCTGTCCAGCCTCTCCCATCCACTATCAGTTCGATCCGGTGCAGACGACCAAGACCTCGGTACATGGGGCAATCAACATGCTCGGATTGGCGAAACGGGTAAGGGCGAAGATCCTGCAGGCTTCGACCAGCGAAGTATATGGCGATCCCAGGGTCCACCCTCAAACAGAGGACTACTGGGGGAATGTTAACCCCATCGGACCGAGGTCCTGTTACGATGAAGGAAAGCGCTGCGCCGAGACCCTTTTTTTCGATTACAACCGCCAGCACAGGCTCAGGATAAAGGTTGCTAGGATATTTAACACCTATGGGCCGAGAATGCATCCCAATGATGGCCGGGTGGTGAGCAACTTCATCGTACAGGCTCTCAGGGGTGAAGATATTACCGTCTACGGCGACGGCAACCAGACGAGGAGTTTCTGTTACGTGGATGATATGGTTGATGGACTGATAAAGCTTATGGAGAGTCCCGACGAATTTACCGGGCCGGTGAATCTCGGGAATCCCGTGGAATTTACTATTCTGGAACTTGCCCGTAAAGTAGTTGAGATGACGGGGTCCGGCTCAAAGATCATTTTCGAGTCTCTTCCCCAGGATGATCCAATGCAACGGAAGCCGGATATATCTCTTGCGAACCGGATGCTTGGCTGGGAACCTAAGGTTCCCCTTGGTGATGGGCTAAAGAGGACAATAGAGTATTTTACAGTTGCCGCAAGAGATTGAACGATCAGAGGCTTGCAAAATAATCGTTATTAGGGAATAACTTTTTATAGTATTGGAGGAATCATGGACCAGCAAAGCAGAGAGCATGAAGTATATAACGATGGAATAAATCTTTACGATTACTGGCAAGTAATAGTAAAAAGAAAAAAACTCATTATAGGGATGTTTCTTATTTCAGTGATTGGTGCTGCAGTTATAAGCCTGCTTACTCCCAAGATTTATAGAGGGGAAACTGTTCTTAAACTAACAACTAATGAACTGACAGCAAAAGAACTTATCAGCGTTATCGGTGGAAGATTGGAAACAGTTTTGCCCAAAAACTATCACTTAGTAGATGAAATGAAGTTAAGAGAACTTAAAGACCCCTCAGACAAATTAGAGGTATCTATTTATTCAAAAAATTCTGAAAAAATTCCTGATGTAGTAGCAGAGCTTATAGAATACATAAAGAAAAATTATTTGATAAAGAGAAACGTTGAGCAGCAAAAAGAGAAGGTTTTGAGACAGTCGGAAGAAATTTCTATACTTATAGAAAAAACAAATGAATTGATCAAGGCGTTTCAGAAAATGCTGGACGGTGGAAAGCTGAAAGAGATGTATCTTCCAAACCTTTTGGCAAGCATTTTCGAGCTTAATAGAAAAGCTTCAGATTTAAAGATTGAAAAGCTTACGCTGGAGCAGACCCTTAGTAATGTTACTGGAGTTGTGTTGATAGAGCAGCCCTATGTATTGGCCACCCCTGTGAAGCCGAAAATAATACCAAATATTGAACTGGCTGCCGTGCTTGGTCTTTTTGCAGGTATCCTTTTAGCATTTTTTTTGGAATATGCCGGGAAGAGCAGGCGAAACTAGGCTGGGAATCAGTTCCGGTAACGCACATGAACACTAAGTGGACCTGGAGCTGTATAACATGGCTTTAAACATAGTAGACTGTATCAAATAAATTTAATAATGGAAGAAGTCAGTATTGCTATAATTGGCGCCGGTGTTGTTGGTCTTGCAATTGCGGCTGAATTGGCAGCTCAATATGATAATGTAGTTGTTATTGAAAAACATAAAACATTTGGGCAGGAAACAAGCAGTCGGAATAGCGAAGTAATTCATTCCGGGATTTATTATCCGCAAGGTTCTTTGAAAGCCCGTCTATGTATAGACGGCGCTAAGTTTTTGTATGAGATTTGCGAAAAGAATTCCATACCTTGCAAAAAATTGGGCAAGCTGATTGTAGCTACCGAACAGTCCGAGTTGAAGATTCTCGAAGAGTTTTTACTAAAAGGAAATCGAAACGACGTGGAGGCTTTGAAGCTTTTAAGTAAAAGAGAAGTTGCAGGGTTGGAACCGAATACTAATGCTATCGCAGCCGTTTATTCTCCGAATACAGGAATAATCGATTCGCATTCACTCATGAAACATTTTTTTGCTGTTGCTGATAGCAATGGTGTTTTGTTTGCCTTTAATAGCGAGGTGACCCGATTGACCAAGGGGGAAAAAGGATTTCATGTCGGCATTAAACAAGACGGCTATCAGTTGAAATCTAAAGTCGTAATTAATTGCGCGGGGCTTTTTTCGGACACTATTGCCGGGATGGCTGGTATCGATATTCAAAAGTATGGTTATAAGCTCAAATTTTGCAAGGGATCATATTTTTCATACGCAAAACCTTCGCCGGTTAAAATGCTTGTATACCCGGTACCACACGAAGAATTAGTAGGATTGGGCGTTCACGCAACGTTGGACTTAGGTAATCGGCTTCGTTTTGGTCCCGACGCTGAATACGTAGAGGAGCTTGATTATAAAATTGATGCAAACAAAAAAGGAGCTTTTTACAAGGGAGCCGTGAAGATAATAGCAGGGCTTGATATCGATTCATTTATTCCCGACATGTCAGGGGTTCGTCCTAAGTTGCAAGGCCCGGGTGAAAAAACAAAAGATTTTATTATAAGAGATGAAAGTGATAAAAATTTATCAGGGCTTATTAATCTGATCGGCATTGAATCTCCGGGACTGACCGCATCTCCTGCAATAGCAAAAATGGTAAGCGGTATGATAAAGCCGCTTTTGTAGAATGGGTTGAGATCGTGATTAAACAGAGGATACAAGAGACAATTAACAACCTGAATAAGCTGCTTCAGGATCAGAAATCGCTTGAGAGGATTTCTAATGCGGCTAAAGGGAAATTGCCAGGTTCAGCGATCCTATCATCACAACACCTTCTGCGGATACTCCTCGTATCCAGGAGATGCATCCAGTAGTAGACATATACTATGTGAAATCGTTGAACAGCATGCCGGATAACAGCCTTAAAGCGGTATTCATAGATAGAGACGGTACAATAAATAAAGAAAAAGGATATGTACATGCGGTGGCTGATTTTGAGCTTATACCTGGGGCATTGGAAGCATTGCATATGCTTACACGGAATAATATCAGTATCAATATAGTTACGAATCAAGCTGGGATTGCGAAAGGATATTACACAGAGGAGCAGTTCCTCACGTTGACCAAATGCATGATCGAGATATTTGACAAGGAAGATATACGAATTGAGAACGTTCTCTACTGCCCGCACCATCCCGATGGAGTAATTCCGCAGTACACTAAAAAGTGCGCATGCAGGAAGCCTGGTGCCGAACTTATAGAGAGAGTAATGAGCGAGCAGCGGCTGGCATGTAACCAGGCCGCTTTAATCGGGGATAAGAATTCCGATATTGAGGCGGGCATTGCGGCCGGAATATCGACATATCTGGTGCTCACGGGATACGGACGCGAACACCAAGCGTTTACCAGAACGATGTTTGTGGTGCCCGACATTTTGGGCGCAGTGAGGCATTTACTGCATGGACGCAGTTGTTGATGCGATAGTATTGGCGGGAGGGAAGGGTACCCGCCTGCAGAGCATACTGCCCGATATCCCAAAACCGCTTGCTCCCATCAATGGAGAGCCGTTCCTGGATATTTTGCTGGAGCATCTGAATCGTTTTTCGAGTATAAAAAAAGTTATCCTTGCGGTTGGATATAAGGCGGAAATGATTATGCATAGATATCTGAAATCAGCCTGTTACCGCTTTCCAATCGCTTTTTCCGAAGAGAAAGTTTTACTTGGGACCGGCGGCGGCGTTAAGAGAGCCCTTGATTTAACCGATACGTCAGACGTGCTTGTGCTGAACGGAGATACCTTTGTTGAAATAGATATTGATACCCTGCTTGCTTTTCACCGGGAGCGGAGTGCCTCTGTGACTATTGTATTGAGGGAGGTTGAAGAGGCCGGAAGGTATGGCAGCATAACGATTGACGGGGAGAGCAGAATAATTAAATTTGAGGAGAAGGTGGCCCAGGGCAAGGCCCATCTGATCAATGCAGGAGTGTATGTCATCGACAGAAAACTTCTTAACACTATTGACAAAGACCGAGAAATATCATTGGAGAGGCAGTTATTGCCTGAATGGACGAAGTATAATTCATATGGTTTTATTGTTACTGGAAAATTCATTGATATCGGAATTCCTGAAACATACAAAAAGGCATCTTCCTATCTTGAGAGAGGATGCAGTTGAAAAAAATGGTTTGGATTTCAGGAAAAGGGGATCGCATCTGCTGAAGCTTCTAGAAAATGCGGCTGCACTTTTAGTATAGTATAACGCTCAATGGTATGAGGAATTTATGATCATTTCAAGAACACCGCACAGAATATCATTCTTCGGGGGGGGCACCGATTATCCATCTTGGTATCTCGATCATGGCGGGAAGGTACTGGGGGCGGCAATTGATAAGTATTGTTATATAACCTGCAGGGAACTCCCCCCATTTTTTAATCATAAACACAGAATTGCATATTCTAAGGTAGAGACTGTATTGCACTTAGATGAGGTACAACATCCATCTGTTAGGGAAACGTTGAAATATTTAAAAGTTAAACAGGGATTAGAGGTTCATCATGATGGCGATATCCCGGCGCGTTCCGGCATGGGATCGAGTTCGGCATTTACCGTAGGTCTTCTTAAGACACTATATGCGGTTGCTGGCAGGATTATTACGAAGGAAGAACTTTATAAAACAGCGATTCACATAGAACAAAATCTGATAAAAGAAAATGTGGGTTCGCAAGATCAGGTTTGGGCTGCATGTGGGGGATTAAATACTATAGAATTTCTACAAAATGGTGAAATTATTGTTGAACCCGTCATAATGAAAGAGAACTATTTAAGCAGTTTTGAGAACAAATTCGTGCTTTTTTTTACAGGTATATCACGATATGCCTCAGAAATAGCAAAAGATCAGATACAAAACACGTCGAAAAATAGAAACGAGTTGTTAACTATGAGAGAGTTAGTAGACGAAGCATATAATGTCCTTGTTTCAGGGAAAGGTGACTTTAGGGCTTTTGGCGAACTTTTGAATGAAACATGGAAGTTGAAGAGGCAATTATCTGATAAGATCAGCAGCACTAATATTGACGACATGTATCAGACTGCCCTTAGGAATGGCGCAATAGGGGGAAAGTTGTTGGGAGCTGGAGGTGGGGGGTTTATGCTTTTTTATGTAGAGCCTGAGTACCAGAAAAAAGTGAAAGAGGCTTTAAAAGGGTATCTTCATATTCCCTTCATATTTGACTTCAGCGGCTCTGAAATTATCGTTTATAAGCCGAGTTATAAAAACAGAAAATGAGGATAGAAGAATGAAGTTTGAACTCACAAGATCAACATGGGGCGAGGAAGAAAAACAGGCGATCATAGACGTGGTCAATAGCAATATGTTTACTATGGGACCGAGAGTGGAGGCCTTCGAGGAGAAATTTGCAAAGCATTTCGGCATGAAACATGCTGTCATGGCAAACTCAGGGTCGTCGGCCAACCTTATTGCAATCGCATCGCTCTTTTACAAAAGAGAAAATCCTTTAAAACGTGGAGACGAGGTCATCGTTCCCTGTATTTCCTGGGCAACAACATTTCATCCGTTGCAGCAGTATGGGCTTAAGATGAAATTCGTTGATGTCGACCTGCATACCTTAAATATGGATGTGCAGGAATTAAAAAAGGCAATCACTAAAAAAACAAAGATGGTCGTTGCAGTTAGTATCTTGGGGAATCCTTGCCAGTTTGACGAAATTTCAAAACTCTGCGAGGACAACAACATTATCCTTTTTGAGGACAATTGCGAATCAATGGGGGCCAAGTTTGATGGAAGATATACGGGCACTTTCGGGCTTGTGAACACCTTTAGTACTTTTTTCTCTCACCATATATCAACCATGGAAGGAGGTCTAGCTCTTACTAACAATAAGGAGATATACAATCTTCTCAAGTCAATGAGGAACCATGGCTGGACACGGGGGCAGGATGAGGATAGCCCAATCTATGAAAAAAGAAACGATGATTTTTGGGAAGCTTACAGATTTATCCTGCCGGGATATAATGTAAGGCCCGGTGAACTTCACGGTGCAATTGGCAGTAAACAACTTGATAAGCTGAATGAGTTTATTAAAATCAGAAGGAAGAATGCAGCACATTTTGTTGAACTGTTCAAGAACGATGAGCGGTTTATTATTCAGCGCGAAATGGGAGAAAGTTCCTGGTTCTGTTTTACGATGATAATAAACCCTGCATGGAAGGTTGACCGCATGAAAGTTCTGCAAAAGTTGAAAAATGCCTGCATTGAACACCGGATTATCACAGGTGGGAACATTCTGAGGCATGATGTGATTAAATATTACGATTATGAAGTGACCAAATCAACGAATGCCGATCTTGCGCATGCAAACGGCTTTTTCGTCGGCAATTTCCCTGATGACATCAGAGACAAAATAGATTATCTGCATAATACCTTAAAAAACATTTAAAGGAGAGAAAAACGGAATGGGTTATAATATTTTAGTAACTGGCGGTGCAGGATACTTAGGTTCTATATTAGTCCCGGAATTATTGAGACTGGGACATAAGGTCATGGTGCTGGATACGTTTATGTTCGGCCAGAACTCCCTGCTCGAATGTTGTACATATGAGAACTTTGAAGTAATCAGAGGTGATGCGAGAGATGAGGATATTTTAAAGCCTCTTATGAAGAACGCTGATTATATTATTGCCCTTGCTGCATTGGTGGGAGCACCCCTTTGCAGCAGAGACAAGATCGGGACAGTAAGCACAAACAAAGATGCAGTAGCCTCTATAGCTAAACTCGCATCGAAAGATCAAAGAATCATTTATCCTTGTACGAATAGCGGGTATGGGATTGGAGAGAAGGGTGTTTATTGCACAGAGAAAACGCCTTTGAACCCGCTCTCCCTTTATGGGAAGGCCAAGGTCGAATCCGAAAAAATTCTGCTTGATAGGGGTAATTCCATAAGCTTTAGGCTTGCAACGGTTTTTGGTACGGCTCCGAGGATGAGGATTGATCTTTTGGTAAACGATTTCACCTATAGAGCGGTGAAAGATAGATTCATAGTGGTTTTTGAGGGACATTTTAAGAGGAATTATATACATATTCGTGATGTAGCAAGGGTTTTCATTCATGGGATAGATAACTTTGATGCAATTAAAAACGAACCATATAATGTTGGGCTTTCAGATGCTAATCTTTCTAAACTTGAGTTGTGTGCAAAGATAAAAGAACATGTTCCTGATTTGGTTTATCTGGAGGCGCCAGTTGGCGAAGATCCGGATAAACGTGATTATATTGTTTCCAATGAAAAGATTGAAAAAACAGGTTATAAGCCTGTTCATTCCCTTGATATGGGTATTAAAGAACTTATAAAGGGTTATAGAATAATTACAAACAGCAAATACAGCAATGTATAGAGACTCAAAAATATATATAGCGGGGCATACCGGTCTTTTAGGGACTGCCCTCTTAATAAAACTTAAAAACTATGGCTATGAGAATATAATTACAAAAACTCGTAACGAACTTGATTTAACAAAACAAAACGATGTGGCGAATTTTTTTAAAAAGGAAAAACCTGAATATGTTTTTATGGCAGCAGGTGCGACAGGGGGCATAATTGCAAATAAAACTTATCCTGCAAAATTTCTTCATGATAATATCTCAATGCAGGATTGTGTTTTTGAAGCAGCAAACAGGTATGAGGTTAAACATATAGTATTTTATGGCTCATCATGTATATATCCGAAGGATGCCCCTCAACCTATGAAAGAAGAACATTTAATGACAGGAAGCATCGAAGAGACGAGTGAAGCTTATGCGATTGCAAAGACTGTCGGCATAATTGCCTGCCGTTCATATAATAAACAGTACCAGACAAACAGATTTATTGCATTAGTGCCAAACTCAATGTATGGACCAAATGACAATTTTGATCTCGAAAATTCACATGTTTTAGCAGCATTGATCAGAAAATTATATGAGGCAAAAGTTCAGAGAAAAGAAAACATTGTTTTGTGGGGTAGTGGAACACCCCAAAGAGAATTTATATTTAGCGAAGATGTTGCAGATGCTTCAATTTTTGCAATGAAAAATGCAGATATACTTGAAAATACACATTACAACGTAGGGACAGGTATAGACTATCCCATAAATAAACTTTCTGAAACTATTGCAAAGATACTTGGGTTTAAAGGTGCTATTGCCTGGGACATGACGAAGCCCGATGGAACAATGCGAAAGCTTTTAGATAGTTCTAAATTTCTATCTCTTGGGTGGAAACCATCTATTTCCTTTAAAGAGGGTTTGGAGATAACCTGTCAATCCTATCTGGATAATCTTATGTGGAAGAAAGGATAATTTATGAGTAACGATACCAATATGCAAACCCTAAAAGAGAAAGCGCTATGGGTGCGTAAGGAAACACTGAATATCCATCGGATCGCCCAGGAAACCAGAGTAGCCTCATCATTATCTGCGGTAGAAATATTCGTAGCGCTTTATTACGGAGGAATAGTTAATTACGACTCCAAGAATCCCAAATGGGACATGCGTGACCGTTTCATTATCAGTAAGGGCCACGGTTCAATTTCTTTTTATCCAATTCTTGCAGATCTTGGGTACTTTGACAAGCAGGAGCTATCACGAGTCTGTAAGGAAGGATCATTTCTTGGAGGCATTCCTGACCCAATAATTCCAGGCTATGAGAGCGTGAATGGTTCTTTAGGCCACGGCCTTGGTGTCGGCTGCGGCATGGCTATCGGCTTGAAGAGAAAGAACAAGGATGAAAACGTGTTTGTGCTTTTAGGTGACGGTGAATTATATGAAGGTTCGGTATGGGAAGCCATTATGTTTGGCGGTGAGCATCGATTGGACAACCTGATTGCTATTATTGACAGCAACAAGATATGCATGCTTGATTATTGCAGTAAGATACTGGATTTGGAACCGATAGAGCAAAAATTGAGCGCCTTCAGATGGACAGTCGAAACCGTTGATGGTCATGATATTGAGACGCTCCATGCTGCGTTAAAGAAGCTTAAAGAGGACAGGGGCGGCAGACCAAAGGTTCTGATTGCTAACACGGTAAAGGGGAAGGGTGTGCCTATCCTTGAAACTGATGCTCTGTGCCATATTAAGAATATACCGCCTCACCAGATTGATGCAGCAATTGAGGGACTGCGATGAATATTGAAGACACAGGCTTTCCCCGATGGTATCTACACTTGAGTTGTGTGCAAAAGATATAAAGAACATGGTCCTTATTTGGCTTATCTGGAGGCACCGGCTGGCTAAGACCCAGATAAGCCTGATTATATTGCTTCCACGAAAAAATTGAACAAATAGGTTATTAATAGAAAAAATATGGCTATGATTAATTTTTTTGAAAAAATAATTTTAATATCATATTCTATTCCATTGGTTTTTTGCTCGGCAATGTTTTTTTATGTTTTTCTTTTAATTGTGGTTGGCAACAAATCTTTCCGGATGAAATTGTATCATATATATGAACTTCCCATTCCGTCTACTAAAAGTCATATAGCAAGCTTTGATTTTTTCCGCGGATTAGCTGCACTATGGATAGCATCTTTTCATACTTGGCAATGGCTGAGACCATTCAACGATAGTATTTATTCTATATTCCCTATTATTGGCAAAGGGAATAAGGCAGTACCATTGTTTGTGGAATTAAGCGGACTGCTTGTTTATAGAAGTCTTAGGGGAAAGTGTTCAAGTGCCGATGAAGTTTTGCGGTATGCAAAAAGAAGATTTCTACGTATCTATCCACTGTTTTTCTGTACAATAATAGTATCGTTACTGTTGGGTTATTTCCCAAGTGATCCTACAAAAATACAAAGATTTTTAGCTGAAGTTTTTATGCTAAGAACATTTAATTATCATTCTTTTGTCAGTCCAGTAACATGGAGTCTATATGTCGAAGTATTATTCTATATCTGTTTGCCCGTATTTGTAATAATTGTGAGAAAAAATGTCATTACTATTTCGTTGCTGATCTTTTTGGTTTTATCCCTGATCGATAGCGGTCAGACTAGGGAACTATCTATAATAAAATATTTCTTTGTAGGGATTGCTGTGGCTGAAATATTGGCTTTAAGTAATAACTTAGAGGGACTATGTCAGGTAAGAGCATTTATTTTATTTGCCTTAGGGTTAATATTATTATTTTTAGATTTCTGGAATAAAGATGTTTTAGGATTGTTGTTTAAATTTGTTAACATAGATTTGAAGTTAGATTCGACATACTCTTTTTCTGTTGGTATTTCTTTTGCTTTGTTGTTGTTGAGCTGCATTAAGTTTGTGCCACTGGTTAAAATTGCTACTAGTTTCCCTATGCGTTTTTTAGGCGTAATATCATATTCTTTATTTATGTGGCATGGCTTTATAGTTATTGCAAATACAGGAATATTTTTCGATGGCATGGGTTCTCCTAAAGGACATGCAGTGATAGCTGACGGAGGAGTTGGTCTATTTATTGGTTTGTATCTGCCATCATTTTTACTAATATCAGCATTATCATATGCTTGCATAGAAAGACCTTTCTTGAAACTGAGGCCTAAATAGAACTGAGGTTCTTATCGCTAACACGATAAAGGGGAAGGGTGATGCTGCAATTGAGGGACAACGATGAATATTGAAAAAAAGACCATGAGGGATGCATTTATAGAAGCGATCTACCAGCGTATGTCTAAAGACTCGTCGCTGTTTTTCCTTGCTGCTGACTTTGGAGCGCCTACGCTGGACAAGATAAGGTCTGACTACAAAGACCGCTTTATCAATGTGGGCATTGCAGAGCAGAACCTTGTTAATGTCGCTGCAGGACTAGGTCTTGAAGGCTACACCGTGTACGCTTACGCAATTGCTCCGTTCCTGATCATGCGGGCCTATGAACAGATCCGGAATAACCTTTCTCTCTTGTCTCATACACACCAGGTTAATGTTAACCTGGTTGGTGTAGGAGGAGGTCTCAGTTATGACGTCTCCGGGCCTACCCATCATGGTATTGAGGATATTAGTATTATAAGGACATTGCCTAATATGACGGTATTCTCTCCATGTGACTGGGTTCTTGCTGAAAAGTTTGTTGACTATACGATCAAAATAAAGACTCCAAAGTACATACGGTTCGACGGTAAGCCGCAGGTGAATATCTATGACCAGAACGCATTGATTGATATGCGAAAAGGCTTCTCAATACTTGCACAGGGAGCAGAAGTCTGTATTGTTTCTACCGGATATATGACTCACACAGCGCTTCGGGCTGTGGACAAGCTGTCGAAAGAAGGCATTAAAGCCGGTCTGGTCGACGTGTTCCTCATAAAGCCGCTTCCGGAAGACGAGTTCTTTGAGGTAATAAAGAACTACAAGCACATTATTACTATCGAAGAGGGTTTTGTCAGAAAAGGCGGCCTCGATTCCCTTGTAGCGAACATTTTGAACGAAAAAGGCTCAAATATTACGATGCAGGGAATGGGTCTCGGCGACGCCTATATATTTGATATGGGTACAAGGGATTCTCTTCATGCTAAAAGCAATATGGGTGAGCAAAACATCGTGCAAGCGGTAATAAATTTTTTTGGTAAGGTGTAAGGGACTGAACAATGGATATTGTATTGATTAATCCGGGGAACAAAAAACAGGTTTTTCAAGATCTCGGGAAAGATTATACGGCGGTAGAACCACCTTTTTGGATAGCCGTAATTGCTGCGTATCTAAGAAATAAGGGATTTAAGGTCGCGATCATTGATTCCAATGCAGAAAACCTTTCTCCTCATGAGACAGCTGAAAGAGTAAAGGCCTATCGGCCATTGTTGTCTACTATTATTGTGTATGGTTCCCAACCTTCCGCATCAACTCAGAATATGACCATTGCAGGCAAAATTTGCAAGGAGCTTAAAGAAAATACATCATCAAAAGTCGCCTTGGGAGGGTTGCATCCATCAGCACTTTCACAGCGGACAATGCGGGACGAGCATGTGGATTTTGTGATTGAAGGTGAAGGACCATTTACTTTGGAGAGTTTACTCGCTGTACTGAAGAGTGAAACAAATGATTTTTCCGGTGTGCCAGGTCTTTGGTTTTATAAGAATAACAATTTAATAAATAATCCCAGGCCACCTCTTATCCAAAATCTGGATGAGGTCCTACCCCTCGCAGCATGGGATCTGTTGCCAATGCAGAAATATAAAGCCCACAATTGGCACTGTTTTGATCATATCGACAATAGGACGCCTTATGGGGCAATTTATACGAGTTTAGGGTGTCCCTATTCTTGTCTGTTCTGCTGTATTAACGCGCCCTTCGGTAAGCCGGGAATACGCTATAGAAGTCCTGGGCTCGTTGTTCAGGAGATAGGTGTTTTGTATGAAAAGTATGGCATAAAAAATATCAAATTTGTTGATGAATTATTTGTTTTAGATAAAAAGCATTATATGGCTATCGTAGACTTGATTATTCAGAAAGGATATAATTTAAATATTTGGGCTTATGCACGAGTCGATTCAGTTCATCCGGAAGAACTACCGAAAATGAAGAAAGCAGGCATCAATTGGCTTGCACTTGGGATTGAATCGGCAAATCCAAAAGTGCGAGACGGCGCTACGAAAAAAATGAAGGCCAAAGATATCAAAGCTATCGTAAGAACTATTCAGGATTCTGGGATTAGAGTTATAGGCAACTATATCTTCGGTTTGCCGGACGACACTATCGAAACAATGCAGGAAACACTTGATATGGCGACAGACCTGAACTGCGAGTTCGCAAATTTTTATTGTGCTATGGCATATCCCGGGTCAAAACTGTATGACATAGCGATTAAAGAAGGATGGGAGCTTCCAACAGAGTGGCATGGTTTTTCGCAACACTCATATGAGATGCTGCCTTTGCCAACAAAATATGTAACTGCAAAAGAAGTATTATATTTTAGAGACAAAGCCTTTCACAAATACTTTGAGAATAATTACTATTTAAAAATGATTGAGAATAAGTTTGGGCCAAAAGTTAAAGAACATATTCAGGGAATGACAAAACATAAGTTGAGAAGAAAGAGATTGGAAGAATAAATCGGTGGGTTTAATGTTTAAGCGTATCCTTATAATTTCGTTGGTTATCAATTTGTTCTTTACCTTACTATTTGGACTCCTCATCCATAGAAGAGGTGGTATTCCATATTTGACTTATCAACTTTATAACAGCCGACAAGTGGGTTTTTTCAACATGATTTTTAAAGATAGCAATGACATAATTTTTGTTGGAGACAGTATCACAGCTGAATGCGAGTGGAGTGAATTGTTTGGAAATCCATCAATCAAAAACCTAGGCATATCTGGAAATAGGTCAGATAGAGGTGGACCCCGGAAATCGGACAGTCGTATAAAGTGTAAAATATACGATGAACGAAGGGGGAATAACAGAGATGATCAAGACAAAGCGGAACAGGTA
>Ga0315281_10002657_pt1 | contig 26470 bp, 27 predicted proteins | sample YL17G07_0_MG_FD_204540 | JGI IMG/M metagenome (GOLD analysis project Ga0315281, IMG submission 204540) | Sediment microbial communities from Yellowstone Lake, YNP, Wyoming, USA - YL17G07_0 | ecosystem: Environmental > Aquatic > Freshwater > Lake > Sediment | place: USA: Wyoming | collected... | reverse complement strand
ATGAGATGATGCGGCGGATGAGGGACAGGGGTTGGCTTGAGACCAAGATGATAATTGGCGCCGGCCTTTCTTCAGGTCTTGCCCTTGAAGTAGGTCCTGGCCCTGGGTACCTTGGTCTGGAGTGGCTCAAGCATACTCAGACCACTACCCTCAGCGGACTGGACATCAGCGAGGACATGATAGCTATTGCTGAACGAAATGCAAGGGAATATGGTCTAACAGATAGGGTTAAATATGTTAAAGGAGATGCTCGCAAGATGCCGTTTGAAAACGAGTATTTTGATGCAGTCTTCAGCAATGGCTCTCTGCATGAGTGGGCGAATCCTGAGGAGATTTTGAACGAAATAGCTAGGGTTCTCAAGCCAGGTGGTCGGTACTGCATCAGTGACCTTAGGCGTGACATGAGTTTCATTGTCAAATGGTTTCTATGGTTTATGACTCGTCCTAAAGAGATTCGCCCTGGTCTCATCACCTCTATCAATGCCTCGTACGTTATAGGCGAAGCCGAAGCCTTACTAGCCAGGACAAAGCTTCAGGGCTGGCATATAAGTAAGAATCCACTAGGCTTGGTTGTTTCTGGGCAAAAGCCTGCTCGGGCATAATTAGGCCACAAATAAGCGTGTAGTTGCTCGGGAGCAGCTATAGCGTGTGTTTAATTGTGGAATTTAGAGGCAGAGTGAAGTTGAAAGTCGAGCCCTTTCTTTCCCTACTGTCCGCCCAAATCTTACCGCCGTGGGCTTCAACGATGTGCTTGGCGATAGCCAGGCCCAGCCCTGTGCCACCACCGGAGCGGGATTTATCAGCCTTGTAGAAACGCTCGAAGATGCGGGGCAAATCGTCTGCGGAAATGCCGATGCCTGTGTCGGCTACCGAAACTAAAATATCAGTGTCCCTGGCTTTGGCGGAGATACTAATTCTGCCACCGGATGGGGTGAATTTGATGGCATTGTGGATGAGGTTGACCAGAACCTGCTCTACGCGGGCCTCGTCGGCCATCACTTCAGGCAGGGTAGGAGGAATAGCAAAATCGAAGTTGAGCCCCGCGCGGTCAGCCTGTGCCCTGAGCCTGTCTACAGCATGCCCTATAACGTCGGCCATGTTGATGCGTCTTTTGTTAAGAGGGGCTTCGCCGCTCTCGATGTGGGATAGCTCTCCCAGTTCCTGCACCATTTGAGCCAATTTATCCGCTTCGACATTTATCCTGTTCAAAAAATCTTTCGCTACCGCTGGGTCTTCGATAGCGCCCTCATTCAGTGTTTCAGCCAGGGCCTTGACTGAGGCTATAGGAGTGCGAAGCTCGTGGGATATATTCGAGATGAAATCTCGGCGAATCATCTCGAGCCTGCGCAACTCGGTAAGGTCCTGGATGTGCACCAGACAACTGCCATCACCTGGTAAGGGCGTGGCTATAATTGTCAAGGACTGCTTTTTGGGCTTTATCTCCACAGCTCCAGTTTGCTGTTTTCTTGTGCTTAAACAGCGCTGAAGTACCCCGTTAATCTCATGGTCACGCACTACTTCAATAAAAGTATGTCCCAGAGCTTTCTTCTCTGAAACCTGGAAGATATTCTCTGCTGCCCGGTTCATTGTGGTTATTTTGCTGTCACTGTCTATCATGAAGATGGCATCATCTATGTTGGATAGGATAGTTGCCATCCTATCGCGTTCGTTAGTGATGAGGGCTACCATTTCCTTGAGCCTGGCTGCCATCTGCTTGAATGCTGTGGCAAGCTCGCCCACCTCGTCCCGGGACGTTATCTGGACATCCTGGTCAAGTTCAAGTTCGCCTTCAGCCACTTTCCTGGACAAGTGAGTTAACTTTTTGATTGGCTCTGTGGTGATTCGCGATATCTGAAACGCCAGCAAAATAGCGATGATAGCGGCAATGACATCTCCAATGATGATAATGAGATTAAGGTTCCCCGGAGATTCATCTCTGGCCCGGTGAGACAAATAGACGCCAAGCCCGCTTATACATGCTATGACAAATACGGCAAAAACTATGCCTATGCGCCATCTGATACTGCGAAACACTGTTACCCCTCGAATTTGTAGCCGATGCCCCGCACGGTCAAAAGGTGACCGGGGGTTGCCGGGTCTACTTCGATCTTTTGTCTTAGCCACCTTATGTGGACGTCTACAGTGCGGGTATCGCCGGCGTAATCATAGCCCCAGACCTTCTCCAGTAGCTGGTCGCGGCTGAATACCTGCTCTTTGTTCTTAATCAGGAAGGCAAGGAGGTCGAACTCCTTGGGGCTTAGGTCGATAATTGTACCGCTTCGGGATACCCTGTGGCGAGCGAGGTCTATCTCTAACTCGCCGACCTTAATTAACGATGGAATTGCTTCTTGAGCAGAGCTTGTAGCCGTCATCATCATTTCTGCGCGGCGCAGCATTGCCCTTATACGGGCCAGGAACTCTCTCATGCTGAAGGGCTTGGTCATGTAGTCATCAGCCCCCAGCTCAAGGCCAACCACTTTGTCGGTTTCCTCAGCCTTGGCGGTGAGCATAAGGATGGGCACGGTCATCTCCCTGCGCAGGATTCGGCAGACCTCGAATCCGTCCAGTTTAGGAAGCATAATATCCAGGATAATCAGGTCGGGCTTCTTGCTCCGGGCAGCATCTAAGGCCTCTATACCATCGACAGCGGTGAGTACGTCATAGCCTTCTTTGGCGAGGTTGTACTTCAGAACATCGAGCAGATTTTGGTCGTCTTCAACGACAAGGATCTTGCTGTTACCCATTTTCATCCTCTGCAATACTATAAGGCTAATTGAAGAGTCAATCAACTCAGGTGGATGAGTGTGATTCGAATTTCCTCTGAACGTCCCTTTCCTGTATAATATGAATTGGTGGAGGTGTGCAATTAAGGTAGGTAATTTAGAGCTCTTGCGCATCAGCGTGCGCGGTGTAGTACAGGGGGTTGGCTTCCGTCCCTTTGTTTATCAGCTTGCTACCAAACACGATCTCAAGGGATGGGTATGCAATACCTCGGGCGATGTCAAGATCGAGGTGGAAGGGGAGAGGAGCGCTTTAGACCGATTCCTCGATGAGCTGGAGGCTCTGGCACCGCCCCTGGCTCGCCTTGAGGACGTCTCTGTAACCAGCCATACCCCGCAGGGCTACAGCGGCTTCGAGATTCGACACAGCATCGCTGAGGAGGGCAAGTATCAGCTTGTCTCGCCTGACATCGCTACCTGTAAGCCCTGTCTGGGTGAGGTATTGGATCCGGGCGACAGGCGTTACCGTTATCCATTCACCAACTGCACCAACTGCGGCCCTCGCTTCACCATCATCGAGGACATCCCTTATGACCGTCCCAAGACCACCATGCGCAGCTTCAAGATGTGTCCTCAATGTCAGCACGAGTACGAAGACCCTATGGACCGGCGCTTCCATGCCCAGCCCAATGCCTGCCCCAGATGCGGCCCCAGTTTGAAGCTAGTTGACGGTGCTGGGAATACTGTGCCTTGCGACGATGCTCTGGCTGCTGCCGCCAGATTTCTGAAGCAGGGTAAAATTCTGGCTATCAAGGGCCTCGGCGGCTTTCTCCTGGCCTGCGATGCCACCAGTGAGAAAGCGGTGAAGCTTCTCAGAGAGAGAAAGAGGCGCCCCTTCAAGCCTCTGGCCATAATGGTTGCCACATTGGACGACGTGAAAAAGCATTGTCTGGTGTCTGAAACAGAAGAGGAGTTGCTGACCTCGCCGCAGTGTCCCATCGTGCTGCTGAGGCGGAGGGAGGACTCTCCAGTATCGTCGGCAGTAGCTCCTAATCTCAAATATCTTGGGGTGATGCTGCCTTATACTCCGTTGCACCACGTATTGCTCAGAGAGACTGGCCTGCCTCTGGTGATGACCAGCGGCAACCTCAGCGAGGAGCCCATTGCCAAGGACAATGACGAGGCATTGCGGAGGCTCAAGGGCATACCCGACTATTTTTTGATGCACAATCGCGACATCTATTCCCGCTACGATGATAGCGTGGCTGTTGTGGAGTTGAACAAGCCGCAGATAGTGAGGCGAGCCCGCGGCTACGCCCCATACCCTGTCCATCTTCCCTTCCAGGCGAAGCAGATATTGGCCTGCGGGGCTGAGCTGAAGAACACATTTTGTTTGACCAAGGATAACTATGCATTTGTGAGCCAGCACATCGGCGACCTGGAAAATCTGGAGACGATGGAGCACTTCGAGGCTACCCTTGAGCTTTACAAGAAGCTTTTCCGCATTCAACCTGAGATAGTGGCCTATGATATGCATCCGGAGTACTTGTCCACTAAGTACGCGAAGTCGCTCGGCGATAAGCAGAAGGAACTGAAGCTTATACCAGTGCAGCATCACCATGCCCACATTGTGAGTTGCATGGTGGAGAACGGGGTTGAAGAAAAGGTGATTGGCGTTTCATTCGATGGGACAGGCTACGGCAGCGACAGACATATCTGGGGTGGTGAGTTTCTCATAGCTGACTATAAAGGATTCGAAAGGGTGGGGCATCTGGAATATGTGCCGCTGCCCGGCGGCACGGTCGCCATAGAGCGGCCTTATCGCATGGCTATCAGCTATCTGCTCACGCTGTTCGGTAAAGATGCGCTTACGCCGGACTTAGCTTTTCTGAAAGAGGTGCACAGCCAGGAGCTTGACCTTATTAAGAAGCAGTTGGAGAAGGGAATTAACTCGCCTCTGACCTCAAGCTGTGGCAGGTTGTTCGACGCGGTCTCGGCTTTAATCGGTATCAGGGGTAAGATAGATTACGAGGCTCAGGCAGCTATCGAGATGGAGATGGCGGTCGACGAGAGCGAGCGCGGAAGCTATGCGTTCGCTATTGTTGAGCAAAATGGTGTAGACATTGTCTATCTCAAGGAGCTATTCGGCGGTGTAATCAAAGACCTGAAATCAGGTGTATCTCAAGCTAGAATAGCAGCGAGGTTCCACCGCACTATGGCCGAGATGGTTGTGCAGATGTGCCAGCGACTGGCTAAAATGAGTGGTATCAATAGGGTGGCTTTGAGCGGCGGTGTGTTCCAGAACAGGTTGCTTCTGAGATTAACGGTGTCTGCTCTGGAGGAGGCCGGGTTTGAGGTGCTCACGCATAGCAAAGCGCCTACAAACGATGGCGGGGTTTCCCTGGGTCAGGCGGTCATCGCCAATTTCACTATCAGGGGTTAGAGGAGGTCTGGCTATGTGCTTGGCAATACCGGCGAAGGTCAAATCAATAGACGGAGTGGAGGCTGAGGTAGAGGTTGGCGGAGTGAGCCGCAAGGCCAGCATTATGCTCACGCCAGAGGCCAGGGTGGGTGACTATGTGTTGCTCCACACGGGCTATGCTATAAACGTCATCGATGAGGAGGAGGCACAGGAGACTCTTAAGATATTTCAGGAGATTGCTGAGGCCGAAGACCGGGATTCTCCCACCAAATTTACATAATAGTGCACTAAGATGAAATTTATCAACGAATTCCGTGATGCCGAATTAGGCAAGAGCCTGATAGCCAGAATTCGGCAGAGGTCAACGAAGCCGGCACGGCTGATGGAGTTCTGCGGCAGCCACACTGTCAGCATCGCCAAGCATGGCCTGAGACAGCTTCTGCCACCCACCATCACCATGCTTTCGGGACCTGGCTGTCCGGTATGTGTCACTGCCAGCGCCGATCTGGATAAAGCTATCGCATTGGCTAAATTGCCCGGCGTCATCATTACCACTTTTGGCGATATGATAAAGGTGCCTGCGAGCCGTTCCAGCCTGCAGCAGGTGAAGGCTGAGGGGGGCGATGTCAGGATTGTCTACTCCACGCTCGATGCCCTCAAAATCGCCCAAAGCAATTCCTCGAAGTCGGTTATATTCATCGGCGTCGGCTTCGAGACCACTGCCCCCACTGTCGCGGCCTCGGTGCTTCAGGCGGCGCAGCAGGGGATAGACAATTACTACGTGCTCTCTTTGCATAAGCTGTGTCCTCCTGTGGTAAAGGCGCTGCTCGATTCCGGCGAGGTCAAGATTGACGGAATCGTCTGTCCCGGACACGTCAGCGTCATTATCGGCTCTCATCCCTATGAGTTCATACCGCGCGACTACGGCATTGCCTGCGTCATCTCGGGCTTCGAGCCACTGGATATCTTGCAGTGCGTTGATATGCTGGTCGCTCAGATTGAGAGCGGGCAGCCCAGGGTCGAGATAGCCTATCGCCGCGGCGTGAAACCAGAAGGCAATAAAATAGCCCTCGAGCTTATGGATAAGGTCTTCGAGGTATGTGACGGGAACTGGAGGGGTATAGGGGTTGTCCCCGGCAGCGGGCTGAGGTTGAGGAAGGAATATCAGCGCTACGACGCAGAGCATAATTTTGAGATTAGGCTTGGCGAGCCGATTGAGCCCAAGGGATGCATCTGCGGAGATGTCCTGCGTGCGGTGAAGACTCCTCTGGACTGCAAGCTGTTCCGCAAGGTGTGCAATCCGGAACACCCTGTAGGGCCATGCATGGTCTCCTCCGAAGGCACTTGCGCCGCCTATTTCCAGTACGGTGAGGGTTATGGAAGATAAGATTCTGCTGGCACACGGTAGTGGCGGCAAGCTCAGCCATGACCTGGTAAAGCAGAACTTCGTCCCCTTATTCGATAACACCTTCCTGAACAAGCTGGATGATTCGGCGGTTTTCGAGCTTAAAGGTCGCCTCGCCTTCACCACCGACAGCTATGTAGTCAATCCCATCTTCTTTCCCGGTGGCGATATCGGCAAGCTTGCGGTATGCGGCACGGTGAATGACCTCTCCATGAGTGGCGCTGTGCCCAAATACCTGAGCATAGCCTTGATTATAGAGGAAGGGCTTCTCCTGTCCGACCTGAAGCGCATCATGGGCTCGATCAAAAAGGCTGCTCAGGAGGCCGGGGTCAAGATAGTCACTGGCGATACCAAGGTGGTGAACAAGGGCAGCGCCGACAAGCTATTCATCAACAGCGCTGGAGTGGGAGTTATCCCGTCCAGCGTTGACATCTCCGGCTCCAATGCCAGGGTTGGCGACAAGGTCATACTCAGCGGCTCCATCGGCGACCACGGCATCGCCGTGATCAGCCAGCGAGAGGGCTTGCAATTCTCCTCCTCGGTCAAGAGCGACTGTGCTCCCCTGAATAAACTGGTAGCAGAGATGCTCGATAGCGGCGTGGAGATACGCTGCCTCCGCGACCCTACCAGGGGGGGGCTGGCCAGCACACTGAACGAGTTCGCTGAGAGTTCTAAAGTGGGCATCAGGATAGAGGAAGAGACCTTACCGGTGCATGAAGGGGTGCAGGCTGCCTGCGAGCTTCTGGGCTTCGACCCGCTCTACGTAGCTAACGAGGGCAAGCTGGTGGCGGTGGTGGCTGCAAAAGGGGCTGAGAAGGTAGTCGAGGCGATGCGCCTCAACAAGTACGGCAAAGAGGCAGCTATCATCGGCGAGGTGGTGTCGGAGCATCCGGGGCGGGTGATTCTGAAGACCAGGATGGGTGCATCGCGCATCGTGGATATGCTGGTAGGCGAGCAATTGCCGCGGATTTGCTAATTAGTCAAAAATTTTACTGTAAACCTGGGTAGAAGTTGAAGCAGACATTTTTGTGCAACTATTGTGAGTATGATTGGCGGGGTTGCCACAATCCCAGGCGCCCCAATGTCACGCCGGACGAGGGATGCAAGGACTTCTTGAAGAAGGGCAAGAAACAGGAGCCCAAGCTGGAGAAGTTGAATGATGCCTGGGTTGAGGGATTGGATTTGTCGGGATTTAAAAAGGCAAAGAAGCCTAAGCACAAGAAGTGATATTATTAATAACCTCCGCCGTAGCAGGGTTTCCCCGGGTAAACGTAGCCGCAAGCCATACCGATGCAGTCACAGCCGTAGTCAGCCCTTATCTCTCCTAACTCGAGTCCACATTTAGGGCAGACTATCATCTCAGTGCGCGCTCCATCCTTCTCTAATCGGCACTCGAAGACAGGGGTAATATTGCATTCAGGGCAGTATACCCAGTTGAAGTCGTATTCCATCGGTTCACTCCCTGGGGTTGGGCTCTACGCCCAGTGCCCTGCGGGCCACGTTGGGGTCGAGTCTTCCCCAGATACGGGATGACGAGCCTGAGTCCTCGGCCAGCATGTCGCAAAGCTCCTGCTTATGGGGGCAATCGTTGTCTATGTTTTTACCGAGGGCCAGCGCCGTGCAACTGAAATTGCATATCCTGATGCCCATGTCATGTTTGGCGGTGAATTCTAAACCATGTCGGTTCAGGTCACCGGGAGTGTAGCCGGCATTCCAGGCACAGTCGCTTTTATCGCACTTCAGGAACTTAACGCCATAAATCTCTATAGTGTCCATGCTTTAAACCTCTGCCTTAAAACGATTATACACTATCTGGCTGCGTTGTTGGTGTAAGTGAGAGAGCATTTAGAAACTCTTTTCAACCCCCTCTGGCTCCCCCAATCTTGGGGGAGATAAAGGTTTGGGGGACACCCCCATCCTTCCGCGGAAGGACCGGCAGGAAGTATCCTGCACTTCTTTTTCAGGGCAAAGTCTCCGTGTCTCTTACAATTTGAGTTCTGCAATTGAATATTTGCATTTATGCACTCACTAAGAGAGAAGTAGTCCTTTGGATATTCTATGCCGTGCGATGTTTTTGTGGTATTATACGTATCACCTGTAAGAGGGTATTGTAGCGTATGCTAAAATAGGTACACTATGAAAATAACCATATTGTTCGCTTCTGGCCTTGGGTTCTGAGAAATCGAGCAGTTGGTATGTTTAGAAGGGGAACCTGAACACAGAGGTGTGATTATTGTGGAGAAGGAGACGAAGCGATGAAAGAGAAAAAACGCCGGCCTTTCATGTCCTTTAGCATGTTTGTAGGTTTGGTATTAGTACTGCTCGGTGTCGTCTTGTTTCTTTCGACGCAAGATGTGCTGTCTGATAAAGAGGTATTGGCCTATTTCCTCCTGGGGCTGGGGGCTATTTTCTTCATAGATGTAATGGCGCGATATGCTCAGCCTGACCGCCGTTCATTCATGGTGTGCCGGATCACCACCAGCCTGGTTCTGCTCTCTGCCGGCGGCGCTGTTCTTGGCGGCATCGGGGACTGGTGGCCTTTGATTGTTATCCTTGTGGGTGCGGGCCTATTGATAAACACTTTGCTGAGAAGGTGAAAATGAGGAGGCCGTCATGGGTTTCTTTGCTATCCCTACCGCTTGCGCCGGGTTTTTTCTCAGCGCCTGGATTACCATGATATTCTGGGGCATTATAGCTCCCGATTTTAACGTGAAGACCATAGGCTATCCGATGGCTATGCTCATCACCATCGGAGTCTGGCTTGTTATTGCCCCCTTAGCTGCCGCTATCGCCAAAAAGGGTAAATGGGGATAGCGAGCACTGCTAGCTTTCCTCTATAATTATCCGTATTATAGTATCGCCTTTGTAGTTTGGATATTTACTCGGGTCCCTCGGAGTAAGGCTTTCCAGTACATCCATACCGCTTATCAACTGGCCGAAGACAGAGTAGCTGCCATCGAGTTCATGCTGGGCTGTATACGTAATGAAGAACTGGCAGCCATTGGTATCAGCGCCGGCATTAGCCATAGATAAAGCACCGGCCACATGGGTATGCTGGGTGATCTCGTTAGGAATGAAATAGCCAGGCCAACCTGCCCCGGTTCCCGTGGGGTCTCCTCCCTGAGCCACAAAGCCCGGTATCACCCGGTGGAACGTGCAGTCGTCGTAAAACCCCTGGCGGGCAAGAAACACGAAGTTGTTGACGGTTACAGGCACGTCCTTGGCGAACAGCTCCAGCGTTATATTTCCCTTGACCGTTTCAATGATAGCGGTGTAGTTTTTGCTGGTATCGATTGTCATCGGTGGCGGCGCTGAATAAAGTTTGATCGTTGGGGTAGGGGATAGAGTTTGCGTGGGTGTCGGCGTGTGTACTGGTGTTGGTGCTAGTGTTAATGCTGGTGTTGGTGTCGGCGTCGCGATGGTGCTGCCGCAGCCCCCGACCAGCAAAGCTACTAAAGCCAGAAGTAGTATGGAAAGTTTCCTCATAGTCCTCACCTCTTTGAAAGAGGATACAATCCCGAGGGTCTGCATGTCAATGGGTTGGTTTGAATCTGTTGCGTTGGTGTTTCCAGTGATTTATACTAGGCTTACGGGAGCGGTTGAGTCCCGGTGGGCTCCGCGGGCTTCAAACCCGTTGAGGGGCATTAACCATGTCCTCGGTGGGTTCGACCCCCATCCGCTCCCGCCACATATGATTGCCATGAGCTCCTCTTCGCTCATCCCTTGGGCTGTTTTCATCCTAACTGTCGTGGTGTGCTGCAATCTAGAGTAAGCACAGAAATCTCATCACAACGGATGGCATGTATTAACCAACGACAAAACCATCGCAGTTATTATAATCACCCCGAAGATCATCAAGAATATTTGTGAGTTGTTCCGTCGTGATTTAGGTTTAGGCATGATGGCCTTCTGTACAGTGTTGCCAACATCATATAATGGTTTAAAACAGGATTTATTGAACTAAAGCAAATCATAACGGCCGAAGTAAATAAACTGCCGCTACCCCGCCTAGAGCGACAATCCGTTTGTCTATCGATAATTTCGTCTCTGCAAGCAGGGGCGCTAGACCTCCCCGTTTTTGATAGTCACGGTAGTTCTTATAATGCTCCCGCCCGACGCCCATTTCCACAAGCCTTCTTAGAATTCTCAAAAGGTAACCAGGAAGAAACGAGTAAGGCCCGAAATGGTAATCTATCAAGAGGATACAACCATCTGCTTTCAACACACGCTTACACTCAGTCATGATGGCCGGTCGTAATAAGGCTGGTACTTCGTGCAGTACTAATACCAAGGTGACAAGGTCAAACATCCGGTCGGGAAAGTTCATGTGTGAGATGTCCTGCAGCGATAATTCAGCAATATCACCGAGTTTGCGGCGCGCAGCATCCAGCATGACAGGTGAGGCATCGACCCCGTACAATTTACAGCCGAATCTGCTTAGTAATTTCAGTTGTGTCCCAGTTCCACACCCCGCATCGAGAATGTACATATTCTCGCGGGGAGGATATACCCTCAAACCGATTCTTCGTAATATGCTTGCCGGAGGCTCTGCCACCAAGTCATATATCCTGACAATATGCCGGTATGGGTCTTTTTTCATAACAAGGCCTCTTGGGTATTTTTCTTTCTAAAACCATCCCAGAGTAATCTGAGAACATAAGATGCATGTAAGTAAAACTGGATGAGTCATTTGGCGCGACGATTATATACATCCGTTCCCCTGGCTGTCAACGCACTCGCAATCCTGCAATCAACGTGCGACTAGCCTCATGATCGGGTCGCTTGGATATTGCGACATTTTGTTATTGCATGCATGAAATGTATCGTGGTAGGATGTCGTACCCAGGTATAACTATCAGTAGAAATCAGTGTCGGGTAAGGGAGGAGGGAGCAGTGAAAACAATAGCATCGGTCAGCGACTTCCATATCCATGATGATTCCAGGCTGGAAAAGATCGAGAGCTTCACCCGGGAGATGGATGTTTTAAGACCGGACGTCATTGTCTTGCTGGGTGATATCGGCGACCCCTGGGAAGCAGCGTGGGACAAGATAAGAAATACACAGTCGTGGAAGGTGCTCGGGGAGCTGGGCCTTCGTCGACGCGGACAGGGACTGGATACTGTTTGGATTAACCGCAACCATGACTACTCAGCAAAACGCGGCTATCTTTCCGGAACTCGCCTGTCGTCACGCCCCCGTCGTGTAGATGGCTTCCTTTTTATGCACGGCTGGGAATTCGACTGGATTTGGAGCGGATTCGATATTATCTGGAATATACCTTTGCTGCCCGGCATCTCCAGAGTTGCCTACTGGCTGTCATCTACATTACCTCGTTTCTCGATATGGTTGTGGTCGTGGCTAAGGTCTTTGCCAGGTCTCAAAAAAGAGACTCCCTCTCAGCAGAAAGCCAGCGGAGCCGGGGATGATTGGAACAGACATGTAGGACTGGTTCATCTCAGGGCAATGGACTATGCCAAAAGGAAAAAGGTCAAGCTGGTCATAGGCCATACCCACTGCCCGATGGTCTACGATGACCTGCTGGCAGATGACGGGGATATGTCGGACTCCTTCTCATTCCTGTATATTAAGGACGGCAAGTGGGAGTTGAGGACAATTTAGCTTTATCCGTTAGCTTGCTGAATTTGGCTGCCCATCTATTCCTGCTGTTTATGTGCTCCCTGACCCCAGCACTCGCTCATCTCCCACGCGGCGGGTGACTTTTTCCTGGTCCAGGTGTTCCAACAGAGCCTGGGCATACTTGCGGCTGGTATTGAACAGGTCACGCGTCTCAGCCAGAGTAATCTTCCCCTTAGCCTTGATGTGAGCCACGAGTTTCTTTACCATCTCGTCGTAGGCGGATGCGGCGAATACAACGCTGTCGCTTACCTTGACTACCCGGCGCTGTTTGATGAGCAGATTGAGCAGTTCCGGCTCGGGCAGGATGTCTCCGGGTGGGGCGTAGGGATTGCGAGCCAGTGCTTGCAGATAGGCATCGACTTTTGTTTGTTGCTCCCTGCTGAGCTGTATCTGATGGGAGGGCAGGCGTACGATGGCTCCTTCCTCGACCAGAATACCCTCATCCAGAAGTTTATGCAGGGTAGGGGCGAAGGCTGCGGCAGATAGCTGCAGCTTGTTGCTCAGCTCCCCCCGGGGCATCCCCGGCCGCGTAGGTAATTTCCGGTGGTAGTCTTGCACTATGGCTTTCACCTTCTCCAGTAGATTCTCCCAGCCGGAAGCGGTGAAGAGGAAACGGTGTTCCCCTGAGCCTGCTGCAACTATTCCTTTCTCTTTGATGAGAGCTTCCAGCGCAGGCTGTGCCTCGCTGGCGGGGAGTCCGCAATTGAGAAGTAGTGTGCCTGTCTCCTGCGGCTGATTTGCTTCCAGCGTCGCTACCAGAATTTCCGGCGCCGTGCCTTTTTCTTTGTGCTCCAGGCTCTGGATCAGCGCGGGCCGATAGCGGCGATACCGCTTGGTGTGGATTTCGATTATCTCGCCCCCGCCGAGAGTATCCTGCGGAGAGCGGATTACGAAGCGGTCTCCTTTAATCACTGCTACTGGCTCTGCCAGGAGCAGTTGAGCCCAGGATGTCTCTCCGGGCTTCAGCTCGTCTTTCTCCAGCAGACGAACTTTAGCCATAACCTCGCCGGTACCGCTGTGAACGCTTGCGGTGGCATTGTGGCGCAGGGGGTGACGCAGCGATGAGAGCAGGCTGAGTTTGACGTTCAACATTGTGCTGGAAGCGAGCCAGCCCGGATTTGTCAGCACATCTCCGCGTTTCAGTTGAGAGGTGGCGATACCGACCAGGTTAGCTGCGACCCGGCTGCCGGGTGCTGCGGTGTCTATATGAGTCTTGTGTGTCTGCAATCCCCGCAGGCGCGATTTCAGGCCGACAAGGACGATCTCAACCTCCTGCCCCACATGGAGCGAGCCGTCCAGCAATGTTCCTGTGACTATCGTCCCCGCGCCGGCTATGGTGAAGACGCGGTCTATGGGAAGCCTGGGCCTGCCGGTGTCCTTCTTGGGCTGCATGGAGCTTAGAAGCTGGTCTATAGCGGAGAGCAGGTCGGGCAAGCCCTCCCTGGTTACGGCGGATACTGCGACGATAGGTGCATCGGCTAGCGTTGTTGGCGCTATCAGCTCCTCTACATCCATCTTGACCAGGCTCAACCACTCTTCATCCACCAGGTCTTTTTTGGTGATGACTGCGATGCCCCTTTTTATACCCAGCAAATCGAGAATAGACAGATGCTCTTTGGTTTGAGGCATCACCCCTTCGTTGGCGGCGACGATGAGCAGGGCCAGGTCTATCCCCCCCACGCCAGCCAGCATATTCTTGATGAAGTGCTCGTGCCCGGGTACATCGACGATGCCTACCTCCTGGCCGCTGGGCAGTTGCAGCCAGGCGAAGCCGAGGTCGATGGTCATGCCCCGTTCCTTTTCCTCTCGCAGACGGTCGGGGTCTATGCCGGTGAGGGCTTGTATGAGGGCGGACTTGCCGTGGTCTACATGGCCCGCAGTGCCGAGCACAAACATTAAATATCCCCTTTTGCTCTTAAATCGGCAACTGCACTGCGAAGTGCCTGTAGAACTGTCAGGTCTTCTTCGGGCAAGACGGAGCGGGGATCGAGGAGCAGGACATTCTCACTGATGCGTCCCACTACCGGGGGCTCCTGTGTCCGTAACATTTGCGCTAATTTTTGGGCTGTGCTTTGCTCTTTTGCCTTACTTGGTTTGCCGATGGCGACAAGCCTGGTGGGGAGAGTGCCTCCGGGCAGGCTGCCGCCTCCTATCATGCTCTCCCCCTCGATCACTCTGGCTGAATCGCCGGATTCTTTTGCCCAGAGCTTGGCTCGTTTCTCGATATCTGCCAGCGGCATGGATATCATGCGCCACACAGGGATGGCCTTTAATGTTTCGCCTTTCAGGTAGGGGACTAAAGTGGCTGCCAGCCCCGCCAGCCTTATCTTGTCAATCCGCACTGCCCGGGCCAGGGGGTGCCTCTTGAGTTTATCGACGAGCTGCTTTTTACCGACTATAATCCCTGCTTGAGGGCCCCCGAGGAGCTTATCCCCGGAGAAGAATGCCAGCCCGACACCGAGGGCTACACTTTTTTGCACCATGGGCTCAGGGTCGAGTCCAAACTGCGTGGTGTCCAGTAGACAACCGCTGCCGAGGTCGTCGAACACAGGAATTTGGCTCTTGTTTCCCAGCGCTACCAGTTCCTCAAGGGTGACCACATCGGTGAAGCCTACTATCTTGAAGTTGCTAGAGTGGACGCGCAGCAAAGCTGCCGTGCGAGGAGTGATCGCTTGCTCGAAATCGTGAGCATAGGTACAGTTGGTAGTCCCTACCTCCACCAGCTTCGTTCCGCTTTGCTTCATTACTTCGGGGATGCGGAAGCCGCCGCCGATCTCTACAGACTGACCTCTGGAGACGATGACCTCCTTTTTCTTAGCCAGGGCAGTAAGGCCTAATAGTACTGCGGAGGCGTTGTTATTTACCACTAACGCAGCCTCGGCACCGGTTAGCTGGCACAGTAGCTGTTCGATGTGAGTGTTGCGCGAGCCTCTGGTGCCGCTATTGAGATTGAACTCCAGGTCACAGTAACCCTTGGAGGCTACCTCCATGGCTGCGAGAGCATCTTTGCTCAGCGGTGCACGGCCGAGGTTGGTGTGAAGTATGACGCCGGATGCGTTTATGAGATAGCGCGGGTGGAGGGAGGCCAGTGCGTTTGCCTGGGCACGAATCGACTCTACGATCTCGTCGATGGCAGAGGATGGAGCGCCCCGGGCAATAGATGCTCGTTCCTGGTCCAGACGTTGGCGGATGAGGTCTACAAGCAGGTCGTGAGGATATGCATCTCCTAGTTGCTTGATTCTACTGTCGGAGAGCAGCTTATCCACGCTGGGAAGGGAGCGAAATTTGTTTTCCATCATACCTCCGCACGCACCTATCTTAGCACATATAGGGGCAATTTCAATCTCGGCTATCAAAGATATTTGGGGGTGCAGAGATAAGGAATAGTGACAAGGGGCTTAAGTCAATTGTCTGATGTTGAGGCATCCCTTTGCGTCAAAACTAGCCGTTTGAGGCAGGATGCACCAGTCGTTCTAGAAACTGCTCTACCTCCGCAGGCGATTTCAGGTAGTAGTGCGCCGCAGAATCGTTTGTCTGCTCTCCTACAAATACGGAGATGCCGCCGTGCTTTTCTATTACCTTGAATCCATCCTCGTCAGTTTGGTCATCGCCCAGAAATATGGGCAGCAGTTCCTTCTTAGTCTTCGTCTTGCCATACCTGTCGATGAGCAGGTTAATAGCTTTGCCCTTGTCCCAGTCCACTGGTGGCCTCACTTCGTAGACCTTTTTCCCTGTAGTAATTATAACTTTGCCGAGAGAACGGGCAGTAGCGATTACTCTTTCGAATATGTTGTTTACCTCGTCTGATTTCTCTTCTTCGACCAAACGGTAATGTATAGTGAGCGAGAGCCCTTTGTTTTCCACAAGCACACCCCTGATGGGTGACAAGGCTTTGCTCAATACCTGTTGAATTAGCCGCAGTACAGGTCTCATTTCCTCTGCCAATGGGTTAACGAGACTGATGCCGGGCCCCTCTATTTCCAGACCGTGGTTGCCGGCATATATTATGCCGCTGATGCCAACTCTCTGCCTGAGGTCGGCCAGCGCTCTGCCGCTGAGAATGCCTACAGTGAAGCGGCTTTGACGCATTAAAGCCTGGAGAAGCTGCCTTGTCTTTTCGGGTAAATCTGCCAGTTCCGGTCTTTCTACAATGGGCGTGAGGGTGCCATCGTAGTCGCAGAGCAGAAGCACATGACTTGCTGCTTTGAAGCGATTGGAAAACTCCTGCCAGACGGAGAAGAGATGCTCCAACTATCAGCCTCCAGAATCGAACTTTACCAGCTTCGAAATAACGGCAGTTTCTTGTTCGTAGCTATAGGATAAAGGATAGGATACAGTTTAGCAATCTTCTTTTAGCTTCCGGAGCGATGTAGCTCTCCTGCTTTTGGTATCGCTCACTTTTCCATCCATAGTTTCTCTCGGGTGATATGCACTTCGAAATAGTTGGTCTTTTTCACGGATTTATAGGGGAGTTGGAATGCCTTAATCACTCTTATAATGCTGTCGCGGGCGGCAGCCGTTTCGACCAGAACGACTATTGTTTCGCCTTGCTTTGCTGTGCGGATGGCCTCAATGGCCATCTGGCGAGGCACAGGGCAGGACAAATCTCTTGCGTCTACGGTTATAGGCATTACGGATTCCTGCGAACGTTTTTATCTGGAGAACTACGATGGCGACGAGGCTGGCCTGGTAACGGTTTTACCTCTTCTCCGGTAGACGATCTTTGACAGTATAATACTTATCTCATAAAGGACAATAAGCGGGGCGGCGACCAAGCTTTGATTGACAGGGTCCATGGTAGGTGTGATGATGGCGGCGAGTATAAAGGCACCTATATAAGCCCATTTGCGTACTTTGGAAAGCCATTGCGGTGAGACAACGCCGAGTCTGGAGAGAAAAGTTATTATTACAGGAGTTTCAAAGACTGCTCCGATAGCGACAAGAAGCCTGGTGACGAGTGTGATGTAATTCCCGATCTTGATCTGGGGGGTGGCAATGTCACTGCCAAAGGAGATGAGGAATTTCATCGCCGGCGGCAGTAGAATAAAGTATCCGAAGGCAACTCCGCCTACGAACATGAGCGTTATCCAGGGCAGTGCAATATATACATACCTTTTCTCGCGGCGGGTTAGTGCTGGTGAGACAAACATCACAATTTGGTACACGAAGAAAGGCATTGCCAGCACAACACCACCGGCAAGGGATACTATCATGTATGTGCTGAGCATCTCGGTCATCTCGGTGTAGATGAGGTGGATGTTGCCTGCAGGTTTGATGAGAAAGTGGAATATCTGGTCAGCGAATACGAAGGCTATTATAGTGGTAATGACTAACGCTAGAACTGACCAGGTTAAACGTCCGCGGAGTTCGCGGATATGGTCCATGAAAGTCAGTTTTTTCTCTTTGCTCATAGAGGATTGCCATCAGCTGGTGTCTTGCTGGCTGCCGGTTTCGCTGGATTGCTGATTTCGACTATCTCTTGCTTAATTTGTTTGGTATCGCTATCTATTTCTTTCTTCTCCTCCTCCAGCTCTTTGCTCATTTCCGCTGATAAATCGGTGGCTGCTTTTTTGAAAGAGCGCAAGGCTTTCCCCAGGTCTCTGCCTATTTGAGGTAGCTTCCCCGGGCCGAAGATAATCAGCCCTATAATCATGATAAGGATTATTTCCATGGGGCCGATGCCAAAGAAATCCATTGCAAGCCCACCTTATTTGAAGCTAACTTTCAGAGTGAGGATGGTAGAAGAAGCCAATTAGCTGCATCTAAAAGCTGGCTTCGCTTCTAACTTCTGGTTACGCTAGCTCTACTTCGCCTTGTTCCCGCCCTCGGCTATCTCTTTAGGGGCACTGGTTTTGCTCTTGGCTTGCTCTTTTTCATCCTCATCCAGGCCTTCTTTAGCCTTGCGGAACTCACGGATGCTCTTCCCGACAGCTCCCCCGATTTGCGGGAGTTTACCAGCACCGAAGACGATGAGGACTACCACCAGGATTATGAGGGCCTCTGGCCATCCGAAGCTTTTAAACATGGTATTACCTCCTCTTCTGTATTCAATGATTCAATTTTTTATGACGAGAGCGCCTTGTACTCGCTCTTCGTGCGAATAGACAGACAGACGGCTGCCTCGAACATAACCGATGAGCGTAATACCAAGTTCTTTGGCAAGCGCGATTGCATGGTCTGTGGGCGAGCTGCGGGAGACGACGATGGGTGTCATCATACTTGCAGCTTTCCCCAGCATCTCTGAGGAAATGCGTCCGGTGGTGATTAACACCTTGTCCCGGGTTGATAATTTCCTGAGCAGGCATTCGCCCATTATCTTGTCGAGCGTGTTGTGCCTTCCTATATCCTCAGCTACCACCAGCAAACCGCAATTTTCTCCCAACGCTGAGGTATGGACGCCGCCGCAGTACTTATATAATTCAGCCTGCTCGTTTAATTGCTTCATCAGAGATAATACCTCGTCTCCTTTGACCGACATCCCTGACTGCACTTTATATTTCTCTGTGGCGAAGGTTACCCCGCCGCCGCAACCTGACGCCAGAGTTCTTCTTGGTGGCGGCTTAAACCCGGGTTTGCTCAGCTTGATATCAGCTAGAGATTCCTCCTCGCATATTCTCATGCTTGCCACATCGCTCATGTTTGTTATTATGCCCTCGGAGTGAAGGAACCCGAGGACGAGACAGTTCAGCTTGGTTGGCGTGCATAGGATGGTGACTAATTCCTGCGTATCTACATAAATAGTCAGCGCCATTTCTCTGGGCACGGCGGTAGGAGTGTTCTGCCACTTCCCAGACGAAAGACAACTACATATTATATCAGGTGAAGCTCCTTTCAGCAAAGATTCATCGTTCACCGCTAACCTCTTTGTATGCCTATGAAAGGCGTGCCTATATATCAAGTATACTTCATCTTTGGTAATGCTGCTACTGCGATTGTGAAACTGCTGAGGTATATTCGTAGCTGACGCGACACAGCTCAGTATTTCAACTGGTGATGACCTATCCCCCCTTGTATCCCTTTTCCTGTCCCTGCCTGTCCATATCGACAGTCATCACACGTTCCAGGGGCAGCAGCATCTCTGTTTCTGTCTTGCGCAGGTCAATAGTCTTAAGATAGGTGTGGCATTTTTGACAGGTGTAAAGTCTATATAGCTCTTGATCGTCGGTGTAATAGGCTAGTTCATTCTGGTTCGTAGTGCCGCAGTAAGGGCACTCCAGCCGCTGGAAGAGCCACTCGGTGTCACAGCGGGAACAAAGCAGCCACCTGGCCCCGAGCTCTTTGTCCAGGAAGGCGAAATCAGGTTTACCCCCGCAAACCGGGCAACATCGGCGTCTCCAATGTTCTTGGTTAACCAGACCTGTAATGGCCTTTGCCTGTGCTGTTAAAAAAGGCTTGATGGCGCAGTGAATCACTGCCGCAAAGACTTCCTCTTCGATGCCGTAGCGGATTGCCCAGGGTGATAGCGAGGAGCCTTTATACCAGGCTTTTACAGCTTTCTGTAGAGAGGGGATGTCAAAAGCTATATCTTTTAAGTTCTTCTGCGCGGGCTCGATGTGTTCGCTGATTGAGGCGGCAGCCGCCTGAGAGAGTTTCTGGAAAGCTGGCCAATCTATATAAAGGGCATCCCACTTTAATAGGGGGATGCCCTTTATGAGCATAGCGTCAAGCTCGTCTTTTGTTAATAAATGATGGTTTGAAGGGATATTCGGCTTTACCTCAACTTGGATAAGTAATAGCTGTTTGTATAGTTCAAGAAACTGAGGTAGCGAGCCCTCCTTCTGTTGCCACTCCTGTAATTTATCTAAAATCTTGTTGTTGATTTCCACCAGCCCTCGAATTCTCGCCGATTAGAGCCATTATTATGCTTTCTTCTCACCAGAGATTTCGTCGTACCACTTGCCATGATGGCTCTTAGCATAGTCCACCGAAACCTTGCCGGTAATCATCGAATGGAGTGCCTCAGAAAATCTGGGGTGGAATGTACCCAAGGCGATGTGGACCAAGAGCATGGCGCCAGCAGCAATAAAGGCGACATCATGGGCGAAGACACTCCACTGGAAGACACCGGTTGGTACAAGGTCTTTGCCGAACCACATGATACCGCCCGAGACTACGAAGATCAAGCCGGTGACGATTGCTACCAGCATCCACATTTTCTGCCCTGTATTAGACCGCTTCTGTGGTGGCATCGGAACCATGTCGCTTCCGAAGTAGTAGGTAGGCGCAGCTTGAAGCCAGCCCAGGTCGTCTTTGTCCCAGGTAAATGCCTCTTTTATCCAATGCCAGGTGCTCTTAGAGTTCAGTATGGTATATATTACGGGTATCGCGACGAAGCCCACTGCAGCTATGCGATGCACAAGTCGGCTGTATCCCCACCAGGCGGCTGGTCCGAACCAGGACAGGAAAAGAAACAGGCCTGTAAGCGCCAGCAAAAAGGAGCAGGCTACAATCCACCAGTGTTGAAATATGGCTCGTTTACTGTAGCGCTCAACCTCTTTCATATTATTTATCCTCCTTCTCCCTTAGTAGCTTGGCGCGAGCTACTATGACATTTAGAATTAATCCTGCTCCGACCAGGCCCACGGCAGCCCAGCCCAAAGGCTTGATTACGTCCTGCCACGCAGTTGCGACTGCCGGGTACTGTGGGTCTTTGGGTAGGCCGTACACTTCAGGTGAGTTTGCCATGACGTACATGACATGCAGTCCACCTAGCTCTTTCTCACCATATAAGTTAGCGTTGCTGTAGCCTTGAGCCTGCAGCGTTTGTACTTTTGCCCTCCCTGTCGCCAGTAACTGGGCTCTATCTCCGTAGACAAGGGCTTTGGGTGGACACGTCTTGACGCAGGCCGGCTCGTAACCGTTGTCAATTCGGTCGAGTCCGAATGTAGTGCAGAGTGTACATTTATCCATCCTTCCCAGTCCGTCTGCTCGATTTGTATTAAGGCGCGGGACATGGAAGGGACAGAACTGCGAGCAATAGCCGCAACCAGTGCATTTGCCTCTATCGTAGGAGACGAATCCAGAGGGGTGATAGAAAAGCGCGCTCGTGGGGCATACCTTTACGCAGGCGGCATCGGTACAGTGCATGCAGGAGCGGCGGGTGAACAGCCAGTTTAGGTTTCCATTGCTCTCTACTTCCCTGAACTCCATCTTGAGCCAGGTTTGGGTGGAGAGGTCTTTGGGATTCTCGTAACTACCTCTGTTGGTAGTTACCTCCCCCTCGCGCTCGTTCCATTGCTTGCATGCCACCTGGCAGCCGCGGCAAGCCGTGCACTTGGTTGCATCGTACAAAATCGCTTTATCTGCCATCGCTTACCTCCAGAGCTTTATTAGCCGTCTACGCCTTGCGTATATTGACAAGGAAAGCCTTGTATTCAGGTATTGTGGTATTCGGGTCTCCTACCGACGGAGTCAGCACATTGGCGCTATCTCCGGTGGAAAGCCCTGCGTATCCCCAGTGCCAGGTCATGCCGATTTGGTGCACCACTGTACCATTGAGATGGAAAGGCTTAAAGCGTTTGGTCACCATAGCTACGGCTTTAACGTTGCCTCTTGCGTTCTCGATGACTATCTTGTCACCGTTGGCTATCCCTTTCAGAGTGGCCAGTTCCTCACTGAGCTCCACGAACATCTCGGGCATTTGCTCCACCAGCCAGGGCAGATTTCTGGTCATCTGGCCTGCCTGCCAGTGCTCCACAACCCTGTAAGTTGTGGCTACAATGGGGTACCTATCCGGAGTACCTTGCTCCTGGGGTCGCCATATCTTGATAACCGGTGAGATCATAGTACCGGAGAGCGGGTTGGCATCCAGCGGGCTCTCCCAGGGCTCATAGTGTTCTGGCAAAGGTCCGTCTACCAGCGATAGCTCTCTGGGACCATTGACGGGAGCAAATAGACAACCGAATCCCTCTGACCTCATGATGAATGGGTAGGTCCCACCCTCAGCCATTGGCTTAGCCCCGCCATCGGCGACATCGCCGAGCCACTTGGCATTGACGCTATCCCATTTGATTACCGGGTGCTCCTTGTCCCACGGCTCGCCCTTGAGGTCAACGGAGGCTCGGTTGTACACAATGCGTCGGTTCATGGGCCAGCACCATGCCCACTTGGAGAAGAGCCCGACATTATAGGGACCATCGTCTGGGTTGCGACGACTGGCCCTGTTGCCCGGTATAGGGGCGGTGGGCTCGTCTGCGGGCTCAACGTAGCTGGCGCAGTATACCCAGTTGCCGCAACTGGTGGTGCCATCGTTCTTCAGGTTGGCGAACCCGTTCACCAGCTTGCCAGTGGGCAGGTCGTAGCCATTGACTTCCTTGGCCACCTGATTTGGGTCAACGTGGGTGCCATAGTTCCAGGTGAGGTTGAGTATGGCATCACGATTGGGAGCACTGGCGTCAGCAGCGTACAACTCCCTTATTTTGAGCATTAGCTCATTCATCATATCCAGGTCAGGTATAGCCTCGCCGGGGGAATCGGCGCACTTATAGCGCCATTGCATCCAGCGGGCGCTGTTAGTGACGCTGCCTTCCTTTTCGAAGGAGCCGGCTGCGGGTAACAGGAATACCTCGGTATTTATGGCCTGGATTTCTGCAGAGGAGAGCTCAGGCCGCTTCCAGAATATGGAGGTTTCTGTCTCCCACAGGTCTGAGCAGACCAGCCAATCCAGATTTGCTAGAGCGCGCCGCTCCTGGTTAGCGTTGGGTCCGCCTACGGCCGGGTTCTGCCCCCAGCACATCAATCCTTTGACCTTACCCTTCTCCATAGCCTCGAAAAGAGCAATGTGCGTGTAGTTCTCATCGCCATCTACCTCGGGTTTATAATGAACCTTGGGCAGGTAATTGTAGCGGAAGTCATTGTCTTTAGTGGCAGCATCGCCCCACCATGACTTGAGCATGCTCACAACATACTTATCGCTGTTCTTCCACCAGTTGAGGCTCAAGGGGTCGCTTGATTTCGGTGTTATTCGGGTGATGTACTTTTGTAAGGTGTCCTCCGTGTGACGCGGGGTGGGATTGTATCCGGTCATGATATGCGATAGCAGTCCCATATCCGTGGAGCCCTGTACGTTGGACTCGCCGCGCATTGCCTGGATGCCGCCGCCACATACGCCGATGTTTGCCAGCAGGAGCTGAAGTATGGCATAAGAGCGGATGATCTGGGCGCCGTTCGTATGCTGCGTGGCACCCATGGCGTACATGAGAGTGCCTGACTTGCCTACGGCGCCACATTCAGAGAAGGTGCGAGCCACCTCCAGGAACTTTTCCTGAGGGGAGCCGCATGTCTTTGAGACCATCTCAGGTGTGTAGCGGGCGAACTGCTTCTTCAGTATCTGGAAGGCGCAGTTGGGGTCTTTAAGAGTCTTGTCCTTTTTAGGGATACCGCTCTCATCCATCTGATATCTCCAGGTGGAGTTGGCATCATTGTATTTGTGGGTGGCATTGTTGATATATCGTTTCGAGGTACTGTCCCAGCCTGAGAACATACCATCCAGGTCTGCGGGTCCTTTGAAGTTCGGATTTATCAGTAATGAAGCATTGGTGTACTCGGTGACATAGGTCATGTTATAGTTTCCGGGATTGACATCCATGTCATCTAGCACATACTTTATGACGCCTCCGATGAAAGCAACATCCGTACCCGACCTGATGGGGCAATAAACATGGGCTTTGGCAGCGCTTCTGGTGAACCTGGGGTCTACAACAATAAGCTTTGCGCCCTTTTCTATGGCTTTGGTGATATGGCCATAAGCTGCAGGGTGGTTCTCCGCCGGGTTGCCGGCGATCACCAGGATGCGGTCAGAGTTGGCTATGTCAGTCCACTGGTTGGTCATGACTCCTCGCCCGAACGCCTGCGCCAAACTGGCGACAGTGGGCGAGTGTCAGATACGGGCCTGATGTTCCAGATACACTATGCCGAGTGAGCGCGCCATCTTTGACAGGAGGTAACACTCCTCGTTGTCCAGAGCTGCACCGCCCAAACAGGCGATTGCCTCCGTGCGGTTAGCTGGTTTGTCTTCGTCAGTTGCTATCCAGTTGGCATCGCGGGTAGCCTTTATCTTCTCGGCAATCTTCTCTATCGCCCAGTCCCAGTCTTTTTCTACCCAGTCGGTGGAGCCAGGAGCCCGATATTTTACTTTGCTCAGACGGCGTGGGTTATCGGCGCTCAACTGTCGCAACGCTGCACCCTTTGCACAACCAGCGCCATTGTTGATGGGGTGCTCGGGGTCGCCTTCTATATTTACTACTTTGAGCTTGCCTCGCTGCTCCTCTGAGGCGACGATGAAACCACACCCCGAGCCATCGAAGGGGCATATTGTGGTTTTTTCGCCTATCTGTTTTGTTAGAGTAAAACCTTTGGGTGAAGCTGAGGCTTTTTTCGAACCCAAGGCTTGCCAGATAGCTATTCCACCTATCCCCGCCCCACCAGCTTTCAGGAAGTCCCTTCGGCTTAGTTCCATTATCCCTCCTTAGCTAGCAGTGAAAAATCAATAAAAAAAGGATGCCTATACTAAGACATCCTTTACCACTTGTGATGCATGACTACCACGCCTATGCCACTATCTCTCTAGGCTGGTCATAGACTTATACATAGTTATACATAGAACAAAAAACACAAAACCAGGCAAGAAACTTTGCCCTGTTACCAGCAAAAAATATTTTATCTCAAGTCTTTACCCCTGTCAAGCCCAGTACTTGGCTGGCTTCAGAAAGAGGGCCGGAGGCTGTAACGAAGCGTATTTATGCTTTCTTCTCTTTGGTGATTCTGTCGTACCACTTGCCGTGGTGACTCTTGGCATAGCCTACAGAGACTTTGCCAGTAATCATGGAGCGTAGCGCTTCTGAGAATCGAGGGTGTAAGGAGCCCAGGGCAATGTGTACTAAGAGCATGGCACCAGCGGTAATGAAAGCTACGTCATGGGCGTAGACAGCCCACTGAAAAACGCCGGCCGGTACATAGCTTTTGCCGAACCACATGATGCCGCCTGAGACCACAAAGATAACTCCCGTAATGATGACAACGAGCATCCAGAGCTTCTGCCCTGTATTTGACCGCTCTTGAGGGGGCATCGGGATTATTTCTAATCCGAAGTAGTAGGTAGGCGCGGCTTTAAGCCAGCCTAAGTCATCTGTGTTCCAGGTGAAAGCTTCCTTTATCCATTCCCAGGTGCTTTTTGGATTCAGTACTGTGTAAATCAGTGGAATTGCCACAAAGCCCACAGCTGCGATGCGGTGAATAAGTCTGCTGTATCCTCCCCATGCCGCGGGGCCAAACCAGGATACGAAAAGGAACAAACCTGTTAACCCCAAAAGGATGGCACAGACAACTATCAGCCAGTGCTGAATTATAGCGCGTTTCCGATAGCGCTCTACCTCTTTCATGTTGTTTCTCCTAACCCTCCGGTAATGAAGCCCACCAGGTCTGATTTGATGGAGCTCGCTACAGGATGCGGAATTTGCCTATCTCGTTACCTTTGGGTGTTATCAAATGTACAGCACACGCAATACATGGGTCGAAAGCCCTGACTATTCGGACAATCTCAAACGGATTGGACTCATCCTTTATTTTGGTTCCCGTGATCGCCTGTTCCACAGGACCGGGCTGGCCTTGGTCATCGCGTGGAGACATATTCCAGGTGCTGGGCACCACGCATTGGTAATTCTTTATCTTGCCGTCCTCGACGGTTACCCAGTGCCCCAGTGCTCCGCGTGGCGCATCCCACAGCCCCATACCATTACCTGTAGCAGGTTGGGTGTATTCTGCGCATACAGGCTCGCCTGGCTTTAGCTCCAGCAACCAGTTGACCATGGTATCTGCAACGAATTTACATTCCAAAGCGCGGGCAGCATGACGCCCCAAAACGCTGAATAGTGCTTCTGGTCCGGCTTTGAAATGTGATAACGTGCTGTTGACCAGCGATTGCACTGTTGGCTCGCCGCCAACATAGCTGGCAACCATACGGGATAGAGGTCCTACTTCGTACACCTTGCCATCTAATCTGGGCGCCTTCAGCCAGGTATACGCATCGGACTTAGTATAGTCAGGCTCGGTTTCTCCCTGACTGGGATGTAGTCCTGTTTTGCTCTTGTACCAGCTATTCTTGACGTACTCTGCGATTTTTGAGGTATCTACGGGATTAAGGGTGAGGTCGGATGCTGAGGTTGTGCCCTGCAGCAGCAGCCGTTTGCGCTTGGTAAGGTCTTTTTCTTGGGTCTCCAAGTCGAAGACGCCATAAGAGAGCAGGTTGCCGCAGCCTTTACCGACCGCAAAGTAATCGGAATAGACCTC
>Ga0315281_10002656_pt1 | contig 26473 bp, 20 predicted proteins | sample YL17G07_0_MG_FD_204540 | JGI IMG/M metagenome (GOLD analysis project Ga0315281, IMG submission 204540) | Sediment microbial communities from Yellowstone Lake, YNP, Wyoming, USA - YL17G07_0 | ecosystem: Environmental > Aquatic > Freshwater > Lake > Sediment | place: USA: Wyoming | collected... | reverse complement strand
CGTGTCCATGATGATCGTGCTGTGCATGTGCTGGGGCTTCCAGCAGATCACGATCAAGATCGCCGCCGCGGGCATATCGCCCATCATGCAGGCGGGGCTGCGCTCGATCATCGCCACGGCGCTGCTGGTGGGTGCCGGTATCGTGCTGGTGAACCGGCCGGCCAGGTAGCGGCTACGGGAAGTCGCGCCCGAGGAAGCGCGCCGCGTTCTCGCACAGCACGGCGCGCATCGTCGCCTCGTCGAGGCCCGCCTGTTGCACCGTGCCAACCGGATCTGGATCGCCCATGACGAAAGGGTAGTCGCTCCCGACCACGATTTGCGACGCGCCGAAGGTGTGGATTACGTGCCGCAGCGCGGACGGGTCGAACAGGATGGTATCGTAGAAAAAACGGCGCGCATACACCCCCGGCTCCTGCGGCATGGTCTCCTTCATCTTCGGCATCAGCTTCCAGGCATGTCTCATCCGGGCGAGCAGGATGGAAAACACGCCGCCGCCGTGGCTGAAGGCGAGGCGCAGACGCGGATGCCGCTCGGCGATGCCGCCGCTGATCATCGACGCGGCGGCCAGGCCGATGTCGCCCGGAAAACACATGGTCTGTTCGGTCACCGGGCCGACCATGCGGTCCTGCCCTATCGGCCGCAGCGCATGCACGAAAATCGCCGCGCCCATTTTCTCGGCCGCGGCGAAAAACGGCTCGAAGCGCGCATCGCCGATGGACACGCCGTTGACGTGGCTCGCGATCTCGATGCCGGGAAATTTGAGTTCGCCGATCACGTACTCGAGTTCGCGCAGCGCGAGGTCGAGGTCCTGCAGCGGCACCGCGCCGAGACCGGTGAAGCGCGCCGGATGGCGCGTGACCATACGCGCAATCTCGTCGTTGAGAAAGCGGATCAGCAGTTGTCCGTCCCTGGGCGAAAGCCAGTACGAGAGCAACTCGGGCATGGGCGAGAGGCACTGCACGCCGATGGCGCGCCGGTCCATCTCGGCTACGCGCTCATCCGGCAGCCAGGCCCCCTGGTGCACCGTCCGGTAGACACTGCCCTCGATCATCACGTGGCAGTGGCAGGCATGCGCCGGCGCCATCGAGGGCCAAGGCACGTCCTTGCCGACTCCGGTGTAAGCGGGAAATTTCTCCGGCACGATGTGGGTGTGGACGTCTATCGCGCGCAGTTCGGTCATGGATGCATCCTGATTGTTGAGGTTGGACGAAATGGAATTGCCGGGAGTATAAACGCGGATGGCGCAGCGCGTAGAACGGCGCGATGTGTTTCCACGCTCAGCCGGACCCGGGCTGTCCGTGTGAACGCCATTTCCGCAGGGCTGGCAGGCGCTTGCGGCTTAGTCTAAACTGCGGTTCGCGTTGTGTTAATGGGAGGGACATCATGCAACTGCGGGAAATACTCAGGATAAAAGGTAACCTGCTGATCACCATCGCCCCGGACGGGATGGTGAGCGATGCCGTCAGCATGATGGCGGAGAAGGACATCGGCTCGCTGGTGGTGATGAGCGAGGGCGACATGGTGGGCATGCTGACCTTCCGCGAAGTTCTGCGGGCCCTGCACCGGAGCAAAGGTTCGATCCAGGGCATGCGCGTGGACGCCATCATGGTAAAAAACCCCAGGACCATAGCCCCGAACGTCGAAGTCGACGAACTGCGCAGCGTGATGTTGGAACACCACATCCGTTACATGCCGGTAGTGGACGGCGATGCGCTGGTCGGCGTACTTTCGTTTCACGATGTGGCCAGGGCGGTGCTGGAGGAGCAGGCGTTCGAGAACCGCATGCTCAAGGGCTATATCAAGGACTCGCCCAACTAAGCGCACGGTTCTGAGTATTTCTCGCAGACAGTTTCTTGCGGCCGGCGCCGGCCTTGGCCTCGGCGCGGGCGGGCTCGCCGCCTGGCGCTACTGGCCTGAACAGGGCTTCATCAATCCCTGCGCCGCCGCCCTGCCCAGCGCGCTTGCCCAACACGAACTGGTGCGCGCCGCCTGGGACGGTATAGACCCGGGCAAGATGTGGGACTGCCATTGCCACCTCGCGGGCAGCGGCGATTCCGGCGCAGGGGAATCCGGCAGCGGCATCTATCTCAATCCTGCCATGGAAAGCCTGCGCCATCCGCTGCAGTACGCGCAGCGGCTGTTCTTCATGAACGCCGGTTGCGCGCACGACGCGCCGGGGCAGGTAGACCGCAGTTATGTCGAACGCTTGCGCAAGCTGCTGAACGACATGCGCCCCGGAGTGAAGCTGCTGCTGCTCGCCTTCGACGCCAGCGTTACCGAGGCGGGCGAGGTGTCCGGGGAACAGACCAGCCTCTATGTCCCGAATCGCTACGCCGCCCAACTGGCGCAGCGCCATGCGCAGGTCTTCGAGTGGGCCGCCTCGGTGCACCCGTACCGGCGCGACTGCGTCGAGCGGCTGCAGGCGGCGGCAGAGCAGGGCGCGCGCGCGATCAAGTGGCTGCCGGCGGCAATGGGCATCGACCCGGCATCGAAGCTTTGCGATCCCTTCTACGCGGCGCTGGCGCGGCTCGACCTGCCGCTCATCACGCATGCGGGCCTGGAGCGCGCGCTGCATGGTGCCGACGCGCAGGCGCTGGGCAATCCGCTGCGCTTGCGGCGCGCGCTCGATCATGGCGTGCGCGTGGTGGTGGCGCATTGCGCTTCCCTGGGCCAGGACCACGATACCGACCGCGGCGCGAACGGCCCGGCGGTTGCGAGCTTCGACTTGTTCGCGCGGCTGATGGACGAGCAGCGCTACGTGGGCAGGCTCTACGGCGACATTTCCGCCATGACCCAGACGGCGCGCGCCGGGCCGGCGCTGGCGCATGTGATCGGGCGCGCGGACTGGCACGCGCGCCTGCTGAACGGCTCGGACTATCCGCTGCCGGGCGTGTTCCCGCTCTACTCGGTGGACTACCTGGTGGAGCTGGGTTATATCGAAAAAAGCGCGGCGCCGCTGTTCAAGGGCTTGCGCGAGCACAATCCGCTGTTGTTCGACTTCGTGCTCAAGCGCAGCCTGCGCGTGGACGGCAAACGCCTTGCGCCAGCGATATTCGAGACGCGGGATTTTTTTATCAAGCGGTGAGATAGAGCGCGGCGCCTTTATATTCGGCGCGCCTCGCCCTGGGTCTTCCCGTTGGAACGACGGATGATGCCTGCGACGGCGGCCGAACCGACGCCGTTACCCGGAAAAGCTTTGGGAAAATGCAGGCGCCGGAGGTCAGGCTAATGCGAGGTAATGTCGACCAGTGCCATGTCCTGGCTGGTCATCAGTTTCTCGATGTCCACCAGGATCAGCATGCGCTCGCCGACCGTCCCCAGCCCGGTTATGTATTCGGTATCCAGGGTCGCACCGAATTGCGGCGCTTCACGAATCTGCTCGCCCGAGAGTTCGATCACATCGGACACGCTGTCCACCACCATCCCCACCACGCGCTGCGCCACGTTCAGAATGATCACCACCGTGAACTGGTTGTACGTGGCTTCGGCCAGGCCGAATTTGATGCGCATGTCGACGATGGGCACGATCACGCCGCGCAGATTGACCACGCCTTTGAGAAAGGCCGGCGCGTTGGCGATGGTCGTCGGCGCTTCGTAGCTCCGAATTTCCTGCACTTTGAGGATATCCGCCCCGTACTCTTCGTGCCCGAGGGTGAAGGTGAGAAACTCGTTCGGCTGCTTGTTGGCGACTGCCGCTTGCTGCGGAACTGCTGCATTGGCTGCTGGAGCCTGCACTGCTTGCGTCATGATCTGTGTCCTCTCTGTCTATCCTTGCGCCTGAACCCGGCGCCGGCTAACGTTCCGCGCGCAACCTCGTGGCATTAGGTGCCTGCATGGCCTGCATGGTGGCCGCCGGTATGAACCCGGCGCCACCCGTGCGTTGACCTAAAACTCTTCCCACTGTTCGTCGGCGCCGCCGCCGCCGCGGGCCGCCTTGGCCGGCTTGCGCGCCGCGCCCGGCGCAGGCAGCGCCGCCGGCTTCTTCGCCCCCGGCCTGCCAGTCGCCGCTTTCACCGGCAGCCGCGTTACCTGCGCGTTGTGCGTCACAGCGACTCCTTGCCCGCCGGCGAGCTTGAACACCGACACCGCGCCGGCCAGGTTCTGCGCCTGCTCTTCCAGGCTCTCGGCCGCCGCCGCCGCCTGTTCCACCAGCGCCGCGTTCTGCTGCGTCACCTCGTCCATCTGCGTGATCGCCTGGTTCACTTGCTCGATCCCCGCGCTCTGCTCCTGCGACGCCGCCGTGATCTCGCTCATGATGTCGGTCACCCGCTTCACCGAAGTCACGATCTCTTCCATCGTCTTCCCGGCCTCGTCCACCAGCTTCGCGCCGGTGCCCACCTTCTCCACCGAGTCCCCGATCAGGGTCTTGATCTCCTTCGCCGCCGCCGCGCTCCTCTGCGCCAGATTGCGCACTTCTGAGGCCACCACCGCAAAACCCCGGCCCTGTTCCCCAGCACGCGCCGCTTCCACCGCGGCGTTCAGCGCCAGGATGTTGGTCTGGAACGCAATCCCGTCGATCACGCTGATGATGTCCACGATCTTCTTCGACGATTCGTTGATCGAGCTCATGGTCTCCACCACCTGGCTCACCACCGACCCGCCCTTCACCGCCACTTCGCTGGCGCCGATGGCGAGCTGGTTCGCCTGCTTCGCATTCTCCGCGTTCTGCTTCACCGTGCTGGTGAGTTCTTCCATCGAGGAGGCAGTCTCTTCCAGCGAACTCGCCTGTTCCTCGGTGCGCTGTGACAGGTCGGTATTGCCCGAGGCGATTTCCTTCGCCGCGGTATTGATCGACTCGGTCGCATCGCGCAACTGGCGCACGATGTCGGTCAGTTTCGCCACCGTCTCGTTGGAATCGTCTTTCAGTTGGCCGAAAGTGCCCGAATACTCGTTGGTGATGTTCTCGGTCAGGTCGCCCTTCGCCAAGGCCCCCAGCACCCGCACCACCTCGTTCAATCCCACCGAGCTCACTTCCATCAGCCGGTTGATGCCCTCGGCCAGTTGTTTGAAGAAGCCTTCCTTGCCCGTCATCTCGATGCGCTTGGTGAAGTCGCCGTTGGCCGCCGCATTGACCAGGTTCGCCACCTCATTTTCCACCGCCACTTCGGCGGTGCGGTCATTCCACTCCACCACTGTGCCCACGCGTTCGCCCTTGGCATCGAGCACCGGATTGGCGATCAGGCTGAAGGTCAGATTGCCGACTTTGATCTGTGTCTTGTAGGTGGTGCGCAGATTTGCCAGCAGCCCGCGCTGGTGTGCCGGGTTCTTGTGGAACACGTCGATGTTCTGGCCGATGAGCTTTCTCGAATCGAACTGCGGCAGCACCTTTCTCAACTCCGCGTCGTTGCGATTCATCATCGCCGTCACCGTTTCATTCATGTAGACGATGTTGAGGCCCGCATCGGCCACCATCACATTTGAGGCGACCTTGTCCAGCGCGCTCTGGACCCTGAGTTCCTTCTCGCGCGCCGCCAGCGCCGCGGTCGCGTCGTACCACTCGACCACCGTGCCGGTGCGATTGCCCCGCGCATCGAGCACGGGATTGGCGACCAGATCGAACGTCAGCGTGCCTACCTTGATCTGCGTCTTGAAGGTACCCCTCAACCCCGAGAGCAATCCGCGTTGGTGCGCAGGGTTCTTGTGGAAGATGTCGATGTTCGCACCGATCAGCTTCTTCGAATCGAATTGCGGCAGCACTTTCCTCAACTCCGCTTCGTTGCCGGCCATCATCGCCGCCACCGTCTCGTTCATGTAGACGATGATCCCGTCGGCGTCGGCCATCATTACGTTGGACACGACCTTATCCACCCCGTTCTTCACACGCTGGTTCTCCCTGCCCACGACGACGGAGTGAATCAGAAAAAATCCCGTGATTATCAAGAGCGATATGCCCAGCGCAACGGCAGCGTGCGTAAGGCCGCGCTCGCCGGCGAGACCCATGTAGCCAGCCCCGGCGATCAGCGCCGACAACAGGCCGATCACAGAGATCAGCCCAAGTTTAATGCCTAGATTCTTAAACATGATTACCCCCGCTTTTGAATAACTGCAATTGAAGGCGTTTGTTCTTGCCCCGTTTCGACCTGGTTGCCCGCCGCCGACAGCCGTCCCCCGCACTTTGCGAATAGGGTGCATGTTGATCGCACGCTGGGGAAAAAGATGCCGTCGAAACCGTGATTTCGGCGTATGTGCTTGGCGGAGAATTACGTCGGAAAATCGGACCCACCTTTGTAGCGGTTTGCACTACAAGGACGGAACGGACGGGTCGAAAAGGGAATGCCGTTGGCTTACCTCGCTACCTGTTGCCGCGCCGCCGGCGAGACCGGACAGGGCGCGCGCTGCGCCGTCAATCGCCGGGATCGCTACGCCGTCAAGCGCTCAGATTATTGGTCACCACGTAATGGATCAGTTCGACGGTGGTGGCGAGGCGGAGTTTCGCCAGGATGCGCGTGCGATAGGTGCTGACGGTATTGGTGCTCAGGAACAGCTCCTCGGCGATTTCGCCCACGGTCTTGCCCGCGCCGATACGCACCAGCACCTCGTATTCGCGGTCCGAGAGCGCCTCATGCGGTGGCTTGCCCTGGTCTCCCGCGAACTGATCGGCCAGGATCTGGGCAAATGCCGGGGACACATAGCGGCCGCCGGCGGCGACCGCGCGCACCGCCTCGATCAACTGCTCCGGCGCGCCGTCCTTGGTGAGATAGCCCCGCGCCCCCGCGCGCAGGGCGCGCGCCGCATACTGGTGCTCCGGATGCATGCTGAGAATCACGACGGCGATTTCCGGCCATTTGCCGCGCACTTCCTTCAGCAGCGTCAGGCCATCCTTGTCCGGCATGCTGATGTCGAGCAGCAGGACATCGCAAGATTGGCGCTGCAGCAATCGCACCAGTTCCGCGCCATTGGCCGCTTCCCCTACCACCTGCAGGTCGGCGGCGTCGCCAAGCAATTGTTTTACACCGCCTCGCACGACCGCATGGTCGTCGGCGCTGATCACCCTGATCATGCATCCTCCTTTGCCAGCGGCAGGCGCAGGGTTACGACTGTCCCTCTCCCGAGCACGCTCTCGAGCGCGAGTTCCCCTCCCGCGGCGAGCGCGCGCTCGCGCATGCCGAGCAGCCCAATGGATTCGTAGCTGGTCTTTTCATCCTCTCTCACGCCCTTGCCGTCGTCCCGGATTTCCAGCGTGAGCCGTCCGTCCTGGGCGTGGAAACTGACGTCGATGCGCTTCGCGTCGGCATGACGGGAGATGTTGCTCAGGGACTCCTGCACGATGCGAAACACGGCAGTTGCCTGGTCCGGCGTGAGCGCGCTCGCCCTGGTATTCGAGACGACCGCCGCGTCGATGCCGGAGCGCTCGCGGAAATCCTGCACCAGCCATTCTATCGCCGGCAGCAGGCCCAACTCGTCCAGGATGCGCGGGCGCAGGCGCGCCGCGATGCTGCGCACGCTCGCCACCGACGCATCGACCAGCGCCAGAGTGGAGACAATTTTCCGCTTCAACTCGGGGCTGCCCTCGCCCAGTCGAGAAGCAATCCAGGACAGGTCCATTTTCAGGCTGGTGAGCAGTTGCCCGAATTCGTCATGCAGTTCGCGCGACAGCAGGCCGGATTCGGCCTCATGCATGGCGTTGAGCCGCATCGCCAGTTGCCGCAACTGCTCGTGCGCTTGCCGTGCCGCGTCTTCGGCATGCTTGCGCTCGGTAATGTCCTCCTTAATCTCAAGAAAATGTTCGATGTTCCCGGCGGCGTCGCGGATCGGGAGAATGCGGGCATGCTCCCAGATAAGTTCGCCGTTTTTCTTGCGATTGAGGAACTCGCCCGACCATTCGCCTCCTGCGCTAATGGTCTGCCACAAATCCTGGTAAATTGCGCTCGGCACCTCCCCGGATCTGAGGATGCGCGGGTTTTGCCCCAGCGCCTCCTCGGTCGTGTAGCCGGTGACACGCGTGAACTTGGGGTTGACGTATTGAAGGTTGCCGGCGGTGTCGGTGATGACGATGGACACCGGGCTTTGTTCCACCGCCTCCGACAGCAGGCGCAGCGAGGCGTTGGCGAGCGCCTGCGCGTCGAGCATGCGGTTGAATTGCGCGGCAACCGCGCCGAGCTCCTTCGGCCCGCCGGTCGCGGCGCGTGCAGCGATGTCCCCGCCGGCAACGCGCTCGGCGGTTCGTGCCAAGCCCCTTATGGGATTGGCGATCGCGGCGCTGATCCGATAAGCCAGCCACAGCCAAAGCAAAAAGGCACCCGAGCCCAGCAGGACCGCATGCGCATGCGCATGCCATGCCGTGGCATCGGCGACAATTTTCACGGGGGCATGGCCGGCGGCGGTCGTGTCGCCCGATTCGGCGGCAATGAACCACGCGACGCCCGCGGCGGCAGGCAGCGCTATTGCCAGGACCAGCAAGATCATCTGGGCGCGAATGGAAAGCTGCAGGTTGGAGATCCTCGTTTTCATTGGTCTGATCCGTCAGCGGGGAGCATACAGCAGCGTGGTGCGCGGACGAATTTCGGTTCTGCCGCATTAGCCGGGTCGGACCGGTGCCGTTTTCGAGGAGGCCGCACCGGAGGTTGGCGGTACCAGCTACTTGTTGCGCGACGGATAGCTCGCACCCATGCCGGCGCGCACGTCGACCTGGATGCCGTATTGCGGGATCGGGTATCTGAGACCGTTCGCCGCAAGCGCCTGCATGCCGGCGATCGCCCTGGGCAAGTAACGCGGCGGCAGGGCCATCAGCATCTCGTCGTCGAGCACGCCGCCGTAGCGCCGCTCCGCATAGCAGGGAATGGATAGGCTGGGTTCGCCGGTGACCAGCGCGCGGCCCCAGGAATCGGCGCAGGCCGACTCGCCCACCACGCTCCAGTCGAACTTCTTGTAGCCCGACCATTGCAGCCCGTTGATGAAAATGATCATCTGGCCGGGCGTGGCGTAGACGAGGCAGATGTCCGGCGGATCGAGCCGGCCGCTTGCCAGCGGCGATACCGCCATCGCCCGGTATTTTCCGTGCGGCACCACCTGCATCGCGCTCTGATGCGCCGAGGCGTCGGCCACGGTGGCGAACCACACCCCGGCCATGTGCTTGCCCGAGCGCCATTCCTCGTCCTGCGGCCCGAGGCCGATGACTGCGCGGCATTGCGCGCCGACCAGGTCCTCGCCCGTGATACCGACAGTGAAGCCCAGGCGCGCGGCCTGGGCCACGATCTGATCGGTGGTGTGGATGGCGCCGGGGCGGCGCAGTTTGGGGATGGCTTGCATGTCCTCGACACGCTCGAACAGCTTCATGCCTATGGGCGTGGTCTTCAGGCGTAGCAGCCGGTTCAGCTCGTCGACGAGTTTGGGCCAGTCGTGGCGCTCTTTCGTCGCGGTGGGCGTTTGGGCGTTCGGCACGGGCGTTTCTCCTTCGGCAGCCGGGCGGGCCGGAATAAGCGATATGTTAAACTCGATGGAGCAAATCCGCGAGCGAAAACGATGTCCGGCAATACTCTGGGAAAACTGTTCTGCGTGACGTCCTTCGGCGAGTCGCACGGCCCCGCCTACGGCGGCGTGGTGGATGGCTGTCCGCCGGGGCTGGAGCTTTGCGAAACCGACATCCAGCGGGAACTCGATCGCAGGAAGCCCGGCACTTCGCGCCACGTGACGCAGCGGCGCGAGGCCGATCGCGTGGAAATTCTCTCTGGCGTGTTCGAAGGCAGGACCACCGGCACCGCCATCGGTTTCCTGGTGCGTAACGAGGACCCGAAGAGCAAGGACTACGGCAACATCGCCGAGACGTTCCGCCCCGGCCATGCCGACTACACCTATTGGCAGAAGTACGGCATACGCGACTATCGCGGCGGCGGGCGGGCCTCCGCGCGCGAGACTCTGGTGCGCGTCGCCGCCGGCGCGATCGCGAAGAAGTGGCTGCATGAGCGATATGGCGTCACCGTGCGCGGCTATCTGTCGCAACTGGGACCGAACAAGGTCGCGTTCAAGGACTGGAGCGTGGTCGGCGAAAATCCGTTCTTCGTGCCGGATTCGTCGGCAGTGCCGGCGCTGGAAGCCTACATGGACGCGCTGCGTAAGTCGGGCGATTCCTGCGGCGCGAGAATCACCGTCGTGGCCGAAGGCGTGCCGGTGGGCTGGGGCGAGCCGGTATACGACCGGCTCGACGCCGACATCGCCTACGCCATGATGGGTATCAACGCGGTGAAAGGTGTGGAAATCGGCGCGGGTTTCGCCGCGGTCGAGCAGAAGGGCAGCGAGCACTCCGATGAACTCACGCCCGACGGGTTCCTCGGCAACAACGCCGGCGGCATCCTGGGCGGCATTTCCACCGGCCAGGATCTGGTGGTGAACCTCGCCATCAAGCCGACATCCAGCATCCGCCTCGCGCGCCGCTCGATCGACAAGAACGGCGACGCGGTGACGGTGGAAACGCACGGCCGCCACGATCCCTGCGTCGGCATCCGCGCCACGCCGATTGCCGAAGCGATGCTGGCGCTGGTGCTCGCCGATCACGCGCTCAGGCACCGCGCGCAGAACGCCGACGTGAAAACAGCGACGCCGAAAATCGCGGCGCGCGTGCCGGGCTCCACGCTCGCAACGAAGTATGCCGCGAAGCCGGTCGATAATCCCGACGCGGATGAGGCTTAGCGCCGCTATTTAAGGTGTCCGCCGTGCGGACGGCTTCTCGTCCGCGCAATAAGCGCAACGCCGCAACCGGCGCGAATCACGTCGCCACGTTTAATTCGGCGGCGCCTTGCCGCCACTCGCCTTGGCGTAGAGCAGACGCAGCATGAGTTGCGAGCGCTCATCGCTCGAAATCCGCGGCGAGTAGCGTTCCCAGGCTTGCAGGGCTTCCCGCGGTTTGTTCTGCGCGAGGTAGCCGGTCATGGCCGCGGTGAGCAGGTAGCGCCGGCTCTCCGAAGGCAGCTCGCTCGGTTGGGCAAACAGCTGCTCTGCGAGGCTGGCCATATTGGCCGCGTCTCTTGCGCCGACCGCCTTGAACAGCGCGATCCATAGTTTGTACGGTTGCGGCAGCGAACCATAGCAGCCGGTGCCCTCGAAACGCTTCCATATCGCCCCGGCCTCCTCGGGCGCAAGGAAGGGGTTGACCACGATCGCCACCTGGAACAGGGAATGCAGCCAGACGTCGTGCCGCGCCGGATCCCAGCAGTCGAGCGCGCGCAGGCTTGCGAGTTCCAGATCCTTTTGCAGCGCCCGCGGCATCGCTATCGGCTCGGGCGGATTCGGTTTCAGATAGGTGTCGCGGACGTATTGCGCGCGGCGTATCTGCTCGATCCGGTCGAAGTAGTCGGCGCCGTCCAGGGATACCGGCGGCAGCGTGTTCGTGCCTTCCAGCATCGGGATCACCGGCACGCTGTCGGCGTTGAGGCCGGCCAGATTGTCGGCACGCGGTTTCAGGAAGCGAAAGCGCGCCGCATTCAGGTCGAGATAGGGGTAATAGTCCGAGTTGGCCGGCACCGGAAAGCTTTGCACCAGCGGGTGGATGGTGGCGCGGGTCGCGATTTTGCGTATCTGCAGGTCGGCCAGATTTTGCAGATGCACCGTGCGCAGTTCCTTTGCCAGGCCGGGTTCGCGGAACACGTCGGCGAGCGGCTGCGCCAGCGTGGCGGCGTCGCCGGCGACGATCAGGAGGTCGGAGTCGGTGGAGGCGTAGATTGCGTAATCGGGAAAGTTGTCGCCCAGCGCGCGCAGCACCGAAGCCACCAGGCTGACGTCGATCTCATACAACTGGAACCACTGCACCAGCACGCCGCCCGGCTTGAGGTAGCGCCGCACCAGGTGGTAGAACTCATTCGAAAATAAACTGGAGACCCCACTCACCCATGGGTTGGACGGTTCGGAGATGATGATGTCGTATTTGCCGTTGCGGGTGGAGAAGAAGGTCTTGGCGTCGTCGATCCGGATGTGGCTGCGCGGATCGGCGTAGGCGTTGGCGTTGCGCGCATTGAAGCCGCGCGCCGCCTCCACCATGGCGGGCTCGATCTCGATGGTTTCGACGGCCTCCAGTTTCGAGTTGGCGAGCATGGTATGCACCGTGAGTCCGGTGCCCATGCCGATGATGGCGGCATTCTTTGCCTCCGGCTTCAACGCGAGCGGCAGCACTGCCGTGAGCACCATGGTGATCTCATCCGAGATGCGCGCGCCGGATTTTAGGTTAATTGCGCCGTCGGATTTGGCGTTGGTGCGGATGCTGGTTCCTTCCGGAAATTCAGCCAGACTGACCGTAGCGGTCTTGCCGTCTTTGTAAAAGAGCAGTTTCATTTCCTCGGCAGTGTAAATGGTGCCGTGGCGGAACACGCCCGACGCCATGCGCTGAGCGTCGAAGCGCACCGCGCCAAAGGCGAGGATTAACGCCAGTGCAACCACGCCGGCGGCCGCCGCCGGCAACAGCAGGCCGTGAGCCCCGGCGGCTGGGATATGGCCGCCGCTCAAGGCCTGCCGTTCGCGCGCCGCGCGCCACAGCAGAAACACGCCGAGCAAGGTGTCGATCGCGGCGCCTGCGGCGATGAGGTTCTTCAGACCCAGTAGCGGCAGTCCCAGGTGCGCGGCGGCGAACACGCCGACAATCGCGCCCAGGGTATTGGCGGCGTAGACCGCGCCTATGCTTTTCTCACCGCAGCCGCGGCGCAGCAGGGCATAGGTGATCAGCGGCAGTGTCATACCGGCGCAGAAGGTAGCCGGGAACATGATGGCGAGCGCGATGGCATGGCTGAAAACGTGGTAGAGCGCATACCCGGTTTCGGTGCGCGCGACGCCGTTCATAACCCAGGTCATGGCCTCGAACATCGTGCCATACAGCGGCAGCGTGGCGATGGCCAGCAATCCCATCGCCACCTGTACCATGCCGAGCAGGCGCGTCGGGTCTTTCGTCCCGTCGATGCGGCGCTTTACCCAGTAGCCGCCGCAGGCGAGGCCAAAGACAAAAGCCGAAAGCATCAGTTCGAACGAATGCGTGGATGCGCCCAGCACCAGGCTGAGCATCCTGATCCAGCCGATTTCGTAGATGAACGAAGCGGCCCCGGTCAATAGCGCGGTGGCGAGCAACATTCTGAAGTAGCCGCGATCTCCGTTCTGGCCTGTATCCAGTGGCGCAGCGGCGGGCGGCGCGGCGCCACGCGCGATCAGCCACACCGCCGCCGCCAGCGAGAGATTCATCACGCCGGCCGCCTGCATGGTGCCCGGCAGTCCCAGTCTTTCGATCATGAAAAAGCCGCTCGCCAGCACGCCGATGGCGGCGCCCAGGCTATTCGTGAAATAAAGCATGGCGAGCGATGCGCCCGGCGCGTGCGGATGGCGGCGGATGAGGCCGCCGCTCATCAGCGGAAAGGTCATGCCCAGCAGAATGGATTGCGGCAGGATCAGCGCGGTGCCCAGGCACCACTTGAACCAGGTGGCGGCGAATTCCGATCCCAATGCAGGCAGGACGGAGTCGAAAGCGGTGTCGGTTGCGGCGACGAACAGCGGATGGAAGCCGAGCGCGCAGATGCCGATGACGGCTTCGGCAAGCGCATAGCCGACGAGCAGGTTTTTCCAGCCCGCGGAGAACCGGCTGCAGAGCCAGGAACCCAGGGCCATGCCGCCCATGAATATCGCCAGCACCAGGGTCTGCGCATAGGCGGCATGCCCAAGGAACAGCTTGAGGTAATGGCTCCAGATGGATTCGTAGATCAGTCCGGCGAAACCGGACAGGGTGAACAGCAGGAACAACGTGCTGCGTGAGCGCAGGTGTTTGAGCATTTGGCGGAGTCGGCTGCGCGCGATATGGGAGCCGTGGTGGCGCGCGCGCAAAACTGCGCCAGTTTATCTTAGGCTGCGGCGCGCGTGTGGAGATTCGGCCCCGGCGGAAACTAAAAAGAAGGCCCCTGTTTGCGCAGGGGCCTTAAGAGGAGAAACGAGCAAACCGCGGCACTCCCAAGACATGCCGCCCGATCCGAAGTGCGGGTTCTAATCAAGCCAGGGGAGGAGATCCCGGCTATTTCGAACCCGCGCCGGCCCGCGTCGGCGGAAAAATTCCGGAGCTCGCTCCTGGGCCGGTTGCGACGGATTCCGTACTATCGTGCCGTCCTCTCGTTTTGCCGCGAGAGGCATGGCGATCGTTGGTGTGTCGCCAGGGACCGCCGACCACCCGCCGGTCTGCTGCGTGGTGGTGGTCGTGGTTGACCCGAACGCATTAATGATAGGCCTGCGAGTCTGCCATGACATCATTCAAATGGATGACTTTCGAGTCCTTTGCCAATGACTGGCCGGCGCCGGCCCAACGGCCCGGAGTCGAACCGAAGCATGTTTGTCATTCATCCACATGGGATGCCTGCCGCAGAAGGTTGCCGCGGGAGCGTGGATCGAAAATGTTCCAGAGCGCAGAGAGAAACGCGTGGTATGTAAGATGTAAAATTAGACTTTGCGCGCCAGAGCGTGCGCCTGAGTTTTCCACTTTGCCCCCGCCCCCCTTGCACTCCGTTCCTTACTGGCGCCTCTCCGCGTTCTATTTCGCCTATTTCGCTCAGGTCGGCGCCGCGGCCCCGTATTTCAGCCTGTACCTGGCTTCGCTGGGGCTGGCCGCGGCGCAGATCGGCGTGCTGCTCTCGCTTGGGCAGCTGATGCGCGTGGTAGGGCCGAACTTCTGGGGCTGGGTTGCCGATCGCACCGGGCAGCGCGCGCGCATCATCAGCCTCACGCTGGCGCTCGGGGGAACGTGTTTCGCCGGTCTGTTCGTCGTCGACACGTTCTGGGGTATGTTCGCACTGCTGCTTGCGCTGGGTTTTTTCACCAGCGCCTCCATGCCGCTGACGGAGTCGCTGACGCTGTCGCACCTGCGCGGGGCAATCAACCGCTACGGCTCGATCCGTTTGTGGGGTTCGGTGGGATTCATAGTCACGGTGACGCTGGTCGGCTATGCGCTCGATTCGCTGCCGGTGGCAAGCCTGTTGTGGATCGTGCTCGCGACTTATGCGCTGGGCTGGGTGTGCGCGCTTGCCGTCCCGGATGCGCATCCGGGGGCCGGGCACGTCGAAGCCGAGCCGGTGTGGACCATCCTGCGCCGCCCCGAGGTCGCCGCGCTGCTCGGCGCGTGTTTCCTGATGACGCTTGCGCACGGGCCGCAGTATGCGTTTTTCTCGCTCTACCTCGTGGACCACGGCTACAGCAAGGCGGCAGTCGGCTGGATGTGGACCTACGGCGTGATCGCCGAAATCATCGTGTTCCTGCTGATGCCGACGCTGATGCGGCGCTATTCGCTCTCGGCCATCCTGCTGGTATGTTTCGCCGCGACAGTGGTGCGTTTTCTCATGATCGGCTGGGGCGTGGATTCGGCGCCGGTCCTGTTCTTCGCCCAGCTCCTGCACGGGCTGAGCTTCGGTGCCTACCATGCCGCCGCGGTGACGGCGATACACCGCTGGTTTCAGGGCGCGCATCAAGTGCGCGGGCAGGCGATTTACCTGTCGGTGTCTTTCGGCGCCGGCGGCGTGCTGGGCAGCATGCTCTCAGGCCTGGGCTGGGAAAGCATCGGCCCGGCCTGGACGTTCAGCGCGGCAGCGCTTGCCGCCCTCGTCGGTTACGCGCTGCTGCAATGGAAAGTGCGCCCCGTGCACATCTGAGTATCGCGCATGCCCGCGTCCGCCGCGGCAGCGGCGGTGGGGTTTCGATCTCGCCTTGATTCGGTTTCGTCCGGCGGCGCAGTTTCACCGCTGCCGGGCGCGCATTTCCACTTAATTTACTGCGCCAAACCACTGTTTTTTGTGGCATAATTTTTTGTTTTACGCAACCGTTCCTGATCATGCCGCAGACCCTGTACGACAAGCTTTGGGCGAGCCACGTGGTGCACGTCGAGGACGACGGCACGGCGTTGCTCTATATCGACCGCCACCTGGTGCACGAAGTCACCAGCCCGCAGGCGTTCGAAGGCCTGCGGCTTGCCGGGCGCAAGCCCTGGCGCGTCGATTCGATCGTGGCCACGGCCGATCACAATACGCCCACCACGGACTGGAACGAGGGTATCAAGGATCCGATCTCGCGCCTGCAAGTCGAAACCCTGGACGCGAATATGCGCGAATACGGCGCGAAGGCCTATTTTCCTTTTCTCGACCGGCGTCAGGGCATCGTGCACGTCATCGGCCCGGAGCAGGGCGCGACGCTGCCGGGCATGACGGTGGTGTGCGGCGATTCGCATACCAGCACCCACGGCGCTTTCGCCTGTCTCGCCCACGGCATCGGCACCTCGGAAGTAGAGCACGTACTGGCAACTCAATGCCTGGTGCAAAAGAAAATGCAGAACATGTTGGTGACGGTGGACGGTCCGCTCGCGCGCGGTGTTGCCGCCAAGGACGTCGCGCTTGCCATCATCGGCAAAATCGGTACCGCCGGCGGGGCCGCGTGCGCGGTCGAATTTGCCGGCAGCAGCATCCGCGCCTTGAGCATGGAGGGGCGCATGACCGTGTGCAACATGGCCATCGAGGCGGGCGCCCGCGCCGGCATGGTGGCGGTGGACGACACAACCGTCGCTTATCTCAAGGGACGGCCGTTCGCACCGACCGGTGAGAACTGGAACCGCGCCGTCGCCTATTGGCGCACGCTCGCGTCCGACGCGGGCGCGCGGTTCGACCGCGTGGTGCGCCTGGACGCGCGCGACATCAGGCCGCAGGTCACCTGGGGCACTTCGCCGGAGATGGTGGTGGCAGTGGACGGGCGCGTGCCCGATCCGGACAAGGAGAAGGACCCGATCCGGCGCGAGGGCATGGAACGCGCGCTCATCTACATGGACCTCAAGCCCAACATGCGCGTCGAAGACATACGCCTCGACAAGGTGTTCATCGGTTCCTGCACCAACTCGCGCATCGAGGATCTGCGCGCGGCGGCGGCGGTGGTGCGCGGCAAGCGCGTCGCCTCCGGCATTCGCCTTGCCATGGTGGTGCCGGGCTCCGGCCTGGTGAAGGCGCAGGCCGAGCAGGAGGGGCTGGATCGCGTATTTCGCGAGTCCGGTTTTCAGTGGCGCGAGCCGGGCTGCTCCATGTGCCTGGCGATGAACGCCGACCGCCTCGAGCCGGGCGAGCGCTGCGCCTCGACCTCCAACCGCAATTTCGAGGGCCGCCAGGGTGCTGGCGGCCGCACCCATCTGGTCAGTCCGGAAATGGCGGCTGCGGCCGCGATTGCCGGGCATTTTGTCGACGTACGCAACTGGAGATAAGGGAGACAATTGTGCGTTACACCAACATGATTCTGCTTGCGCTGGCGGCCGCGTTCGCATTAAGCGGCTGCAACACGGTAGAGGGCGTGGGCAAGGACCTCAAGCAGGGCGGCGCCGCGATCGAGCGCGCCGCGAAGAAGTAGCGGATGGAAAAATTTACCGCATTGAACGGGCTCGTGGCGCCGCTGGACCGCGCCAATGTCGATACGGACGCGATCATCCCCAAGCAGTTCCTGAAGTCGATCAAGCGCTCGGGCTTCGGTCCCAACCTGTTCGACGCCTGGCGCTACAAGGACGTGGGCGAGCCGGGCATGGATAACGCAAGGCGTCCGCTCAACCCGGATTTCGTGCTCAACCAACCGCGCTACAAGGGCACGAGCATACTGCTTGCGCGCAAGAATTTCGGCTGCGGTTCGAGCCGGGAGCATGCGCCCTGGGCGCTGGCCGATTACGGTTTTCGCGCGGTCATCGCGCCTTCGTTCGCCGATATCTTTTACAACAACTGCTTCAAGAACGGCTTACTGCCCGTTGTGCTCACCGAATCGCGCGTCGAGCATTTGTTCAACGAGGTCAACGCCTTCCCCGGCTACAAGCTGACTATCGACCTTGTGCGGCAGGTGGTGATCACGCCCGATGGCGCCACGCAGATTGCGTTCGATGTCGATGCGCATCGAAAGTATTGCCTGTTGAATGGCTTCGACGACATCGGCCTGTCGCTGCGCCAAGCCGAGAAAATCCGCGAGTTCGAGACGCGCCGCCGCATCGAGCAGCCGTGGTTGTTCGGCTGACAGTGTCTCTAAAGTGTCCTTCTGAGTGAATAAATGAAAATAGCAGTGCTCCCTGGTGACGGCATCGGCCCGGAAATCGTCGCGCAGGCGGTGAAGGTTTTGCGTGCGCTCGCCAAGGATGGCCTTGTGCTTGCGATGGAGGAAGCGCCGGTGGGCGGCGTCGCTTACGATACGGCCGGCGATCCTCTGCCCGCGGCCACGCTGAAGCTGGCGCGCGAAGCCGACGCCATTTTGTTCGGCGCCGTGGGCGGCTGGCAGTATGACACCCTGCCGCGGGCAAAGCGTCCGGAGCAGGCCCTTCTGGGTTTGCGTAGGGAACTGGGCCTGTTCGCCAACCTGCGCCCGGCCAAGGTGTATCCCGAACTGGTCGAGGCATCGACCCTGCGTCCCGAGGTGGTGTCGGGAATGGATATCCTGATCCTGCGCGAACTCACCGGCGATGTCTATTTCGGCCAGCCGCGCGGTATGCGTACTCTTGCGAACGGCGAGCGCGAGGGTTTCGATACCATGCGCTACAGCGAGTCCGAGATCCGGCGCATCGCTCACGCCGGTTTTCGCGCGGCGATGAAGCGCGCGAAAAAACTGTGCTCGGTGGACAAGTGCAACGTGCTCGAGACCTCGCAGCTGTGGCGCGACGTCGTCATCGAAGTGGCAAAGGATTATCCGGGCGTGGCGCTGTCGCACATGTACGTCGATAACGCTGCAATGCAACTCCTGCGCGATCCGAAGCAGTTCGACGTCATTGTCACCGGCAACCTGTTTGGGGACATCCTGTCGGACGAGGCGTCGATGCTCACCGGCTCGATCGGCATGCTGCCCTCTGCCTCGCTCGACGCGAACAACAAGGGGTTATACGAGCCCATCCATGGCTCGGCGCCCGACATCGCCGGCAAGAACCTGGCAAATCCTCTGGCGACCATACTTTCGGCGGCGATGATGCTGCGCTACAGTTTCAACCAGGATCAGGCGGCGGACCGCATCGATGCCGCGGTGTCAACGGTGCTCGCGCGGGGGCTGCGAACGGCGGATATCCATCGGCCGGGGACGGAAAAGATCGGCACCGTGCAGATGGGCGATGCAGTGGTGGCGGCGTTGTGATTAGACGGGAAATCGGAGCGGGAGCGAAAGCGTATGTCCCGTTTTTCCTTCTTCTTTCTCCCACCAGATGCTTCCGCGGGTTTAGAATTGGAGCTTATTACAACATGAGGGGATACCTCCCCTCATACTCCCCTGTGTCAGGGGTCATTTCGGTAATTCTGAAATGGCCTCTTAGCTTGTTTTCGTCAGGAAGATTGTGATGAGAAAAGTGGGCTTTGTAGGCTGGCGCGGCATGGTGGGCTCGGTGCTGATGGACCGCATGCGGGCGGAAAATGATTTCGCCCATATCGATCCGGTATTTTTCACGACTTCAAGTATTGGCGGCAAAGGGCCCGGCGAGAGCAGGGAGCCGCTCAAGGATGCAAGATCCGTCGCCGACCTGAAGCGGATGGATGCGATCGTCACCTGCCAGGGCGGCGATTATACCAACGAAATTCACCCGAAACTGCGTGCGGCCGGTTGGGACGGTTTCTGGATCGACGCGGCATCGGCGCTGCGCATGAAAGATGACGCAGTCATCATTCTCGACCCGGTGAACCTGCACGTGATCAAGGACGCGCTCGGGCGCGGTGTGAACAACTACATCGGCGGCAACTGCACCGTCAGCCTGATGTTGATGGCGCTGCACGGCTTATTCAAGGAAGGGCTGATCGAGTGGATGACCGCGATGACCTATCAGGCGGCCTCGGGTGCCGGCGCGCAGAACATGCGCGAATTGATTGCTCAGATGGGCGCGGCGCATGCCTCCGTCGGCGATCTGCTCGCTGATCCTGCATCCGCCATTCTGGAGATCGACCGCAGGGTGGCGGCTACGCTGCGTAGCGCGGTGTTGCCCAGGGAGCATTTCGGCGTGGCGCTCGCCGGTAGCCTGATACCCTGGATCGACAGGGAAATGGACAACGGCCAGAGCCGCGAGGAGTGGAAGGGCCAGGCCGAAGGCAACAAAATCCTCGGCCGCGAAAGCCGTCCGATCCCCATCGACGGCATCTGCGTGCGCATCGGCGCCATGCGCTGCCACAGCCAGGCGCTCACCATCAAGCTGACGCGTGACCTGCCGCTTCCCGAGATCGAGGCCATTCTTGCCTCCGCCAATAACTGGGTGAAAGTAATCCCGAACACGCGCGAAGCGAGTACGCGCGAGCTTACGCCCGCCGCCGTAACCGGCAACCTGAACGTGCCGGTAGGCCGGCTGCGCAAGCTCAACATGGGGGGGCAGTATCTGTCCGCGTTCACGGTCGGCGATCAACTGCTGTGGGGAGCGGCCGAGCCCTTGCGCCGCATGTTGCGTATTCTGCTGTCCGAGAAAGTGCCTGCGGCGGGGGCGGGCACGCCAGGCGAAAAAGCCAGCACAGGCGCAATGAGTTAGCTAGGGTCTGGATAAAGTTAGCTAGGGTCTGGATAAGCCCATGACGCCATTAGGCCGATCACAGGGAAGGCCCGACGGCATCCATGGTTCGATTAATGTTTTCCTCTGCCTTGGGAAATTTACTTGGTGGCGTCGCCCTTTGGTTGCGGCCATCCTTGGCTGAGAAGCGTTTCTGATTGAAAAATACCCGGCTTGAGGCACTTTCATGACAAGAAAGATTAGCTTGCAAGGCTAAGGCTATGATGTTAATTTAGATAGTCCACAAAACGTCTTCAGGGGTGGAAGGTGGGTAAATCCGTCATAAAAATAAGCGTGGTGGCGTTGGCGTTTCTGCTGCTGCCGTCGCTTGCTGTCGCTGCTGGGCTGGGGAAACTGACCGTATTTTCCGGCCTGGGACAACGTTTGAACGCCGAGATCGAGCTGGTCTTCGTGCAAAAGGGCGAGGCGGATACTCTCAGCGTGCGGCTGCCACCCGCTGAGGCGTTCCGGCAGGCCAGCATCGAGTACGGCGAGGCGCTGCTGTCGCTCAAGTTCAGCATCGCGCAGCGGGGCGAGGGTCGCCACGTGATTGTCATCAGTTCCACCCAGCCGATGAACGAACCCTTCGTTGACCTGCTGGTGGAACTCGCCTGGTCCACCGGCCGGTTGGTGCGCGAGTACACTTTCCTGCTCGACCCTCCCGAATACAAAGGACCACAGCCGGCAGCTGAGGTAACAGCGCCTGCGGTTACCTCAGCGCCGGTGACCGAGCCCGTCCAGACGCCGAGTCAACCCGAGACGCGCACCGGCGCACCACTGGCGGAAAAGCCGCTTGCGCCGGCGGCACCCGCGGCAGTACGCGAGGCGAAGGCTGCCTACCAGGTAAAACGCGGCGACACGCTGTCGAAGATTGCCAACGCGAACAAATCGGATGGCATCAGCTTGCAGCAAATGCTGATCGCACTGTATCGCAGCAATACGGATGCATTCGATGGCAACAATATAAACCGCCTGCGCGCCGGCAAGATTCTCAACATTCCCGACCAGCATGCTGCGGCGTCGGTAGACCAGGCGGATGCCACGCGTCTGGTGATAGCGCAGGCTGCGGATTTTAACGAATACCGTCGCAAGCTGGGTGCGGCAGTTGCGGCCGCGCCGGAGCCGGCGGAATCCCGTCGCCAGAGGGCGAGCGGTAAGATCACTGCACAAATCGAAGACAAGCCCGCAGCAGCCAAGGCGGCCAAGGATCAGCTCAAGCTCTCCAAGGCCGAGGAGCCGGCCAAGCCCGGTAAGCCCGGCGCTAAACGCAGCCCGGAGGGGTTGCAGGAAGACATGGTCGCGAAAGAGAAGGCGCTCAAGGAAGCAAACGAGCGCGTCGCGATGCTTGAAAAGAACGTGCAGGACATGCAGAAACTGCTCGAACTGAAGAGCCAGTCCGGGGCGCAATTGCAGCAGCAAGCGGCGAAGACGGGAGCAGCCAAAGTCGCGGAACCGGCGAAGGCGCCTGAGCCCGCCAAGGCTGCCGACATCGGAAAAACAGGCGAACCCGCTAAAGCCGCCGAACCTGCCAAGGCCGGGGAACCGGCGAAAGTTGCGGACGTTGCAAAAGCTGCACCCAAAGCTGCGCCCAAGGCTCTGAAACCTCCGCCTCCTCCTCCTCCCGAACCAAGTCTGATCGACGAGATCCTCGATAATCCGCTGGCCCTGTATGGTGGCGGTGGTTCTCTGCTGCTTCTGTTCGCCGGTTATGGTTATTACGCATGGCGGCGCAAGAAGAGCTTGCAGAAAATAGACAGCAGCGCAATCGGCGGGCCGGGTTTTGCGGTCGATTCCGTTTTCGGCGCTGCCGGCGCCGTCGGCGCCGTCGGCGGCGTCAAGGTTGACACCGCCCCGAGCGAGACCGAGAGTAGTTTCAGCCAGGGCGGCGCTGCAGCGGCGAGTGACACAGCAGAAGTCGACCCGATTGCCGAAGCCGATGTCTACATGGCCTATGGCCGCAATGCCCAGGCCGAGGAAATCCTCAAGGAGGCGCTGGTCAAGGAACCGTCGCGTCAGGCCATTCGCGGCAAATTGCTGGAGATCTACGCCGGCCGCAACGATGCCAAGGCATTCGAATCCGTGGCGACTGAGCTCCATGCGGCCACAGGCGGCGTCGGAGCAGAGTGGGAAGCGGCCGTGACTCTGGGTTTGCAGCTTGATCCGGAAAATCCGCTCTATGGTGGCGTTGCGGCAGCGGTGAAAACCAGAGATCCCACCGGAACACAGGTTCTTTACGGGGCCGGAGTTGCGGCAGTTGCTGGAGCAGCACCGGAAATTGCGCCTGATACCGGCGTGGAAGGGGCTGCGCCCACTGGATTGGATTTTGATTTCGATCTGGGTGCCGAGGAGAAAAAACCGGCTGACGCTGTCGGGGGGACGACGATTCTGGACATCACGGCGCCTGGCGCTCCTGATGCGGGCGCGCCTATAGATTTCGATTTCGAACTGCCGGCGTCCGGTGACGCGGCCCAATCCGCGCAGCCGCAAGCTACCGGACAAGCTCCGACCGCCACTGTCGAAACGCCTGCCGCAGGTGACAGCGGTGGTATTGATTTTGATTTCAATCTGGATGTCCCGGCGCAAGAGGAAAATGCACCGGCCGCGCCGCTGGACCTGTCGTCGATCAGTCTGGATCTGGGCGTGCCGGGTGGCGCGGCCGCACCTACCGACGCACACTGGCAGGAGGTGGCAACCAAGCTCGACCTGGCCAAGGCCTACCAGGAAATGGGCGACAAGGATGGGGCGCGCGAACTCCTCAACGAAGTGCTGAAGGAGGGCGACGCGGCCCAGCAGCAGCAAGCGCAGACTATGCTCTCGGTCCTGGGCTGACACTGCGGGGATATTGACCAACCCCGGGCTTGCCCCGGGGTTTTGTTTTTTTGAACCATGAAAATCGCGATCGGCATCGAATACGACGGCAGCCGTTTTCACGGCTGGCAGTCGCAGCCTTCGGGCGATACTGTCCAGGACCACCTGGAGCGTGCCCTTGCGTGCATCGCAGGCGAGCAGGTTCGTCTGGCCGCAGCCGGTCGCACCGACGCCGGAGTACACGCCATGGCCCAGGTGGCGCATTTCGAGACCACGGCCGCGCGTCCGGAATCGGCATGGGTGCGCGGCGTCAACACGCTGCTGCCGCAAACTGTGGCGGTGCAATGGGCGGTGCCTGTCGCCGACGATTTTCATGCGCGCTACTCGGCCATCTCCCGCACCTATCGCTATGTGCTCTACAACCATGCGGTGCGGCCGGCGCTGCACCACGGCAGGGTGGGTTGGTTCCATCAGCCGCTCGATCCGGCGGCGATGTGCGCGGCGGCGGGTCATCTTGCGGGCGAACACGATTTCAGCGCATTTCGCTCGAGCGAGTGCGAGGCGAAAAGTCCTGTGCGCAACTTGCGGGGTTGGGCCATAGAGCGACGTGGCGCTTATTTCAGTTTCGAGTTCACCGCCAATGGTTTCTTGCATCACATGGTGCGCAATATCATCGGTTGCCTGGTGTACGTGGGCAAGGGAAAACATTCTCCGGACTGGGTGCGCGAGGTGCTGGCAAGCGGCGACCGCCGTCTGGCGGCGCCGACGTTTTCTCCGGACGGGCTTTATTTTGCGGCCGCGGAATACGCGGCCGGTTGGAAACTGCCGATGTTCGCACCCAGGCTTATTTTTCATCCCGAGCAGGAACTGGTGTGAGGACGCGAATCAAGATCTGCGGCATCACCCGGCCGGAAGATGCGCGCGTGGCGGTGGAGTTGGGCGCAGACGCAATCGGTCTGGTGTTTTATGCGCCCAGCCCGCGCAACATCGGTCTGGAGCAGGCGCGCGCGATTATCGCGGCGGTTGCTCCTTTTGTGACTATAGTCGGCCTGTTTGTCGATCCGGCGCCGGAACAGGTCGAGTCAGTGTTGCGTCGTTGTTCCCTCGGCCTGCTGCAATTTCACGGCGACGAAACGGCCGATCTTTGCGGTAGTTTCGGGCGGCCGTACATCAAGGCCGCGCGGGTCAAGGCCGGTGCCGATTTGGTACAATATCTATCGCGCTATCATGCGGCGCAGGGTTGGCTGTTGGACGCATATCATGATGAGCTTTACGGCGGCACGGGGGAGTTGTTCGACTGGAAGCTGATCCCGCGCGATCTGGCCAGGCCGGTCATACTCTCGGGCGGGCTTACACCGGACAATGTAGGCGCGGCTGTGCGTCAGGTCAGGCCTTGGGCGGTGGATGTATCCAGCGGCGTGGAAGCGGCCAAAGGCGTCAAGGATGCCGCCAAGATCGCGGCTTTCATATCGGGAGTCAAGAATGAAAATGCATGACCTGCCAGACAGCCATGGACATTTCGGGCCGTACGGCGGCATCTTCGTCGCGGAAACCCTGATCCAGGCGCTCGACGAACTCAGAATCGCGTACGAAAAATACCGCAATGATCCGGAATTCATCGCCGAGTTCCGCTACGACCTCAAGCACTACGTCGGCCGTCCGAGTCCGGTCTATCACTGCAAACGCTGGTCGGGTCTGCTCGGCGGGGCGCAGATCTACCTCAAGCGCGAGGACCTCAACCATACCGGCGCCCACAAGATCAACAATACGCTCGGGCAAGCCATGCTCGCGCGGCGCATGGGCAAGCCGCGCATCATCGCCGAGACCGGCGCCGGCATGCATGGCGTGGCATCGGCCACGGTCGCGGCTCGCTACGGCCTGGAATGCGTGGTGTATATGGGTTCGGAGGACATTAGGCGCCAGGCGGCGAATGTCCATCGCATGAAAATCCTCGGTGCCAGCGTGGTGCCCGTCGAATCTGGTTCGAGGACGCTGAAAGATGCGTTGAACGAAGCCATGCGCGATTGGGTCACCAATATCCACAACACCTATTACATTATCGGCACGGTCGCCGGGCCGCATCCGTACCCGATGATGGTGCGCGATTTCCAGTCGGTGATCGGCGAGGAATGCCTGCAGCAGATGCCGGAGCTTACCGGGCGCCAGCCCGATGCGGTAATCGCCTGCGTCGGCGGCGGTTCCAACGCGATGGGCATTTTTTACCACTATATCCCGATCGATGGCGTGCGCCTGATCGGCGTGGAGGCTGCGGGGCTGGGTCTTGAGAGCGGCAAACACGCGGCCTCTTTGACCGCCGGCCGGCCCGGGGTACTGCATGGCAATCGAACCTATCTATTGCAGGACGCGCACGGCCAGATTATCGAGACGCATTCGATTTCCGCCGGCCTCGACTACCCGGGCGTGGGGCCGGAGCACGCCTGGCTGAAGGACACGGGCCGCGCCGAGTACGCTACCATCACCGACGACGAAGCGCTCAAGGCGTTTCATGATCTGTGCCACTACGAGGGCATCATTCCGGCGCTGGAATCCAGCCACGCGCTGGCGCATGCGGCGAAAATTGCGCCGGACATGCCGCGAGACAAAATCCTGCTTGTGAATTTGTCCGGCCGCGGCGACAAGGACATGCACACGGTTGCCGAGAAATCCGGCATCCGGTTTTAATCCGGTTCCAGATGACCGCGCTGCTCTACAACGAGGATGCCCTGACGGGGCTAGCACGGGTGGCCGATGCGTCCGTGGATTTGGTGATCGCCGATCCGCCCTATGGTCTGGGCAAGGACTACGGCAACGATTCCGACTGCCTCGGCGCAATCGAATACCTGGCCTGGAGCCGGCGTTGGATAGACGCAGTGGTGCCGAAACTGAAAGCGAACGGCAGCCTGTACGTATTTCTCACCTGGCAGCATAGTCCGGAGGTATTCAGCCATCTGAAGACGTGTCTTGCCATGGTGAACGAGATCATCTGGGACCGCAGAGTGCCGAGCATGGGAGGCAGCACGCGCAAGTTCTCGTCGGTGCATGACAACATCGGTTTTTTCGTCAAATCACGCGACTACTACTTCGACGTCGATGCGGTGCGGATCGCTTATGACGCCGAGACCAAGAAGGCGCGGTCGCGCTCTATTTTCGTGGGCAAGAAATGGCTCGAAGTCGGCTACAACCCCAAGGACGTTTGGAGCGTGTCGCGCCTGCACC
>Ga0315281_10002655_pt1 | contig 26483 bp, 22 predicted proteins | sample YL17G07_0_MG_FD_204540 | JGI IMG/M metagenome (GOLD analysis project Ga0315281, IMG submission 204540) | Sediment microbial communities from Yellowstone Lake, YNP, Wyoming, USA - YL17G07_0 | ecosystem: Environmental > Aquatic > Freshwater > Lake > Sediment | place: USA: Wyoming | collected... | reverse complement strand
CTGCGACCAAGACGTACGGCAATCTCTACAACAACCTCCTCGACTACGTGATCTCGGCCGCGCTGATCTTCTACATCCTGACGATCGCGGGCATCTTCCGGCTGCGGCGCACGCGCCCGGATGCGGAGCGGCCGTACCGCGCGTTCGGCTACCCGGTGATTCCGGCGCTCTACATCGCCGGCGCCGCCGCCATCCTGCTGGTGCTGTTCGTCTATCGCCCCGCCACGACGTGGCCAGGACTCGCCATCGTGTTGCTGGGCGTGCCGGTGTACTTCGCCTGGAAACCGAAGACGTAGATCACAATCGGAAAAAACCGCTGAGGGCGCCGAGATCGCAGAGTGCCAACATTCTCTCAGCGCATTCCGCGATCTCCGCGGTTATTTCCGATCGCTTACCGGCGCTGGCGCGCGCGCACGTGGACGCCTTTGCGCGCGACCTTGACGTCGATCGCGTGCAATTCGCGCGTCGATGCCGACGGCCAATAGCCCAGCAGGTAGTAGTGGCCGGCCTCGCGCCAGATCGCCTCGGCGGCGGGCGCGAAGGCGGTCGCCCCGGAGAACATCTGCCCTCCCGTGGTGCGCACCAGACCGTCGCCGAAGGAACGGGACACGCCCCTCGCACCCGTGGGATCGACGCAGTAGACGCTGACGTTCGCGCTCGCCGCCGCGCTGAGCGCCGCGACCCACGCCCTCCACAGCACGCTCGTGCGGCCAAGCGCCGGCTCGCTGACGTCGCAGACGTAGGGCAAACCGAGACACAGAATCACCTTCCGCCGATGATCGAGCGGCTCGAGTTGCTGCGACATCTTCGCCACCGCCTTGAGCACCGTCTCCGGCGTGTCGCGCCTGGAGAACCGAGCCAACCCCGCGCGATACCCGTCGATGCGGTCGACCGCGGTGCCGACGTCGCCGAACGCCTCGTCGGAACGATTGGACAGGCGGACGACCGAGACCTCGTCGCCGGGCTCGAACGGCGACAGCAGGGCCCGCGCAATCGCCTGCATCGCCGACGTCCCGGTGCTCGGTACGCCGACGTCGTCCATCAGCAGCGCCACGACGCGCCCCGCGTCGGGCTCCGGCGATCCAAGAACCGTTATCTGCGAGAAGGTCTTGACGTCGACCACGCGGCCGTCCTCCTTGACCTTGAAGTCTTCCCGGCGAAGATCCGTGACCGGTTGATCGTGGCGATCGAGCGCGACCACGTCCAGCTCGACGAGGTCGGCGGCGGGCGGCGCGGGCTGCGGGCGGCGAGCGGAGACGAGGAGGGCCACACTGACGAAGGCCGCGGCGACAAGCCGCGTCACGCGCGCGCCTTCCGGATGACCGCGATCGCGATGTCCGTGAGGCGATACCGATCGAGTTCGTCGACGGAGACCCAGCGGACGTCGGCGGCATCCGTGCCACGCGTGGCGGTCGTCGGCGTGCCGCCGCGAACGCGGCACGCATAGTCGATGATGATGTAGTGATACTCGGCGCGGCCGCCCTCGTCGTGCCGGATGCTGTCGAGGACTTCCACCACGGGGCCGACGACCACGTCCAGCGACGTCTCTTCGCGCACCTCGCGCACGAGCGCCGCCTCGAGCGTCTCGCCGATCTCGACCATGCCGCCAGGCAGGCTCCACTCGCCCTTGAGCGGCTCCTGCCCCCGCCGGACCAGCAGCACGCGGTCGCCGTCGAGAATCACCGCACCCACCGCGACGATCGGCCGATCCGGATACTTCCTCAAATCCTCAGTTCCTTCGATCCTCTAATCCCGAGACCCTAGCCCCTGTTACCTCACAGCGCGAGCGAGGCGTCGGCGTTCAGGTCCATCGACGCTGTGTGCCCAGCGCGGAACTTCCTCAGCCCGGCGGCGGCAATCATCGCGGCGTTATCGGTCGAGAGCGCCAGGCTCGGGAGGAACGTCGGCACCTCGCGCCGTTCACCGCGCTCTTTCAGGTCGGCGCGCAGCCGGCTGTTCGCCGAGACGCCGCCCGCCACGCCGACGCTCTTCGCGCCGTAGCGCCGCGCCGCGACGAACAGGCGGTCGACGAGCGCGCTGACCACGACGCGCTGGAAGCTCGCGGCGATGTCGGCGATCTCCTGATCGCTCAACGCAGGGCTGAAGCCCTGCGCCACGCCATTTCTGGCGAGATCCAGGTTTGTCCCCGCAATCTCCGCCTGGCGCCCACGGACGTGGCGCAAGACCGCGGTCTTGAGGCCGCTGAAACTGAAATCCAGATCGCCTTTCAGCTCCGGCGCGTTCCGGTCCGCGTGGGTCAGGCGCGTGGTTGGGAGCGCGACCGCGCGATCGTTGCCGCTCTTGGCCAACTGATCGATCGCCGGCCCGCCCGGATACCCAAGCCCGAGCAGCCGTGCCACCTTGTCGTACGCCTCACCCGCCGCATCGTCGCGGGTGCGACTCAACAGTTGATACGTCCCCGGCCGCTCGACGAGGTAGAGACTGGTGTGGCCACCGGACACGACGAGGACGATGGACGGCAGGGGCAGTTCGCCGTTCTGCAACACGAGCGACTCGATATGACCCGCGAGGTGATGGACGGCGACCAACGGCAGGCCGGCCGCCGCGGCCGCCGCTTTCGCGAACGACACGCCGACCAGGAGCGAGCCGACCAGGCCGGGGCCCTGCGTGACCGCGATGGCCCCGAGGTCGCGCCACGTCGATCCCGCCTCGGCGAGGGCGCGATCGACGACGCCACAGATGTCGCGGATATGCTGGCGTGAGGCAAGCTCGGGCACGACGCCGCCCCACTCGCGATGGATCGCCACTTGCGAGGCCACGACGTTCGAGCGAATCGCCCAGGGCGTCGCCGGAGCGCCCGTCTCTTCCACCACGGCGGCTGACGTCTCGTCGCAGGAGGTTTCGATGCCGAGGATGCGCATGAGTTCTTGAGCTCTCCACCACAGAGGACGCGGAGGACACGGAGGACAAATCGTCCTTGTACGATTGGACCCCTGTGTCCTCAGTGTCCTCCGTGGTGGAGAACTGGTTCAAGATCGAACGCACGCTTCAGCGACTCGATGTACGGCGGGCGGACGATGCCGCGCTCGGTGATGATGCCGGCGATAAACCTGTGTGGGGTGACGTCGAACGCCGGATTCCAGATCTTCGCGCCCGCCGGGGCAATTTGGGAGGATCCGACGTGCGTGACCTCCCGCGCGTTGCGCTCTTCAATCGGAATGCGGTCGCCGTCAGGCGTGCCGAGATCGATCGTCGAGAGCGGCGCGGCAACGTAGAAGGGAATGTGGTGCTCGCGCGCGAGCACGGCGACGCCGTAGGTCCCGATCTTGTTGGCGGTATCGCCGTTGGCCGCGATGCGGTCGGCGCCGACGACCACGAGATCGACTTTGCCCTGGCCCATCAGCGCCGCGCTCATGTTGTCGGTGATGATCGTCGTGTCGATACCGTCGCGCACCAGCTCCCAGGCGGTGAGCCGCGCGCCCTGCAGGAACGGCCGGGTCTCGTCCGCGAACACCGCGACCCGCTTGCCCTGCGCCACCGCGCCGCGGATGACGCCGAGCGCCGTGCCGTAGCCGGCCGTCGCCAGCGCCCCGGCGTTGCAGTGCGTGAGGATGCGCGCGTCCGCCGGCACCACGTCCGCGCCGAACGCGCCCATCGCGCGGCAGCTCGCGACGTCCTCGTCATGAATCCTCTGCGCGTCCTGGTCGAGCCGGTCCTTGATGTGATCGACCGACTCCCCGGCCTGCACCGCCGCGCCAAAGCACCGCTTCATCCGCTCGATCGCCCAGAACAGGTTGACGGCCGTCGGGCGCGTCGCGGCCATGAGGTCGCATGTTTTCTGAAACTCCGCGGCGAACTTCTGCGTGCCGGTCGCCGTGCTTCTGCGCATGCCGAGCGCGATGCCCCACGCCGCCGCCACGCCGATCGCCGGCGCGCCGCGGATCACCATGGTCCTGATGGCGCGCGCGACTTCAGGCGCGGTCTTACACCGGACGTACCGTTCCTGGGCCGGAAGCTTGCGCTGGTCGATCATCACGACCACGTCACCTTCCCGCGCGATGGTTGGGAGCATCTCCCAATTCTACAGAAGGCGCGCGTCGAACGGGAGCGGCAGCAGGTTTTTGAGGAGGTGGCGCCCCTTTTCTTCCGTGAGGTTCGCGAGAAGGATCTCGAGGTTGCCGCCGAACTCCCACAGGATCTGGCGGCAGGCGCCGCAGGGCGGCGTCGGCGCGCTCGTGTCGGCGACGATCGCGATGCGCGTGAACACGCGGTGCCCTTCCGACATCGCCTTGTAGATCGCGACACGCTCCGCACAGATCGTCAGGCCGTACGTCGCGTTCTCGATGTTGCAGCCGGTGAAGACGGCGCCGTCCCCGGTTTCGAGCGCCGCGCCGACCTTGAAGTGCGAGAACGCCACGTCCGCGTGCTCACGGGCGCGCCGTGCGGCGCTGATCAGATCGACCTCACTGCTGCTATCGCGCACGCGCCGGGGGCCGAGCCGCCGGTCCTCGGCGGTACGGCGATCGCGGGCCGGATGGCCGACATTCTTGACCCGCCGATCGAACCCGGCGCGGCGGTCGGCTTCGATGCGGGCGCGGCGCTCGTCGAGCGCCCGGCGCATCGCGTCGCTGCCGCGCACGCCGTTCACCACGTGCGTCACCCGGGCAATCTGGTACAGGCTGGCGGTCAACGCCTGCACCTCGGGGTCCCGATGGCAGCGCTCGGCCGCCTGCGCGTCGGTCCAGTACCGCACGGCATAGAAGCGCAGCGGGTGCGCCTCGTCCTGAATCATCTCGGCGTGCCCGTACTCCTTGCTGATGACGAGCGCCTCGAAGTGCGTCGAGATCGCCAGGAACTGCGACTCGTGCCCCCTCGTGACGTCGACGAGCGATACCGACAGCCGGCGACCGTCAGAGCTGTCCAATGATCCCCTCCAGCAGCGCAATAAACCGGCCGCGGACCCGCGCCGCCGTCTCCATGACGTCGGCGTGGTCCAACGGCTGCGGCAACACGCCCGCCGCCATGTTGGTAATGCACGAGAGCCCGAGCACGTCCATCTTCATGTGCCGGGCGACGATGGCCTCGGGCACCGTCGACATGCCGACCGCATCCGCTCCTATTATCCTGAGATATCGGATCTCCGCGGGCGTTTCGTAACTGGGCCCAAGCAAGCCGACATAGATGCCGTGCGGCAGCTGCAGGTTGATGGCCTTCCCCGCCCGATCGGCAATTCCGCGCAATCGTGACGAGTACACCTCGGTCATATCGGGAAACCGCGGGCCAAACCGCTCATCGTTGCCGCCGACCAGAGGGTTCTGGCCCATCAGGTTGATGTGATCGTCGATCACCATGAGCGTGCCTTGGGAGAACCCGGTGTTCACGCCCCCGGCGGCGTTGGTGAGAATCAACGTCTTAACCCCGAGCAGGCCGAGCGCACGAACGGCGAACGCGACCCGGCCGACATCGTGCCCCTCGTAGAGGTGACACCGGCCCGCCAGCGCCGCAATCGTCCGGCCGGCCGCCTTGCCAACCACCAGAGTCCCCGGGTGCCCGATGACGCGCGACGCCGGCCAGTGCGGCAGCTCCCCGTACGGCATCGTCAGCGCACCGCCGAGCGAGTTCGCGAAATCCCCCAGGCCCGAGCCGAGGACCACCGCAATCTCCGGAATCTCCGATATACGTGACCGAACGGCGTCGGCCGCTTCTTTGACCTGGTCGTAATAGCTCACGAACAACCCCGTAGAACGTGCTTTGCGTCCTTTGCGCGCTTTGCGTTCAAAGCAGGAACCCCGCAATCGTCGCGGTCATGAAATTGGCCAGCGTTCCCGCGAACATCGCGCGCAGGCCGAGGCGCGCCAGGTCGTGGCGCCGGTTCGGCGCCAGCGCGCCGATGCCGCCGATCTGGATCCCGATCGAGCTGAAGTTGGCGAACCCGCAGAGCGCGAACGTCGCAATCGTGAACGATTTCGGATCGAGCGTCGCCTTCAGCGGACCGAGCTGCGAGTAGGCGACGAACTCGTTGAGCGCCATGCGCGTGCCCAGCAGGTTGCCAATCGTCGGCGCGTCGCGCCACGGCACGCCCATGCTCCACGCAACGGGCGCGAACACCCACCCGAAGATCATCTGCAAGCTCAGGTGCGCGTAGCCGAGGATAGAGTTGACCATCGCGATCAGCGCGAGGAACGAGATGAGCATGGCGCCGACGTTGAGCGCGAGCTGCAGCCCTTCGCCGGTCCCGCGCCCCGCGGCGTCGATGACGTTGACGTCGGTCTGCTCCACCTCCAGCCGCACCGACCCCATCGTCTTCGGCACCTCGGTTTCGGGCACGAGCATCTTGGCCATCATGATCGTGCCGGGCGCCGTCATGATGACCGCCGTCAGCAGGTGTTTGGCCTCGATCCCGAACAGGATGTAGGCGGCCATGATTCCGCCCGAGATGTGCGCCATGCCGGACGTCATCACGGTCATCAGCTCGGACTGCGTCATCTCCGGCAGGTAGGGGCGGATCGTCAGCGGCGCCTCGGTCTGCCCCATGAAGATGCTGGCCGCGACGTTGAGCGATTCCGCGCCGCTGCACTTCATCACCCGGTGCATCACCACCGCGAAGAGCCGCACGACGAACTGCATGACGCCGTAGTAGTAGAGAATCGCGAACAACGCCGCGATGAAGACGATCGTCGGCAGCACCTGGAACGCGAAGATGACGGCGTACTGGCCGCCCTCGGGCCCGAGCGCGCCGGTCATCGTGCGCGCCCACACGCTGCTGTTGCCGAGCGGGCCGAAGACGAAGGCCGCGCCGACGCCGGCGAAGCCGAGCAGTTTGTTGATCCCGGCCCCCAGCGTTGCGAAGACCCGTTGCCCGAGTGCGGTCTTCAGCACGATCAGCGCGAAGACGACCTGCAGGCTCAGCCCCCACGCGACCGTCGTCCAGTCGATCGCGCGCCGGTTGTTCGAAAACGCCACGGCGATGGCGAGGATCACGGCCGCCCCGAACAACGGCTGCAGAATTCCGATCATCAGCGGACCTCTCCGACGATCAAGCGCCCCGGGGCGGGCGGCTCGTCGCCAATGGTGATGGCCTGGCTCGTCAGGCGTATCGCGGCCTCCAGCCGGGCGCGATCCCGGTAGTGCAGCTCGAGCACGGGCGCGCCGGCACGCACGGCGTCCCCCGGCTTGGCGGCAACCATGACGCCGACAGCCGGATCGACCGCATCGTCCACGCGATCGCGTCCGGCGCCAAGCGCCACCGACGCGCGGCCGACGAGCGCCGCATCCACGGCGGTCACGAACCCGGCGCGGCTCGCGGCGACGACGTGCCGGTCGGTCACGTGTGGCATCCGCTGGTAGTCGTCGACGACCTTGGGATCGCCGCCCTGCGCTTCAATGATGCGCCGGAAGCGCTCGAGCCCCGCGCCCGAGGCAATCGCGCGCTGGACCTGTTCCCTGGCGGCCGCGACGCCGGGCGCCACCTTGCCCAGCACGAGCATCCGCGCCGTCAGCTCGATCGAGACCTCAATCAGATCGTGCGGGCCGCGGCCCTTCAGCACCTCGATGCACTCGATCACCTCGAGGGCGTTGCCGACCGCACAGCCGAGCGGCGACTCCATGGCGGTAATGATCGCTTCCGTCTTGACGCCCGACGCGTTGCCAATCGCCACGAGCGATTCGGCGAGCCGGCGCGAGTCAGCCTCCGTTTTCATGAACGCGCCGCTGCCCGTCTTCACGTCGAGGACGAGCGCGTCGATCCCCTCGGCGATCTTCTTGCTCATGATCGACGCGCTGATGAGCGGGATGCTCTCCACGGTGCCAGTGACATCGCGCAGCGCGTACAGCTTCTTGTCGGCCGGCGCGATCTGCGCGGTCTGGCCGATCATCGCGCACCCGACCGTCGCGAGCGCGGCCTTCATCTCCTCGAGCGACAGGTTCACGCGGAAGCCGGGAATCGCCTCGAGCTTGTCGAGCGTGCCTCCGGTGTGGCCCAGGCCGCGGCCCGACATCATCGGCACCGGCACGCCGCACGCGGCCGCGAGCGGCGCGAGAATCAGCGAGGTCTTGTCGCCGACACCACCCGTGCTGTGCTTGTCGACCTTGACGCCCGGGATGTCGCGGAGATCGACGCGGACGCCGGAATGGACCATCGCGTCGGTGAGCCAGGCCGTCTCCTCGGCGCTCATGCCGCGCAGGAGGATGGCCATCAGCAGCGCCGACACCTGATAGTCCGGCAGCGTCCCGGCCGTCACGCCGTCGACGAAGAATCGAATCTCATCGCGCGTGAGCGCCCGGCCGTCCCGCTTCGATAAGATGATGTCGACGGCTCGCATTTGGCGGGCAGTATATCGGAGATAATCACCCCGTGTCCCAGGTCTCCCAGCTATCCCCCGAACTGACACGGGGTTTGCTGCACATGGCCCGAGCGCTGCTGATCGCGGTGCGCAACTGGGCGCTCTATCCACCGGAACATCCCACCGTCCGCGCCTCCGTCGACCGCCTTGCCGCCGCGGTCAGGGACTCGGCGATTGGCGGCGCGTTCGGCATCGGCGTGACGCCCGACACGCTGATGATCGAAGGCATCTCGGCCGACGCCAAACAGACCGGCATCGCCGAGACCGCGGCGCTGCTGCACGACCGCGACATTCTGACCATCACGTTCCTGGGCGCCGTGCCTTCCGAGACGCTCCACGCGTTCCTGCACCTGCTGACGCTGGATCCCGCCGAGCGCCGCCGACGTGGCGGCCCGGCGCGTGTCTGGGCAGAGGAAGGGCACCCGTCGCTCGCGATCGAGCAGATCGACTACGAACACATTCTCGCGCGCGAGGAAGGCCAGGTCGCCGAGCCCGCCAAACGCGACGACCTCTGGCGCTCGATCGTGCGGTCGATGATCGGCGGACAGCAGACCGTCTTCGACGAACGCGCCCAGCAACGGCTGCTCGCGATCGCCGGCAGTTCAGGCGACATCGGCGATCTCGCCACGGCCGTCGCTGCGCCCAAGTGCACCCTGGACGGCTCGCCGATGATCACGTCGCAGGCGGCCGCGGTCCTGGCCGCCTTTCGTCATCTGTCGAGCATCGTCTCCGTGATGTCACCCGATCGCCTCCCGGAAGTGATGGGCAACCTGGCCACCGCGGCGACTCAGCTCGATCCACACGTCATCATGCAGGTGATGCAGAGCCAGGAGGACTCCACCAGCGTGCCGGTGATCGCCGGCATCGCGGCGGCGTTCGACGATGTGAAGGTGGCGCAGTTGCTGGCGACCGCCCTCGCGCTCGACGGCCAGGCGTCGGATCGTCTCGCCACGATCTTCAACACGATTGCGCCGGACGAAGACCGCAAGCGGCGCGTCCTCACGCTGACCCGCAGCCTGCTCAGCGAAACCGACTTCGGCCGGTCGGGACAGTTCCAGGTGCTGTGGGCGTCCACCGAAGAGCTGTTGGTCTCCTACAACGACAAGCCGTTCGTCTCCGAAACGTACCGGAACGCGCTCGACGGTGTCGGCGGGCGCGCGGAACACATGTCGGGGCTCGATCTTCCGGCGGAGCTGCCCGAGTGGATGGAGAGCCTCGGCCAGGCGAGCGTGCGCATGCTGTCGGTCGCGATGCTGATCGACCTCTTCACGCTGGAGCAGGAACCGGCGCGGGCGGAAGGCATGGCGCCGGACTTGTCCGCGCTCGCCGAGGATCTGCTGATGTCGGGGTCCTACGACGATGCGCTGACGGTCACACGCGCGCTGCAGACGCGCGCCTCCGCCCCGACGGGCGTCGGCAAGGCGGCGTGCCGGCACGCGCTCGATCAGCTCGGCGAATCGCTGGCGATGCGCGAGTCGGTGGTGACCATCGGCGACGTGGACGAGGACGGGTGGCAGGCCCTGAAAGCCGTCATCGTCAGCGTCGGCGTGTTCAGCGTGGAGGCGCTGAAGTCGGTCGTCGCGGTCGAACCTGACACCGTTGGCACCGATCGCGCCGAACGCGTGATCGTCGACTTCGGCCAGAAGGCGGTGATTCGGCTCGCGTCGCTCCTCACCGACCCGCGGTGGTTCGTGCAGCGGCGCGGCGCGCGCCTCCTGGGCCGGATCGGGACGGCGGACGCGGTGCCGCTGCTGCAGCCGCTGCTGCGGCAGAACGACGCGCGGGTTGTGCGCGAGGCGGTCGCCGCGCTCGGCGTGATTCCGGATCCGGCGGCGGCCCGCGCCATCCACACCGTGCTGAGGGCGGCGGGTGGCGGCATGCGGCGCGCCGTCACCGATGCGCTCGTTGCGGAACGTGATCCGCGCGTCGTCCCGATGCTCGTGCGAATCATCGAGGAGAGCCAGCCGCTCGGGAAAGATCATGAACTGGTGCTCGAGACGGTCGCGGCGCTCGGCACGGTCGGGACCGATGCGGGCATTCCGGCGCTGGTCACCCTGTCGCAGAGCCGTTCGTTTTTCGGTCGAAAGAGAGTGCGCGCGCTCAAGGAAGCGTGCGTCGACTCGCTCGCTCGCGTCGGCACGCCGAAGTCCGCCGCGGCGCTCACCAACGCCGCGACCACCGGAGACGGCATGCTGCGGAAGATCGCCGCGTCCAAGGCGAAGCGCTGAGGGCTGAAGGCTGATGGAACACAAGAAGGCCGAAGAACTGATCCGCCGGCTCGCCGCGGCGATGCGAGGCACCGAACTGTACTCGCCGGCGCACCCACTCGTCCAGCGCGGCATCGACGCGCTGATGGCGACGGCGGCGGAACGGCTGCAGAGCACGCCATCGATCGTGATCGGCTTCATCGGCGACGAGGTCGTGGTGGACGGGACGCGCCTGCCGCGCGGCACCGCGTCGCTCATCGGTTTCGCCCGCGATCTGCGCGATCGCGGGATCGAGAAAATCACGCTGACCCGCGGGCTCTCGCGACAGGAGGTCGGACACCTGATCGCAGCCTTCACCGACCGTGCGTCGCCGATCCCGCTGCCGGAGCGGCTGATGGCGCGCGGCGTCCGCAACGTCACGCTCGGCCGCATCGTCGTCGACGAGGTGAGCGACGACCAGGCCGGGATCGCGGCGGCGCAGCGCGTGTACGGCACGGCGGTCGAAACCGCTGAGAACCTGTGGAATGCTGCGAAGGCCGGCGACCTGCCCGACCCGAGCGCAGCGCGGAAGATCATCGACGGTCTGGCGCGCCTCGTGACGCAGGACCGGACGTCGCTGATGGCGCTGACCGCGCTGAAGAAGTACGACAACTACACGTTCACCCACATGGTGAACGTGTCGGCGCTGGCGATGGCGCAGGCGCGCGCGCTCAACATCGACGGCACGTTGCTGCGCGAGTTCGGGTTTGCGGCGCTGATGCACGACATCGGCAAGGTCAACACGCCGCTCGAGGTGCTGAACAAGCCCGGCAAGCTGACCGGTGAAGAGTTCGACATCATGAAGCGTCACGTCGTGGACGGCGCGCACATCCTTCGGCGCACGCCGGAGATGCCGGCGCTCGCGCCGATCGTGGCCTTCGAGCACCACCTGAAACAGGATCTCAGCGGGTATCCCGAGAAGATCGGCAGCCGGAAGCTCAACCTCTGCACGATGATCGTGTCGATCGCCGACGTCTTCGACGCACTCCGCAGCAACCGCCCGTATCGCGAAGGGATGGCGACCGTCCGTATCCGCAGCATCATGGGCGAGCAGGGGAATCCGGCGTTCAATCAGGCGCTGCTGAAGCGCTTCGTCAACCTGATGGGGCTGTTTCCCGTGGGCAATCTGGTGCGCCTCGGCAAAGGTGAAGTCGCCGTCGTCACCGCTGAGCACCCGACCGATCCGTTCCGCCCGCAGGTCAAGATCATCAGGGACGCCTCGGGCGCCGTCATCGAGGAGCCGCTGCTGACCAACACGTGGGAACGCGATGGGCGCGGCGACTACCCGTATGCGGTCGTGGAGGCGGTCGATCCGGAATCGATCGACATCGATCCGCTGACGTATCTCTGATGGCCGATCTGACCGACGCCCAAGCGCCGCTCGACGCTGCCGACACGGCGCGGCTGACCGATTTTGCGAGGGCGTGCAAGGCCGCGGCACGCGCGGTGGTGCTCTACCCGAACGGCCATCCGGCCATCGCCGCCACGCTCGGCCGCATCGCGCAGATCACGTCGCCGGCTTCGCTCCCGGCACCGCTCGTGATCGCGGTGTTGCCCGATCAGCTCCTGCTGCACGATCAGGCGCCGGCACGCGCGGACGCCGCGCTCAGTGAACTGGCCACGCTGCTGCACAGCCATCTCATCGGCGAACTGACGGTCCACCCCGGAGGCGACGTGGAGGCGTGGCGCACGTTTCTCCTGCTGCTCGGACGCTCCACGGAGTCGGTACGGACTGATGGCGGGATCGCCCGCGTGTGGACGACGATGGCCGGCCGCCACGTGGAGTTGCGCGAGATCGACTACGCCGAGGTGCTGCGCGAGCGTTCCGGCGGCGATCCGATCGTCTGGAAGCGCGTGATCGCCAACTGCCTCGAAGGCAGCTCCTTCGATCTCGACGAAGCCGGCATTCGCGAACTGCTCGGCATCGCCGCCGACAGCGAGAAGCTGGCCGACTTGATGACCTCGCTCGAGAGCCGCGCCGACGCGGGCGGCGGTATCGGCCTGAAGACCGCCGCGCTGATGCGCATGCTCCGGGGCATTGTGCAGGTCGTGTCCAAAAAAGATCCGGAACGGCTCGAGCCGGTGCTGAAGAGCATGGCGGAGGCCGTCGGCCAGTGCTCGCCGGAGATGCTGCTCGGCCTCATGGGCCAACAGGGCGACGACGACGGTCCGCAGCTGATGCAGGCCGTCGTCAGCCGGATGACCGATGCGACCATCTCGCGGTTCGTCTCGCGGCACGTCATCTCGGGCGATACGTCCACCGATCGGCTCGCGCAGGCGTTCCAAACGCTCGTCCGGGACGGCGAGGAACAGCAGCGCCTCCTCGCGCTCGCGCACGACGACGTCGCGGCGTCGCCGCTCGGGAGCACGGAGGGCTTCGAGTCGGTCTGGAACGGCGTCGCGGAGAAACTCCTGACGTCGTACTCCGACGAGCCCTTCGTGTCGGACGCGTATGGCAAGGAGCTGTCGGGCGCCCGCACACGGGCGATCGAAGTCGAAGGCGTCAACGACGATCCGCCCGAACGCATCGGCGCCTGGCTCGGCACGATCGCGACAACCGCGCTGCGCGCGCTCGACCTCACGCTGATGCTCGACCTCCTGCGGATCGAGCAGGATGAGGAACGCTGGCGCGGGATGATGAAGCCGCTCGTCGGCCTGATCGAAGATCTGCTGCTCGTGGGCGACTTCGAGGCCGCGGCCGCGCTGATCGGCGTGCTCGTGCGGGAAGCCGGCGGCGACGGCACCACCGCGCGCCGGCAGATCGCCATCATCGCGATCGACGTCCTCATCGCCGGATCGATGATGCGTCACGTCACGACGCACCTGGCAACGATCGACGAGGCGCAACTCGAGCGCGTCAAAGCGATGTGCGTGTCGCTCGGCGAAGTGCTGGTCCGACCGCTCGCGGAAGCGCTGTCGGTCGAAGAACGCCCGCGCACGCGCGAGCGCCTGACGACGATTCTGCTGGCGTTCGGATCGGTCGGGCGGCGGACAATTGAGCGGCTGAAGAGCTCCCAGAACCCGGCCGTGCGCCGGACCGCCATTCACCTGATGCGGCAGTTCGGCGGCAGCGACGCGCTGCCGGACCTGACGGAGCTGCTCGACGACAACGAGCCGCAGGTCCAACGCGAGGCCGTCCGCGCGATTCTCGACCTCGGGACCGACGCGGCCTACCGCATTCTCGAGCAGGCGCTCTCCAGCGGCACGACGCAGTCGCGCGACGCCATCATGCAATCCATCAGCCTGGTGCGCGACGAGCGGGCGACGCCGCTGTTCGCGTACATCCTCGGACACATCGATCATCGCGGCGCGCTGGCCCCCATCTACGTGCGCGCGATCGAGTCCCTTGGTGCGCTGCGCGACCCTGGCGGGATCGCTCCGCTGCGCGACGCGCTCTACAAGGGGGAATGGTGGGCGCCGCGCCGCACCGGTGCGCTGCGGGCCGCCGCCGCCTCGGCCTTGACCCGCATCGGCACGGACGAGGCGATCGCGGTGCTCGACGAGGCGGTCGCGCGCGGATCGCGAGGCGTCCGGTCGGCCGCGCGCGCGCAACTCTCGAATGCCCGGGCTCGGCGCCCCGCCGCGCGTCCCTCCGGAAAGGGCAACGCATGAGCGCGCCCCGCTTTCAACACGCAGACGAGCTCCTGCGGCGCTTCGCCGCCTCGCTGCGGTCGGCGCAGCTCTACTCGCCGGGCCATCCGATCATCGCCCGCAACCTCGAGTCGCTGTCGGCGGCGTTCCAGATGCTCCACAGCCTGCAGCCGACGGTCACCATCGGCCTGGTCGGCGACGAAGTGATCGTCGACGACATGCCGATGGCCAAGGCGGACACGCTCGGCTCGTTCGTCCGACGGCTCCAGCAGAGCGGCATCGAGCGGATCACGGTCGACCGGGGCGTGACGGTCGACGAGGTCACGGAGTTCCTCGCCGCGATCATGGCGATCGATGCCCGAGACAGCGATGCCGCGGACACGTTCCCGGCGCTCGCGCACATTCGTGTCGGGCGCGTCACCGTCGACCAGCGCGTCGAGGGCAGTCTCACCGACATGGCGACGATCAAGCGGCTCTACAACGACGCCGTGTCCGTCGCCGGGAACGTCTGGGACAGTGCGCAGACCGAGGGACGCCCGGACGCCACCGTCGCGCGTTCGATGATCGACGGCCTCGCGCAGGCCGTCGCGCAGAATCGCACCGCGCTCCTCGCGCTGACGACGCTGAAAAACTACGACAACTACACGTTCACGCACATGGTGAACGTTTCGATCCTCACGATGGGACAGGCGCGCGGGCTGGGCATCGACGGTCCGCTCCTGCGCGAGTTCGGCCTCGCCGCGCTGATGCACGACATCGGCAAGGTCCGCACGCCCCTCGATGTCCTCAACAAGCCGGACAAGCTGACCGACGACGAGTTCACGATCATGAAGCGGCACGTGGTGGACGGCGCGGAGATCCTGCGGATGACACCGGATGTCCCGGCGCTCGCGCCGGTCGTGGCCTTCGAGCATCACCTCCGTGTCGACGGGTCCGGCTACCCGTCCGGCGTCGCCCGATCCTCGCTCAACATCGGGACGATGCTGTGCAGCATCGCCGACGTGTACGACGCCATGCGGTCGCAGCGCCGCTACCAGCAGGCGTTTCCGACCGACCGCATTCTCGCGGTGATGAAGCGCAACGACGGCACGCAGTTCGATCAGCACCTCGTGCGACGCTTCGTCCAGCTGATCGGGATCTACCCGGTCGGCGGTCTCGTGCGGCTGAACACGGGCGAAGTGGCCGTCGTCATGAACGTGTACGCGCCCGATCCGTACCGCCCGCACATCCGCGTGCTGATCGACCGCGACGGCAGGCAGCTCGATCTGCCCATGGAGTTGAACCTGTGGGAGACGAGCGAGGATCCGCAGCGCCCGGCCTCCGTCGTCGCACCGCTCGACCCCGCCGACTACCAGTTCGACCCACTGATGCTGATGTAAGATCCGCGGCGTGAAGACCACGGTGTGCGCTGCCGCCGCCCTCGCTGTCCTGCTCGCACCGCGATTTCAGGCCGCTCCTCGGACGCTGCCGAAGCTCGCCGTCGTCATCGTGGTCGATCAGATGCGCGCGGACTACGTGGACCGCTTCAGCGGCGAATGGACCGGCGGCCTGAAGCGGATGGTGACGAAGGGCGCCTGGTTCCGGCAGGCGGCCTATCCCTACCTGACGACGGTGACGTGCGCAGGGCATGCGACCATTTCCACCGGATCGTTCCCGCACGCGCACGGCGTGTTCAAGAATGTCTGGTGGGATCGCGACGCACGCAAGCAGATGACGTGCACCGAGGACCCCACGGCGACCGACGTCGGCTACGGCATCACGGTCGCCGGCGGCGACAGCCCGTACCGGCTGCTGGCGCCGACCTTCGCCGATCAGATGCGCACGCGTCGCCAGGCGCACGTCGTGGCGCTGTCGCTCAAGGAGCGCAGCGCGATCATGCTCGCCGGACACGGCAGCGACGCGGTGACCTGGTTGGTCAGCGAGTTCGGCGGCTGGGCCACCTCGTCGGCATACACCGGAACGGGTGTGCCGGCCGTGAAAGCCTTCATCGATGTGAACCCGGTGGCCGCGGACTTCGGCAAGACCTGGGATCGCCTGCTGCCGGCCTCCTCGTACTCCGGCGCTGACGATGGCCTCGGGGAAGCGCCACCGTCGGGGTGGACGCGCCGCTTCCCGCACACGCTGAACGGTACGGCCGGCAAAGCGGATGCGGGTTACGTCGCACAGTGGGAGCACAGCCCATTTGCCGACGCGTATCTCGGACGATTCGCTGCGGCGCTCGTGCAGTCGCTTCAGCTCGGTCACCATGAGGGCACCGACGTGCTTGCGGTCAGCTTCTCCGCGCCGGACATCATCGGCCACGCCTTCGGCCCGCGTAGCCACGAGGTCCAGGACACGTACGCGCGACTCGATCAGACGATCGGCACGCTCTTCGATCAGCTCGACGCCATCGTCGGGAAGGATGAGTGGGTCGTCGGGCTGACCGCCGATCATGGCGTGACGCCGATCCCGGAACAGCTCGTGGCCGAGGGGAAGGACGCCGGGCGCATCGACAGCGCCGGGATCGTCGACGCGATCGAGCAGGTGCTGAGGCCGGCGCTCGGCGAAGGACGGCACGTCGCCGCGATCAGCGCGAACGACATCTATTTCGAGCCGGGCGTGTACGCGTCGATTCGCACGTCGACGACGCTGGCCGGCGCGGTCATCGCTGCGATAGCCGCGCGTCCGGGCATCCAGCGCGTGTTTCGCAGCCACGCGGTGCGCGGCGGCGGACAATCGAGGGATCCGCTGCTGCGCGCGGCGGCCCTCAGCTATTTCCCCGGCCGCGGCGGCGACCTGATCATCGCGGCCAGGCCCGGATGGATGATCTCGTCGGACGGCACCACGCACGGATCGGCGACAGCCGACGACCAGCGCGTGCCGATCATGTTCCTCGGCCGCGGCGTCAAGCCTGGCCGATATCAACAGGCGGCCTCACCGGCCGATCTCGCGCCGACGCTGGCCGCGCTGTGCGGGTTCGCGATGAAAGCGGAGGGCCGCCGGCTGCCGTGCGTGCAATAGGGATCCAGGGGGCGGTGAGTACTCCCGACCCCTTCTCGCATCGCGTGATCTCGGTGGTCCGGCGCATTCCGCCGGGGCGTGTGGCCTCGTACGGCGAGGTGGCCAGGATGGCGGGACGTCCGCGCGCGGCGCGCGCCGTCGGCAACATCATGCGCGGCTGCGGCCGCATCGACGTGCCGTGCCACCGCGTGATCGCCGCGGGCGGGCGGCTGGGCGGCTACGGCGGCAGCGAAGCCCTGAAGCGGTCGCTGCTGGTGGCGGAAGGCATCGTGGTGTCCGGCTCGCGGGTCCGCGATCTGGCGCGGGTCCGCTGGCAGCCGAACCGGAAATCCGAAGTCTGAAGTCTGAAATCTGAACTCGGGCCTGTTTTTCCCGTATCTGCTTAGGTGCCAAAGCAACGCCTGACCATCCCCTCCCCGTCTAAGGACATGACGGTGGATCTGGTTGCGAGATGTCAGGCGGGAGACGTCGAGGCCTTCGAGACCCTCTACCGGCAGTACAGCGCGAGGATCTATACGCTGGCCAGCCGGATGGCCGGGTCGGCCGAGGACGGCGAAGACCTCCTGCAGGAGATTTTTCTCCAGGCCTACCGAAAACTGGGCAGCTTCAACGGGGACTCGGCGCTCGGCACGTGGCTCTACCGCCTGGCGCTCAACCACTGCCTGGACTATGTGCGGAGCCGGCAAGCGAAGATGAACAAGCTGACCGAAACGCTCGACGCGGAGACGTCGTTCCGGCCGACAGCGCGCCGCGAGACGCCGATCGCGCGGCTGGATCTCGAGCGCGCCGTCGAGCGGCTGCCGGAAGGGTGCCGCGAGGCGTTCGTGCTGCACGACGTCGAAGGGTTCGGCCACAAAGAGGTCGCCGATTTGCTGGGCATCGCGGAAGGCACGTCGAAATCGCAGGTGTTCAAGGCGCGGCTCAAGCTGCGCGCGTTTCTGCGGGGAACGTAGCGCGAGCAAACACGCAGTGGTGTCCGGCTTCAGCCGGACCTGAACTATGCATCCGAACGACACGACCCTCAACGACTACGTCGACGGATCGCTCGGCACGATCGAGCAGTCCAGCGTCGACCAGCACCTCGCGACGTGCGCGTCGTGCCAGCAGATCGTCGCGGATCTGCGCGACATCCTCCGCACGGCCGGCGAGTTGGTGTTACGCGAGCCGCCGATCCGCTCGTGGTCGCGGCTCGAGCGCGCGATCACGATGGAGCCGGCAGTCAGGCGCCAGACGACCGGCGCATCGTCCAGTCCGGCTGAAGCCGGACGCTACGGGAGCTATCGCACGTGGCTCGCGGCCGCTGCGGCGCTCGTGCTCGCAACGGCCGTCGGCATCCGGTACATGCCGTTGGGACGCTCCGACGCGCCATCCACCTCGTCGGGCGGCGCAGCGGCGGCGATCACCGCGGATGCAACGGCGCAATCGGTCGAAAGCGAGCTGCGGCAGGCCGAAGGGCACTACGAGAACGCGATCAGAGGGCTCGAAGCGATCGCCAACAGCGAGCGAAGCGAGCTGGACCCTCGCACGGCGGCGACGCTGCAGAAGAACCTTGCCGTGATCGATCAGGCCATCAGTGAGAGCCGCGCGGCGGTGCGCTCGCAGCCGGCCAGCGATCCGGCGCAGCAGAGCCTGATCGAGGGATTCAAGAACAAGATCGGGCTGCTGCAGGACACGGTGGCGCTCATCAACGAAATGCGCAAAGGCAACGAGGCGGGGGCGGCGCGGATCGCTTCCGGACTCAAACAGAAGGGCACCTGACATGCGACTCACAGCGCCGTTCGTGATTGCCGGGCTCGCCATGGTGGCATGGCCGGCCCTGGCTCAGGACAACGACCATCGAATCGTGCTTCGCGATTTGGTCCGGACGCTCAGGTCGGGGGCGTACCAGGGGCGCAACACCGGCCCCGAGCAGACGGAGCGCTTCTCGCGCAAACTCAAGATCGGCCGCGACGGCCGGTTCAGCCTGGCCAACATCGCCGGCGACATCGTGATCACCGGCGGGCCGGGTGATGAAATCTCGATCGAGGCGGTCAAGCGCACGCGCGGCGACAAGAGCGAGCTGGCCCGCGTGCAGATCACGGTCGACGAGCACCCCGGGCGGGTGGACGTCCGCACCGAGGGCGAGCAGAACCGCACCGACCGCAACCGGCGAATGGACCACGTCTCCGTTGACTACACGGTGACCGTCCCGGCCTCGGTTGTCGTCGACGTCCGTTCGGTCTCCGGCTCCGTGAAGGTCACGGGGGTGCACGGGGCGCTGCGCGCGGAAACCGTGAGCGGCAACGTCACCACCGCCGATACGCCAAGACTGGAAACGGCCAGGACCGTGTCGGGCGACGTGTCGATCACGGGCGCGGCCGCCGACGGCGATCTGACGGCGGCGAGCGTGAGCGGCAACGTGACCGCCAAGGGACTGAAGGCGCGCGGCCTCGATCTGGGGTCGGTCAGCGGGGACATCATCGTCAGCGACGTCACCTGCGAGCGTCTGGGCGCCAAGTCGGTGAGCGGCAACGTCGAGTACGCCGGCGCCATCGTCAAGACCGGCCGCTACGAGATCAACTCGCACTCGGGGACCGTGCGGCTCCTGCTCGCCAGCCCAGCCGGGTTCGAGCTGAACGCGAACAGCTTCAGCGGATCGATTCGGTCGGAGCTACCGCTGACAATCGGCGGCGATGCCGCCCGCCGGGACGGCAACACGTCCAGGGGGCGCCGTGATGCGGCCAACAGCCACTCGATGCGCGCGACCTTCGGCGACGGCAGCGCGACCCTGGTCGTGCGGACGTTCAGCGGCGACATCATCATCGCGAAACGCTAGTGTCGTGTCTCAGAAGTTCATTGGCATTCGGTCGGCGATGCATCCCGCCTGGCGGCGTTGCTCGTCGTTCACATGTGCCCGACATGCTCGCTCCTCGCGCCTTGCCAGCCGGGCGCCTCGTCGCCCTCGGTGCAACAACGAACTTCTGAGACACGACACTCGACCGCTGGCACACGGCGCGGTACGCGCCGGAACGCGTAGGGGCCGACCCGCGTGTCGGCCCGGGCGGACGCACGGATTCGCCCCGACACTGCGCATCCTCTGTATAATCGGTCCAGAGGTTCGGGCGTTCACTTGGAGGCCAGCATGAAGCGCATGATCGTCGTGGGGGTTCTCGTCGGTGCGGTCGCCGCCAGCACCGCCTTCGCGCAAACGAAAGCGAAAGACAACGGTGTGGTGGGGCACACGGCGCCGAAGCCGCAGCCCGGCACCGGGCCGGCGGTCTCGGGACCGGAAGGACAGGTCGCGCTCGGGTCGGTGCACCTCACAAAGAGCGTCAAGGCCGACGGGAAGGTGCTCGCGGCCGGTACGTACCAGGTGCGGCTGACGCCACAGACCGCGTCGCCCGACGCCAAGGGGCAAACGGCATCGCTCGAACGGTGGGCGGAGTTCGTCAAGGGCGGGAAGGTCGCGGGCCGCGAGGTCGTGACAATCATCCCGAAGGCCGAGCTCGACAAGGTTCAGAAGGACACGCCGCCAGCCCCGAATTCCGCAAAGGTCGAAACGCTCAAGGGCGGCGACTACATCCGCGTGTGGATCAACAAGGACGGGAATTACTACCTCGTGCACTTCCCGGCTTAAGGGCTTCGCTGTCAGAGCTGATGGCTGATGAGGACGGTCGAAGGGTCATGACCTTTGGCCCCCCCATTAGCCCTCGGCCGAAGAGCTGAACCGCCTCGTGGCCGCCGGCGAAATGACTGGCTAGCGCTGGCGCTGGATCCAGTAGTCGCGAAACGCGCGCAGGCGCGGCAATGACTCCCGATCTCGCGCGCGATCGGCCGCCGCCTTGCTGGCGATAATGTCGTCGAGGTGGCAGACCGGGAAACCCTCGACCTCCACGCGTCGACCCCAGGCATCCTCGAAGCGCTCGATGCCATCGGGCGCGAAGATGAGGTCGAGATCGAAGGGGCCGTTCTTGAGCTGGACGAAGTCCTTGCCGCGCTCAATCTCCACCAGTTGTTCGTTGGTCAGCGCGAAGCCCAACTCGCGGAGCGCGACGGTCAGCGCGTGAGCGTTCTGCGGCGTGCGCTCGACAAAGAGATCGGCATCCTGGGTCGTATCCGGAAACCCGAGCAGCACGGCGCCCGACTTACCGATGAAGAGATACCGCACCTGATGCCGGCCCATGACATCGCGGATCTCGCGCGCCTGGCGATAGTCAAACGCGACCATAGCCCAACCACGAGGGCACGTGTTCCTCGCACCAGCGGCGATACTCAGCCATGGTATCAAAGGCACGATAGGGCGCATCGTCCATGACCGGCTTGTAGGTTTTCACGAAGGCATACCGCATCCGGAGTTCGAGCGACCGCCGTGCGGCGGCCTCAAATTCCTCGAGCCAATCGCTCGGAATGTCGCCGACGCCCGTCGCGCCCTCTCGCCGCATCGATGTCAATCCTACAGGCGATCCGTTCGCCGGGCAAAGCGAGAGCGCCGGCGTGCAGGTATAATCCGGCCATTCCACGATGACGATAGCGCCCGGTGTGCGTCTCGGCGCGTACGAAATCCTCGATCGGCTTGGCGCCGGCGGGATGGGCGAGGTCTATCGCGCCCGCGACACGTCGCTCGGACGCGATGTCGCGATCAAAGTTCTGCCGGAGGCATTCGCCGCGGATGCGGAGCGGCTGGCGCGCTTCGAGCGTGAAGCGCGGCTGCTGGCCTCACTGAACCATCCCAACATCGCCGCGATCTACGGCCTCGAGCGCAGCGGGGCGGCGACGTGCCTGGTGATGGAGCTCGCGGCCGGCGAGACGCTCGCCGCTCGGATCGCGCGGACGGCAGGGTCAGAGACGAGGGGCGCAGGGCTCAGGGCTGAGGGCTCAGGGCTGGCGATCGATGAGGCATTGCCGCTTGCGCTGCAGATCGCGGCGGCGCTCGAAGCGGCGCACGAAAAAGGCATCGTCCACCGCGATCTCAAGCCGGCGAACATCGTCGTGTCCGCCGACGGCAAGGTAAAGGTCCTCGACTTCGGGCTCGCGAAGCTCGCCGCGGGAGAGGCAGGACGGGCGGGAGGGGCAGGAGAGGCGGGACGGGCAGGAGCGGGCGGACAGGCGACAAATGTGGCGCAGGGCTTCAGCCCTGCGGATTCCCCCACGATGGCGCATGCCGGGACGATGGCGGGCGTGATTCTCGGAACCGCCGCCTACATGAGCCCCGAGCAGGCGCGCGGCAAGACCGTCGACAAGCGTGCCGATATCTGGGCGTTCGCCTGCGTGCTGTTCGAGATGTTGACCGGCCGGCAGGCGTTCGCCGGCGAGACGCTCACCGACATTATCGCGGCCGTCGTGAAGAACGAGCCGGATTGGACGTCCCTTCCGCCGGACACACCACCCGCCGTCAGATCTGTGCTGCGCCGGTGCCTGAAGAAGGATTCGGCGGAGCGCATCCACGACATCGCCGACGCGCGGATCGAGATCGAAGAGGCGCGCACCGAACCTGCCGCTCTCGAGCACGGCCTCCCGGCGCGCCGGGGCCGGTCGACATTCGGGCGAGTCGTACCATGGACGATGGCGGCCCTCCTGGCGGTCGCACTACTCGTTTCGCAAATCAGCGCCCGTCGAGTGGTGTCGCGAGGCTCCGGTGTCGTCAGGCTGGAGTTGAACATGCCGGCCGGCGTGGAAGTCGCCACGAATGGTACTCCCAACGTGGCGATATCGACGGACGGCACCCGCGTGGCGTTCATTGGGGGCCTGGGCGGTCTTCGGCGCGTCTACCTGCGCCGGTTCGACGAGTTCGACGCGACACCTCTCCGGGGGACGGAATTAGTCAACGTCTGCTTCTTCTCCCCGGATGGCACTGCGCTGGCTTTCGTCACGAGCGAGCGACTCCTGAAGAAAGTGTCTCTCGCGGACGGTCTGGTCACGACCGTCACCGGCGACGCTGATTTCACCACTGGAGGAGGCGTCTGGGACCTAGACGACCGCATCACGTTCGGCCGCTTCGGCGCGCTGTGGCAGGTGCCCGCGGCGGGAGGACCGGCGCAACGGTTGACCACGCTGGATAGCAGCAGGAATGAGCATCTGCACGGGTACCCTTCTATCGTTGCCGGCGGCAAGGCGATTCTATTCGCGAGTGTGATCGGCGGAGACCGAACCACGACACGCGTTGAAGCCTTGTCGCTCGCCACGGGACAGCGGCACGAGGTGGTCGATCGGGGAGGCAGACCCATCTACGCGTCCAGCGGCCACTTGATCTTCTTCCGCGATGGCGTTCTGCTGGCCGCGCCCTTCGATGCCGACACGCTCCGGATGACCGGCCCCGCCGTGGCCGTTCTTGAAAACATCAGCTTTGATCAACTCGGGAATCCGATGGTGGCATTGTCGAGCGCCGGCTCGCTCGCGTACGTCCCAAGCGCGAATGCCACGAAGCGGCTCGTCTGGGTCTCGAGGCAGGGCGTCGAGGAACAGATCGCCGACACGAGCCGACCCTATCAAAATCCCCGGATCGCGCCCGATCAGCACCGCATCGTCGTGGAAATCGCCGGTCGCGACCTGTGGATTCAGGATGCGACCCGAGCGACGTTCACGCGCCTCACGTCCGGAGAAACGCTCGGGAACAGTTTTTCGGTGTGGACGCCCGATGGCCGCCGCATTGTGTTTCGAACGTTGACCGGGCTTCGCTGGATTGACGCCGACGGCGGCGGCAGTTCGCAAGCCATTCCGGGCACATCAGTGATGGACATTCCCTCCTCCATCTCACCTGACGGTCAGACGCTCGCGTTCATTCGACAGAATTCGGAAACGGGCGGTGACATCTACACGCTGTCGCTGCGCGGCGACCCGCAACCCCGTCCGGTGGTTCGAACGACGGGGTACGACGGCGGCGCACAGTTTTCGCCAGACGGCCGATGGATGGCCTACGTGACGAACGAGTCCGGCCAGTTCGACGTGTACGTGCGACCGTATCCAGGACCGGACCGGAAGGTGCAGGTCTCGACACACGGTGGTACACACCCGAAATGGAACAGCAACGGAAAAGAGCTGTTCTATCGGGTCGGAAACAAGATGATGGTGGTCGACGTCGCGACGAGTCCGAATCTCACGCTCTCCCAACCGCGCGTGCTGTTCGAACAGAGATACGCGTTTGGTCCCGCCCAGACCATTCCCAATTACGACGTGAGCTCGGACGGCCAGCGGTTCGTGATGGTCAAGGACGATTCCAGCTCCGGCCGGTTGAACATCGTCCTCAACTGGTTCGAGGAGCTGAAACGCCTCGCGCCGACGAAATGAGGACAAGGTCCGGCTGAAGCCGGACACCACGTACGTGACCGACCCACCCGCCCTACCAGACCTACCCGCCCTACCTGACTTACCTGACCTACCCGCCCTACCTGCCCCACCCGCCCTTCGTCACACCGCCATCACGTCGAACTGCTCGTGGTGGAGATGGACGTCAGCCTTGATCGTGACGTCCTTGCCAATCGACGCGCGCAAGTCCTTCAGCACGCCACTCTCCTCTTCCTTCAGCGCGCGCGCGATGTCGGGGTTTACCCGCAGCAGCAACCGGTGCCCGTTGATGTCCGGGCCGACCTTCTTGACCTCGTTCAGGATCTCGTAGCAAATCGTGGCGCTCGACTTGATCACGCCGGTGCCCGCGCAGTACGGGCACGGCTCGGTGAGCACGCGCTCGAGGCTCTGCTTGACGCGCTTGCGCGTGATGATGACGAGGCCGAAGTCCGACACCTGCAGCGCCTTGGACGGCGATCGATCCTTCCGCAGCTCCAGTTCGACCGCCTGATACACCTTCTGCCGGTTCTTCCGGTCGTCCATGTCGATCAGGTCGAGGACGATGATGCCGCCCAGGTCCCGCAGGCGCACCTGCCGCACGATCTCCTTCACGGCTTCGAGGTTGGTCTTGACGATCGTGTCCTCGAGACGGCCGCTCGTCTTCTTGCCCACGAACCGCCCGGTGTTCACGTCGATCGCGACGAGCGCCTCGGTCTGGTTGATGACGATCGATCCGCCCGACTTCAGATACACCTTGCTCTTGAGCGCCTTGTCGATCTCCGCCTGCACGCCGTACTCCTCGAAGATCGGGTACGGCTTCGAGTAGAGCTTCACTTTCGGCGCCAGGCTCGGCATGATGCGCTCGATGAGCTCGAGCACGCGCTGGTACTCCTGCGCGTTGTCGATGCGGATCGCCTGGAAATCCTCGGTCAGCAGATCGCGCAGCAGCCGCGCGACAATGCTCTGCTCCTGGAACAGGACGGCCGGCGCGCGCGACGACTCGTTGCGCTGCCGCATCTCGGTCCAGATCTTGTGGAACGCGTCCAGGTCGCCGAGGATGTCTTCCTTCGGCCGGCCGCTGGCCGCGGTGCGGATGATGACGCCGCCGGTGAAGCCGTGCGCCTCGCGGAAGTCGCGGACGATGCCGCGCAGCCGACCGCGCTCCTCGCGCGATTCGATCTTGCGCGAGACGCCGATGTGATCCACCGTCGGCATGAACACCATGAAGCGTCCGGGCATGGTCACGTGCGAGGTGAGGCGCGCGCCCTTGGTGCCGAGCGGCTCTTTCACGACCTGAACGATGATCTCCTGGCCTTCTTTGAGGAGTTCTTCGATCTTCTGTTGCGGGCGATCCTGGCGATCGCGCTCGGGCCTCCCTTTCGACCCGCCACCACCGTTTCCACCAGCCTCATCGTCGTCATCGCCGGCGAGCTTGTCGAACTCGTCGAGCGTGTCGATGACGTCGGCGACATAGAGAAAGCCGTCGCGTTCGAGGCCGAGGTCGATGAAGGAGGACTGCATGCCGGGCAGCACTTTCGAGACCCGGCCCTTGTAGACGTTGCCGACGACCCCGCGATGCCGTTCGCGCTCGACGAAGATCTCCGCGACCAGGTCGTCTTCGAGAATGGCCACCATGGTCTCGTGGCCGTTGGAGGAGACGATCATCTCCTTGTTCATTCACAAACTCCTCACGAGAAGGGTCTAGGGGCTGGGGACTGGGGATTGGCCTTCCTAATCCCGAGTCCCTAGTCCCAAGTCCCCGACGTTTAGTTCGTGAATCTGCGCATGCGGACGTTGAGCACCAGCCCGAAGCCCGCGAGCGTCGCGATCATCGACGACCCTCCGTAGCTCATGAGCGGAAGCGTCAGCCCTTTGACGGGCGCCAGCCCTGCCGACATGGTGATGTTGTAGATCACCTGGAAGGTGAAGCTGGCGAGCACGCCAAGCACGAGGTACGACCCGATCCGGTCCTTGGCCAGCCGGGCCGCCTCGAGCGCGCGCAGAATCACAAACAGATACAGACCGAGCGCCACCAGGACGCCCGCAAAACCCTGCTCCTCGGCCAGCACCGAGAAGATGAAAT
>Ga0315281_10002653_pt1 | contig 26491 bp, 20 predicted proteins | sample YL17G07_0_MG_FD_204540 | JGI IMG/M metagenome (GOLD analysis project Ga0315281, IMG submission 204540) | Sediment microbial communities from Yellowstone Lake, YNP, Wyoming, USA - YL17G07_0 | ecosystem: Environmental > Aquatic > Freshwater > Lake > Sediment | place: USA: Wyoming | collected... | reverse complement strand
AAAGGTGGGTTTCACCCGCCCTACAATGGCAATGGATATGGGAGATTGGGTTCAGCTTTTCTTCACAAACCTGTAGCCGATATTGCGAACGGTTTCAATGTAATTGTTGGTCTCATCCTCTATCTTGCCGCGTAGCCTGCGGATGTGGACATCAACCGTGCGGTCGCCGCCGAAGAAATCTTCTCCCCAGACCCTATTTAAAAGTGCATCCCGGGTAAAGACGCGCCCCGGGTTTGATGCCAAGAACTTGAGCAGTTCATATTCACGGAAGGTGAGAGATACCGGTCTCCCATTGACGTGGACTTCATACTTCACGGTATCTATAAGCAAATTACCGGCTTTTATTGTGTCCGGGCCGGAAATTATCTCCTTCTTTTTTAAAAGTCGTTTTATCCTGATGATGATCTCAACGATATTAAAAGGACTAAGAACGAAATCATCAACCGTGCCGTCTAGATTAATAGCCGTTTCCACAGAAGTAATCGCAAGGACAGGCAACTTTTTCTCATCCCGTAGGTAACGACAGAGACGTTCATTTTCTTGAATGTTATTAACCTCTATCAGAAAGAGGTCGGGCAAGCGTAAGCTCACCTGTTGCAATACTTTGTCCGCATCGCTTACCGTATTACATAAAAAATTATGGCGGTTTAGCTCTGCAATTAGTCCGCCTGTCTCTCGACCCGGCTTCGATAAAATAAGAATCTGGGGCAATCGAACACCTCAATATGTATAAAATTGACCGTAAGGCATGGAGTATTCAAGATACAGCTTGGTGAACCTGTCTCTAAAAATACCTTCGGCGTCGAAGTTAAAATAGCAAGAGAATTCCTTCACCAGGCGATTTAAGACACTCACGTCTTCTGTATTCAATTCCGAAGAGACCAATTCACGTAATTGCGTGTTAAGTCGTCGATAATGAAGATCGGTGGCATCAATGGTGACTTCAGTTGCTGCTTTTCTTACCATTTTAATTGCCTGCCTTATGCTCTCCAATTACGTTTCTCATTATGCCCTGCGTGTACGACGATTGGCAATATTTCCAAGCGCCTTCATGATAATTCTAGCACGTTCGAAGGGCTGCTCAACGATAATTGTATCTTTTGGTAGTCAATCAATTTTTGAAACTCAATTAATCCGCTCTCGCTATTGTTTTCTATCTCAATGCCTGCTTCCATGACCGCTGCTAAAGGGTTCAGACCGTCAAGAAATATCAATCCAGCTCGGTTAAAGCCGACTGGCAATTGGCAAATCGACTCGCCGGAATTGCCTAAACGGTAAACACCGCCGATACCTGCCTCTTTCATCTTGGCTAATATTTCACTCACCAAGGTTCTTGATGAAGAAGGAATTTCGCGGAAATCGGCGATAATCCTACCTCTGCCTGTTTTAATGGCTTCCCTGACGTTAGTCATCCTGGCACGGATGTATTGCTCCGAAGGGTCAAGAGAGGTGCCGTTGTAGTAAATGATTGCCGCGAAACGTTCACGCTGCGGATTCCTCAGTTCCAATAGTCCGCCGAATTTTGATTCAATGGGCACACCTAATTTGGATAGAACTCCGTTGAACACGACGCTACATACCGTGCCGATGCCAATTTTCCCTTCAGGGACGACGATTGAGCCAAGTTTTTCTCCCTCATGGGCGATAGCGATGAACTTACTGACACCAAAGCCTGCTTCTAAAACCTCGCATATGAAAGTCATGGCATCTCTAAATTTATTTTTGTCGATCAACGAAGAGTTTATAGGTACAAGTCCAGAACGCTTCTGGGGATTAAAAGTAGTTTGGAAAGCCAGTGTCTCCAATCTTTCCAGGGCAAAGCCAACATGTCCCGCAGCAAGAGCAATCTTGAGTTCTTCAAGTCCTTTAGGGGTCAACATTCTTCCGTCATGGACAAATGATTGAGTATAGCCGCGAATATCAGTAATAAGGAAGTGATATCTAACCGAACGCGCACTCAGGTTAATTCCGAATCTCTTTAACTCTCGAGAGACGATGGTTGACCCAAGCGGTTCGGAAGATTCACTTAGCACCTTAAGGATAGGGATTATTCGCTTATCAGTATCCTGCAAGTCACTGATCATCGCCGTTGTCCTGATGTTGTATTGGTATAATTAATCATCATCATTTTCCGACATTGGTGATAGGATGTGTACCTTCTTGGGTGGATTTTACCAGTGAAGATTTAGCCGATAGGACATCAAGTTTGACTGCCTGAACTTTTCGGTAAACATTAGAATAATGGCTTCTGACACCATTGATAGTCAGGAGGTCATCTAGCTTTATATTAAAAAGTCTTTCATTTTCCTTCAAATAGGGAAGAATCAAATCCCAATCCGCCGGGCTCAACGCAACAAATTCACCGCCATTAAGCTGCTCGCTGACAACTTTTTTCTCGGGGTCGCGCAAATAAATAGCTCCGCCAGATGCGAGGGAGAACAAATTAGAGCCGGGATAGGGTGTATCCTGAAAGACTATTTTTCCATCACGGTCAAAACTGATACCATTCATAATAACAAAGCCGCCCCCATTCAGAGGATCACCTGCCATGAATGACTCTGCCAGATAGTCCAGGCATGTGCCATTAATCACGACGCGAGGTTTCCCCACCGCGTTGATTAAGGGTCGACCAGCGGCATTGCCCATTACGTACACCTCGCCGCCTTTAGACCCGTACATAAATGTCTGCCCAACGTCACCGAAGATAACTAGTTTACCTCTTTTCATAATTTGTCCTACCTGGTCCTGGGCATTGTCATGAACGCGAATCTCAAGGCCATCGATCCCGGAAGCCAGGTAGTCACCTGAACTATCATAAACATCTATCCTTACATCATCTGAATCCGCCGATAATCCGCAACCGCAGAAACGTTGTCCTTTATAACCGTAGGTAATGAATTGTTTCCATCCCAGCTTGTAAGCCGCGACAATAAAACGAGCATCACAATCTTCCCCTTCGGGAGGGAATTCTTCGGCATTCAACACCAGAATTTTTTCATGGAGTTGAGGCGGACGTAGATTGTTACGGGTTGACCAATCGATGTATTTATAGGCACTTTGAAAACTATTTTCTATCTTTGGTACAGTTTTAAAAATATCGGTCAGACTTTCTCTGACGATATGGAGTATAGTACTGCGTTTTTTGTCTCCTGAAGGCAGACGGATATCATTTAAATAAGTCAGAATTTCGATTGCCAGTGCACGGCCGATATCATTGCCAAAAGCTTGCTCAGTCAAGTCTTGGCAGAAGCTTCTGACTGTTTCATAAGACCAATTTGTCAGGTTCTTTCGACAAAAACTCTTGAATTCAGAAGGATTTACCTGCTGTAAGTCTAATCTTATTTTCTCCACTGATTTGTTGTGGACAAGAGAATTTTGGTTTGAACTGTCAGCTGTCTTTATTACCTCGCCGAATTTATTGGTGCAGATAAGTTCTTTTGAACCATCTCCTTTTATTGAATCTCTCACAGTGAAAATAAAGGCACCGCCATCAGTGGCACTGCCGCCACGCGCATTCCAATAGCTATCAGCAACAGGACAAAACCGGCTGTCCTCAGATGCCAGACTACGCAGCGTGGCATCGATCGCCTGTTTCTCGGAGCAGATCAGTCCAATCTGGACTTCACCGTCCTGAATGGCGAAAACTTGCGGTCGCAACATCGCCGTGTCTGTAATGCCCATGAGTTGGAATTGTTTCTTATAAACATCATTACGTGCAATGATGAAAAACCAGGGTCCATCAGGAGATCCATGAATATGGCTTCGTTGAATTTGCCGGTAAATTTTCTGTCTATCCGAAGGTAAGGAATCAAAGTCATGTTCCGTAGTGGGAGCCATCGCTTCTATGATATATTCCAAAGGATAACCGAAATTACGATTCCATAAGTCAAAGAGTTGTATTGAAACCTCAGTATCGGTAAGAAACTGTGGAAAAATATTATATTGCTTCAGGTATTCGGTAATAGAGTGGTAGTTGGCAAAATCGCCGTTGTGTACCAGGGCTTCATCTAATCCTGTGAACGGATGAGCGCCGCCTGGATGCCAGACACGCCCTTTCGTCGGGTAGCGTTGATGCGCAATCCAGCCGTGCGCTTTAAGGTTGTCCAGTAGATAGTATTTCGCCACTAGTTCGGCATATCCAACAATTTTAAGTATCATGATATTGCGGCCATGGGATAGAACAAAAGCTTGCTTTTCGCCAAGCGAGGCATAGAATTTTTGATTAAGGCGATAGGAATTTTGATATATGAACTCATCTTCTGCATGGCGTGGGTCTATGTTGTGAAGATGGTTTTGTTCTATGAAATGCTCTAGTACACCTTTTTTCACACGAACAAAATAGCGCTGGACATCAGGCGGTTTAACATCCAAACCTGCAATTTCTCTATAATCGTCTACTGTTGGAATGCGGCTGGTCTTATGCACCTTAAAGCATGGTTCGATAAATTCTTTTTCAACTAAAGGCAAGGCTCCAGGATCAAGCAGGGCAATCTGCAGCATATAGTGGGTATCTAAAATATCCTGTGTAACTCCGATATCGTCTGCAGAAAGACCAACGGCGGCTATGCCTCCGCCCTTGCCATTGCCGCGATTATGCATTTGCACCGAGGGTTCAAAAATATGGCGGCCACTGACAGGAATAGAGGCAATGAAGCCTGTCACACCGCAGCCCCCTTCATCAGCTGCTTTTTTACCCTCAACAGAGTGGGGTAGTTTCGCTCGGGAGGCAGTTATCTCATCCAGCATTTCACTCACATTTAGCAATTGTTTATACCCTACAAAATTAATTTCTTTTTTGGAGCAGGTTGATATTTTTTCCGCTGATCTTCGTCAAGATAATCGAGGTGCACTAATAGATCAGATCGTCCGACTAATTCCTTGATGCTTCTCAAGCCGTATTGCCGAAGAATTTCACACCATTGCTTTCGCCATGCCATATACATGTTGACCAGTCTCTGCTCTGCCCATTCTTCTTTAATCTCGTAGCCAAGTTCAGCGTCGGTGGTGGCAATACTGCGAGCGCAGCCGCGGCCGCTCTCGCAATTACTGCAGCGTACGCACTCCATCGCGACTAAATCCGCTGTTCCAATAACACACCCATTGGCACCCAAAGCAATTGCCTTGGCTACATCCACTGCGTTACGAATACCTCCGCTGGCCATCAGACACAACTCATCGCGGACACCTTCTGTCATCAAGAAACGGTGCACTTTCGGGATAGCATATTCGATTGGCATCGCAATGTTTTTCTTAGCGATATCCGGGGCTGCACCCGTCCCGCCGTAACTGCCGTCAAAATGAATAATATGAGCGCCGGCATAATAGCTGCCAACAGCTACCATATCAGAATCAGTAGGGGTAGAAACCTTTACCGATACTAACGCTTTTGGATTTATTTCTTTTATCCAGTCCAAGTGTTTCTTGTGGTCTTCTACAGAATAGACACTGTGAAAAGGAAATGGTGAAAAGAGAGAATTGCCCATTACTGTCTCGCGCAGCTTGGCGACTTCGGGAGTTACTTTATCCCCTAAAAGATGTCCTCCAAGACCTGGTTTGGCTCCCTGGGCGTATTTAAATTCTACTACCGGGGCATATAATATTGTCTCTTCTCTGACACCGAAGAGTCCGGTGGCTACCTGCGTAATGATGTTATCCCGGTGAGGTACAAATTCCTTGGGATAACCACCTTCCCCGGTACAGGTTAGTGTATTCAGTCTTTCAGCGGCGCGGGCTCTACCTACTAAAACTGGAAGAGCAGTCGAACCGAACGACATCCCACCACCATAACACGGTAATGAGAGTACTCTTTCCGGTCGACCATCCCGGCGTCTGTTCAATAGTAGGCTAGTATCAATTTCTTCATTTGGAATATTGAGGTAATCTTTCGGGTCGGGAATCCTGAAGCGGATTTTATCGAATCCACCACCAGAGTAACCTAAACTATATTCAAGATCGCCTGGTGGTAAATTACCGGTTTCTGCCATATACCAATGCGCCAGAATCATCTCCGACGACCATCGGTAATCACCGATGGTTTCCATTATTGGATTAAGGCGCAGCGTTAATGCATGCTGTGGACATCTTTTTACACAGAAAAAGTCGTTAGCCTCACATTGATAACCGATACAACGGTAATCAAGCGGACGGATCGGCTCACTGTAATTTTCATATCTCAGATGAACGCCATATGGACACAAATCAGCACATAAGCCGCAGGAAATACAACTCGAGTTCCTCCTCACCACGTATTTGCCGATAGGATTGCGGTAGCGCGATGGGGTAATCATTGTCTGAGGCAGTCTTGAGTTCTCATTGAGCACGGCCTGTGCATTTCTCATCATCAATATCCAATCCCAGTTACTTTTCTCGTACCGAACAGAGGGGAAAAACTATCTCTCTCCAGGTCATCAAACCACATTGACCTGCCTACTTCTCCGCGTATCCGGCGAGCTTCTCGGATTCCAAAGGCACCCATTACCTCAAGAAGTTGATTATGCCAGGCACCCATGAGGTTTATAATACGTTGAGCTCCCCACTCCTGTTGTACTTCTTCTAACTTTACCGGGCATGATTTGCTATCTTTGCATCGGTAACACAGACGACATTCCAACGCGATAAGCAGGGACAAATCAACCGCTACCGCATCGGCTCCGCAAATAAGTGATTTGGCAACATGTTCCGCCATGGCAATTCCGCCTGAAAATACTAAATTTACCCTGGACCTTATGTTGTTTTTTACCAGTTCCAGATGAATCTCTCGTATCATATCTTTCAAATAGCGCGGATTGTCAGCATCAAGTTCACGGCCGTTATCACTCCCATAGAAGTGAACAGTATCGACTTCCGTTTTGGACAGGGCAAGCGCCAGTCCAGCAGCCTTGTTGTTAAGAGGTATTCCAACGGAAATAATTAAACCTGGTTTGATTTCTCTCAACCTGGTGAATTCATTCTCAACAGTCGGGGAATAAGAAAGTTCTACCATTTGACTCTTACGAATAATTTCAGAGTATTTGTAGTAGTTGGATGCCGTCAGGCGTGGTACGAGGCTGCTGGAAAATTCTGAAAATGCAAATGAATAATTTTCTGGATCAATAAACATAAGAGTACCTACTTCATTGGCTGAACGAGCCATTGATAGCAGAACCTCTTCACTGAGAATGCCAAATGAAGGCTGTTGAAAAGTCACCGGTAACGGTATTTCGAGGATCGGGGAAGGTTTTGTAATAAGGGACATGTCCTCCCCGAATTCCAGTTTCATTGGCCTGCGTGAGAGCTCTACCATGGTACTGATATATTCTCGCCCATGGATACCATCTCTCGTTGGCCGGACAATTTCCGACATGTCGGTCCAGATAGAATCAAAACCCTCGCCGGCGAAGGGTCCTCGATACCCGGCGCCTGATACTGGAATATTGCCTGTATGAGCTTGTGCCCAGGTGGAATTAATGATGCCGGGTGTCCAATAATCATCTCCCAAAGTTCGGTATTCAGGATTGATGGACATAGAGAAAATACCCTTGGTGCACTCCTCAACGCAGCGGTAGCAGCTCTTACAAGTGTATAAGTACTGCGGTTCGCACATATTACTCCAATGCAAGAAATTGTCTTTAAAAATGTTGTAGACGCATTGTTTACGCACACATAATCGACAGCTACCGGCACAGTTTTCCCGGAATTCCACTGTAGCGTATTTACCTACCGGCGGAAACCGGGGTGCAGCATTTTTAGTATGAATAGCATATTTTTTAGGCATCATAGCCTCCGAATTAAACCATTCAACGGGGAAAAAGACCGGCGGCTTTTACAATCTCGGAAACTTTCTCTTCCCATTCAATTGCCATAATATGAATTCCGTGTAAGCCTTTGATTTTCCGTAATTCATGGACCGTTTCAAGACAAATCTTGAATCCCTCGTCTGACACTTTCCCTTTCGGAGCACTTTCCATTCTCTTAATAACAGAGTCCGGCACACTCATGCCCGCTACCCTAGTTGCCATATATTTAGCCGCTCTTGCTGATTTCAATGGCGTCACACCGGCTAATATATGTACTTTTTCGGTTATTCCCTGTTCATAAGCCAGTCTCATCCATTCTTTGAATCGTTCCATGTTAAACACGCACTGTGTTTGGATAAAGTCTGCCCCGGCGGCGACTTTTTTAGCAAGGCGAAGGACACGGAATTCAAATGGGTCAGCAAAGGGGTTTTCCACCGCTCCGATAAACATTTTAGGGGCTGTGTTAAGCTCAAACCCGCTTAAATCTTTGCCTTCATCACGCATTTTTCTTACGGTATGAATTAAATGCATGCAGTCGATATCCCAGACATTCATGGCTCCCGGTTCACTACCGAAGGTTTGATGATCGCCAGAGAGACAGAGGATATTACGTATACCAAGAGAATAGGCTCCCAAAATATCCGATTGTAATGCAATGCGGTTACGGTCTCGAGTCACCATCTGCATGACTGGTTCGATACCCATCCCAATAAGATGAGAGCAAGCGGCAATACTAGACATCCTGACAATTGCCGTCTGATTGTCGGTCACGTTGACAGCATCTACATAACCTTTGAGAAGGGTGCCTTTTTTGTTTATTACCTCAGCGTTAGCTCCTCGCGGAGGGCCACATTCAGCCGTGACGGCGAATTTACCTAGAGATAAGACCTCACGTAACTTGCTGGCGTTCATATAATATGGTCCTCTCTTACTAATTTCCTCGGTCCTCCTGCTTGACTGCTGCGCCAATCTTTTGGCGGAATATAGGTAATGAGTCTATCCATTTGACCAAATGACTTGGACCGGTCGATGATTAGCTGCCAGGCGCAGTCAATTTCAGCATTAACTTCACATTTTCCATTCTGCGAACCGCCGCATGGACCATTAAACAACTTTTTTGAGCATCGACTAATAGGGCAGATTCCCACAAAAATATCAAGCATACAATTACCGCATCCCAAGCATTTTTCAGTGAAAAGTCCCTGTTTTTCCAGTACACCGATGAAAGTTGTATTAACACCCGGCAACACTGGAGACCTGGCGAATCGATTGGCTATCATCTGAACACCTGCGCCACAAGCTAAAGACAAAACCGCATCATTGCGTCCAACGGCGGTTGCGGCTTCCTTGATAAACTCATCTTCACATTGGCGCTCAATGGTAAGTTCTTCAATTTTGATGTTGATGTCATCCTTCCTGAAAGACAAGCGCAGTGCCGATGCCAGGATAGCTACCTCATCTTCACCCCCAGCAAAGCATGTCTTAACGCAGGTTCCACAGCCGAGGATAAGAAGTTTGGAGTATGAAGATACCTTGTCCTTTATCTCTGCGAGAGGTTTCTGCTCACCGACTATCATGTTTCACCCCAATGTTAAAATTAAGCTGTGGGATTAGATCGCAGCGCAGCTAAATTGTCTGTAATTTGATAAATTGCATCGTTAAGGGCAGTCTGGTCTCCTTGTGGTATATAAAAGATTTCTAATCGCCGACCGTCAAGTCCAATTTCATCCAATAATTTTTTCATCCGGGCAACCCGTTTGCCGGCTCTAATGTTTCCCTCGATATAACGGCAAGTTCCTTTTGGACACACAATCACGATGACAGCATCCGCTCCAGCTTCGAACGCTCGGAGGAGAAATACCTCCCGAGTCATACTGGAGCAAGGCATTTGAATTTCTGTAATATCACAATTCAAATTTACTAGGTCAGTTAGACTACTAATAGCATTAATACAGTGAAATAAAGTTATTTTAGGTTTAGAGTATTCCGCATTTTCCGGTTTAAAAGTTGTTGCGGAAACGACCTTAAGATTTTCAACCATGGCTTAAGCTCCTTCGCTTGTCATGCCAAGCGGCATGCCAATGATCGGGGTCGCTGACCAGGATTTTTTATACATAATTTTTACCTGGGTCGTTTTAAATTTATAAGGAATACGGAAGCCGCTTACCGTATGACAATACGTTAACATACAAGATAGTGCTTGTCAATACGGAAAATTAATAACGTTCTGCAACCCTGTTGCAGTAAAAACGAGGCATTATATACGGAAAAGTCACCTAATATTTGCCGTTATAAAGATCAGAAGACTTAGAATTTCGCATTTACCTGGAAAACTCAGTATTAATTTTCACTTTTTAAAAGTGATGGAAAACAAAGAATTAAAAAATCTACCATTCTCTCAGAGTTACCAAAGAGCATTCTGTTCTCCGTTAGAGAGCTTCCAAAATCAAGAGGGGGAGGAGGTCTACCGTTTGTTCCTCCTCCCCCTTTGTTCAGGTTTCCTACCAACCAATTGGTAGATTATGGTGGAGAATCAGCCCATCAAATATCAGCAATGCCTTTAGCATCCTGCCGATTAGCCTTGCCGGTAAGTGGCAAGCTCGGATCGAGCTCGACATTGTCGCCACTGCTGTTGTAAGCATCGAGAATCGAGTTCAACGCATTAATTTGGGCGACCAGGTCGTTAGTAAGCGTATTGGCGATGTTTTTTGAATCGCTACCCGAATCTCTATTGACTGGAAACAGTCGGGTAACCAGCCTTAAGCCACGCATCAAATCCACCCTGAATTTCTACGACATTGTTATAGCCTTTTCCCAGTAGTAATTGCACCGCACGGGTGCCTATGTCATCACCTGGTCAGTGGCACTGTGAATAGACAATAACCTGCGGACCCACAGCAATCTCAGAATACTTATTTTCTAGCTCTCCAAACGGGACCGAAATTGCACCGGAGATGTGTCCTTTGTCATAGTCAGGCTTCAGGCGAACATCGACAAATACCGCCGTTGGGTTAGTGTCAAGTATAGACTTTGCCTCCGCCTGACTTATACTAGGTGCGGATAAAGGCACAGTTGTAGATTCAAAGTAAGCACTGATCTGCTTGTTGGAATCCATTGTAATGATTAGAGTACTCGAAGTGGCGGAAGTATTACTTCCCCAGTGGTCAAACCTATACCCTTCTACGGCAGATGCAATAAGTGTTACTTTTTCACCAGGCGCCACTGCTCCTCCTGGAGGGATTACTGAGACCGCACCAGAACCAGAGGGAATGATAGAAACACTAAGGGCATAATGCTGGGGGTTTGTTGATGTGGAACTTGGCGAAGAATTGGCACCGGGTGTTGTGGCGGATGCGTTTGTATTTGTGCCACTGCAACCTGCGGTTATCACAAGAGATGCCATCCCGATTAGTAATGACATTTTCCTCAGTTTAATGAAGACCTGGCGTAGCATAGATTTAGGTTGATCCAATGAACCCCCTCCTGACCTAAAAATTGTATATTTACACTGGTTTTCTTTCAAATACTTTTAGATTCGCTCCTCGATGGTGAATAGAGGGGCTCGACCATTAGTCGAGCCCCTCTGCCTGTGCCAACGCAACAAACCTTTTACCTGTTTATTCTATAACTATTGTATTGGGCAACCAAGATTATTGGCTGCAGAAAGGTTATCGAACACAGATTGGTATGCAGCCGTCGTGTTAGCTGCCACTGCGTTAGCCCACATGTTGCTTATTTGTGTTGTGGTATAGGGGAATTCAATTCCGAAGCTAGCATTCAGATACGCTGCCACTACCATTCTGGCTGTCTTTCGTGGCCATGCATTTCCTCCACCGGTTCCCACGATGTCAAACATGGTCAGCCCATTGAGGCTGGACTGCGGTGCGAAGAAGCTATTGAACAACGTGGTGTGGATGAACGGGTTAGTGCCCACTCCTCCATGGGCTGTCCAGTCCGGGTCATTGACTGTATTCCATAGTGTGGAACCAAGACCACCCTGCCAGAACCCAGGGGTGCAACCTTCACCACAGGTGACATTTATCGAATGATTATCAGAAGCTGTGATGTCGTTGGTGAAACCAACTGGATTGTAATGTACAGTGACTGTATTGTTCAGGACTCCCGAAAAACCAGCTGGTATGGTGTAAAGGACATCGAAACTTCCACTCTCACTCGGATTGCTGGTCAGAACATCCAAGCCGGCAGATGTGGCTGCAGCGCTGAGGTCACCCAACAACGTATCATTTATACTTACCAGTATAAGGTTAGGCGAATCAAGCGAACTGGTATTCGTTATTGTTATATGGTACGTTATTTGATCACCGCACTTTCCATCAGTTGGACCGGTCTTGGTTATGCTTACACCAGGCTGGAAGAGATTAACACTGTGGCCATCCGAAGCTGTAAGTACGTTCGGGAAGCCAACTGGTGATACCGTAACTGTCGCCGTGTTCAACAGTGGGTCAGGATCCCCGGCCACTACGGTGTAGGTTGGAGTGAGAGTGACGACAGCACCTGGGGCCATGTTAACGGCCTGGTTGATGCCCAGCTTAGCGTCAACAATATTGCCTACCAGGTTAGGCGTATCCGCCGAGCTGGTATTGGTCACGGTGATGGTGTAGTTGACCGCATCACCCACCTTGCTCAGGGTATCACCTGTCTTATTGATGGTGATGGATGGCTGGAAGAGATTCACCGAATGGCCGTCACTGGCGGTGACGTCGTTGGGGAAGCCATCCGGATGATAATGGACGGTGGCTGTGTTAAGTAGCGGATCGGGGTCACCGGCCACGACGGTGTAGGTGTAGCTGAAGTTGACTACCTCGCCGTTAGTCAGGACGCCGCCGCCTGCGGTCACAAACGCCGCCTGCAGTCCTGCCACCTTAGAATCAGTGAAGCTATCCAGGATCAGGTTAGGGGCATCGGAGCTGCTGGTGTTGGTAACGACGACGTTATAGGTGACCTGGTCGCCGACCTTTGAAAGGGTATCGCCGGTCTTGGCGATGGTGACGCCGGCGGTGAAGAGATTCACCGAATGGATGTCTGAATCGCTGACATCCGTCCCAGTCAGGTCTGAAGCAGGGTTATAAACAACCGTGACAGTGTTCGGCAGGGGGTCTGGGGCTCCAAACGGAACGACATAGTCCACACTGAAGCTGTATGAACCGCTACCAGGCAACGGGTTTACATAACCAGCCGCCGCCTGCGCATTAGCCGTAATATTGCCAAGTAATGTATCGGTAACAGACTTTAGATATAGCGGAATTGCTCCCGGGTTGGTGATAGTGAAGGTATAGGTGACCGTATCACCCACCTTAGACAGAGTATCACCAGTCTTCTCAATGTCTATGGCGCACAGGTCAAATTCACCCAGAACGACATCCTTTAGCTGAGCGTCCAGAGATTGGGACGAACGCGTCTCAGCGAGGAAGGTCTGGAAGCAGACATTCTCCAGTCCTAGAATGTGCAGGTCTATGCCACCTTCGAAGAAACTGCCCGAGGGGTAATATTGTGTACCTGCCGCGGGTGGCTCATTGTCAGCCGCGAATTTGGAGCTATAAGGCCAAACGGTTAGCGTGGGAATATCGACACCGTTGGCATCTTCGCCGTTCACCGTCCCACCAGCGCCGGTGGATTCGAACAGGGTCGGATTTGTTACAGGGTCGACACCCGAAGCTACGAGCTCCAGGTTGTCGGTATCGGGCGGTCCCACCCAGCGGTAAACATTAAAAGTAAACTCGCCACCTCCGCCGGTAAAGTGTACGAGAACGAGCAGGTCGCCGATGCTGTGCACTGGTGTTCCGGGTCCAAAGGTGCCATCGCCATCCTTACTCAAAGGCTCTTTCAGGAACCAGAAGCCAAGCTGAGCATCGCCATTGTTAGCAAAGCGATCGAGTCCAAAATAAATGACCGGATGTTCATGTCCTTCATGATGGTCGATGTAGGCGGCCGCCCAGGCGTTGACGATGTCGTCTTTATCGGGGATGTTGCCAATAGCCCACTGCCATTGGCTCATGTCATTGATATCCTTGGAGCCGCCGGTATTAAAGATATCATCGGCGTTGGGCACACCGTAGGAATCAGCTACAAAAGTGTAGGCGAGGGCATTACCTCCGGTTCCAGGGAGTGCATTGTACAAAGTGTCCCAATCATCGCCATCGACTCCGCCGTCGTCAATGGCGTCCCGGTCCAGTTCGAATGTGCCAATATGAATGGCCGCAACTGGAAAAGCGTTTAGTGCCATAGCAGCTGCGAAGAGCGCCATGATGCCAAACAAAAGAATCTTACCTAATCGTTTTTTCATAAATAATAAATATTCCTCCTTCATTATTTAAAGAAAATAAGACTTGTGGTTACTCCAATTTATTCTCATTTTAACTTCCCATCTCACCTCCTCCACGTTTACTAATGTCTTGCGAGTCATTTTATGTCTTGTAAGAATCAGAAGCCCATGATAAAATAGAAACGCGCTTGGCTTACCCCTTGCGCAGGAATCTCCGTCCAATCTGTCAGGAGCGGCGGAGGTTCTTTTTTTTGGTTGCGACTCTCGACCTTTATTGTTGCCTGATCTCTTATAAGAATTCTATCGGCAGAGATATGGAAGAATCATAAAAATATCCGAAAAATTGTGACATTTCTGTGTCAAAAAGATTTCATGACGTAAAAACACCCGAGTGTATCACCTGCGTAAAATGAATACACATATTTATTAGGTACAGAAAGCCACCTGTAATATTTGTTTTTAAGGGTTTATTATGATAAATATGGATGATCGTAAACCCATACGAATATTACTCGCTGAAGATCACTCGATAGTCCGCCAAGGAATTCGTCGGATCCTGGAAAAGACCTCGGGTTTCATAGTGGTGGGAGAGGCTGAAGATGGAGAACAAGCCCTAACCCTGGCAAAAGACCTGCAGCCGGATGTACTGATCTGCGATATTCGCTTACCGATCCTAGGTGGCATAGAGGTGATCCGTCACTTGAGCGAATTTTCACCCCACACCAAGTCCCTCGTCCTTTCTGCGTTTGATGATGATGAATACGTGTTTGAGACAATGGCAGCAGGAGCATCCGGATATTTACTAAAGACGATGGATGCAAAGATAATTCCGGAGGCAGTGAAGCGAGCATATTGCGGAGAACTAGTTCTCTATCCGCCCGTCGCAGGCATATTTGCCCGTCTTCTTGGAAGTGCTTCGCCCTCAGCAAACAAAGAGCCACTTACCGCGAGGGAACGGGAAATTGTGACGCTTGCCGCACAGGGACTCAAGAATAAAGCGATTGCAAAGGAACTCAATACGAGTGTCAGGACGGTTGAAGGGCATTTCTCCCGTATATTCTCCAAATTATCAGTCTCGTCACGACTTGAAGCAATCAATATTTGCTTGGACAAACACCTGATAGACAAAAAGAAGGACGAAAGTCACTAGTGGTCAGCAAAAGAACATTTAGTGCCTTAAATATAAAGCGCCATCTTAAGGCTTTTTATCTGATGAGCCGCAATCCCCGTTTCTGGGCGTCACAGGTCGCAACAGTGGGTATTGCCGTCACACATGATCTGTTTGAGCGTTCCGGATTTTTATCGAGCGACCTGGCTGATTTTCTCCCTGTATCTTTGTTTTGGATTCCATTGATCTATGTCGCCCTTCGGTTCGGCTCAATGGGTTCTATAACAACCGCTGTTGTAGTCATTCTGGCTAATATCTCCAATTGGCTTTATATGCAGAGGAGTACTACGATTACGTCGGAAATCTTGCTGGTGCTTATTACCATCGTCGTCTCAATAATTGTTGGTCGTCAAGTAGATCAAACAACCGAGGCGCAAAGACGAGCGCAAACCTATGCCGATTCCACAGCACGAAGAGTCGAAGATGAAAGAAGACGTCTTAGCCTGGAATTACATGATGATGCCATCCAGACCTTGATCTCTGTGTGTCACGAGATAGATACTATGAAGGTTCAAACCTTATCAGAAAATGACGACCTCCTTGCCGTGAGGAAAACAATAACCAAGGTCATTGAGAACCTTCGTGATGTTAGTGTCGGTTTACATCCCCCAATTCTTGATGATATCGGGATTGCGTCCGCAGTGCGAGATCTGCTCAGGGAATCAGGGGAAAGAATGGGTTTTGAGTTTGAATTTAACGTGTCGGGCGAAGAGCCACGGCTCCGCGGCGACATCAAGCTTTCACTTTTCCGCATTGCTCAGGAGGCTCTTCGGAACATCGAACGTCATGCTAATGCGAAACACGTGCAAGTTGGCATATCTTTTAATGATCTTGAGGTAAGGCTCGATATCACTGATGATGGTGTTGGCTTCGATCTTAATAAATTGCAGAATGAAGATAATATTGGTTCCCACCTGGGGCTGTCGAGTATCTCTGAGCGTATAGATATGTGTGGAGGCAAACTTGAATTGTGGTCAAAGCCTGCAAAGGGAACCCGCATCACTGCTAAAATTCCTTCGCGCAATGGTTAGGTTCCTGTGTACCGGAAGATGCAGCCGATGCCCTCGCCGTTAGGAAACTTATCTGAAGACGTTGAACTACTGCTTCCTACCTACTTCCCATGTGTCTGACGAGCCATTAAAATAAGTGGGAAAAAGGGTAGCATCCTTATAGAGTTGATTGTGCACCGGTTTTTTCCAATGGGACAAATCATACGAGTGCCATTTTGTCTATTCATTGTAATACGATTGCAGAATAAAAATTTAACAATCTAATTTACACCGAAGATATTTGACATTTTAGTAAGAGAACTTTTTCTATGAGCAGCCATAAAGTAGACTATTACATGGTGCAGGACTTTTCATCTCTATTCGAATCACAACATCATTTTCCCATGAGAGCGATTGCGCAAGTGATAGACATGATATTTGGTTAAGACTAGACACCAGTGAGCTGTTTGCCTGCCTGCAGGATATTCTGCACCTGTTCTGGACTGCTTGCCTCGCTATAAATCCGTAAAAGCGGTTCAGTGCCTGAAAATCGGATTAGAAGCCAGGAATTATCTGCTAATCGATAACGGAATCCATCGGTGTTATCAAACTTCGCCACTTTAACACCTGCAAATGCACCGGGGTTGGATTTGTTAACGTTCTCGAGGATTTTATCTCGCAAGTCTGCAGCGAAATGTAAATCGATACGTTCGTAATAATGGGGTCCGACTTTGCTATAAAGATAGTCGAGAAGCTGCGATGGAGTCTTGCCGGTCTGAATCATAAAATCGATGAAGAAAAGACCAGCCGGTATCGAATCACGCTCGGGCACATGCCCTCTAAATCCATACCCGCCGCTCTCCTCTCCTCCTATGATGGCGTTGTGCTGCAGAAATAATGGAGCTACGTATTTAAATCCGACCTGAGTTTCATAAACAGGCATATGATAAAGCTCACCAAGGCGGTCGAGCATACTGGTTGACGTTACGGTCTTTATGATAGCGCCGCGTTCACCGCGGACTTCCAGTAAATAAAGGGTAAGCAACGCAAAAACCTGTAGTTGGGTAAGAAAATGCCCGTTCTCGTCAATAATACCAATTCTATCCGCATCACCGTCTGTCGCCAGTCCGACATTTGCTTTATGATCCACGACCATCGCGGATAGTTTCTTCAAATTGGGCGTGATAGGCTCAGGATTAATGCCTGGAAATGCAGGATTACGCTCACCGTTAATTTCTGTAAGTTGGTTTGTGCCTCCGCCAAGTAAGTCCTGGAAAATTCCGCTACCAACTCCGTACATGGAATCGATGACAATATTCAAGCCAGCATGCTTGATTTTATTAATATCAACAAGATTGCTTATTTGACTGAGATACGCGGTCGTCAAATCAAGATATTCAACTCTCTTAATCCGCAAAGCTTCTTCAAACGGCAACTTGATGACCTTTTGTTCAGCGACAGCCTGATGGACATATTTTTCGACCTGGGCAGCGACTTCTGAGGAAACACTGACGCCAGTCTCTTCTCGAAATTTAATTCCGTTATATCTTGCAGGGTTATGACTGGCGGTGATAATAATGCCGCCCCCTGCCTGTTGTTTAAGAATTGTGAAGCAGACTTGCGGTGTAGGTACGGCTTTAGGGGAAAGCCACGTGTGAATTCCGTTTCCCGCCATCACTTCAGCCGCTGCTGCGGCAAAGTCCTCAGAAGCATACCGATTATCATATCCAATCGCAATACCTCGTCCGGCAAGTCTGGCTGCCTTGAGATAGTCAGCAGCGCCTTGAGCACAGTACCGGACATTCTCGAACGTAAAGTCTTCGGCTATAACCGCTCGCCAGCCGTCGGTACCAAATTTAATAGGATCTGACATTTTATCTTCTCCTAAAACGTCAAGCCGTCTTTTTACAATTATCCTCATCGCAGCCTTGGTGGTCACTAATGTCCAAGACTGGAGTTCTTCGTGATGATTCATGAGAAAAAATCACGAATTGATTCGAAAGTTTGCTAAAAATGACACAACAATGTTATATCATAAGGTTAAATTTTATAATATTTCGAGGAGTGTGACTGTATGATGTCAAGTAACAGTATAACAAAAAAATTCTATAACGTTTTTCTTGTTAGCGGGCAGAAATAATGGAAAAAACGTTAGTTCTAAGTGTCGACCTTGGTGGAACAAAAATTTTATCGGCGCTTATTGACGAACAGGGTAAGATACTGACTCGTGATTATACACCCACGCCGTCTACCGGGAACCAGGATATCGTGATTCAGGAGATATTGAGTTCATCAAAACGAGTTTTAAATGAGGCTGGTATTGGTATTGATAACGTAGCAGCGGTGAGTATTGCTGCTGCCGGTCCTTCCGACGTACGTACAGGGATTCTATATACCTCGCCAAATCTTCCCGGATGGAAAGATGTTCCCCTGAGGGATATTCTTTCCAAGCAATTCGGCAAAATAGTTTATCTCCTCAACGATGCCCGTGCGGCGGCGCTTGGGGAATTATATTTTGGAGCAGCAAAGGGTTTAAAAAATTGTATTTTCGTAACTATCAGCACCGGAATAGGAGGCGGTATTATCATCAACGGCGAGCTATATAGCGGCGCAGCTGGCACCGCTGGAGAACTCGGGCACATGGTTATTGATGACGACGGCCCATTATGTAATTGCGGGAATAGAGGATGTTGGGAAATGCTGGCATCAGGAACGGCGCTGGCTGCCGCGGCAAAGCGGTCTATAAAAGAAGGCGTGGAGAGCTCGATCACAGAATTTACCGATGGTGACGTCGAAAAAATAAATGCTCAAGCAATCAACAAGGCAGCGATTGCTGGTGATCCGCTAGCGCAAAAGTTAATCTCGCGAACTGCCTATTATCTCGGCGTAGGTCTTTCAAACCTGATAAATATCTTCAGTCCTGAGCTTATTATTATTGGAGGTGGTCTTTCTAACATGGGAGATAGGCTGCTGCTGCCGGCTTATGAAGAGGCAAAAAATAGGGCATTTACGCAGCCTTACCAGTCAACACGCTTTACGCTGGCAACCCTGGGTGCTGACTCCGGTGTATTAGGGGCTGCGGGATATGCACTGAAAAAACTACAGTCTACGGCAACATAGAAACACTAATTTCCCAAACGATTTTAAGGGGTGGAAATATGGCGGAGCTTAATTACCTGGTAGGGGGTGAAGCCGGGCAGGGTGTCCAGACGGTCGGCGCTCTTTTGAGCAAAATCATGGCGAGGCACGGTCTTTATGTATTTTCAGACCAGGATTATGAATCTCGCGTTAGAGGAGGGCACAGCTTTTTTAGAATCAGGATAAGCCAGGTACCGGTCGGGGCAATTTCCGAGGACTTGGATGTGCTTATCGGTTTAGACCAGCGGACAATCGAGATTCACCAATCAGAACTCAAGAAAGATGGCGTAATCATTTATGATCCAGACAAAGTAAAGACCCAGATTACTGGCAGCCAGTTAATAGGTATTCCATTTGAAAAGATCGCTGTGGAAGCTTGCGGGAACAAGGTAATGGCTAATTCTGTCGCGATCGGCGCGGCTGTTGCCGTCGGTGGATATGACCTTCAAGAAGCATTGACACAGGTCTTCAACGAGCAATTCGCACGCCTTGGCGTTGATATCGTTGAAGGAAACCAGAAAGCTGCGCGCGCTGGTTATGACCAGATAAAAAAACAGCCTGATTTTATCAAGAAATCGTTAGGATCAAGCTCAAACAAGATGATGTTGGTGGACGGTAACACAGCAGCCGGAATCGGAGCGATGGCAGCGGGTTGTAAGTTTGTCTCAGGCTATCCGATGACACCTACCTCCCCGATACTTGAATATATTGCTGATAAGGGAAGATCGTATAACGTAATTATGCTGCAGCCTGAGGATGAAATCGCAGCTATTAATATGGTCATAGGCGCATCTTATGCCGGTGTGAGAGCTATGACAGCTACCTCTGGTGGTGGATTCTGCCTGATGGTCGAGGGTTTGAGCCTGGCGGGAATGACTGAAACTCCAGTTGTATGCATTCTGGGGCAGCGTCCAGGACCTGCTATTGGCTTGCCAACGCGGACAGAGCAAGGTGAATTACTTTTCTCTCTTTTCTCAGGCCACGGCGAATTCCCTCGAGCCGTATTAACTCCGGCTACTATCGAAGACTATTTTTACACCACGGTGAAGGCTTTTAACCTCGCAGATAAGTACCAGGTGCCGGTTATAGTCCTCACAGACCAGCATCTTGGAGCCTCTCTCCAAACAGTAAATCCCTTCGACCTGGGCAAAGTAATGATCGATAGAGGCGAGTTGATTTCGGAAGACGACAGAAAGCATGATGAATATAAACGGTATCAATACAGTGAATCGGGTATTTCACCGAGAGCTATTCCGTTACCAGGTGGACCATTAGTCGTAATCGACTCCGATGAGCATAATGAGGAAGGACATATCATCGAAGATGCTGAGACCCGGACCAATATGATGGATAAACGTTTAAGAAAAATCCGGGGACTAGTAAAAGAGATAACGCCGCCCTGGTATTCCGAAAGACCCGGTGCCAACATCCTTCTTATAGGTTGGGGCAGCACCTTCGGGGCTATCTCTGAAGCTGCCGACCTGTTGGAAAAAGATGGAATTCATGCAAGCGTGCTGCAGCTGACACAGGTATGGCCTTTCCCGGCAGAACAAGTCACGGGAGCACTAAGTAAGAATGAGATGAAGACCTTTGTGGTGGAAAATAATGCTACGGGACAACTGGCGAAACTGATTCGGGCTGAAACTGGTATTGCTACGGAATCGATTTTGAAATATGACGGTCGACCATTCTCGCCATCAGTAATTGTTAAAGCGGTCGAAAAAGAGGTCAAGAAAACATGGTAACGATAAAAGATTACGCGCCAGCGTCGCCTTACCAGTGGTGCCCTGGTTGCGGCAACTTTAATATTGTAAACGCTCTAAGGCAAGCATTAGTAGCTTTAAATTTAGAACCATCACAGGTATTACTCGTGTCCGGTATCGGACAAGCAGGTAAAATGCCACACTATCTCCATGGTCACGTCCTAAACGAGTTGCACGGGAGAGGGCTTCCCGCCGCCCAGGCAGCTAAGATAGTAAACCATGAACTCAACGTGATATCGATTGGAGGCGATGGCGACGGCTATGGCGAGGGGGGTAATCATTTTCTGGGTGCTATGAATCGTAATGTAGACATGACTTATATAGTGTGTAATAACCAGGTCTACGGATTAACCAAAGGTCAAGCATCGCCGACTAGCGATCAGGGTTTTATCACGAGGACTACACCGGAGGGGGCATGGTTTCCAATGCGTCCTCTGGCGGTGGCAATCGCTTCTAATTGTAGTTTTGTCGCACGAGGTTTTTGTGGCGACGCGGAACAACTATTCGATTTGATTAAGCAGGGAATCACGCATAAAGGATTTGCTTTAATAGAGGTACTTCAGAACTGCGTTTCTTTTAATAAAGTGAACACCCTGGAGTGGTATAAGCAAAGGGTTTACAAGGTTGAAAGCGATGTTTATGATCCTTCTAATCGATCAGCGGCTTTTGAAAAAGCTTGGGAGTGGGGTGAACGTATCCCGACCGGAGTTATTTATAGAGTGCAGAGACCTACTTACGAGAGTCAGCTTGCCGCGATAAGACAGATATCTCTTGTCAGGCAGACGCTTAATCCGCAAGATTTCCGGCCGTTAATTGATGAGCTTTTATAAAATCGTGCCCGGATTATATATAATTATATATAGAAGAAATTTACCCTAACTCATCGTCCGGTGTAGATTCCCAAACACGGCGCTCTTCGTCGTACGGCTCTTCCTCGATGTGACACTTGTCTGTAATAATCATCGTTGACCTGCGGTTGCCGTAAGGGAGCCACTTCCCAACACTATCACAACTGGGATTACCAGTCCGGGCAAAGGTAATCCAGGCATCCTGGATATTCTTCGAAACTGCATCGGCAGCCGGTCCTGAGCCACCGTACCCTTCACCATAATTACCAAATAGAAAGCCAAGTTCGAGTGCATGATACGCACCCATTGCTGAAGGGGCCCAGGTGAACAGGTAGCTGAAAGCAGATTGTCCTTGTTTTTCTTGAGCTTCCGCCAGCCGTATGGCTGGTACTCTGAACTTCTGTGCTGTTTCAATCGCAGTGAAAATATCTGAAGCTTGATTCGGAACGCCGCGTCTAGCTAAAGATTTACGGTAGGTATCAATGAGCGTTCGGGCATCCTGCGAGGGTAAAACCTTTTGTACACGCTTCAATAAGCTTGCCTCGTCTAGATTTTGTATTTCAGGGTTCCTGGCGTTCATAATCTTCCATTCATCTAAATTGGTGCCGACGATGATGGGTGTTGAACTTGCAGCGCCCTTCCGCACTGCAACGATCGGGGATGCCGGTAACACGGCGCCATCGATTACCGGCTGCAGTGCGAGGTCCGGCAGCTGTCCCAATTTCCTTAATCCTGGTCCCAACTCCTGTTGTGCAGCAAGCAAACGCCCAACGGGTAATGAATAGAGAGAATCTATATCGGTCGGTTTTATCTTCAGAATGTCGAGCAGCTGTTCAGCTACTAATGCAGCTTTTTGAGGAGTCCGAGTGCTATTGGCAGCACCGCTTTGCAGGATAGCCCGTCGGAATAACCCTTTCGATCGCGGCAACGCTAACTGGCAGCCAACGCTCATGCCGCCTGCCGATTCGCCAAATATAGTTACATTATCGGGGTCACCTCCAAAAGAGGCGATATTCCGGTGCACCCATTCAAGAGCAGCAGCTTGGTCTAATAACCCTTCGTTACCGGTTGAGGGGATTTGTCCACAGGTCACTTCACCAAGGTTTAAAAACCCAAGCGCTCCAAGTCGATAGTTGGTGGTTACAACTACGACATCTCCTCGGGAAGCCAGACGGCTTCCTTTGTACGCTCCTGATGACCCAGAACCGCCGGTGAAACCTCCCCCATGAATCCAAAATAATACCGAGCGGCGTTTATCATCCAGTCCAGGCGTCCAAACATTGAGGTAAAGGCAGTCTTCGTTCTGTGGTTCACGCTCGACAGGCTGATCCGCAGTAACGAAAACGCTCGTTCCGATATTCTGTGGTGCTATAGGAGCAGACGCCTTTGCGGAACGCACACCGCTCCATGGTTCCACTGGTGCGGGAGGCATCCAGCGTCGCCTACCAACCGGTGGAGCAGCAAACGGAATACCTTTAAAGACGTATAATCCCCGTTGTTCATAGCCTTCAATTTTACCTGCATTTGTGTTTACAATTGTTTCTTTCGCTTGACTCATACTTTTTTCCTTTGGTCGGTCTTTTAGGTGATTTAAATTAATTGGTTTCCTATAATAACACAATTACAGTTCTCGGAAGAAGATAGATAATCAAAATAGAACAAATAAACGGCTGATTATGCTTTAAACGACCAATAGCACTGAGGTTAATGGTCTCTGGTTGGAGATGAAAATTGTAACGACTCGGTTGAAACCGCAGGAACGAGGTCTACTCTTTCGTCCATATCAAATGGCATCTGCGTTTGCCTTTCTTCCCTAAGCATACTTTTAAACCAGATAAAAGGCAGCGCCCATTTTGTTGAAATTTTCATTTTTTTCAGCTGCTGCAAGGACGATATGCTGCTGACCTTCCGAGTTTGCACAATCCTCTTTGCCGAGATAGGTCCAATGCCTGGAACTCGTAAAAGTTCTTCATACCGCGCGGTATTCACGTCAACCGGGAAAAGCCAGGGCTGTTTTTGAGCGATAATAATCTTGGGATCTTTTAAAAGCGATAGGTTCCCATCCTTTCCTGCCGCTAAATTCACTTCTTGTGGCGAAAATCTATAAACCCTGAGCAACCAATCAGCCTGGTACAGTCGGTGTTCGCGCATTGGGGGAGTCGGGCTAATATGTTCCAGTCGGGAATCTTGAACTGGTTGGAAAGCACTGAAATAAGTACGCCTTAGTCCGATTTCGCCATACAAATATTCAGTTGTACTCAAGATATCGATGTCTTTTTCACCCGCGGCACCAACCACGAATTGAGTAGTTTGACCCGACGGCGCCAAGCCGCCATCTTGAGCACTCAGGCGCTTAATAAAACGCATCCTGTCCAAAATATCGTGCTGCAGGTCTTTTTTACTACTGAGAACGGAAAGGTGCTGAGCGGTAGGTGCCTCGATATTTATAGAAACGCGGCTAGCTAATTTACAGGCTGCTTCGATAGAATCGAAACGGGCTCCGGGCAGGATCTTAAGATGGATATACCCTTTGAAGCCGTACCGGTGCCGAAGGATCTCAACTACATTTATCATCGACTCTTGCGTTCGAGTCGCATCGGTGCCAATGGCTGAACTAAGAAATAATCCTTGAGCGATCCCTTTTGAATGCAGATCTATAAATGTCCGGGCGAGTTCCTCCGGTTGAAAAGAGCACCTCGGAATATCACGACCGACTTGATTAATGCAATATGCGCAGTCGTTGACACATACGTTTGTAAGCAACACCTTCAACACAGGCACCGAGCCGCCGTTAGGAAGGTCTGCCCGGTATATGAAGTCCATGGGAGACCTGGACGGGGATCCGCAGTTGCCGCACAAATCGAATTGAGCAGCTGAAGCCAGGTAGTTCAATCTTTCAAGCACGATTCCACCTTTGCTGAAGAACACGTGTTCTACACTTAGTGTAAGCAGTGAAACTGGCTGTGTCAAGTCGATTTAAGCAAGAACATTTCAAAAAACACAGAGATAGTGCAATCTGTGAGATGGTACAGTTATCATAATTTAGTTTTGTTGACAAAAATATGATTTTTTTAAATTTCTGGTAAACCGAACCAGGACTGAACTAACTTTCGTTATTGAATTTTTGAAGAGTTCTGACCGAGGGAACCTGTGGGATTCGCCCGTACAATTGTGGGCTCCGACACTCCAGTTTCAAACTGGCTGTGATATAACGATGCGTAAAATCCCTTAGCAGCCAGTAGTTCCTCGTGCGTTCCCTGCTCAACAATATCGCCGTCGTTCATCACGAGAATGCAATCGGCGTCACGTATAGTAGAAAGGCGGTGAGCGATAATGAAGCTGGTTCTATCCTTCATCAACTGAGCCATCGCGCGCTGGATTAATACTTCCGTCCTGGTATCCACGGAACTGGTCGCCTCGTCGAGAATTAGAATTTTGGGGTCGGCAAGGAAAGCACGGGCGATCGTCAAGAGCTGTTTCTGGCCTTGCGAAATGTTGCTGGACTCTTCATTTATCTCCAGATCATAACCCTGCGGCTGCGTACGTATAAAGCGGTCTACGTATGCCATCCTGGCAGCCTGGATAACCTGTTCGTCGCTAGCACTCAGATTGCCGTACCTTATGTTTTCACGAATGGTGCCGTTAAACAGCCATGTATCCTGGAGTACCGTACCGAACAAACCGCGAAGGTCGCTGCGCTGCATCTGGCGGATATCGATGTCATCGATGGTGATCGAGCCGGATTCAATATCATAGAACCGCATCAGCAATTTCACAATGGTGGTTTTTCCAGCCCCGGTCGGTCCAACGATGGCTATTTTCTGGCCGGGATGAATTTCAGCCGAGAAGTTGTGGATAATCGTTTTTCCAGGTAAATAACCAAACCGGACGTTGTGGAAAGCAACGTTACCGGTTACCTGGCCAAGTACCGCCGGTTTCGCTGGTTCGGGTACTTCCTCCTCTTCATTGATGAACTCGAAAACGCGCTCTGCTGCCGCCATGGTCGACTGCAGCACATTAGCAATTGTGGCAGTCTGTGTGATGGGCATGGTGAATGAGCGTACGTATTGGATGAAGGCAAGGATATCGCCCACGCCAATTGTTCCCCTGATCGCCAGGTATCCACCAAGGATACTCACGCCGACATACGCAAGGTTTCCTACGAAAGTCATGATTGGCATCATCATTCCAGCCAGGAATTGCGATTTCCAGGAAGCGACATAAAGTTTGTCATTGATTTTGTCGAACTGCTCGATAGATTTCTCTTCTCCGTTGAACGCTTTCATCACGGTGTGTCCGCCGTACATCTCTTCAACATGTCCGTTAACACCGCCAAGATATCTCTGCTGTCTTACAAACTGTTTCTGTGACGATTTTACTACCATTGTGGTAAGCACCATGGATAGCGGGATGATTAACAACGCTACCAGCGTCATCATCCAGCTAATAGTCAGCATCATTACGAGCACACCAATAATTGTGGTAACCGAGGTTACAATTTGCGAAAGGTTCTGAGTGAGAGTGTTG
>Ga0315281_10002652_pt1 | contig 26491 bp, 28 predicted proteins | sample YL17G07_0_MG_FD_204540 | JGI IMG/M metagenome (GOLD analysis project Ga0315281, IMG submission 204540) | Sediment microbial communities from Yellowstone Lake, YNP, Wyoming, USA - YL17G07_0 | ecosystem: Environmental > Aquatic > Freshwater > Lake > Sediment | place: USA: Wyoming | collected... | reverse complement strand
CTTGGTATTGTAAACCCCTTCAAATTTGTTTTGCAAATGCGGGCTGGATACGCCACCGAGAGTCTCTCCCGCAAGCGGAGCCAGCGCAACATGAATCAGGCCGCAAAAGCTCATAAACCGGTCGGGAAGGGGTACGGATCGTTAACGCCGAATTACATTATCCGCCCAGGCCTATTTATGAGATAATCGGTTACAATCTGAATTAGGTTCAGATGATTTTTACGCGGCCTTTCGATCCTGGAGGGATGTTTTGGCTTCAAACGGCCTTCGCGAGCTACTTGAGACGCTAGACGAGATCTTTTCCGGCGCGTCATTCCTGACGCCGGAACTGACGGATAAAAAGACCATTTCCGACGTGATGTTGGCGTTGGAAAAAATACTGCCCCGGTTGCGGGAGAGCGCCGCCCCCAAAGCGGTCCGGCTGGCGGAGGCTCTCGCCCTGCTCTTCGAGAAGTTCCTTATGGAATCGGTGGATGACGGCGGCCCAGGGCTTGAATGCGCCAAGGCCGGCGCGGGGGTTATCCGTTCGGCCATGATGGGAGAAGGCGTTCCCGCCCATCTGGACCAGGAATTGGACCGGCTTGCGGAAAGCCTTGAGAAAACCTACGGCATCGCCCTCCCCCCGGCTCCGGGTGCGGCGGCGGAGCCAACCCCTGCGGTTATGGAGCCTGCGCCGGAACCCGCGCCTAAGCCGGAGGAAGATGGCGATGATTTTTTCGCCGGACTGGATTTGAAACGGGAAGAAAAAACTTTTTCTTTTGAAGACTCGCCGCCGGAAAAGGCCGACCCGCTTTTGGAAAAACTCAACCGCCTCTCTGGAGAGGTAATCATGCTCGATCCGGACCTCGGCGACAAAAAAGCCGTGGCGGACGTCCTTCTTGCTTTCGAAGACATGGGATCCTCGTTGATGAACGCGGGGAAGAACGAGCGGCTTGGGCAGATGGCCATGCGAATCGCCGCGATATACGAGAAGAGCCTCATGGAAGGGCTCGACCAGAATAAGGAAGCCGCAGAGCTGACATCGCAGGGGATCAAAACGCTGATGGCGGCCCTTGAAGGGCGTGAGGACGAGGACGAATCCGCCAGGAAAGCCACCGGCCTGATCGTTAAAATGGACGCCCTGCTCGGCGTCGCGGCTCCCGAACCAGCCCAGGAAATCCAACCACAGCCCCACCCCACAGCCGCTCCCCAGCCAGCGCAGGCGCCGCAAGCGGCCGCCGACAAGGATGCGGTGGCTGGGCCAGCGGGCGTGGACTTGGTGAAAGTCGCAAGCGATGAAGACCTGCTTATTTACACCGAGTTCGTCGCCGAGGCTCAGGAGACCCTCTCCAATGTCGAGGGCGACCTTCTGGAACTGGAGGAAAACCCGACCTCCATGGAGCTGATAAACAACCTTTTCCGCGCTATCCACAGCCTTAAAGGAGCCGCCGGCTTTTTAGGGATAAGCACCGTCAACGTGCTCTGCCACGAAACGGAGACGGTGATGGACAAGCTCCGCAAGAAAACGGTGAAAATCAACCCGGAGATGATGGACGTTTTCCTGAAAGTAGTGGACGTGCTCAAGGTCGTCAACGACGGGCTTAGCGCAAGCGTGCAGAAGGCGAAAAACTCCATGCCAGGCGCGACGCTTGAGATTCCCAGGAGGGACATAGCCGCCCTTGTCCAGCGGTTGTCGTACCTGTGGCAGGCCAAACCGGAGATTAAGGAGCCGGGTGAAACGCAGGAAGAAGAGCCCGAAGAAAGGCTTGGCGACATACTTGTAAGCAAACAGGTCATATCGCCCGGCCAGCTCGAAGACGCCCTGAAGACCCAGAAGCACCTGGGCGAGATACTCGTGGACATGGGGGCGATGGATCAGGGCACACTTGGGGACGTCCTCAAGGAGCAGGAGGAGAAGCGCAAAAAGGTCGTCGTCACCTCGCTGAAGGTGGACACGGAAAAGCTCGACAGCCTGATGGACCTGGTCGGCGAACTGGTTATAACGCAGTCCATCGTAGCCCACGACAAATCCCTGCAAACGGAGCTTAACAAGGGCCTGTTCAAGAACGTGGCCAGCCTCGGCAAAATCACCAAGAACATACAGGACCACGTCATGTCCCTGCGGATGGTGCAACTCAAGCAGACCTTCCAGAAGATGACCAGGCTTACCCGCGACCTGTCCAAAAAGATGAAGAAGCAGATAATCTTCCGCGTCTCCGGCGAGGAGACCGAGATAGACAAGACGATAATAGAAGAGCTTAACGACCCGCTTGTGCACCTTATCCGCAACTCCATGGATCACGGAGTAGAGACGCCGGAGGAGAGATTGGCCAAAGGCAAGAACCCTGTGGGGAACGTTTGGCTTTCCGCTTATCACAAGGGCGGCAACGTGTACATCGAGATCAAGGACGACGGCAAGGGCCTGGACAAGGAAAAGATACTTAAAAAGGCGATGGAGAGGAACCTGCTGACGCCAGGGGTGGAGCCTACGGAGCAGGAGATATTCAACCTTGTCTTCCTGCCTGGTTTTTCGACGGCGGCCAAGGTTACGGATGTGTCCGGCAGAGGCGTGGGCATGGACGTGGTCAAATCCAACATAGACAGGCTCGGCGGCAAGGTGGAGATCGCAAGCAAACCGGGCAGTGGCTCCACCTTCACGATAAAGCTCCCGCTGACGATGGCTATTGTTGACGGGATGATTGTGAAAATAGGCGCGGAACGGTTCATAATCCCAACCGTGTCCATACGCGAATCCATACGTCCGAAGCCCGAAGAGGTCTCCACAGTGATAAAGGATGGGGAGATGATGAACATCCGTGGCAGGCTCCTGCCGCTCATAAGGCTTCACCGGTCGCTAAAGGTCAGGAACGCCGTATGCGACAACCCGTGCGACGGCCTGGTGATAATCGTGGAGAGCGACGAGCGGGCGTATGGCCTTATGGTGGACGACCTTTTGGGCCAGCAACAGGTTGTCATAAAGAACCTCGGCAAAAGGTTCAAGGGCCTTCCCGGCATTTCTGGGGGGACGATCCTGGGCGACGGGCGGGTGGGGCTGATCCTGGACGTGTCCGGGATTGTTGCGATGAACTGAAATTACTAGCCAAAACCGGGGTCGGGCGACCCCGTGAAGCGTAAAGCGAAATTGCGTTACAATTGATCAGACAGGTTTAATGGAAGATATATGGCCGCCAACATACTTGTAGTTGATGACGAGGAAGGGATAAGGAAATCGTTGAGCGCGTACCTTAAAATGGAAGGGTACACGGTGGACACTGCGGGGGATGGCGTGGAAGCCATCGAGAAGCTGAAAAACGCCAAGTTCAACATTATCCTGCTCGACATAAACATGCCCGTAAGGGACGGGCTTGAGACGATTCAGGAGATCAAGGCGCTTGATTTCTCCATACAGGTGATAATGATGACCGCCTTTTCCACGTTCGACAAGACAATGAAGTCGCTGGAGTACGGCGCGACCGATTACATCCTCAAGCCATTCGACAACCTTGCGGAAATACTCAAGCTGATCCGTATTTCGGAGGAGAAGCTTGACCGGTGGAGAAAGAACATGAGCGCCACCATCATCAAGCAAAGAAGCTCCTCCAGCCAGTAAACGGGTAAAAGGATAAGGATGCAGAGACGATGAGCGGCGAAACTGTGGAGGCTTTCGGCCAGGAGGCCGGGCAAAAGGCAAGGGGACACGAGGGGAAATACCTCACGTTTGTCCTTGGCGGCGAAGAATACGGCCTTGAAATACTCAAGGTGCGCGAGATAATCGGCCTTATGGAGATCACATCCGTCCCGCAGACGCCGGTTTTCATCAAAGGGGTGATAAACCTGCGCGGCAAGGTCATCCCGGTGATAGACCTGCGGCTGAAGTTCGGGATGGAGGAGGCCGAGCCTACGGAAGAGACCTGCATAATCGTGGTGGACATCGGCGGGGCGATGATAGGGATACTTGTGGACACGGTCTCGGAGGTGCTCCACGTTATGGCAGACCAGATAGAACCCGCCCCCTCATTCGGCGGTTCCATAGACACCGGGTTCATCCTGGGAATGGGCAAGATAAAAGGCAAGGTGAAGATACTGCTTGATATTGATAGCGTGTTATCTGCGGAAGAACTCACCCGCGCCGCTGGGTTTGGGAGTTGAACGGCTGTTGAAAAACCCTCTAAATGTCATCGCGAGGGAGCCCTTGGCGGCCCTGAGCCAGTCGAAGGAGGCGATCTCGAACCATTTCCCGCTTCGCCGGGGTCGCCTGACCCCGGTCTTAATCTGGCCAAAAGGAACCGTGGTCAGGCGACCACGGGGAAGCGAAATTGATGTTGACACGCAAGACAGTATCTACGCGGAGTTCACCCCTGAGCCGGAGCAAAGGGCCGCAATGACAGTAAGAAGCAAACCGCGTTTTGACGAAATATAAAATGGAACAGACCAAGCCTGACTCCCGCGCAATGGGCGCCATTGATTTGACCGACCGGGAGTTCCAGCTATTGCGGGCCCTCATTTTCGAGAAAAGCGGCATAACCCTCAACGACGGGAAAAAAGAGCTCGTACGCACCCGGCTTGGAAGCAAGCTACGCAAAGGAGGGTTCGAGTCTTTTAAAGAATATTACAATTACGTTGTAGAGGACAGTACCGGCGAGGAGCTTATCACCCTGCTTGACGCGATATCCACAAACCTGACGAGTTTCTTCCGCGAGATAAACCACTTCAGTTATCTCAGGAACCACATCGTCCCAGAGATAATGGGGAAGAAGAAGGGCGACAGCGCCAAAGAGCTAAGAGCGTGGAGCGCCGGTTGCTCGTCGGGGGAGGAACCGTACTCGCTGGCCTTCACCATGACGGATATCCTGCAGGGCAACAAGAGCTGGGACGTGAAGCTTTTGGCCACGGACATCTCCACGAAAGTGTTGGGGAGAGCCGCCAGGGGCGTCTACACCGAGGAGCAGGTGAAAACCGTGCCAAAAGACATGGCGTCAAAGTTCCTGGAAAAGACAGTGGAAGACGGGGATCGGCTGTACAGGGTAAAGCCGGAAATAAAAAGGCTGATCCAGTTCAAGCGTTTCAACCTTATGACGCCCACGTTCCCGTTCAAGCGCGGGTTCGACTTCATTTTTTGCAGGAACGTGATGATATACTTCGACAAACCCACCCAGCAAGTGTTGATAAACAAATTTTTCGGCTCACTGGTGGAAGGCGGCTATCTGCTGATCGGGCATTCGGAGAGCCTGACCGGAGTGCAACACCGTTTCAAGTATATGCAACCGACGATATACAAAAAGCCTAATCAGTGACGTGAAAGGCCGTAACAGGAAATGGAAGCGAAAATATTGATAGTGGACGACGAGGAGGGGATCACCAACTCCCTTGTCCGCTACTTCCGCATGCATGACTACAAGGCGGACGGGGTGAACTCCCCTGTCAAGGCGCTGGAGATGATCCACAACGAGAACTACATGATCGTCATTTCCGACATCATGATGCCGGAGATGAGCGGGATCGAGATGCTTGGGAAGATAAAAAGTTTCAACGGCATGATCCAGGTGATCATGATGACCGGCGTGGTGACGATCGAAAACGTGCTGGCGTGCCTGACGAACGGCGCAAACGACTGTTACCTCAAACCGCTGGACGACCTTACTGTGATGAAGGCCGCCGTGGACGAAGCCATCATGCGGCTGACCAAGTGGGAGAGCATGATCAAGCAGATGATAGGCCGGAAACGCTGATGATAGAAGGAATTGACAAGGATATCCTTGACGAGTTCATCAAGGAGACGATGGAGGCCCTGGACGGGCTTGACGCCCAGTTCATCTCCCTGGAGAGGAACCCGAAAGACTCCGAAGTCATAAACTCCATTTTCAGGGGCGTCCACTCCATCAAGGGGTCATCCTCCTTCTTCAACCTCAACCACGTCCGCTCGTTCGCCCACAAGTTCGAAAATCTCCTTGACGACCTTCGCAAAGACAAGCGGAGCGTCACGCGGGAGATCATAGACCTGCTTCTCAAGGGCAAAGACTCTCTGGCGAACATGTTCACCAAGCTTTTGGCTGGAGACATGTCCGACGAGCTGTTGGCGGAAGACCAGGTGATCCTTTCCACCGTCGAGAAGTTGCTCGAAGAGCCGGAAGCCGGCGTGCTGGACTCGCCAGCGCAGATATTCGGCAAAATAAATGATTTGCGCAAAGCGTTGGCGGAGGACGGCCTGCTAGAGCGGCCCCTGGTGTCTGCGCTGATGGGGCTGGTCACCGACCTGCGCCGGGTGACGCTCGGCGAGGAGGCCAAGCATGATGGCTCCGTGCCGAAGCTTGGCGAGATACTTGTGGAACAAGGGATTATCAACAACAAAGACGTGGTGGAGGCCCTGTCTTCACAGAAGAAGCTTGGCGAAATCCTCGTGGGTCAGGGCAAAGTCACCCCCGATGAACTGGAAAAGGCCGCCTTAGAACAAAAGAAAAAGGCGGACAATAGCGCCAGGGAAAAGCTGGCCAAGGAATCGGAAAAACAGACGGAAAAAAAGTCCTCCGCCAAGAAGACCATGCGGATAGAGGAAGAGAAAATAGACAATTTCATGGACCTTGTCGGGGAGCTTATCATCAACGCCGAGGTCTTCAACTACATCCAGAAGAAACTGGCGCTTGGCGTTGACCTGGACAAGATCGTCTCGGAGTTCAGGAACGCCAATATGGAGTTCAACGAGCTTACCTTCAAGCTCCAGCGCGGCATCGGGGAGGTGCGTAAAGTTTCCATCAACGGCATATTCCAGAAGTTCCCCCGCATGGTGCGCGACCTGTCGCAATCCATGGGCAAACAGGTGGAGCTGACGTTGACGGGCGACAACCTTCTTGTGGACAAAAGCCTGTACGAGCAGTTGGAATCCCCGCTCAACCACATCATCCGCAACGCCCTGGATCACGGGCTTGAGACTACCGAGGGAAGAATCGCCGCCGACAAGGACCCGGTCGGCAAGTTGCATATCGGCGCGGAGGAGATTGCGGGGGACTTTATCATCACCATAGCCGACGACGGGCATGGGATGAATGCGGACAAGCTGAGGGGGAAGGCAGTGGAAAAGGGGCTGATAAGCCAGTCCGCCGCCGACTCCATGTCGGACAAGGACGCGTATAAGATAATATTCATGCCCGGCTTCTCCACCGCGCAGAAGATAACCGACGTCTCCGGCAGGGGCGTGGGGATGGACGTCGTCATGACCGCGATCAAAGAGGCCAAGGGCAAAGCGGATATCGAAACCACGCTGGGCAAGGGATCCAAGTTCTCCTTGATTATGCCAATGTCCACCACGCTTATCACGATCTCCGGCCTGCTGGTGGCGGTGGGCACGGAACGCTACATCATCCCGATGGAATGGGTGAAGGAATCCCTGAGGCCGTCACAGGGCCAGATATCCACGGTCAAACGCAAAGGCGAAGTGGTCGAGATACGCAACACGCTGTACCCACTGCTCCGGCTTGGGCATTTCTTCGGCGTCAAGGCCAAATGCGAACACCCCTGGGACGGCGTGGTGATGGTGATAGAGAAAGAGGACAAACGCTGTTGTTTCCTTGTGGACGAGATAATCGAGGAGGCGCAGGTGGTGCTAAAGGACCTGGGCAGGACCTTCCGCAACATCAAGGGAATACTCGGCGGCGCGATACTTGGCGACGGCAGGGTGGGGCTTGCGCTCGACGTCGAGGGTATAATGCAGGAGACATCCCTTTTCCATGAAAGATAACCGGGGTTTGGAATGCAAGAAATAATTGACGAGTTCTACACGGATACGCAGTCGCATATCGAGTCTGCGGAGGAGATATTCCTTAAGCTGGACAAAGACCCGGCCAACGCCGAGCTCATAGACAATGTTTTCCGCAGTGTGCACAGCGTAAAGGGAAACGCGGGGGTCCTCGGTTTTTCCACCATACATGCGGAAGGGGCCAAGCTCGAAACCCTGCTGGAAGTCATCCGTGAACGCAAACATGTGGATACTGGCGAGATGGACGCGCTTTTCTCGGCCCTGGACGCCCTAAAGGAATCCGTCCATGTGGCGCGCCACGGCAAAACGGAAGCCCCTGAAAAGGAGCCTGAGCCACCAAAGGAAGTCCCGGCGAAGGCCGCGCCCAAGCCGGTTCCCCAGGTTCAAAAACCATCTGCGCCGGTTCCGCCAGCGCCTCAAGCCACGCCTTCGGCCGCGACAGCGCCGCAGGCGGATACGGAGCCGGTAGCCGACAAGCCGCAGAACGACCCCCGTCCCGTCAACGATACGCGCACGTTTCTCACGTTCACGCTTGGCGCGGAAAAGTATGGGCTGGCTATAATGGATGTCCGGGAGATAATACTGATGGATGTCGTGACGCCCGTGCCGAACACGAAGGGTTTCGTTGACGGCGTGATGAACCTGCGAGACCAGATAATACCCGTTTTCAGCCTCAAGAGGCGGCTTGGGATGGCCGATGGCGAAAGTTCCAGCGACACGGAAAGAAACATCGTGATAGTGGAGATACTCAAGGTCATCACCGGCCTTAAGGTTGATGATGTGACTGGCATAGTCAACATACACGCAAAGGACATAACATCGCCGGACCGGTTCCTGGGTGGGATCCCGACCGATTTTCTGCATGGCATAGGCGAAACTCCCGACGGGATCATAATTTTGCTCAATTCGGCGGATATCTGCGAACCTGAAGGCCTGTTATACTGACCGGCTATATTGCAGGGCGCATTACGCATAAAAGGGAATGACATTGAGGCAATGGCAAAAATAAGAGTCCTGATAGTTGACGACTCCTCCATAGTGCGTCAGGTGCTGACCAAGGCCCTCTCCTCGGATCCCGATATCGAGGTGGTGGGCTCCGCGCCCGACCCATTTATCGCGCGTGACAAGATTATCGAACTCAAACCCGATGTCATCACGCTGGACGTGGAAATGCCCAGGATGGACGGCGTGACGTTCCTGCGAAAGCTTATGAAACATTTCCCACTGCCGGTCGTGATGGTTTCCTCGCTGACCCAGAAGGGGGCGGAAACGACCCTTGAGGCGATGGAGGCCGGGGCGGTGGAGATAGTCGCCAAACCTGTGATGGAAAAACACAACCTCGCCGAGATTACCGAAGAGCTGATTGAGAAGGTAAAGGCCGCGGCGCGCGCGAAAATCAAGCCTATAACCTCGCATTCGGCCGTCACCCGCCCGGCGCTTACTTCGATGTCGGCTACCACGAACAAGGTTGTGGCCATCGGCGCCTCCACCGGCGGGACGGAGGCGTTAAAAGAGGTGCTCTCCCGCATGCCTGTCAATTCGCCGGGGATCGTCGTGGTACAGCACATGCCGGAGACCTTCACAAAAGCGTTCGCAGACAGGTTAAACGCCGCCTCGACGATAAGCGTCAGGGAAGCGGTTGACGGCGACTCGGTTATTCCGGGGCTATGCCTTGTCGCCAACGGTAGCAAGCACATGCTCCTGCGCCGCTCCGGCTCCCGCTATTATGTGGAGGTCAAGGACGGCCCGTATATGTGCCGGCACCGCCCCTCGGTGGAGATGTTGTTCAACTCCGTGGCCAAAACGGCGGGCAAAAACTCCATCGGCGTAATAATGACAGGCATGGGGAATGACGGCGCGCAGGGAATGCTCAACATGAAACAGGCCGGCGCCTCCACCATAGCGCAGGATGAGGAATCATGCGTCGTGTTCGGCATGCCCAAAGAGGCGATAAAACTGGGAGGGGTGGACAAGGTCGTCCCGCTTGGCAGGATCCCGGAGACAATACTTTCTTTCTTGTGACCAGATGAAAAAAGGCCCCGGCAAAGAAAATATCAAGCGCACCCACAACAGGGTCCCGTTCACCACGGAGATAGTGGTCGCCAACGAGGGCAAGTCCGTGGTTTATAAAAGGACTCACGATGTGAGCATGAACGGGGTTTTTGTGTCAACCGCCAAGCCCCTGCCGATGGGCGCCAGGGGGGATTTTTCTATCGTGCTAAGCGCGGGGATGCACAAGGAAAAGATAAACGGGTTATACGAAGTGGTCCGGGTCATCTCTGTTGACGACGGACTGTCCGACCCTAAAACCGGGGCGGGTATGGGGCTGAAATTCTCCGAGCTGGAGCCGGAATCCAGCGAACTGCTTTACAACCTGATCCAGTACAACCAGCCGGGCGCGGATGAGGAGTAGGTTGTACGAGGGGCGACCCGGTGGGTCGCCCTTTTTCCTCCCTTTGCTAAAGAGACCTTTGCGTAAGTAAATGATTGGGCCACACCTGCCCTTACCCTCTCCCCTTGTGGGAGAGGATGGCGCGAAGCGCCAGGTGAAGGGAGAGGGCAAGATGACGACGCCTTGCGTTCATTCTATTTGGCGCTAGGAATTCCTGGTTATGCAAAGCTCTCCTTGCTAAGGGGGGGCTGTGCGTAACTAGCGTTAGCGTGTCATTGCGAGCGATAACGAAGCAACCTCATATTCCAACAATCTAACGGATCGAGATCGCCTCCTTCGACTGGCTCAGGACTGCTAAAGGCTCCCTCGCGATGACAGTTCGAGAGCCTCCCCACATCCCCTCAATCCGCCTTTATAACGATCTCCCCCGCCCCTTTTTTAGCCTGGTCCATCTGCTCTATCGCCTTGCCGGATTCGGCGGTTATCTTGTCGAGTTCCAGCACGGTGGAGGCCATCTGGGGCAGGGCGTTCATCCGGAAATCGGAGATGTCCTTCAACGCGGATTCGATGTCGGCGAACGATTGTTTCAGCGACTCCATGCTGATCTGCGTGGTGGAGGCCTGTTTGTGAATCTCCACTCCCTGTGTCTTCAATCGCGCCGCTGTGCTGGCGATCAGGTCGGAGGTCGTCTGGCTGACGGACGTTATTTTGTCGAGAACCATCTTCTGATTCGCCAGCGCCAGCGCAACGGTGACGGCCACCTGCAAGGCCGAGACTGTGACGTTGACGGCGCGATCAACGCCGCGGGCAAGCTCTTTGTTGTTGCGGATTATAAGCTCGGTGGCCAACATCCCCTGCTGGCTTACGGCCAACTGTTGCTGAAGGTCTATTATCCGCTGGCGAAGCGGGAACATAAGCTCCTCGCCGATGAATTTGTGGCGCGGGCCTTCTTTTGTTATCCCGCCGTCCAGCTTTTTTTGCAGTCCCTGGTCAATAAGCTGGCCCAGCTTTATGGCGCGTTCCAGCTTTACGTTGGTCTCCCGCATCTGCTGTTGGTCGTCGGCGAGGGTGACGTTGTCGCGCTGTAGCAAAGCCTTGCCCTGTTCCAGCGACTGGATGATCGAGGCGATAACCGTCTGCGCGCTTTCGTATTTGGTGAAGTATCGCGCCAGCGGCGAGCCCACGCCGGGGAGTTTGGACAACGCCCTGCCGAACCATCCCGGCTCCATGTCGAAGTTGTTGGGGTTAAGCTCGTCCACCGTCATCTTCAGGTTGACGAGGGCGTTGGCGACATCGCCGCCGTCATCGCCGCGTTTTGAAAGCGCGTTGATAGGTTGTGTCAACATCTGGCTCTGCCGCGCCGCCTCTTGCTGGACGGGGAAGCCCATAGTCTCCACAGCTTTTTTATTCGCCTCGCCGGATTCGGCGTCTTCGGGATTGACGGATACCAATTGGGCGACAAACTTTTCCGCCGTCTCCTCCAGGTTCACATCTTCGCCAGGTTCCGGGCGGATAGACGCGGGGTCAACCAGCAGAAGCTCCTTTTTGATATCTTCCGGCGCCATGAGCGCAAGCTTTGTGGGGGTTGTGGGCGTCGTTCCGGTTTCCATTTTCAAAATTCCTTCCCGCTAGATAGAATATTTGGGGGCGCGCTCGGCGAGCCGTTCCAGTTCCTTTAGTGTCTCCTGCATTTCCGTCCCCGACCAGCCGGTGGAGGTCTTAATCCCGGCGATGGCCTCGTTCATCCTGTCAAACGCCGTAAGGCCGGCTTCGTTGAGGGTGAATATTTCCTCCGCCTTCGCCAATTGCCGCTCCCTGTTTTCGAGCCGTTCCTTGACGGCGTCGCTGGCCGGATCCGTCTCCTCGCCCGTTTTTATCACGCTTACGTTGTTGAGCAGGGATGTCACGGAACGCAGGTTGTCGAGAATCGCAAGATACGCCTGCGTCCCGGCGCCGTGATAACGGGAATATGTGATCTCCCCCTCGCTGAACTTTTCGGAAAGCAGGCGCGTGAACCGTTTAAAACGCTCCGCCGACTGGGAGAACTGCTCATACGCCCTCTCGCCGCGATCCGTAACGCCCTCCTGGAACCTTAGCCTCCCCAAATCCCTTTTGAGCGACATGAAATCCTCGCCGCTGACACCGGGGGGGATATTGGCGCTGGCCGACCCGGAACCCTTGTACGCCAACAGGCCCGCCATCAGCAGTCCCGCGCTTGAGACAAAACCAACAATCATCACGATCCCGCCCAGCAGGGTGGGCGCCAGCAGAAGGCTCAAAAACCCACCGGCTCCCGCCACGGCAAAGGCCGTGGAGGCTATGCTCACGCCACGGAGCGCCGGTAGCCCTGCGCGGGCAGGAAGAGCCTGCCCTGGGACGGATTTGACCAACGAGCCGGTTTCCATCTTTTTTTCCATGATACGAGTATATGATAGAATTAGAGTCTGTGGTCAAGGGCGTATCTTCGCGTGGATTTACTTTCTTTGGGAGGGGCTTTCCATGGGTATCTTCGACCTGATAAAAAAACAATTCATCGACGTCATTGATTGGACGGAGTCCGAGGACGGGGTCCTGGCCTACCGGTTCCCGATGATGGACAGGGAGATTCAGAACGGCGGCCAGCTTACCGTGCGCGAGTCGCAGGTCTCCATCTTCGTCAACGAAGGCGAGATAGCAGACGTCTTCGGCCCCGGCCTGTACACGCTCACCACGCAAACCCTGCCGATTATGACAAGCCTGCGGAACTGGGACAAGCTGTTCCAGTCGCCGTTCAAGTCCGACGTATATTTTTTCTCCACGCGCGAGCAGATAGACCAGAAATGGGGCACGGCAAGCCCCATAACCATACGCGACAAGGAGCTTGGCCCCGTGCGTTTGCGGGCTCACGGGACGTATTCGTACAAGATACAAAACCCGAAAGTCTTCTACCAGAAGGTCAGCGGGACACGGGAGACATACACCGCCGCCGAGATGGAAGGGCAGTTGCGTTCCATGATCCTCACGTCGCTTGCCAGCTTTATGGGCAAGGCGGAGATACCGTTCCTGGACATGGCGGCCAATCAGGACAGGTTCAGCCAGCTCACACGCGACGCGCTTGCGCCGTCGTTCGACAGCTATGGGTTGAAGCTGGAAAAATTCCTTATCCAGAGCCTTTCACTGCCCGAAGAAGTCCAGGCGAGAATGGACAAGGCAAGCTCCATGAAGCTCGTCGGCGACCTTGGGAAATACGCGCAGTACCAGGCGGCCGACAGCATACCGATAGCCGCCGCCAACGAAGGCGGGATGGCGGGCGCGGGCGCGGGGCTTGGCGCGGGCATGGCTATGGGGCAGATGATGGCTTCTGCGATGGGCCAGGCGGCAGGCGGCGCGGGCGCGGGGCAGAAGGCGGAGGACCCGATGGCTACGCTTGAAAAACTTCACGGCCTTTTAACCAAGGGAGTCATCTCGCAGGCGGAGTTTGACGCGAAGAAGGAAGAGCTTCTCAAGAAGATTTCCTGACCCATGAAGCTCTCCTGCCCCTCATGCGGCGCCGATGTGGAGTTCAAGTCCAAAGCGTCCGTTTTCGGCGTATGCCCGTTTTGCTCCTCCACGCTTGTCCGCCACGACATAAACCTTGAGACGCTCGGCAAGATGGCCGAACTGCCGCCGGACGTAAGCCCGCTCCAGGTCGGCACACGGGGCCGGTATGAGAATTCGTCGTTCGAGATTGTTGGCAGGCTTAAGGTGAAATGGGCGGAAGGTTCGTGGAACGAGTGGTTCGCCCTGCTCGACGACGGCACGCAAGGTTGGCTTGGCGAGTTCCAGGGGTTTTACACGATGAGTTTCCAGGTGGAGGACTCAAGCGGCGTCCCTCCGGTTGACAGCCTTAAACCCGGCGTGAAAGTGACGGTGGGCAAGTCCCAATACCAGGTGGACGACATACGCGAAATCGTGTGTCAGGGTAGCGAGGGGGAACTGCCGTTCCGGGCCGTCAAGGGGCGTAAAAGCGTGAGCGTGGATTTGGGCGGGCAGGGGGAGACCTTCGCCAGCATGGACTGCTCGGATGACGAGGGCGTTTTGCTGTATGTGGGGCGGTATGTGGATTTCGACAAATTCAAGTTTCAGGCGTTGAGGGAAATAGATGGCTGGTGACGCCGAGGCTGAATCCGCCGGGGGTAAAAAGCCTGCGGTAAAAACTTTTGGTTGCACATCCTGCGGCGCGCCTGTCAGCGTCAAAGCGGTTGGGCAAACCGTGGCCGTCGGATGCCCGTCGTGCGGCGCGGTGATAGACGTCACCGATGACAATTATCGGATCATCAGCGAAGCTCAAAAGAAAATCCTCTTCTTCCCCGCAATTCCCCTGGGCCGCCGGGGAACGTTGCATGGCGAAAAGTGGGAAGTCATCGGGTTCATGGTGCGCACCGACGGCACGGGCGTTTATAGCTGGCGGGAGTACCTGTTGTGGAACCCGTTCAAAGGGTTCCGCTGGCTCACCGAATACAACGGCCACTGGAACTACATTATCACCACCCGCAAGAACCCGCGCGCCAAGAAGGATTCGGCCTTTTATCTCGGCAGGACGTATAAATTGTATAACCGTGGCGAGGCCAAAGCGATATTCGTCCTCGGCGAGTTTTACTGGCGCGTCGCGGTTGGGGAGACTGTTCAGGTAGAGGATTACATCAACCCGCCGGAGATGCTTAGCAGGGAGGTCAGCGCGCAGGAGGAGATTTGGTCAATCGGCGAATACATTGAAGCCGGCGCGATATACGCCGCGTTCAAGCCCGACGCCCCCTTGCCGACGATGATCGGCGTTGCCCCAAACCAGCCTAACCCCGAAGCTTCGGCCGCCTTGATGTCCTGGAGAAACGCGTGGATATTCTTCGGGATCATTTTTTTGATCCAGATCGCCACGCTGGTTATATCCAGCCACTCCCTTGCCTATCATAAAGGGTTCATGCTGATGGGCGATAAACCTGTGGACAAGTTCGTCACGCCATCGTTTGCCGTCAAGGGATGGCCGTCGAACCTGGAATTCACCCTGGAATCACCCGTGGACAACAGTTGGATAGACCTGGATATAGATTTGGTGAACGATGGCACGGGAGAGGTGCGGGAGTTCAGCCACGGCGTGGAATATTATCACGGGCGGGACAGCGACGGGCCCTGGTCGGAAGGTGGGCAAAAAAAAGACGCCCTGCTGTCCGACACGCCGGATGGGACGTATCACATTAACCTGGATTCTACGGTCGCCACTCCGCCAGCGCAAAAAACTGGCGCGCCGCAACAGCCACGAGTCAGGTACTTCGAGCTGACCGTCAGGAGAGGGGTTGTGTCATGGTCGGCATTCGTCCTTGCGCTTCTGGCCATCTTTGCTTACCTGGTGTTCAAGTCAATGAAGCAGGGGAGTTTCGAGGCGAAGAGGTGGGAGGAGAGCGATTTTTCGCCGTACAAACCCACGGACTGAGGAGACGCGATGAGCAAGCTGTTCATAGTATGGGGAACTGTGGTTTGCATGTGGCTGGCGTACGCCAACTACACGGGGTGGAGCCTTTTTGGCGAGGCTGGCTCCGCGCACAAAGGGTCACAGGGAACGGGACGGATGTATCACAAATGAGAACGGATAAAGTGGAGGGTGGAAGATGGAGTCATTGATAAGCTTAAAGTACCTGGTCAGTTCGATAGTTTACTCCCTTGTGGGGCTTGTCATCTTGTGGTTCGCGTTTTGGGTGTTCGACAAGCTGACGCCGCATGATTTGTGGAAGGAGATAATCGAGGAGCATAACACTGCCCTTGCGATAGTCGTAGGCTCGATGACCATCGGCATTTCCATCATAGTCGCGATGGCCATCCACGGTTAGGGAAATGTTTCTAACGCTAAATTGTAGGGGCGCATCGGGCGCATCGCGATGCGCCCATCTTAAAAAAGGGCGATTCACGAATCGCCCCTACAATCGGGAGGAGAAGAGTGTCCCCTTGTTAGCGCTTGCCCCCCTGATAAGGGGGGTGGCCGAAGGCCGGGGGGTTGCGCCCATGATAAGGGGAGGTGGCGCGTCATCGCGCCGGTGGGGTTTAATTAAACCCTCTCGCAACTTCGTTGCGGTCCCCCTTGCTAAGGGGGACAAAGTTGGCCCGCGCCTCTCTTTACCCTCGCCCCGCTTGCGGGGAGAGGGCAGGGTGAGGGGTTCATCATCCGATTTGACTCCCACCCCCTCCCGCCGGAGTTTACCCTGAGCTCGCCGAAGGGGCGGACTCCCCCTCTGGCAGGGGGAGAAAAGGAAAAAGGATAATGGCCTTCGTCCTCCTTTTCTCGGTTTTCGTCATCGCCACATGCGGGCTGGTCTACGAGCTTATCGCAGGCGCGCTGGCCAGCTACCTGCTGGGCGACTCGGTGACGCAGTTTTCCACCGTCATCGGCGTATACCTTTTTTCGATGGGCGCCGGGTCGTACCTTTCCCGCCACATCCACCGCAACATCCTGGCGGTGTTCGTGGAGGTGGAGATGGTTATCGGCGTGGTGGGCGGCTGTTCGGCGGCCCTGATGTTCCTGATGTTCGAGGCGTCGTCTTCGACATTCCGTGTGGTCCTTTATTTCCTCGTGTTCGTCACGGGGGCCTTGGTGGGGCTGGAGATACCGCTCATCATGCGGATACTCAAAAGCAGGTTCGAGTTCAAAGACCTCGTCTCCAAAGTTTTCACGTTCGACTATGTGGGCGCGCTTGCGGCCTCCATCCTGTTCCCGCTGGCTTTGATTCCCAACCTGGGGCTTGTGAGGACCGGGTTTTTGTTCGGCATGATGAACGTGGCGGTGGGGATTGGGACGCTCCACCTTTTCAGGAAAGAAATGCCGTGGGCAAGGCCGCTCCGGGCAACCGGCGCGGTGGCGATGGCGGGGCTTGCGCTGGGTTTTTATTTTTCCGGCGAGATACTTTCTTATTCCGAGGCGTCAAGCTACCCGGAGAGGGTCATCTATTCGAAAACGTCCAAGTACCAGCGGATGACCATAACAAGAGGCGGTGACGACGTGCGCCTGTATCTCAACGGCAACCTCCAGTTCAGCTCCCGCGACGAATACAGGTATCACGAAGCCCTTGTCCATCCCGGCATGTTGTCTGCCGGCGCGCCCCGCAAGGTCCTTGTGCTCGGCGGCGGCGACGGGCTGGCCGTGCGGGAGATACTCCGTAGCCAGACCGTCGAATCCGTGACGCTTGTGGATTTGGACCCGGAGATGACCGGGCTTTTCACCGACAACCAGATACTCTCCGCGCTCAACGGCGGGGCCTTTAAATCGCCGAAAGTAAAAGTGATAAACGCCGACGCTTTCCCGTGGCTCAAGGAGAACAGGGAGAAGTTCGATTTCATCGTCGTGGATTTCCCCGACCCCTCCAACTTCTCGTTGGGCAAGCTGTACACAAACACGTTCTACAGACTCGTCCACTCCGCGCTGGCCGATGACGGTGTGGCGGTCGTCCAGAGCACGTCGCCACTGGTGGCGCGAAAGTCGTTCTGGTGTGTGAAAAAGACGCTGGTGTCCGTCGGCTTTTACACGATCCCCTATCACGCGTTCGTGCCGTCGTTTGGCGAGTGGGGGTTCATCATCGCGTCAAAAAGGATACTGCGCCTGCCGGAGAGTTTCCCACCTTCGCTCCGGTTTGTAAGCGGCGCGACCATGCAAAGCATGCTCCAGTTCCCGCGTGACATGGCGGAGGTGGAAACGGACGTGCAAAAACTCAACAACCAGATTCTGGTCCGCTATTTCGAGGAGGAATGGTCTGAGTACAGGCGCTGACCCCCCAGCCCCGAAGGGCATTTCGAGGCGCACCGCGTTGTTGGGAGGGCTGACAGCGGTTGTGGGGCTTTGCGGCGGGGCGGCCACGCTGAGCTTTCTGCGGCGTGAGCGGACGCTGGCGATCCCCGGCGCGATGCTGGGAGCCAACAAAAGCCTCGGCCACATCCTGCGCTCAGGCGGGGCGCCCGCGCCATCGTCGGAATCCAGGGCTGGGATAGTCATCGTAGGCGGCGGGGTGGCGGGCCTTTGCGCCGGATGGGAGCTGAAGAAAAAAGGGCTCCGCGATTTCGTCATGCTGGAGTTGGCCCGCGCTCCGGGCGGCAATTCCGTGAGCGGGCGCAGTAGCGTCTGCGCATATCCCTGGGGCGCGCATTATGTGCCAATGCCGGGGCCGGAGGCGGTTTTCACGCGGGAGCTTTTCGAGGAATTGGGAGTCATCACCGGATACGGCGACAGGGGCCTTCCCGTTTACCACGAGTATTATATCTGTGGATACCCGCAGGAGAGGCTTCTCGTCGGCGGACAGTGGCAGGAAGGGTTCGTCCCCAGCCTTGGGGCGTCCAAAGAGGACATCCGTGAGTTCGACTCGTTTTTCTCCGCCATGGACGGGCTCAAACGCGCGCGAGGCGCGGACGGGAGACGCGCTTTTGTGATCCCCGTGGACGAAAGCTCGCATGATGAGCGTTTCCTACAGCTTGACAACATTAGCATGGCGCAGTATATGGAACAAAACGGTTGGAAATCCAAACGCCTTCTCTGGCATGTGGACTATTGTTGCAGGGACGACTACGGCGCGGGGATGAGCCAGGTATCCGCATGGGCGGGGATACACTACTTCGCGTCAAGGAACGGGGAGGCCGCAAACGCAGAGCCGTCCGCCGTGCTGACGTGGCCGGAGGGGAACGGCTGGATAACCGCAAAGCTGGCCGAACGGCTGAAAGACGCGGTGAAGACGGGCGCGCTGGTGACATCGGTGGAGCCTTCCGGCAATGGCGCGCTTGTGGATTACTACGACGCAGGCGCAAAGAAGAGCCACCGGATACATGCGGACGCGGTGATATTCGCGGCGCCAAGGTTCGTGGCGGATCATGTTGTGAAAGGATTGCGCGGCGTGACGGCGCAAAACGGCGGAGCGCCCGCTTATTCGCCCTGGATGGTCGCCAACATCACGCTTGCGTCCAACCCCAGAGGCCCCGGCGCGCCACTTGCCTGGGACAACGTGCGGTACGGCGCAAGTTCGCTGGGTTATGTGGTCGCAACGCATCAGCAACTTGCGTCGCATCCGGCTGAAACGGTGATAACGATGTATTTTCCGCTCGACGGCCAGCCCCCTGCGCCTGCGCGCAAAGAAGCCGAGGCCAAAACCCTGGACGAATGGAAACGGATGTCGGTAGAAGAGCTTTGTCTCATGCATCCGGGGATGGAGAGCCAGGTGAAAAACGTGGACGTGTGGGTGTGGGGCCACGCGATGGTCAGGCCGTCGCCCGGTTTTATGTGGGGCGCCGCAGGAAGGCTCGCTATGCAGAGCGTGTTCGAGAACGTTTTTTTCGCCCACTCCGACATGAGCGGGATATCCATATTTGAAGAGGCGCAGTACCGTGGCGTTACTGCGGCCAGAGAGTCCCTTAAAAGCGTCCGGGCGTGACGCTGGAGGTTGGCATGGAAAACGGGGCGTTGGGCAGGCACATAATGGCGGAATACCACGGTTGCGACCCGCTCGTCATAGGGGACAAGGACGCAGTGCGCCTGCTGATGCTGGAAGGCGCGCGGTTGATGAACGCCACGATAGTCACGGACGTGTTCCACACCTTCAACCCCCACGGCGTAAGCGGGGTTGTGGTGATAGCCGAATCGCACGCCGCCGTCCACACATGGCCGGAGCGTGGGATAGCTTCCGTTGACATATTCAGTTGCGGCGCTAACATTAAGCCCTCTGCCGCGCTCGATTTTTTAAAGCAGGGGTTCGGGGCCGGGCGGCGGTCGGTGATGGAAATTAGCCGTGGCCTGCCGGAAGGCGTGGCGGCGGAGCTTATAGTGAAAAAGGAGTGATCGCACGATGAGTTCCGCTGGCGGACCGGTCAAAGTAATCGTAATCGCGCTCTTCGCCAATTTGGGGATAGCGCTCTCCAAGCTTGCGGGCGCGGTGATTTCGGGTAGCGCATCGTTGCTGGCCGAGGCTATCCACAGCTTTGTAGATTGCTCGAACCAGGCGCTCCTGCTGGTGGGGAACAAAGCCTCGGCAAAAGCCCCGTCCCTAAAACATCCGCTCGGATACGGGCGCGAGGCGTTTTTCTGGTCGTTCATTGTGGCGATACTGCTCTTCTCGCTGGGCGGCGTTTTCTCTGTTTACGAGGGCGTCCACAAACTTTCCTCGCATGAGCCGATGAGTTCGCCGGTCATCGTCGTCATAATCCTGCTTACCGCTGTCGCGCTGGAGTCTTATTCGTTCACGGCGTGCCTGGCGCAGGTGCGGCAAAAGAACCGGTTCGGCTCGCTGTGGGCGTGGTTTCAAAAGACCACCGAGGCGGAACTGCTGGTGATCTTCACGGAGGACCTTGCGGCCCTTCTGGGCCTTGTTTTCGCGCTCGCCTGCGTTTCTTTGGCATGGGCTACGGGCAACCCTCTATGGGACGCCATCGGCTCGATACTTGTCGGCGTCCTGCTGATCGCCGTCGCGTTGTTGTTGAGTGTGGAGATAAAGTCGCTCATCATCGGCGAGGCCCCGTCCATGGACTTGCGGCCAGCCGTGGAGTCCATCGTCGCCGAGCTTATACCCGGCGGCAGGGTGCTGGCGCTTATCGCATTGCAGACCGGGGCTTCGGAGATCATGCTAAGTTACAAGGTCACGCCGGGCAGTATGACGGACGTGAACAGCCTGATAGACGCGATAAACCAGGTGGAGGTGGAGGTCAAAACACGCTTCCCCGAAGTGAAGTGGCAGTTCGTGGAACCGGACCATCGCGCATGAACCGGTTATTTCCTCCCCGTAGCAAGGAAAGCTTTGCGTAACCAGGAATTCCTGGCGCCAAATAGAATAAACGCAAGGCGTCGTCATCTTACCCTCTCCCTTGATGGGAGAGGGCAGGGTGAGGGTGGTATAAATAATTACCCCTCACCTGGCGCTTCGCGCCATCCGCTCCCACAAGGGGAGAAGGTAAGGGCAGGTGTGACCCAATCATTTACTTACGCAAAGCTCTCCTTAGCAAGGGGAGGTGGCGGCTCGAAGCGCCGGAGGGGTTTAATTAAACCCCCTCGCAACTTCGTTGCGGTCCACCTTGCTAAGGGGGACAAAAATTGAGGATGATCCGCCGATGAAAATACATACGCTCCAGCATGTCCCGTTCGAAGGCCCGGCCAATTTCGCGCAATGGTTTTCCCGCCGGGGCCATACGATGGAGTCCACTCTTCTTTACGAGCGTTCTGCGGCCCTGCCCGATGTGGGGAGTTTCGATTTCCTGCTCGTCATGGGTGGCCCGATGAGCGTCAATGACGAGGCGGAGTTCCCATGGCTGGTGGACGAGAAGAGGTTCGTGGAAAAAGCCGTCAACGCCGGAAAAACAGTCGTGGGCGTATGCCTGGGCGCGCAGATGATCGCAAACGTCCTCGGTAGCAGAGTCTACCGCAACGCGGAAAAAGAGATCGGCTGGTTTCCCGTCCGGCTTACGGACGAAGGTTTGAAATCGCGCTCGTTCAAAGGTTTTACCCGCGAGTTTAGGGCGTTCCACTGGCACGGGGAAACGTTCGACATCCCCGCCGGCGCGGTGAGATTGGCGCAGACCGGCGCGTGCATGAACCAGGCGTTTGAATACGACGGAAGGGTTGTGGGGCTACAGTTCCATCTGGAGACGAACGAGTCGAGCGCGGGGAAGCTGATCGAGAACCTCAGCGACGAGATAAAACCATCGCCGTTCATCCAGGGCGCGGATGAGATGATGGGGAAACGCGAGAGGTTTGTGGAGCTTTCACGGAGCCTGGATACGCTTCTGGGCAATCTGGTTTAGGGCGCCGGGGAGGTTTAATTAATTACGCCCTTATGTTCACAAGCCCGTTGGATGTGACTGGCGAGGTGGTCGTCTCCAGCTCTTCTTTCAAAAACTTCCGGTCCGCTGTCTTCACAACGAAATCCGCCTTGTACCCCGCTGGTTCCAGCGCGCCCGCCAACTCCGCAAGGCTATCGCGCGCATGCGCCGCCACTTTCTCATTTTCCACATAGATAAACCCTTGCGCGTAGCCTGGGCTGACTTTAACATCCACACGCACCGGCCCCAGCCTGGTCATGTTAAGCATGAACACCAACGACTTCTTCCCGCCTTTTTTCTTTCCGCTTCCGCCTCCCTCGCCGTCTTCCTCTGGTTTAAGGTATACCTTCGCCGTCTCTGGAGCGCCGTTTTGCATGTACGGTATCTGATACATCAAAACACCCTCGCCGGTGGCTCCCGCTTTTTTCCCGGCGGCGTTGAGCAACTGTGTAAGCTCTATGTTGCTGAGGGCCGACCGCAGGCCCTTGGCGGTGTCATGCAGGCGCGACAATTCCTGGAGAGCCGCAGACCCCTCGTCCGGCGCCGCGCCACCCGGCGGTTTGGGGGCAAGCGCCGTCTGCGCCACATCGGTGGATAGTTTGGACGCAAGCTGTGGCGGGGTGGGGAGCGCCGCATCGCCAGGCGCGGGGTTGGCCGTGGCCTGTGGGAGTGTGGTTGTTTCCGGCAATGTTTCGAGGTTCGCCACAAGGTCGGCGATTTTGCCTTCGATGATGTTCAACGCTTTTGCGAGATTCGCCTTCAAATCCACCGCCAGCCAGGCTTTAAGCTCCTGGCGTGTGACCAGGCCTTCCGCCGCTTTCCCCAACAGCGATTCCAGGAAAACCCCGGAGTTTTTGAGAGCCTGCCGAACATCCTGCGGCGCCATTTTTTCGAGGTTGGCCGACATGATTTTTTCCAGGTCGCCCGCAAGGTTTTTTAAAACGTCCCCCGGCTGGCCCGCTGAGTTGGCCGGTTCCCCCCGCACGGCCTCAAGCGCGCGCGCCAGCGCCTCGCCCATCGGGGCTTTGGATGGAAGCAGAAGGCGCAACAGCCCCGTCGTCCTGGCTTCGCTGGCCGTTTTCCCGGCGATGAGGCTTACCGTGAACTGGGGGGTCACGCTCTCCACCTTGCCGACGATTTTCTGGCCTTCGGTGAGCCGGGATTGCGTCACGGCCGTCAGGTCCACGCCCCGGAAGCGCACGATAGCCTGGTTATCCCCAAGCGTCTTGAGCACGCTACCTTCCAGGATGTCGCCTTTGGAGAAGATGGCGTCCATCTCCTTTTGCCCAAAGGCCTTGAGCCCGGCGGAGAGAACGGCCTGTGGAAACTTGTCTATCAACATCGTGGCCTACTTCATCATCTTGCGTATGAGGGTGACCTCATGTGGTGGAAGGCCCACTTTGCGCCCGACTTCCTCGTCTGTCATACCCTTTTTGATCAGGCGCGACGCCTTCACATACGGCTCGTCGTCCAGGGCGGAACCGGAATCCGGCGGAACGCCGCGCGTGCCTGGTTTAGGTGGAGCGTTTGCGGCGGCGGCTGGGGGCGCATAACCTGTGGAAGCGATTCCTTTTTCTATCCTGTCTGCGGCGTTCTCGGCCCTGGCGACCAGCTTTCCAAGCTCCTCGATAAGGACCTCAACCTCCACCAGGTTCACCCCCGGCGCTGGGGGAGGCCGGTTTGCAATTTCCGTTCGCGGCTTCCCGTCACGAAGAGCCAACAGGACGACGACCACCAGCAATGCGGCGTCAACCGCCAGTTGGAATATTAGCCAGTTATCCATCATGCGCGCAAAAGGGGGAGGCCGGGCGAGCCATCAGGCGACAATGTTCAGTATCGCGCCGTGACCGGCTTCCGCAGGAGGCGGGGCGGGAGGTTCCTGCTTCTCCTTTTTCTCCTCCTCGGCATGTTTTTTGGGGTGAGGATTGCGGGCGAAATGCTTGGACTTTTCATGGTCGTCTTCGCGGATAAGGGCAGGTTCCGCCTCTTTTGTCTCGTGGGTTTGGGTAAGCTGGGTCTCCTCGACATCCTTCAACTCCTTGTTGAAAGCGCGGGTAAGGTCATCCGTCTGGCCCTGGATAGCGTGCTGGACGCGCTCCGTGACGTTGGAGTACTGCAGAACCTGTTGCATCCCAACCGATTGCACCATGACCCAATTCCCTTCGTAAGGTAGAGCAAGGGCGTATTTCGACCCTTCTGATTATATCATCGGCAGATTGGCAGGTCTAATTGAGGGGGTGGGGAGGAATTTTTGGGGATGGCCGACTTCCCTGGGGGCGTGACAGAATCATTCTATTTAACTCCCACCCCCTCGCCGCAAGCGGCGGTCCCCCTCTGGCAGGGGGACAAAGGGATGGGCGCGCGGGCGGGTCACCCCTTGGGTACAAAGGAAGGGCTGGATCAAAACCCGTCACTACGATGACGAATAATGTTGCGCCAAAGTGGGTGTTTCTGGTTAAATGGAGCCGACAATCCTTTAAAGAGGCGATGGAATGCGCGCTCTTGCAATAGACACCTCCACTTCCACAGTGCGTGTCGCTATAGCCACTGGCGAAGGCTTTGCCAAATCAGACGAATCCCGTCCTGACGCCGCCGATAACCAGCCGTCTAAAAACCTGCTCTCCATGATAAACAGGCTACTTGGGGAAATGGGCCTTTCCCTGGATATGGTGGATGTTTTCGCGGTGTCGGCCGGGCCTGGGTCGTTCACAGGCCTGCGGGTGGGTGTTGGCGCGGCCCTGGGGCTTTCCGCCGCTATGGGCAAACCCGTCGTCGGGGTGGAGACCCTTACCTCGATAGCCATGACACAAAGCGCCGCTGATGTGGGCCGATGCGTCGTATGCCCCATCCTTAGCGCGCGGCGGGGGGAGGTTTATACGGCGTTTTTTAAAATGCGCGACGGCGTTATGGAACGCGTTAGCGAGGACATGGCCCTTGCGCCGGAAAAACTTGCGGAAATGATCGCCGAACCGGTGAGGTTTGTCGGCGGCGGATTTGCGGCAAACGCAGAGGTTTTTACCGAAAGGTTAAAAACCCCTTACACCGCCATAGGCTCGCCGCTTCGCAACACGGCGGAGGTTGTCGCGGAACTGGCCCTTGCGGGGCGGGCCGTTATCGCCCCCGTTTCACTTCGTTATGTACGCGCGTCCCAGGCGGAATTGAACTGGGAAATACTCCACGCCATCTGAGATAAGGAGGACATTGGATCATGGGAACTGACACGCAAAGCGCGACGATGAACCGGCTACTGGAAAACGAAGAGTTTAGAAAACTTCATGTGGAACACACCCTCTACGGCAAACAGATCAACGAGATCAACCGCAAGAAACATCTGACGCCCGAAGACGAGACGGAGATGGCGCGGCTCAAAAAGCTCAAGCTTCACGCCAAGGACAGAATGGAAAAAATAGCGGGGTAAACCAAAAAACAAGAGCTATTTACGTACAACCCCACAGCCCGGCCACCATATCACGGTGCGCCGGGCTTTTGTATTGAGAGCTTTGGCGGACTGCTGAAAAACTCCGTGCGCTCCAGAAATGCTTGCCAATTTCAACAAATCATGTTTTAATTTGTTACTAATTAGATAACTATTGGCTCAAATTAGACTGACATGGCTCAAAATGACAAGGCGCTCAAAGCCTTATTCGAAAAGTATGCGAAGAAACGCATCACCCTCATCCTTGAAAACAAGAGTGAGCGCAAACAGATAAGGAACGTCTTCCGCGAAGACGGTTTCAGCGACATCCTGGAGTTTGATCTCTGGGACGAGGCTTGGGAAAAGCTGAAGCTGGCTACCACAAGCATGCTCATCTTTTCCGTGGATCACCCCGACGGGATGGATTTTTTGCGACATCTCATTGAGTCCATGCGGTTCCGGAAAACCCCCATGATCGTCTTCACCGCCAAGATCAGGGAGTATCCGAAACATTTCACAAACACCGACGCGCAGATACGGTGGGTGGCGACGCCGTTCAACGCCCTCAAGGCGGAGCAGGCCCTTATAGACACGCTAAAAAAAGGCGTGGTGGAACGAAGCTCCTCGTTGGACGAGTCCAAGACGCTGGAGCATTACAACAGGGGGATAGAAGCCCTGGAGCGGCAATCCCACGACGAGGCCAAGGAACACTTCCGCCTGGCGCTCAAGGAGAGCCCGGATTTTTTCGAGTGCTACATAAAGATGGCCGAGACGCTGTTTGAGAAGGGCGATTACGAGGCGGCCCTGCGCGTGCTCGGCAAGGCGGATACGATGTCGCCAGACCATCCCAAGATACTGCTGTTAAAGGCGAAAATCGCGGCGGAAACGCTGGAAAAGGAAACTGCGTTGAAGGTGCTGGACCTGGCCGTCTCCAAACGCAGGGGCGACCTGATGTTCATAATCGAGATAGGCAACATCGCGCTGGCCAAGGGCTGGATAGACGAGGCTATCGGCTATTTCGAGATGGCGCACGACATGGACCCCGATCTCATACACATCTACAACCGGCTTGGCATAGCCCAGTCCCGCGCGGGGCGTTTCGACAAGGCTTTGGAGATGTACAACAAGGCCCTTTCGATGGACGAAACGGATCCAGGCCTGCACTTTA
>Ga0315281_10002651_pt1 | contig 26510 bp, 20 predicted proteins | sample YL17G07_0_MG_FD_204540 | JGI IMG/M metagenome (GOLD analysis project Ga0315281, IMG submission 204540) | Sediment microbial communities from Yellowstone Lake, YNP, Wyoming, USA - YL17G07_0 | ecosystem: Environmental > Aquatic > Freshwater > Lake > Sediment | place: USA: Wyoming | collected... | reverse complement strand
GTTGAATCGCTGGAGCAGGCGCTCGCTTCGGACCTGGTGCGCGAGCGCGAAATGGTCGCCTCGATCGGAAGCGCGGACGGCACGATACGCGCGGTCGGCAATCCGATCAGGATCGCCGGCACGCAGCGCGAATACGGGCCGCCGCCCCTGCTGGGCGAGCACAACGCGCTGCTGCTCGGGGAACACGCAGCGGACGGCGGGGCAGAGGTTCCCAACAATCACAACAGGGAGGGTCAATGATGAAACAGTGGACAAGATGGCTGGCGCTTGCAGCGCTGGCCGCGTATGCCGCGGGCGCCGCGGCGCAGGGGTTTCCGTCGAAGCAGGTGCGCATCATCGTGCCGCAGGCGCCGGGCGGAGCCTCAGACGCGCTGTCGCGCATCATCGGCGCCAAACTCGGCGAGAAGTGGGGCCAGCAGGTGATCGTCGAAAACCGCGCCGGCGCCGGCGGCAACATCGGCACGCTGGAGGCGGCGAAGGCGCCCGCCGACGGCCACACGCTGCTGCTCGGCTACATCGGCACCCACGCGATCAACCCCAGCCTGTACCAAAACCTGGCCTGGGATCCGGTCAGGGATTTCGTACCGGTGGCGACGCTCGCCGCAGTGCCCTTCGTCGTCGTGGTCAATCCCGGCCTTGCGGCGACCAGCACGCAGGAACTGATCGCGAGCGCCAAAGCGGCCGGCGGCAAGCTTACCTACTCGTCGGCCGGGAACGGCTCGGTGAACCACCTGCTGGGCGAGATGTTCGACAGCGCGGCCGGCGTGAAAATGACGCACATCCCGTACAAGGGGGCGGGCCCGGCGCTGGCGGACCTGATCGGCGCACAGGTGCAGGTGTCTTTCACCAGCATGCCCTCGGTGATCGGCCATATCAAGGGCGGCAAGCTGCGCGCGATCGCGGTGACCAGCCGCGCGCGCTCGGAGACCCTGCCGGAATTGCCGACGCTGGCGGAATCCGGGCTGCCCGGCTTCGACGTCAACCCCTGGTTCGGCCTGCTTGCGCCGGCGGCGACGCCCGCGGCGATCGTGGGCCAGATCAACCGCGAGATCAACGAACTGCTCGCGACCTCCGACCTGCGCGCCCGCTTCGCCGGTCAGGGCGCCGTCCCGCTTGCCACCACACCGGCCGAATTCGCCGCGCTGCTGAAACAGGATATCGAGAAGTGGGCGAAAGTGGTGAAGGATTCCGGCGCCAAGATCGACTGAAGCCGCGTTATAATTCTTTCGCCATGACCGCCGCAACGAAACATTTCGCCATCCTGTTCGCCGACGTCAGCGGCAGCACCAAGCTGTATGAAAAGCTCGGCGATCAGCGTGCGCTCGCCGCGATCGAATCGGTGCTGTCCGAGCTGCGCAAGTCCACCGCGTTTCAGCGCGGCCGCGTGGTAAAGACCATCGGCGACGAGGTGATGGCGGTGTTCGAAACCGCCGATGTCGCGATGCAGGCCGCGTGCGACATGCAGACCCGCGTCGCCGCCATCGCCCCGATTGACACAGTGAAGCTCGCGATCCGGGTCGGGTTCCATTTCGGGCCGGCGCTCGAGGAAGACGGGGATGTCTTCGGCGATGCGGTAAACACGGCCGCGCGCATGGCCGGCCTCGCCAAGGGTGGGCAGATCATTACCAGCGGTGCCACGGTGGACGCGCTCTCGCCGCTGCTGAAAGCGTCTACGCGCGAGGTCGATGCGATGCTGGTCAAGGGCAAGCAGGATGAGATTCGAATCGCCGAGGTGATCTGGCAGGACAGCGACGATCTTACCGCGCTGGCCTCGCGCGAGTTGCCCGCGAGCACGCGCGAGCCGGTGCTGACCCTGAGCTACGGCGAGCAGATCCTCAAACTCGGCGCGGCCCGGCCGTCGGCGTCGCTCGGACGCGAAGCCACCAACGATCTGGCGATCAAGGACAATATGGCGTCACGCGTGCACTGCAAGATCGAATACCGCCGGCGCGAGTTCTTCCTCGTGGACCAAAGCACCAACGGCACTTACGTGAAGCTGGGCGGTGACGCGGAGATCCTGCTGAAGCGTGAGCAGTTGTTGCTGCGCGGGAGCGGGGTATTCTGCCTAGGCGCGTCATCCGCCGCGGCCGGCGCCAAGATCGTGACTTTCGCCCTGAGCTAGGCCGCCGGGGGAGTTCCGGGCAAAGCGGTGGCGCGACCGGGACCTCCCCGCTAGATGCTCATTTTCTTGATCGCGTTGGGATCCTTGAGCACGGATTTTTGCCGCGAGGACGGCGCCGCATAGAGCGAGGCGGGCGGGTTGGCCTCGAGCCGCGCGAGCACCGCCTTGTCGCTGCAGGCCTTGTCGAACGCAATCGAGATCTGTTCGCCGGCAGTGGCGCCGAGATTGAAGCAGGCCTGCCCGAGCTTGGCATTGAGCGGCTTGAGCACGGTCGCCGCCACGAGATCGCCCAACGCTCCGGTGCCGCCCGAGAGGTTCAGGTCGTAGACGGCGGATGTCGCGTCCGCGCGCCGCGCGATAGTGATGACCGGCTGCAGCCCGATCAACTCGCGCCCGATTGCGTTCTCCACGCTCTTGTCCGGCAGCCCGTCGATCCTGAGCGTGACCTTGCGTTCGCTCGCATGGAAGTGCTGCACGAAGAAGTCGCGCGAGAACTCGTCGGCGATCTTGCCGCCGATGGCCGCCAGCGCCTGTTCTTCGGTCGCCCACGATCCGGTCGCGATCGGGAGCTTGTTGTTGTAGTAGATTTCCTCGCCGCTCAGCTTGTCGACGCACTTCACGGTCCAGGACGTCAGTATGAATTTCTCGACCGTGATGCCGGACGCGGCGAGCCTGGCCGAGAGTTTTTTCAGCTTGGCCTCCCCGACCACCGCGAATTCGGCGCCGGCGTCCGGCGCAGCGGGTGCTCGCGCGTCGCCGGACCAGACGCGGAACCCGAACGACTTGATGCGCTCCTTGAGCAGATTTTCCGCGACCTGCGAGTTCTGCGCCGGCGCATCCGAATTTTCCCCGCGGACGCCGATGGTCACTGAAATTTTCGGGTCGCCGTTGTTGCGGATGAAATCGATGCGCTCGTCGCGCGACATCTGGTTCAGCGATCTTTGCACCTCGCGCACCTTGACCGCGGCCTGCGTGGTCACATACATGAGCCCGTCTTTGCCGAGTTGCGGTTCGCCTTCCTGCACCACGCTCGCGATATAGTCGCCGCTTTTCGACAGCAGCTTTTCGCGCAGCCGGTCGTAATTCTTGGTGAAGGACGCCCGGTCGAGGTAGAGCGCGACGGCTTTTTCCACAAGCTGGCTGCGGGAATCGGCGCGCAGGTCGGCCGACAGCAGCGATTTGTCCGCCTTGTATTTCTGGTCGCTCGGATCGGCGAGGCCGACTGCACTGATGAGCATGACGCCGGGTTCCATCGGCGCCGCGGCGACCGGCGCCGGGGTCGCGGCGACCGGGGCCGGCGCCGGTGTTGCGACAGCCGCCGCCGGGGCAGCGGGAACGGGCGCGTCGCCCGATTTCGACCTGGACAACAGGAAATAGCCTGCGCCGCCGATGACGATTGCGCCCGCCACGGCCGCCGCGACGAACGGCAGCGGCGATCTGCGCTGCGGCACGGGTGCCGCTGCGGCCGCCGGCGCCGCGGCGGCTGGGGCAGGTGCGGCGGGGCTTGCCGGGGTCGCGGGAGCTGCAGCGACGCTTGCCGGAGGCAGGGTGCGGCCGGTTGCGGCAATGTTGACGAGCGTGCTGTCGCCGCCGGCAACCACGGTCGCATCCGGATCCGTCGCGGTTTTATCCGCGACCGCCGTGCGGATCGCGTCCGCGAACTCGCGCGCGGTCTGAAAGCGGTCTTCGGGGCGTTTGGTCATCGCCTTCTTGATCACGGCGTCGAAACGCTTCGGCACCTGTACGTTCAGCATCGACGGCGGCAGCGGCTCTTCCATCAGCACCTTGTGCATGATCGTGGTCGCGGTGCCCGAAAACGGGCGCTCGCCGGTCAGGAACTGGTACAGCACCACGCCGGCGGAGAAAATGTCGGAGCGGCCGTCGACGGTCTGGCCCATGAACTGCTCGGGCGACATGTAAGCCGGGGTGCCGAGCACGGTGCCGGCCTGGGTATACTGCGACGATTCGATGCGTGCGATGCCGAAGTCGGCGACCTTTACCCGGCGGTCCGGCAACAGGATGATGTTGGCCGGCTTGATATCGCGGTGCACGACGCCATACTGGTGCGAATACTCGAGCGCGTCGAGCAACTGGCTCATCAGGTGCTCGACGTCGGCGATCGGGAACCGCTCGTTGTTTTCGAAGTAACTCTTGAGTTCGCGTCCGCTCACGAATTCCATGGCGATGTACGCGGTGCCGCTGTCCTCGCCGAAATCGTAGATCGAAACGATGTTCGGGTGATTGAGGCGCCCCGCGGCCTTGGCTTCGCGCTGAAAGCGCCCGATCGCGTCCTGTCCCTCCGCGCCCTCGAGCTGGTCCCTGCGTATGGTCTTCAGCGCGACGACGCGCTCTATCGAAGGATCGAACGCCTCGTAGACGACGCCCATCGCGCCGCGGCCGAGCTCGCGCCGCAGTTCGTACTTGCCGAGCTTCTGAGGGGTTTCGCTCATTCGAACGCGCGCGCCTGCCGAAGCACCGGTCCCGGCTGCGGTGCGGGCCTCATTTGTATTTGCTGTCGATTTCCCAGACCGCGGTCTGCACCAGCCGCTGCACCATCGTATCCAGCCCGACGCCGCCCTTGGCGCCCTGCGATACGCCCATGACGCTGGTCTCGCTCGCTCCGACTTCCATCTTCAGTTCCTGGTAGCCCTGCGCCACCTGCTCGGTGGTCGTGGCGTCCATGATCTTGTAGCGCATGCCGATCAGCCACACCGCGGTCGATTCCTTGGTCTGGGTGCTGCCGACGACATGGCCCGCCGCTAATCCGCCGAGGCCGCCGAACAAACCCCCGAGTCCGCCGATCGCCCTGCCGTCGAAGCCCTGCTTGTTTTCGGAGATCTGCTCCGCCTTGAGGATGTCGAACTTGACGATCCACTTGGTGGTCTTGAGCTTGCCGATCCCCATGGTCTGGCGCGCCTTGTCGGCGTCGCCGAGGTTGTAGGCGAGCGAGATCTCCTGCAGCAGGCTGCCGAGGTTATTTCGCTCCAGCACCTGGAAATTCGCCTGCGACAGCTCGATCTCGCCGAAGTCGGCGATGTTGTTCGGACCGAATTTCTGCGTGAACGACGAGTTGTTGCTCTTGACGTCGCCCGGGATCACCACCAGCGCCGGACCTTTTTTCCCTTTATTCACGTATTCGACGGGTTTGTAGGCGGCCTGATCGGCCGCGGCGTTTGCGGCCTGCGAGGTCGACTTGCCGGCGGTCGGCGACGGGTTGCCGAAGCTGGGTTGTGCGGAACTCGAACCGGCTGCGAAAATCAGCGCCAGCGAAACGAGCGCGTGCAGATAATGCGGTGCTGGTTTCATCATGATTCCCCTCGAAATTCGTCTGAGCTTAAGGTGATACCGTCCCGGATTCGATACGGTCTCCTGGCGCTCGCTCACTTGGCGCCGGCCTTCTGGCAGTAGTCGCTGTAGAGCCGCGCGACGACTTCGTCCGCACGCTCCTTGATCAGGGTCAGCGCCATTGCCAGCGTGTCGTGGCCCGCATAGCTCTCGTTTCGGGCGTTCGCTTCCGAGATCATGCGCCCGTTGGCGCCGGTCAGCATGAAATCCATCTGAATGCTGACCTGGTTCACGTTGATGATCGGGTTGCGGGTGACCGAGGTCGAGATCAATCCGCGCAGGATATACTGCGCGGCCAGCCGTTTCGATGCGCTGATCGCGGCGTCGGGATCGTTCTTGAAATGGGCGTCGATCTCAGCCTGGGCGATTTGCTTGCGGATCTCCTCCTGCGTGTACGTGCGCAGCCCGAGCGCGCGCAAGCGACGGTCGATGGCGTCGAAGTGGGCGCCGTAGTCCGCCTGCCTGGCGCTGAGCGCCCCGTTCTGGTTCGCGCCGATCAGCACCATGATCTTCTGGTTCTTGATCCGGGCCAGGCAGGGCGTCGACAATTGCGCGTCGACCCTGGCGCGCCGGGCGGATTCCTCGGCGGCCTGCGCTTTCTGGGCTTCGTCCTCGTTGGAGAACTTGAATCCCTGCGCCTGCGCAAAACCGGCGGGAGCGGCACCGAGCGCGATTGCGAGGAGCAAAATACCCGGTTTCCACGCCGCCAGTTTCGCTTGAACGACCATGGGCGCATTTTGATTCCAATTCCGCCCAATTGCAAGGATACGGCACCGGCCCGCCGGCACCGTAACATTGCGTTACCTATGCGTCGTTTGCAGTGTGAAGTCGCCAGCGGAGGACGGCGTCTTGCTCCCCGCCTCGCCGGCCGGTCCGGCTCTAAAGGGAGATCGGCGTCCCTATGCTTCGCAAAATCGAAAGCTGTTCCCCACTTGCTTGGCGCAGTACATGGCGTTATCGGCTGCCTTGACCAGCGCGTCCGCGTCCCGGCCGTCGGTCGGATAGATTGCGATGCCGATGCTGGTCCCGATGTCGATGCTCTGCTTCTGACTGCCGATCTTGAACGGCGTAGCTACGGCAGCAATGATCTTTTTGGCGACGATTTCCGCCTCTACACGCTTGGCGATGTCGGGCAGGATCACGGTGAATTCATCGCCGCCGACGCGGGCCACCGTGTCCGATTCACGCACCTCGTGCCGGATTCTCGCGGCAACGGCTTGCAACAGCTCGTCGCCGGCGGCGTGCCCCAGGGTGTCGTTCACCGGCTTGAACTTGTCCAAGTCGAGGTAAAGCAGCGCGAACTGGCGCGAGTCGCGTTTGGCCAGACTAATCGCCTGCTCCAGCCGGTCATTGAACAGCAACCGGTTCGCCAGGCCGGTGAGGCTGTCATGATGCGCGGCACGCTGCATGCGCTCCTCCGCCAGCTTGTGCTCGGTAATGTCGGTCGTCACCGCAAAACAGCCCTGGACCTTCTCTTGGTCACCGATTTGCGGCAGCAGCTTGATCTCGAGGAAGCGGGACTCGCCGTTTGCAAGCTTGCGCGTCCTTTGGTAAGTAACCGGATGCCCCTGCAGCACTTGCACAAAATAGCCTTCGATCTCCCGGTATACCTCCTCCCCTAATACCTCCCGCACGTGCTTGCCGATAATGTCATCGAGGGCAAGACCGAAGAACTCGGTAAACAGTTTGTTGGCGAAGCGGCAACGCAGGTTCTCATCCCAGGAGACCGTCATCGCCGGGACGTTATCGGCGAACAGGCGCAGCTTCTCCGCGCTGTCGCGCAAGGCTTGTTCGACCTGCTTGCGCGCGGTGATGTCGGTGCCGACGCCGCGGTAGCCCTTGAACGCGCCGGATCCATCGAACACCGGATCACCGCTGATCGAGATATGCCGCTCGGCGCCGTTTGTGCCGAGGCGCGAGAGTTCGAAATCACGGAACGGCCGATGCGCGTCGAGCAATGCCCGGTGCGCCTGCCAGCCCGCCTCGTCCGGCGATAGATAAGGTATTTCCCAGCGGCGCTGGCCGATCTGCGCGCCCTGCTGGAACACCGACACGGCGCTCAACTTCTTGTCGGCCGAACCGCGCTGCGTGAGTCGATGCTCGGCGTCGCTCTCCCAGTAGAAGTCCGAGGACATCGCGGTCAGGCTGCGAAAGCGTGCCTCGCTCTCGCGCATCCTGCGCCTGAGCGCGTTGATTTGTCCGCCTACGATGTTTAGACACGGCAGGAAGCCCGCAAGCCCGAGCCAGCTCATCCATTCGAGGGGCACGTCGTGGATCGCTTGCGGCCGCAAGTGCATCAGCAGGTTAATGACGAGGGCGTATGCCGCCAGCGTGTAGAGCGTGACCAAAGTGAACTCGCGGGCTCTGAGGCGGAAGATGCCGAACAGAAACACGACGAAGCAGCCGAACAATGCAATGTTACGACCATGGTCCATGTGATAGACGATGTACATCAGAACGGTAATCGCGGTCAGAATCTGGAAGCGGGTAAGACTGGGATCCTCGAAGCGCAGGTTGAGTCCGGAGCGAATGACCAGATACAGGCCCAGATTGATCGCAACAAACGCTGCCGTAACTTCCGGAACGATCGATGCCGGAAGCGCGCCGAACGCCCAGGCAACCGCCACCAGCGCCATAGCCAAGACATAGCAGAGCGCGGCGAGGCTGAAGCGGCGCAGACGCAGGGCCTGCTTCTCGTCGAGCGAGGGCGGGATCAGAACAGGGGCTAGGTTCATATTCCGGCAATGTCCCGCGTGGATAACCGAACCGCGTGCGCGTGCGGGCCGACTATTGTAGCCCGTCTGCGGTTCGCCGCGCGTGCACCGCCCGGAGCGTCTGTGACCGCGGGGCAATGGTACGGGACCGCTCATGAGCCGATGAGCAAGATCGCGGTCATATTGCCCCTCTGTCTGCCGCACGCTCGGCAGACCCGGTCGCGCCGGCTGCCCGGCCGGAAGCCGGAACCGGTCTCCGACGGACGCCAAAATGGCCTGCCGCGACGGGTCCAATCGCGGGTAAAATTCGCCTTCCAATATCAGATGACAGGCAAGCTCGAACTCGCGGCACATGCACATCGCCGCACCAGCCGCTTTGGCCAACCCATTTCAATAGGAAAATGCAAAGATGTTTATCAAATCCAGAACGCTTCTGGCAGGCGCCGTTGCCCTGCTGACCCTGGCCGCGTGCGGCGCCGGCAACTCGCCGCAGGGCGTCGCGTCGGCCAAGGAGGCCGTGGCCGCGACCGTGAACGGAGCCCCGATAAGCGAGCAGCTCGTCGAGCTGATGCTCAAGCAGCGCACCGATCTGGGCCGGCCAGCCAGCGCCGATTCGCGCAACGCATTCATCGACCGCCTGGCAATGCAACTCATCATCTCCCAGGAAGCGGTCAAGAAGGGATTGGACAAGACGCCCGAGGTATCGACGCGGATCGAGTTGAGCCGGCAATCCGCGCTGGTGGAAGCGTTCGTGCAGGACTATCTCAAGAACAATGCCGTCAGTGAAGACATGCTGAAGGCCGAATACGAAAAGATCAAAGCCCAGGCGAGCGGCAGCGAGTACAAGGCGCGCCATATACTGGTCGAGAACGAAGCCGAGGCCAAGGACATCATAGCCAGGCTGAAGAAGAACCCGAAGGCATTTGAAGCCCTGGCCAGGGAAAAATCCAAAGACCGCGGCTCCAAAGGCAACGGAGGCGATCTGGGCTGGTTCGATCCGCGCGGCATGGTTCCGGAATTCGGTGCGGCGGTTTCGCAGCTGGTCAAAGGCAAATTTACCGAAGAGCCGGTCAAGTCGCAATTCGGCTATCACGTAATCCTGCTGGAAGATTCCCGCCCGCAGCAGGTCCAAGCGCTGGAGCAGATCAAACCTGCAATGATGCAGCAACTGCAGCAGCAGAACCTGAAAAAGGTTTTTGACGAGCTGAAGGCCAAGGCAAAGATCGAAATCGTGCAGGCGCCCGTTCCCGCGGCCGCCCCGGCGCAGGAAACCAAGCCGGCGGACTCGGCCAAGAAATAGCGCCGCGGTCCCATGTCACGCGCTTCCTCGTAGCCGGCGCCGGGGGTGCCGGGCCGCCGCGAAGTGCAATAATATCGCCGCCGCGTCGGTGGCGACTTTCGCCCGGCAAAAAAGCCGGGTAAGCTCATGCTTCCCCCCGGTCTTCATGGAGCAATGCCGTGAATCACCCTGCGCTTTCGCCGCTCTGCACCTGCCGCGTTTTGTTCGCGCTACTGTTCGCGATCGCAGCGGCCCCGGCCGCCCGGGCTGCCGCTTCCGCGCCGCTGCCCATTTTTGATGCCCACCTGCACTACAACTGGGAACCCGTGCCGCATTTCCCGCTGGAGAAGGTGCTGGCTCTGTTCCGCGAGCAGAACGTCACCGGCATACTGGCCACCAGCCGGCCCAACGACGGCACGCGCGCGCTGGTGGAGGCCAGACCCAAGGACCTGTGGGTGGTGCCCTTCATCCGCCCCTACCGCGTGCGCGCCGATATCCAGACCTGGATGGACGATCCGACGATTCAGGATCTGATCGAAACCGAGTACAAGCGCGGCTACTACGCCGGTGTCGGCGAGTTTCATCTGTCGGGCAAGGCCGCCGCGACGAAATGGGTCAAGCGCACCGTCGATTTCGCCGTGGAGAAGAACCTCTACCTGCACGCGCATGCCGACGACGAGGCGCTGGAGATTCTGTTCACCCATAACCCGAAAGCCCGGATCGTCTGGGCGCACACCGGTTTTTCCACCGCAGCGGAGAAAGTCGCCGCCTACCTCGAGCGCTATCCGGCGCTGTGGTGCGAGCTGTCCTACCGCTACGGCATCACCGATGGCAGCAAGCTGACGCCGGAATGGAAGCGGCTGTTTGAGCGTTACCCAGAGCGCTTCCTGCTCGGCTCCGACACCTGGATCAGCCAGCGCTGGGACGGTTACGGCGGCATCATGGCCGAGTATCGAAGCTGGCTGGCGCAACTGCCGCAGGGCGTGGCCGAGAAGATCGCGTTCCGCAACGCCGAACGGCTGTTCAGGCGCTGAGCGGATTGCGCCTTTCCGACTACCGCCACGTGCTCACCTGCGCGCTCTGCTACGGCCTCGCCGTGGTACTGGCGCGCTTCGCCTTCGAGGACGGCAGCAACGCGGCGACTGTCGTCAGCGTGCGCTGCGCGTTCGCGGCGCTGGCGATCGGTATCGCGCTGCGTATCGGCGGCGACGAGCGGCGCACCAACGGGCGCGAGCGCGCGCTGCTGCTCGGTCTCGGCCTCGTTTTCGCGCTGGGCGTGTTCTCGTTCTACAAGGCGATAGAGATTCTGCGCGTGCCGCTCGCAATCCTGGCGTTCTACGTGAATCCGCTGATCATCGGCGTGTTCGGGGCGCTGGTCGGATTCGAGCGCCTGTCGGGGCGCACGCTGCTGTTCGCTCTGGTATCGCTGGCCGGTCTTGCGCTCGCCACCGGCGCCTCGCCCGAAGCCGTGGATGCGACCGGTATCGGATTCGCCATGCTCGCCGCGGCGCTCACCGCCGGCATCCTCGTCGTGTCGACGCACCGGCTGAGCCACGTAAGCGCAAAAAACCGCACCTTCTGGATGATGACCAGCACCTCGGCCGCGCTTGCCGCCGGCACGCTCGCGGGCGATGCGCTGATGTGGCCGCGCAGCGCGCCGGGCTTATGGGCGCTGGCGGGCGTATGCGTGCTCTACGCCATCGGGCTGGTGGCGCTGTTCACCTCCGCTACGCGTATCGGACCGCTGCGCACCGGTCTGGTCATGAACCTCGAGCCGATCGTCGCCATCGGCGGCAGCTGGCTGCTGCTCGGGCAAGGACTCGCGCCGGCCCAGCTCGCCGGCGGCGCACTGGTGATCGCCGGCGTCATCGGCGCACAGATGAGCAAACGGCCTGTGCGGGCGGCGACATGAAGCCGCATCCGGTCAACCGACGTTGACTTATGGGAGCATGAGGGTATGTATCACTTCATTTTGAAATGAGATCTGAGGAGGAACACCGAATGGACACTGCATTCTGGTCGGCGACCAGGCTTATCCGCGCGTTGCGCGCGAAGAAGATCGGCGCGCTCGAATTGCTCGATCTCTACGCCGCGCGCATCGCGCGCCATGACCGCGTGTTGAATTCGCTCTGCGTTCTCGATTTCGACGCGGCGAGGAAGCGTGCGCGCGGCTTCGATCGCGCATCCGCGCGCGCGAAGGCGGGTCCGCTCGCCGGTCTGCCGATGACGGTGAAAGAGTCCTTCGACATCAAAGGCCATCCCACTACCTGGGGGCTGCCCGAGTACAAGAACACCCGGGTCACGAGCAATGCCGTGGCGGTGGAGCGCTTCGCGCGCGCGGGCGCGAACCTGTTCGGCAAGTCGAACGTGCCGACGCTGCTCGCGGACTGGGAAACGAATAATCCGGTTTACGGCAAGACGGTGAACCCCTGGGATATTTCGCGCACGCCCGGCGGTTCGTCCGGCGGCGCGGCCGCCGCGCTGGCGGCGGGGCTCACCGGACTTGAAGCCGGGAGCGACATCGGCGGTTCGATCCGCAACCCGGCGAACTACTGCGGCGTCTACGGCCACAAGCCCACCTGGGGCATCTGCTCGATGAATGGCCATGCGCTGCCGGACAGCGTGCACCCGGCCGACATTTCGGCCATCGGCCCGCTTGCGCGCAGCGCCTTCGACCTCGAGCTGGCGCTGGCCATCATGGCCGGGCCGGACGCGATCGACGGCGCCGGCTGGAAGCTCGCCTTGCCGAAAGCGGAGCGTAAGACGCTGCGCGGCCTGCGTGTCGCGGTTCTCGCCACGCACCCGACCGCCGAGACCGACGCCACGGTGCAGCATTCCATCGGCCGTCTCGCGCAGTTCCTCGCGCGGCAGGGCGCGAAAGTGTCCGAGCGCGCGCTGCCCGCTTTCGATCTGGGCGAAGCGCACCGCGTGTTCATCCGGCTCCTGCGCGGCGCGACCTGCGCGCGGCAGACGCCCGAGTTTTTCGCGCAGATGCTCGCCGCGAAGGACAGGCTGGCTCCGAAGGACGGATCCTATTATGCGCAGATGGTGCGCGCCAACACGCAGCCGCACAAGGATTGGCTCGCGGCCTCAAACCGCCGGCACCAGATGCGCCTCGCGTGGGCGGAGTTCTTCCGCGACTGGGACGTGCTGCTGTGCCCGAACGCGGCGACCGCGGCGTTCCCGCATTCGATGCCGGGCGAGCGTTGGGAACGCATGATCACGGTGAACGGCAAGCCGCAGCCGGCGACGACGCAAATGTGGTGGGCGGGCATTGCCGGCATGTGCTATCTGCCCGGCACGGCCGCGCCGATCGGCTTCTCGCCCGGGGGTCTGCCGATCGGCGTGCAGATCATCGGGCCGCAGTACGGCGATCTCACCACGATCCGCGTCGCGCAGTTGCTCGAGCGCGAGTACTACGCGTTCGTTCCGCCGCCGGCGTACGAATAGCCCTCTGATTCCCGCGTCGCCAATACATCAAATGTACGGAGAGTCAATAGGGACGGGCACTTCCGGGCTTTTCTCCGGCGCTAACCCTGCCGGCCGACAAGCCGTGCTCGACGTCAGCATCGCATGATCACACAGGAGAACCCCATGTCGAAAACCGTGCTCATCACCGGCGCCGGAAGCGGCTTCGGCCACGCCGCCGCCGTTCAACTCGCCGTGCGCGGCCACACCGTCATCGCCACCGTCGAGACCGATCGGCAGGCCGCCGAGCTTTCGGCCGCCCACCCGGAGTTGAAGGTCGCCAAGCTCGACATCACCAATTCGGGCGATGTGGCCACGGTCGATCAGTGGGACCTCGACGTGTTCATCGCCAATGCCGGTCTCGGCCAGACCGGCCCCCTCGCCAGCATTCCCATGGCTCGTCTGCGCGCGGTGTTCGAGGTCAACGTCTTCGGCACCTTCGCCATCACCCAGCGTGTTGCGACGGCGATGAAGCGCAAGCGCGCCGGCCGCATCCTGATCGTATCGTCGATCGCCGGCGTTCGAGCCGGTATCGGATCGGGGCCGTACGCGATGACCAAGCACGCGCTGCAGGCGATGGGTGGCGTGTTACGCAATGAACTGGCGCCGTTCGGCATCGACGTCGCGCTCATCAACCCGGGCCCGTATGCCACCGGCTTCAACGACCGCATGGCCAATGATCCGGGCGACTGGTTCGATCGCAACACCGCCGATCCAGAAGAAGTTGCGATCATGGACTCGCTCGTGAAGCGCATCACTGTCGGCCAACTCGACCCCGCCGACGTAGTCAGGCGCTACGTCGAGTTGGTCGAAGCCGACGAAACCGAGTTGGTCAACTTCATCCCCAAAGACATCCTCGAACGCCTGGGCAAGCCCAAGCCCACCTGACCGGGCGTTTCGAATTGTCTGCAAGAGGCCAGACTATCGCGCAGTACCACGCAGACAGAACGGCAAACGGGTCAAGCTGGCTTGGGAATTCGCATCCAGGTTGAGCGGCCAGTATGGGTCTGGAGTTGCCTGTCGCCATAGGTTGCAGTCGGCCAAGACCTGCCGCTGGCAGTTACATTTGGATTGAAAAGGTAAGGCAGCGCCAGTGACCGCTAACCGGCGCTGCGGCGAATTCACCCTCCCGGCCAGGAAGAGTCACTGGTGAAACGAAAACTCCAGGCATCTGAGCGGCTGCTTATGACAGAAGCTGCCATTCACGGACCGTTTCTCGATGACGGCAGATCGGCCCAAGCTGACTGTCAAAGCAACTTACCGGTACTTCATTGTTGTCGCGCTTTGCAAGGATTCTTCATCGAATCTTGACCATGCACGTCACCAATTGGCCTGCGACAAAGCGCGCAACATTGGCTCCGACAAACTCTGCGAGTCGATTGCGGCCGACCGGTCCATTCGCGCCGGAAACATGCGGCGTAATGATCAGATTGGGCGCATTCCACAGCGGATCGTCGGCGCTTGGCGGCTCGGGTTCAGTCACATCTATCCCCGCTGCACCAAGACGACCGCTCTTCAGTGCGGCGACAAGCGCGACGGGATCGACGAGGCCGCCTCGAGCGAGGTTTATCAAAATCGCACCGGTTTTGCAGATCGCGAGTTCATCGGCGCCGATTATGTGGTGCGTGTCTTTTGAGTAAGGCAGCGCAAGGAGTATGGCGTCAGCCCGCGCAAGCACTGCCTTGAGCGCGGAGACAGGCTGTACTTCGTCTGCCAGCGGATCCGATCGCGGCGAGCGCGAAAGCCCGACGATATACATGCCGAACGCCCGCGCGCGGCGGGCGAACTCCCGACCGATGCTGCCGAAACCGACGATCGCGAGCGTTTGTCCTTCCAGGCTGCCCATGAATTCCGCGTGGCGACGGTCCCAAGCATGGCGCGACTGGTTGTCGATTGCATCGGGCAGCCGCTTCACCAGTGCAAGCAACAGTGCCATACCGTGCTCCGCCACGGCCGGCGACCAGCTTTCTCCGGCATTCGCCACCACCACGCCAGGGGGCACGCCGTGCGCCTGCGGGCCGTCGTAGCCGGCTGTGACCAACTGTATGAAGCGCAGGCGTTTGGCGCAAGCGCGCAGCACCTCTGCGACACGGCTGCTGAAAAGGTGGCTACTGATAACCAGCGCTTCGATTTCGGGGGCCGCTGCGGCGAGCGTGTCGATATCCCCGGCGATCACCAGGTCGACGCCGGGGATCTTGCGCAGAGCGTCTATGATTTCGCGTTCAGCCATTGAGGGCCAATATGCCACTTTCATGTTTGCCGCTCTGTCATGCATTCGTAGCATCTTCTTCTAGAGTGAAGTCCGTTCCAGCCTGGATCGTGCGGCGACATCATCCGTCCTCAAATGAAACCCGGGCCTTCGATCAAGGGATGTTTCTTGATGAACGCTTCGTCGATGTCGACACCGATACCCGGGCCCTCCAGCGGATAGACCTTGCCCTCCGAGTCGATCTTGTACGGACAGGTGCCGAGGTGATCGCGGAAAGCATTGAGCTTGGCCGTATCGGCTTCGAAGTAGCCGCCGTTCTCTATTGCTGCCAGGAAATGTATATTGGCCGCCATGTTGATGCAGGTCGTGGACGTGTGCGGGTGGATCGGGAGTTTCCACGCTGAGGCCATCGCCGCGATCCGCAGGAGTTCCGTGATGCCGCCGCTCTTGGAAAGATCCGGTTGCAGAATGGTGATGATGCCGTCCTCGATCACCCGCGTGAATTCGAAGCGGGTGTAGTGATTTTCACCGGCGGCAAGCGCGACCCGGCCGAATCCGGCTGCGAGCGCGTAGCTCTTGTAATCGTGGGCCGGGAAGGGTTCCTCCAGCCAGCCTACAGCGTTGGCGTCCAGTTCGGGAATCACCTTGCGGGCATCGGCAACGGTGTAGCCCGTGTTGGCGTCGGTCAGGATGTCCAGGTCGGGGAATGCGCGCCGAACCGCGCGAATGCGCGCGATGTCGCGCTCGGCCGTGTCGCCGATGCGCAATTTGACCGCCTTGAATCCGCTGGCGGCGAACCCGGCGACTTCCTCGACCAGGGAAGTCGGGGGCTGGTATCCGAGAGAGATGCCGCCCGCGTACGCCGGAATAGCCCGGCTTGTGCCGCCGAGCAGTCGATACAGAGGCCAGCCGACTGCCTTGCCGCGAATATCCCACAGCGCCTGGTCGAGACCGCTCATCGCCATGGAACAGGCCGCGCCCATGCCGTGGCTGCCGAGTTGGAACTTGTAGATGCGCGCCCAGATGCCGGTCACGTCTGCCGCGTTCATGCCCATGGCGAGCTGGCGCAAGGTCGAATTGACTATGTGGCCGATCGCACCCGGACAACGTCCGTGATGAGACTCGCCGTAGCCGACCAGCCCGCCCTTGGTGCGTACGCGCACGACGACCGCGTCGCGCTTCACCGCGCGCCCGATGCCGAGCGTGACTCCATCCTTGACCGGAAAGGAAATCGGAAAAGCGATGATTTCATCGATCTGAAGCGCGCGCGCTGACGTATCGCCCGTCGGCTCGGTCATGATTTTCGTTTTCGCCATAATCTTCTCTCCTTGAATTGGTCTCGCTGGATTCGCTGGAATCATGGAGCCAGCGGCGAGATGATGGATGCATCAACCACGCACAGCATCGGTTGACGGTAACCTCGGACACGAGTTACATGGGTTGATCGTCTCCGTCAGTCTTCAGAGAGCTTCAGGTAATACTCGAGCCGCGAATCCGCGACGTAATCGGCGCCCGGCTCGACCACAACTTCGAAAATTTTCCCGGTAAAGGTAAAAGGACAGTCATAGCGCTCGCTTACCGGGCTGCCATCGTCGTAGCCACAGTGCACGCCTGCCGCGTTGGGTTGCAGCGGCCACATCCCCGCCATCGCCTGGGTCGCAACCACTTTGTCTTCGACCAGCAAGGAACCCTCTCCCGCCTGCGGCCCGGCTTTGCGGAAGGCAAAGCTCACGCAGAGACGTCCTGCCGGAAGCGGATCGGGCGATTCGATCACGAAGCGCCGGTCAGGACCGACGTACTCGTGCACGAGCCGCCCGCCCTGTACGAACAGCGAATAGCCTCCCGACCTCCCCCCCGCAGCCAGAATCACGCCCTCGGTGGCGGCGTCCGATATCTCGATGTCGGCCCGGATCCGGTACGACCGGTTGCCGATCGTCGGGGATCCGACGCGATCGATGCGCGCCATACCCTGCTGGTAGACGTAATGCAAACGACGCGGACTGTGAAACGTGCGCATCGAGCGTTCAATATCCCGGTCGTCAAGAGGCAACACCTGGTTGCGTTCAGCCTCGGCCCACCAGAGTTCGATCAAGGCCTTGAGGCGATCCGGGTGTTTCGCCGCAAGATCATTGCTTTCCGAGAAGTCCGTATCGGTGTGATAGAGCTCCCACCGGTCCTGATCGAAATCGGTGCCCTTCGTATGCCGCGTTACGGCCTTCCAGCCGTCCGCCCAGATGCCGCGATCGCCCAGCATTTCGTAATACTGCACGCGCTTTCGCGTCGGTGCCGACGCGTCGGCAAAGCTGTAGGCCATGCTGACGCCGTCGATCGGCAGCTGCTCCACTCCGCGCACGACGGCAGGCGCTTCGAGGCCGACAATTTCTAGTATCGTCGGCATCACGTCGGAACAATGATGGTACTGGGTGCGCAACTCTCCGGCAGCCTTGATTCCCGCGGGCCAATGCACGATCAGGGGATCGCGAATGCCGCCGCCGTGCGTATCCATCTTGAACCACTTCAACGGCGTGTTGCCAACATGCCCCCAGCCGCGCGGGTAGTGATTGTTGGCGAACGCGCTGCCGAAGTTCTCGATATTGGCCAACAGGGTTTCGAACGGTTCTTCCATGAACAGGTAGTGCTTGCGCAGTTCCGCGTTTCCGAGCGGCCCGCCTTCGTCGCTGGTGCCATTGTCCGAAAGCAGCACTATCAGCGTGTTGTCGAGGAGTTTGCGCTGCGCAAGGTAGTCGATCAAACGACCGATCTGGACGTCCGTATGATCGAGAAAGCCGGCGAACACCTCCTGCAGACGCGCGCACACCCGCCGCTCGTCGGCGTTCAGCGTGGACCAGGGTTTTACCTTGGCGTTGAGGTCGGTGAGCGTCGTGCCGCGCGGAACCACGCCGAGTTCGAGTTGCCGCGCGAACCAAAGGCGCCGGGTCTCGTCCCAGCCGCGATCGTATCGCCCTTTGTATTTGTCGATGTAGGCGCGCGGCACATGATGGGGCGAATGGCAGGCGCCCAGCGCAAGGTAGGCGAAAAAGGGTTTTCCCGGAGCGGCGCACTGCTGGTCGCGGATAAAGCCGATGGTCTCGTCGACCAGGTCTTCGCTGAGATGGTAGTCCGGCCGCTGCGGCCGCCGGATCGCGTGATTGTCGCGGAACAGTTCCGGATTCCACTGATCCGTGAGTGCGCTGAGGAAGCCGTAATAGCGTTCAAAGCCGCGCCCCAGCGGCCAGTGGTCGAACGGACCGGCCGCGGTCGCGTCGCGCATCCGCATCAAATGCCACTTGCCTAGGGCAAAGCAATTGTAACCCGCCGGTCGCAACACCTCCGCGAGCGTGGCGGCCTTATGCGTCACCTGGCCCTGGTATCCGGGATAGCCGGTGCACCAGTCCGCGATGGTGCCCATGCCGACGGCATGGTGGTTGCGCCCGGTCAAGAGCGAGGCGCGCGTCGGCGAGCACATCGCGGTCGTATGGAAGTTCGTGTAGCGCAGACCCCGCGCAGCGAGGGCGTCAATGCGCGGCGTTTCGATGTCCGATCCGTAACAGCCCAGGTGCGCGAAGCCGACGTCGTCGAGCACCACCATCACCACGTTCGGCGCAGCTTCGCGCGCGCGGACATCCGGCGCCTGCCACGACTGCGAGCTGCGATAGGTCCGGCCGATGACCCCGCCGAAAGCGTCGTTTTGCATGCCTGCGTTCTCCTTTTTCACTAGCTTCAATCCTGCCGCTCATCGACGGCGGCGGTCACATCGCGCCATCGGCGCCGTCCGCCGGCGTTTGCGAGCCGAGCCAATCTTGAAGCCGCCGCGCGCGCGTCTGCGGCTACCCAAGCGCCGCGAACGGACTGCATCCCGGCGCGCTGTCTGCGCTGCGGGCGCGTTCCACAAGGTAGTCCGGGAAACCGTTCTTTGCATCTTGCGCGCCCACTTCAAACAGTTTGCGCACGACATCGGGGTGCTTCTCGGCAACGTTCAAAGCATCGGGCGCGGAGCGCGGTGTATCGTAGAGGAAAGCGCCACTGCCGTCGATTTTGCAGTTCAACCACCACTTGTCGTTGATCACCGTCATGGCCCCGCCCCAGCCGACCGTGACATGGTCGCGAATAGGCGGTCCGCCCGCGAACATCGTGTCGAAGAAGGACCTGCCATCCATCGGCGCCGGCGCTGCAACACCAGCCGCCTCCAACAGCGTTGCCGAGATGTCGTGGTGCTGCACCCAGGCGTCGCAGCGCGTAGCGGCGCCCAACTTCGACGGGTGGCGCACCATCAGCGGGACTTCGTAACTTTCGGGGTCTGACGGGTAGCCTCGCTTGCCGATGTAGCCGCGCCGTTCCCACAGGCTATGCCCGTGATCGGACACCACCACTACCAACGACTCATCGAGAATGCCGGTCACGCGCAGCGTTTCCATCAGATGCCCGAACCAGCGGTCGCACATCTCGACCAGTCCGGCATAATTCGCCCGCGTACGCTTGACCAGGGCACTATCCAGCGAAGGCATCTCCGCGTACGGCGAAATCACCTGTTCCTGGCCCGCACTGGGATCGTACTTCTGGCGATAATGCTCCGGCACGAACCAGGGTTCGTGCGGGTCGAACGACTCGACCGTCAGGAACATGCGCTCGGCGTCCCGGTTCTGCTCGATCCAGCGCGCAGCCTCCTGCATGACCTGGGCATTGAACCATTGCTCCTCGCGCACGCGATCGCGCATGTTGAGCAGCAGACGGCTGGAGAACCAGCGCGGAGTGAATTCCTTGCCGACACTCGCCATCAAGCCGTTTCCGCGCAGCTCCTGCATTTCGCGCGGAATCCAATAGTCGATCTCGTCTTGAGTTGGCTCCGCACCGCTGCGGGCCGGATCGGTCTCCTGACCGCGAATGAAGGTCCACTGGTGGAATCCGCGCCAAAAATTCTTCGACGGTTTGAATTGGTGATACAGATCGGAGATCAAACCCGTGCGAAAGCCGCCGGCGCCAAAAATCTCCGCCAGTGTGTGTTGCTCCTCCGGGATCGGTCCCCACCCGGGTGCAATACCCACGAAGTCGCCTTTGATATGACGGAAGTCCCCGTTGTGGAACGGATAGGTGCGCATGCCGGTATAGATCGCACGCCGCGCGCAAAGGGTCGGCAGCGATTCCGGATAGGCCCTGGTAAAGCTGACCGCCTCATTGGCGAACGCGTCGAAGTTGGGTGTATGAATCGCGCCCCACGGTGGCGGTGTCCCATAGCTGCCAACGGCATCGCGCCTCAATGTATCCAGGACGACCAGAATTACGTGACGTGCAGTTGCGGTAGATGCGGACATTTACGGACCCTTCACAGAATTATGGTAAATGGAACGACCAGGGATCAAGCACTGGAGGCGGTCGAGCACGGAAAGCCCTCGTGCAAATGACAGGCAACCATCCGGCCGTCTGACACCGTCTTGGCAGCCGGCAGCTCCGCCGCGCATCGGCTCATCGCCGAAGGACAGCGCGGATGAAACGGGCAGCCGCTAGGTGGGCGCAACATGCTGGGCACTTCGCCCGACGGCGGCACGAAGTTGCGCGCACGCTCCAGCAGCGGATCGGGCACGGGTATGGCCGACAGCAGGGTTTGCGTATAGGGATGAAGCGGCTCGCGATAGAGTTCATCGCGCGGCGCAGTTTCGACGATGCGGCCGAGGTACATCACCGCAATCCGGTCGCTGACGTGTCGAACTACCGCCAAGTCGTGCGAAACGAACAAATACGATAGACCATAGCGTTCCTTGAGCTCGAGAAAAAGATTGAGGATCTGCGCCTGGATCGACACGTCGAGCGCGGAGACCGGCTCGTCACAGAGCAGCAGGTTCGGCCGAACCGACAGTGCGCGGGCGATCGCCAGGCGCTGGCGCTGGCCGCCGCTGAATTCATGCGGAAAGCGATCGATGAAATCGCGGCTCAGTCCGACCGTTTCGAGCAGCTCCGCCGCGAGCCCACGCCGCTCTGCGCGGGATTGGCCGATGCCATGCACCAGCATGGGTTCGCTGACGAGGTCGGCCGCCTCCATGCGCGGATTAAGCGAGCCGAAAGGATCCTGGTAGACCACCTGCATCTTGCGTCGCAGCGGACGCATCTCGCTGCGGCTGAAATCGGTGATATCGGTACCCATGAATCTGATGCGGCCGGTGGTGGCCGGAATCAGCCGCAGCGCTGCCTGTCCTGTGGTCGTTTTGCCGGAGCCGCTTTCGCCGACCAGGCTCAGCGTTTCGCCTTCGCGCAACACCAGGCTGACGTCATTGACGGCAGGAACGATGCCGCCGCGCCAGTTCAACGGCCCGCCGGGCGTGTGGAAGTGCACGCTGAGCCGTTCGATTTCGAGAAGTGGCGGCTTGGCGTTCATTTACGCGAACCAGCAGGCTGCGCGATGCGCCGCAGATATTGTTTCGAGCGGCGGGCGCTCGGCCAGGCAGCGCGCCTGGGCCCGCGAACAACGCGGCGCGAAGGCGCATCCAGGCAAGTCGTCGACCAAAGAAGGCGGCTGACCCGGAATGGTATCCAGGCGGTGCAGCACCGGACCGGCGAGGCTGGGGACCGAAGCCAACAGGCCGCGCGTATACGGATGCCGCGGCCGCGCGTAGATTTCCGCCGCCACGCCGGATTCTACGATGCGCCCTGCATACATGACGTTGACCTCGTCGGCGTAGCGCGCTACCACGCCGAGATCGTGGGTGATCAACAGCAGGGCGCCGCCTGATTCGCGCGTCAGCTCAGTCAGCAAGGACAGCACCTGCGCCTGCACCGTGACGTCGAGCGCGGTGGTCGGCTCATCCGCGATGATCAGGCGCGGCTTGCACGCCAGCGCCATCGCGATCATGACGCGCTGGCGCATGCCGCCGCTGAATTGATGGGGATAAGCCTGCGCGCGCTCCTGCGCATCCGGAATTTGCACCCGGTCCAGCAGCGCGACGGCTGCTCGCTCGGCCTCGCGCCAGCCCATCCCTTTGTGGCGCACCAGTGGCTCGGCGATCTGCCGTCCAACCCGCAAGGCCGGGTTCAGCGCGGTCATCGGCTCCTGGAAGATCATGCTGACCTCGTTGCCACGCACTTCGCGCATCTGTTTGCGCGAAAGCTTCAGAATATCCCGTCCGTTGATCAAGATCTCGCCCGCGACGACGCGCGCGGGTGGCGACGGCACCAACCGCAGCAGCGACAGTGCCGTGACACTTTTTCCGGCGCCGCTCTCGCCGACGATGGCCACGACCTGGCCGGCGTGCGCTCGGAACGAAACGTCCTCAACCGCGTGAACATCGCCGCGGTCGGAACGAATGCGCAGGGTGAATCCGCGCGCGTCGAGCACGGGGAAAATGGCCACACCGGGCGATCCCATCGGGTCAGCTCAACCCTGTGCTATCGGCGCTCAGAATCCCATCTTCTTCTTCAGTTCCGCATCCACCCAAGCGCGCGCCCAGATCGGGGCGTTGCGCTGCGCGCCGACAGCCTGTTCGCCTTCGTAGTTCTTTACCCAGGGCCACCAGAGCGTGATCACGTTGGGCACCGGAATGAAGATGTAGGGCGCCTGCTCCATCATGTGTGCCGTGAGTGCCTTGACTTGCGGAATGCGTTTTGCCTCGCTCGGTTCGGCCAGTATCTTGGCGAAATCCGCCGCGAACTTCGGATCATCCAGGCGCGACGCATTCCAATTCGAAGTGGCCGTGAAATGCTTATCCAGCGAGGCGATCGGATTGCTCAGGCCGACCTGCGTCCAGTACCCTGGACCGTGCTTCCTGGTGGTCATCAGGCTGAGAAATGCGCCGTATTCGAGCGGCTCGATCAGAACCTTGACGCCAACCTTGGCGAGATAGGCGGCGACCAGCTGCGCGGCTTCGATATCCTCCGGAATGTTGGTCGCGATTTGCATCTTGAACTCGAAGCCGTTGGGATGTCCCGCCTCGGCAAGCAGCGCCTTCGCCTTCGCCGGGTTGAATTCGAACAGTTCCTTCACGCCTGCGGGCATTTGCTCCAGCGGCACGTAGTAGTCCGGCCAACCGCTCGACATCGGCAGGTGCAGGAGCGCCGCATGCCCGTCGTAAAAGCTCTTGACTATCGCGTGCTTGTCGATTGCCATGTTGAGCGCGCGGCGCACGCGGATATCGTCGAACGGCTTCTGGTCGGTGCGCAGGGCGATGAACTTGGCGCCAAAATGCGGCCGCTCGTTGTGCTTCACCTTGTCCAGGATCGGCTTGAGCAGTTCAAGATCGCGCCAACTGGCGTTGAGGATCACGTCTATCTTGCCGGTGCGAAAGGCGGCGATCCGCGTCTGCTGGTCGCGGATGGTCTGCAACACCAGCGTATCGACGAAGGGCAGTTTGTATTTCTTGCCCGCAATCGTTTCCGAATCCCAGTAGCCCGGATTCTTGGTGTAGGTGCCGTAGCTGCCGGAGACAAACTCGGTAACCTTGAACGGACCGGTGCCGCTGGCCTTGCGCCAGTCGCTGCCTCCGGCTTCGGCGACCTCGCGCGGCATGATTCCCGTGTAGAAGCCATAGCCGAGGCGCAGATCCCACTCTGCATGAAAGCGTTTGAAGTAATACGTGACCGTGTGCTTATCCTTGGCCTCGACGCGATCGACGAAATCGAGGTAGGGGGCGTCGGCCTTGGGGCTGCTGCGCATGCGATTGAAGTTGTATACAACGTCATCGGCGACGAACTCACGCGCCTTCATTACCCCTTCGCGGGCTTGCCACATCAGGCCCTTGCGCAGCTTGAATTCCACCGACAGCGGTTTCTCGATAAGCTTCCAGCTCTCCGCAAGTTCGCCCCGCTGTACGGATGGCGGCAGCCAGGCCTCGCTGACGAAGCGCTCCTTACCGCCACCGCGGATGCCCTTAGAAAGATCGCCGGCAATCAGTAACTCCATATATGGGCCGGCGTCAACGTTGAGCTTCCAGTTCCAGTCCGCGGGGTCCCAGGTCAACGCCGAAAGGCCGAACTGATAGGGTGAAATGGTCAAGGTCCCGCCGTAAGTCGGCGCGGCCTGCTGCGCCTCTGCGCCCTGAAAAACGCCAAGTACCAGTGTTAGCGCCGCTATGGATGTGCGCAATGTCTTGGTTTTCATTGTGACTCTCCTCCTTCTGAGATTCGTCTAGGAAATGCGCCCGCCTTCTCCGCGCTGACGCGGGTCCAACAAGTCGCGCAATGCATCGCCGAAAATGTTCACGCTATATACGACGACGGTGATCGCCAAACCCGGGAACACCACAAGCCACGGGTTGCGGAACATGTAGGAGCGGCTGTCGCTCAGCATGCCGCCCCAGGTTGGCGCCGGCGGCGGCATGCCGAGGCCCAGGAAACTGAGCCCGGATTCGGCCAGAATTACCGCTCCCAGGCGCGTAGTGAGCAGCACGATCAGCGGCGCTGCGATGGCTGGCAGTATGTGCCAGCGGATCACGTGCCAGTCGCCTCCGCCAATGGAGTGACCAGCGTGCACATAGAGTTGCTCGCGCGCTGATAGCACCGCGCCGCGAATGATGCGCGAGCCGGACACGCCGTAGAGAAAACCGAGCAACACAATCAGCTGGGGCATGCCCGCACCGAGGACCGAGACGCCAACGATCAATACAATCAAGTCAGGAAAGCTCATCCAGGCGTCGACGAATCGCTGCGTAACGGCGTCGATGCGGCCGCCGTAATAACCGGCCAGCACGCCTAGCGCCGCCGAGATCAGGATCGACAGCGTCGCCGCCGAAAGCGCAATGACCACGGACAGCCGCGCGCCGTGCACGATGCGGCTGAATACGTCGCGGCCCAGCTGGTCGGTGCTGAACGGATGCTCGAACGACGGCGGTTTGAGTGCTCCGATCGGATCGACGTCGTTGATGTCGTAGGGCGCAATCAATGTGGCGAACAGGGCGGTAAGGATCAGGGCCACGAGTACCACACAGCCGAATGCGCCCAGCGGCTTGCGCCGAAACAGGCGCACCAGGAACGTGCGCAATCCGTGTGGCCGCGCCGCGATTGCGGCGGGCGGGCTGGTGAGCGCGGGAACGGTCATCGCCTCAGCCCTGCCGGATCTTCGGGTCGAGCAGGCCGTAGCTCAGATCGACCACCAGGTTGATGAGCAGCACGCCGCTGCCGACGAACAGAAAAATGCCGGTGATCAGCGGATAGTCGCGCTGCGATACGGCCTCCAGCAGCAGCTGCCCCATCCCGGGTAAAACGAAAATCTGCTCGACGATGACCGCGCCGCCGAGCACCAGCGGAACCTGCAGGCCGATGATGGTGATCACCGGCAGCAAGGCGTTCTTCATCACGTGCCTGCGGATAATCGTGCCCTCGTCGAGGCCTTTCGCCCACGCGGTGCGGATGTAGTCCTGCCGCAGTACCTCCAGCACCATGGTACGGGTCATGCGCATGGTGATGCCCGACAACGCGATGCCGAGGACCAGTGCCGGAATAGCCATCTGCTTGAAACTGAGCCATGGGTCTACGAAAAAAGCGACGTAACGGGTGGTCGGCGCCACGCCCCACCAGATCGAAGGAAACACCACGACCATGGTGCCCACCCAGAACACCGGCACTGCCAGCGCGGTGATCGCGATCGAACGGCCGATATAGTCGGCAGCAGTGTCCTGGCGGACCGCCGAAAGAATCCCGATCGGTATCGCGATCAGTAAGGCGAAGCTGATGGCCAGAGTTCCGAGGTAGAGCGTCGTCGGCAGGCGCTCGAAGATCAGCGAGGTCACGGTTTGCTGAGTCCACAGCGACGTGCCAAGGTCGAGGCGCGTGACGATGGCGCTGAGCCAGCGCAGATACTGCAGGTGCATCGGCTGATCCAGTCCGAGCGCCTGGATCAACTGATCCTTGGTCTTGCGGTTCGCGCCGATGTCGTTCTGCGACAACATCATGTCGACCACGTCGCCGGGAATTAGGCGCACCGCCGAGAACACAATTATGCTGGCGAAGAGAAAGGTTGGAATGAGCGCGAAAAGCCGGCGCAGAAAGTAGGCGAGCATGGGCGCTAACGCAAGTCGTGCATCATGCGGGGGACTCCGGCGTCTTCGTGACACTGCCTCAGGCAATGGTTCCCGCGCCGCGGAAAATCCGCGACGTCGGTTGGGCTGAGAGTCATGGGCATGGTTTCGTTCACCCCGGTCCCTAAACCCAGTCGGCCAGCACCAGATCGGCCCCTTTCTCGCCGATCATGGTTGCCGCCGCGTTAAGGTTGCCCGAGATCATCAGCGGCATGATGGCGGCATCGACGACGCGCAGCCGCTCGATGCCGTGCACGCGCAGGCGCGGGTCGACGACGGCATGGGCGGGGTCGGGTCCCATGGTGCACGTGCTGGCCGGATGATAGGTCGTCTTGCAGGTTGCAAGCGCGTGATTTCGAAGGTCGGCGTCCTGCGC
>Ga0315281_10002650_pt1 | contig 26515 bp, 28 predicted proteins | sample YL17G07_0_MG_FD_204540 | JGI IMG/M metagenome (GOLD analysis project Ga0315281, IMG submission 204540) | Sediment microbial communities from Yellowstone Lake, YNP, Wyoming, USA - YL17G07_0 | ecosystem: Environmental > Aquatic > Freshwater > Lake > Sediment | place: USA: Wyoming | collected... | reverse complement strand
CTCGAAATAAAACTGACTGGAACTGTCGGAATATTGGCGAAGGCCGTGCGGAGCAAGGCTGTGAATGGCGCGAAAGCCGATGAAATATTAAAAATCATGATACGGCACGGATTCTATTCACCGGTTGCGTCCATCCGGGAGCTTTTATAGGGCAGTTTTTGCGAACTGAATATAGTGAGGCCCCGCGTCAGATTTTTCCGCAAGATTTACATGAACCTAATAATCAAGAAAACATGGGAAACCGAATCGAAATAATTGTTGCCGCTCTCAGGGAATACCTCGAACGCCGCCGGTCCGGAGCTCTGCTTAAGGCCCTGAATAAAACATATGGCACAGCGGAAACAGCCGAGGAATGCGACGTTCGGCAAAAGGCCAAAAAGCGGTACAGTAGAACGTTGCGCAATGAGCGGACGTGACGATCCGTCAGGGTGACATTTACAGGATTGACCTGGATGCTCCCAAGGGATCGGAGCCGGGTTACCGCCATCCGCATGTGGTTGTACAAAACAATGTGTTTAACGGCAGCAGGCTCGGCACTGTTGTTGTGTGCGCGCTTACGTCCAACATGCAACGGGCAACGGCGCCTGGCAACGTTTTACTGAAAAAGGGTGAGGGGAACCTCAAGAAGGACAGCGTTGTGAACATAACCCAGCTGGTGACTATTGACAAGGCCGATCTGATCGAGCGGACCGGGACCCTAGCCCCGGACAGGGTCAGGGAGATAGTCGACGGCATCAGACTGTTGATCGAACCACGCGATATTCCAAGGTAGCATTGACACTTCGCCACCGTAATTTCAAATCAATCCTTAAGTTGCGCTGAGAGTGCTGTAATGCCTGAATAGAAGGGTATTTCCTTCGCTACGAGTGACTGAAACTCCTCAATTCTTCTTACGGGTAAGTGCTGACTGCAATCGTCACTCGGATCAGATTCAAGATTGTCGTAGTCAACCAAATATACTTTTGTGTTCGGATCGCTTGTAAAGATACCGTTGACGTTCCCACCGGTGACGCTGATCACTACTTTGCTTTCAGTCATACAGTTGCCTCCTTCATTCTGCTGCCGTTAACGTTAGCGTCAGTTAGGAGCTCGGAGTTGGGAGTTCGGAGGGGTGGGGGGGGGCATTGTCACCAAGATGTACATACTCTTAAGGTTCTTTAACCATATAACCCCGCTTGTGCCCTTCGGTGTCCGCTCGATGCGCGGCAAGGTCTACTGCAACGGCGTCGATTCTTTCCGTTAGTTCACCATGCATGCGGTCCATTTTTTCGACAACATCTGATTCCCTTCCGCTACCAGTTGAAGCTTTTGATGAAAATCCTCCGTCAAAATGCCGGCATAGTGGCGAAAGTCCTCATTGATTTTTTCTCGCATCTCCTTATGGGACTGCTGGAAGTCCTCATTGACGTCTTTCCGGAGCCGTTCAAATTTCTCATCGAATTTTCCTTCGATTCTCTCGAACTTCGCGTCGATTTCTTCTCTGAAACTTCCCAGCCCGGCTTTTACGGCTTTTCCAACCTCTACCTTCACGGCCTGTCCGACTTCTAACTTTACGGCCTTGCCAACTTCTTCCTTTACGACCTTACCTATCATTTGCTCAATGCGTTGAAAGTCTTTTTCTTCCATTTTATTACCTCTGCGCACAGTGCCTGTGATAACCCGATTTCAACGTGCAAGGAGAATCCGCGGGATGTTGTTTCTATTTCTGTACTTCACATTTCGACACAACGGTGCAACTTTAAAAGACACGATGAAACACCGCAACCATTAGTTCAAAAGATTGGTGTTTCCGTGAAAGGTAAATTGATTATACGGAATTGCATTATATTGTCAAGGAATTCCGTCAGTTCAGAGTTCATAGTTCAAAGTTCAGAGTGGATATAAGTTCATTGTTCATAGTTCAGGGTTCACAGTTCAGAGTTCAAATGACAGGGGTCGGGGCAGGTATTGAAGTTCAAAGTTCAGAGTTCAGGGGACAGGGGACGGAGTCGGAGAGCCTTTGCTTCTACTTCCTCCCATGGAACAGCTCGCTTCCCGCGCCGGGATATATCTTCCGTTCCTTTTTAGGCGTCGGCTTCTCAACCAACGGCCATTTTCCGGATTGCGGTTCCGGGCCTTCCTGGGCTACCGGGCTCCGGTCCGTGTCCGCCATGAGGGGTTCGTTGCGAACATCCGTTCCTGTCACATGACAGCTGAACTCCACGGGGATGCCGTTTGGATCGTATGAATAGATGGAATGAATGAACCCGTGGTCAATAACCTCGGACACCCAGATGCCGGCTGCATCGATCCGGTCTTTCAGCTCCCAGAGATCATCATCTGTTCCTACGCCGATCGAGACGTGATCGAAGGTGAAGGGACCGTGCGTCGGTCTCCCGTGCTCTTTTTCCTCACCAGGGGTTATCTCCGGCCATTCAAAGAACGTTAGCATGTCGGTCTTGGAAATTTGAAAGAAGTACTGACGGTAGCCCTGCTTGCCAAGACAGGCGACCAGCCTCAACCCGATCAGGTCCCGCCAGAAACGGATGGTCGTATCCATGTTGCCCGTTGCCAGGGCAAGATGGTTCACTCCATTAAAGGTCACCATGTGATACCCCCTTTTACTAATAGTACCCCAGGATAAGACCACTTTCAAAACAATAATTCTGTTGCACCAAAAGGAAATATATTTGCTAAAATGTAAGTATGAACAACGATATTCTGCGGGAAATCATCGACGTGGAAAAAGAGGTTCAGCAGTCTCTTGACCAGGCAAAGGAAAAGTTGCGCCTTTGGCTCGAAGCACGCAAAAATGAGCTGGCTGAGGACCTGGCCAGGGAGGAAAAAGAGATCAGTGCTTCCTTTCAACAGTCGCGGGAGGGAATAACACGCGATGCAGCGGCAAAGGCCGCGGACCTGGTGAGGCGGGCGGAGCAGCAGGCCGCTCAACTCGCGCGCCTCAACGACGACGCATTAGCGGGAATTGTGGCGAAGCATAGCCATAAGATCCTGCCGGGATGAACAATGATTGTCCGGATGGCAAAGGTTGAGATCGTTGGAGCAAAGGACCTTCTTCAAGGGGTGTTGGCGCGCCTTCGTGAGCTCGGCATTTTTCAGATCGAACCGGCAACCATCGGTTTCATCGAAGATGGCCAGGAGGAGGATATTCGCTCCTTCATGCTCGATGAGAAATCCATGTTCGAGCGTTTATTTCTCGAAGAGCTTCGCACCAAGGTCGCAGACCTTCTGGCCTCTCTTCCGAAATTGCAGGTGAGAAGCAGCTACCTGGATCCGCGGCCGGTCATTGACACCGTGGCGGCAATCGTGGAACGGCACCGTGCCGCACTCAAGGACAAAAACGACCGTATGGATATCCTTCGGAAAGAGCGGGAAGAACTGGAACGATACGCCGCATTCCTGGGGACCCTTGCTCCGCTCATCGGGAGCGTGCAGGAAACGCCGGACCTTGATTTCATCGGTTTGACCATACGGGAGCCTGACATGGTGAACCGCCTGAGAGAAGCGCTCTCTCGCATCACGGACTGGAAATACGATCTGCTGACCGAGCCTGCGGCCGACGGCACGCTCGTGGGACTCATTACAGTGGAAAAAGACCGTGCCGACAGGGTTAAAAAGACCCTGAGCGATGAGCAGGTACCGGAGCTCATCTTCCCTCCCTCCTTTACCGGTCTCAGCTTTCCGGAAAAAGTCGCCTACGTCAGCAAAAGAGTGGCCGAGGTCACAGCGGACATCGAGCGCATCGACGGGGAACTTGCCCGCTTTACCCAGCGGTGGATGCCGATCTACCGGAGCGTGCGGGACTGGATCGACGACCGGCTGTCCCTGTTGTCCACGACAGCCGCGGCGTTCGAAACACGGATGTGTTTTTTTATAAACGGCTGGATGGCGGCAAAGGACGTGAAGAAAGTGAGGGGCGCACTTGCCGAGGCTTTCCTGGGAGACGTGGTCCTGGCGGAGAAAGAAATGCGTGAAGAAGACCTCGACCGCGTCCCGATCATCCTGAAAAATCCTCCCTACTTCAAACCGTTCGAGATCTTTACGAGCATGCTGCCGTTGCCTGCCTATACCTCCTACGATCCTACCCCGTTCATCGGCATCTTTTTTCCTGTTTTCTTCGGCATGATCCTCGGCGACGCGGGATACGGCTTGGTCCTTGTCGCGCTTGCCTTCTTCTTAATGAGGAAATTCAGACAACATCGCACGGTCAGGGATGGGGCAAAAGTTCTGCTCGTCGCCGCTCTCTATTCGATCTTCTTCGGCGTTCTGTTTGGAGAGTTCTTCGGAGACCTTCCTGAACGTTTTTTTCACCTGCAGCCTCTTTGCGTTGAACGCCGGACAGCTGTGGTCCCGATGATCTTCTTTGCCCTGGCCGTGGGGGTTGCTCATGTGCTTCTCGGCCTCGTGTTCGGCGTCATCACGGGGTTTAAGAAAAAAGCAAAGAGAGAAGCGGTGTACAAGCTGCTGAGCATCGTCCTGATAATAGCGTTGATCGTCGTTCTCGCCTCCTTCTTTGGGGTGTTTCCTTCGTTCCTTGCCCGGCCTGTTATCATCGCCATCCTGTTTCTGACGCCGCTCCTGTTCTTTACCGGCGGGCTGCTAGCGCCTTTGGAACTATTGAAGAGCATCGGCAATATTATTTCCTACGTTCGTATCATGGCAATCGGCCTTACCTCGGTGCTGCTCGCTTTTGTGGCGAATAATCTCGGCGGCCTTACCGGCGACGTCGTTACCGGTGTTGTCGTAGCAGGCCTGATCCATGTGCTCAATATCATTCTCGGCGTATTCTCGCCTACCATCCATTCGCTCCGGCTGCACTATGTGGAGTTCTTCAGCAAATTCATGGAACATGGCGGAAGGAGGTTCGAGCCGCTGAAGAAATAAAAAATCGAAGGTGCTAAACATGAAACCACAGAGTGTACGGAGAAGTGCTCTGTGTTCTCTGTGATTAACGTTTTACAGTACAATAAAACTAAGGAGGTATTTATGAATCTGGAAAAAGTTCTTATCGCGTTGTGTGCAGCTCTTGCCATCGGCCTTACCGCACTTGCCACGGCCTGGGCACAGTCTAAAATCGGGGCAGCAGGGGCCGGAGCGCTTGCTGAAAAACCGGAACTGACCGGGACCATTGTCATCCTGGTCGCTATTCCCGAGACCATGGTGATCCTCGGGTTCGTGGTGTCAACCATGATCCTTTTCACGGTGAAATAAGATGGGCTCCCAGGAACTCATTGGCTCGCTCCGGAGGGCAGGCGAAGAGAGCATTCGTCATCTCCAGCAGGATGCGGAGCGGGAAGCAGAGCTCATGCGGACTTCCCTTTCCGGAAAGTCAGGGGAATTACGAAGACACATGGCTGATGAGCTTGAGGCTTTTGCCCGCGACGAGACGCGCCGGGTCCTCGCGGAAGAGGGGGGACGTGCAAGGTCGATCAGGCTTGGCGCTGAAAAAACGCTTTCGGACCGCTTCTTCTCGGTTGCCCGTGCTTCTCTCGCCCAGCTGCGGCTTACAGGGTATCCTGAAATTTTCGAAAAACTGGCGCGGGAGCTTCCGCCCCTCCCCTGGAAAATTGTGCGGGTCCATCCTGCCGACAAAGAGCTTGCCCGCGCGTTTTTTCCTGATGCGGAGATTGCTCCGGTCGAAACCATTACGGGCGGTTTGGATGCGGCGACTGCGGACGGAGCGATCAGGGTGGTCAATACCTTTGAAAAAAGGATTGAGCGGGCGTGGGCTGACTTGCTCCCGCTGCTGATCAAAGATGTTTACCAGGAGGCATCCGATGGAGCTTCTCAGAAACCCCGCTGATCCCGGGTATCCGGCTGAATACCTCTTGTCCCGCATCAAGGGCAGGCGCTCGCGGCTAATCAGGGATTGGAGGCCGCTTCTCTTCGGGCCGGACCAGTTCGATTCTCAACCGGCCCTCAAAACAGGGGGCTTTCAGAAAGACAGGGCGTCCGACGCGGTCTGGAGAAACCTCATGGGGGAATACCGGTGGGTGTATGGGCAGATGAACCGGCAGCTCCGGGACATATTTGCCCCCTTTTTTCTGTACACGGAGCTCAGGACGATCTTCATCTGTCTCAGGCGCCTTGTTGATAAAAAAACAGGCGTGCTCGATGAGCTTCTCGACCGGAGCCTGCTTTGCGATGAAATCAGGAAAAAGTTGCTGCTGAGCGCCGATCTGCCGACCGCGGTTAGCGGCATCGAACGTCATTTTTCGGATTATTCCGGGCGCTTTCACGGGCTCGGAAGCGCGCTGGAGTCCGGAGGGCTGCGCAGTGTCGAGCAACGCCTTCTGGAAACATATTTTGCCGTGACGATCGATTCAAACCTCCATCCGCTCATGAAGTCATTTTTTATCCGGCTCATCGATGCGAGGAATATCTTAAGCCTGTATAAATATCTGCGGCTTGAATTCAAGGAGCCGCCGTCATTCATTCCCGGCGGCAGCATCCCTGAAATTACGCTGAGGGATGTTATGAAAAAGGATGAGCTCCTTGCCTTGACACCGCTGGTCCGTGCATGCACCGGAATTGCCGTGGAACGGCCCGATACGACATCCATCGAGCTTGCCCTGTATCGCGGCATGACGCGATGGTTAAAGAAAGAGGGGAGAGACCCTTTTGGCGTTGCCCCCATTCTGGATTATCTCTGGCAATGTTCCATCGAGGCAATGAATTTGAGTCTGCTGCATCATACCCGGGACCTTGAGCGGGAAGCGGTGGTGGCGGAGCTGGTGCAGTGAGGGACGTGTGACGTGGGACGAGAGGGGATTTTAACTAAAGAAGTCTAAGTTTACGCAACATGGCAAGAAAAACTAAATATATTTCACCACGGAATACTGCCACGGATTTACACGGAACGAAAATTTGGACTTTATTTTAATCCGTGCTCATCCGTGTACATCCGTGGTGAATATTATTGGATTTGAGGTTCCGGCTTGTTCGGATTAGGATGAAATGAAAAGGATAACATTCATAACTCCTCCTGATGCATCGTACGGGTTCAGCCTGAGCGGTGTTGCCCAGCATGCCGTGAAAACAGCTGATGCGGAGGAAACGCTCGTAAAGGCGCTGGCGGAGCCGGACTCCGGGCTCGTTATTATCGATGAACGCCTGCTTCAAGGGATCCCGGAAGAACGGATGCGCGAGCTTGAGCACGGCTGGTCCGGAATCCTCCTGGTCCTTCCGTCGCCGGAAAAACCGCCGGCCGAGGTTGAAGACTATGCCGCACGGCTTATCAGGCGGGCGGTTGGGTATCATGTGAGGCTCAAAATATGAGCGGAAAAATACGGGCCATATCAGGACCCACGGTGACCGTCGACCTCAAGGGGCTGAAACTCTATGAGCGTGTCTATGTCGGCCATGCGATGTTGACCGGAGAAGTGGTGCGTCTGGAACGGGAAAAAACCGTGATCCAGGTTTATGAAGACACCCGCGGCCTTGCCGTAGGCGAACCGGTAAAGGGCGTGGGCATGCCGCTCACCGTGCGCCTGGGGCCCGGCCTCCTGGGAGGCATGTTCGACGGCCTCCAGAGGCCCTTAGAGCGTATACGGGACGAGATGGGGCCCTTTATCACCGGTGGCAAGGAGATGTATGCCCTGGACTACATGAAAAAGTGGCTCTTCACGCCGTTCATGAAAAAAGGAGACAAACCGTTATTCGGGACGGTGATGGGGACCGTTGAAGAAGGCCCGTTCAAGCATTCTATCCTGTGCGGCTCGGAGTCGGGAGGAACGGTAGCCCGTGTTTTTGACGGAGAGATAAGCCTGAACGAGCCGCTCGGGGAGTTTGAGGACGGCAAGGATATCCCCGGCTGTCATGAGTGGCCGGTGCGCATTGCGCGGCCGTACCGGAAAAAATTTGCGCCCAAGGGACCGCTCATCACGGGCCAGCGCTGCATCGATTTTCTCTTCCCCCTTGCACGGGGAGGCACGGCGGTATTCCCGGGAGGTTTCGGAACGGGCAAGACCATCCTGGAACAGTCGGTGGCGAAGTTCGCCGATGTCGATATCGTGGTCTATGTCGGCTGCGGCGAGCGCGGGAACGAAATGGCGGACATGATCGCCGAATTCGAGGAACTGCGCGATCCCTGGTCCCAGCGGCCGCTCAGGGAGCGCACCGTCCTTGTGGTGAACACCTCCAATATGCCCGTGGCAGCAAGGGAGGCTTCGATCTACACGGCGGTTACCATGGCTGAATATTACCGGGACATGGGCTACCACGTGCTGTTTCTCGCTGACAGTCTTTCGCGTTGGGCGGAGGCTCTGCGGGAAATATCTGCGTCCCTCGAGGAGATGCCGGGCGAGGAGGGGTATCCGACCTGTCTTGCCTCGCGGTTATCAGGTTTTCTTGAGCGTGCGGGCGTGGTTGAGACGCTCTCGGGCAAGATCGGATCTCTCAGCATGATCCTGTCCGTATCGCCTCCGGGCGGCGATTTTACCGAACCGGTGACCCAGGCGTGCTTAAGGACCACCGGTTCTTTCCTCATGCTCGACACCTCGCTTGCGCACCGGAGGCATTATCCGGCGATCAACTGGTTTCAAAGCTATTCTCTCTATGCAGGGGACGTGGCGGAGCACTACCGCGCTAAAATCTCACAGGAGTGGGATGTCCTGCTTAGACGAAGCAAAGAGATACTCCAGGAGGAGGAATCCCTTCGCGAGGTGGCCGAGATCGTGGGGGCCGAGGGGCTTCAAGACACTGACCGGCTGCTGATGCGCACTGCGGAAAAGATCCGGACCGGGTTCCTTCAGCAGAATGCCTACAGCGATGACGCGTTTTCACCGCCTGAGAAGACGCTTGCGACGATGAAGAGCATTCTCGATCTTCATGATCAGGCCATGGATAAGTTGAAACAGGGGATGTCTTTGGAGGAAGCGCTTAAAACATGAGACTATCAGAACACATCTACCGTACCATTTCAACCATAGCCGGACCGCTCCTGTTCGTGCAGAAGATCCAGAGCGCCAGGGTCGGTGAAATGGTGATCGTCCATACTCCCGACAACAGGCGCCTGGAGGCCGAGGTGCTTGAAATCGAAGGGGACACGGCACTGATCGAGGTGTACGGCACTACCCAGGGCCTGGACATCGAACATACGACGGTTTCCTTTTCCGATGCTGTTAAAAAGGCGCCGCTCTCCCTTGATATCGTAGGAAGGATCTTTAACGGCTCCTTCGAACCAAAGGACGGCGCGCCGATGTTCGTTCCCGAAAAACGTATGCCGATCACCGGCGCGCCGATCAATCCCGCGGCCCGTGCGCGGCCCGCTGACTTTATCGAGACCGGATTCTCCGCCATCGACGGCCTGAATACACTCGTCCGGGGACAGAAGCTCCCTGTCTTCTCCTGTGCCGGGCTGCCGTCCAAGGAGGTTGTGGCTTCCATCCTGCGGAACGCGCGTCTCGCCGACAGCTCGAAGAAGTTCATTGTGGTCTTCGCGGCCCTGGGTCTCACCTTTCATGAATATTCTTTTTACCTGAAAACGCTCGAGGACATGAAAACGGGCTTTGTGGCCTTCGTGAACATGGCGGACGAGCCGGTGATGGAGCGGCTGCTGGCGCCGCGCTTCGCCCTTACCGTCGCGGAATACCTGGCGTTTGAAAAGGGAATGGACATCCTGGTGATCATCACGGACATGACGAACTACTGCGATGCGCTGCGTGAGATCTCGACGGCACGGGAGGAATTGCCCGGCAGACGCGGGTATCCGGGTTATATGTATTCTGACCTTGCCTCTTTGTACGAGCGCGCGGGAAGGATTTACGGACGCGAGGGATCGGTCACCATGCTGCCTGTCGTGACCATGCCCGAGGACGACATCACTCATCCCATCCCGGACCTGACAGGGTACATCACCGAGGGACAGATCGTGCTTTCCCGCGAGCTTCACCAGAAGGGGATCTTTCCGCCGGTGGATGTGCTGCCGAGCCTGTCCCGGCTCATGCAAAAAGGCATCGGCGAAGGCAGGACGCGAAACGATCACCGGCAGGTTGCGAATCATCTCTATAAGTATTATGCAAAGGGACGGGACCTGAGAAGACTTGAAGCGATCGTCGGGAGGGACGGCATGGCCAAGGGGGACATTCTGATGCTCGACTTTGCCGACGCTTTTGAAAAAGATTTTGTCGGCCAGGGAATGAACAGGAGGACCGTGCAGGAGACCCTCGACGCCGGGATCACGCTCATGAAAAAATTCGCGCTGGAAACGGAGTAGGGTTTAACGTCAGTAGTTTGAAGGGGAACGTCAGGAGTCAGGAAAATGATCCATCCTACCCGTACAAATCTGCTTTTGCTTAAGGATAAGTCCCGATCGGTAGTGAACAGCATCGGCATCCTGAAGGCGAGAAAACAAGCTCTGGTGAAGGAATTCCTTGCGGCCACGGTGCCGTTCCTGCGGTCCCGGGAGGACATCAGGCAGTCCTACGGCAAAGGGCTCAGAGAGCTTGCGCGGGCGCTCGGGCGCGAGGGCAGAGACGGCATCGAGTCCATTGTTATCGCCACGGAGCGGGATTTCGGCATTGAAGTGATCGAAAAGAGCCTCTGGGGCCTGCGCTATAAGGACATTGTTTTCCACGATGTCCCGCTCAGGGACCCGGATCAACGGGGCTATGACGAATTCAGCACCACTCCCCATCTCGAGGAAGGGACCGCACTCTTTGAAAAGCTGCTCGATTCGATGCTCCATCTTGCCGAATATGAAAGCAAACTCAAGCGGCTCGGCGATGAGATCATGCGTACGGCGCGGAGGATCAAAGTTCTCGAAGAGATAATGCTTCCCGGCATCAAGCATCAGATCAAGACCATTTTTCAGTATATCGGCGAGCGGGAACGCGAGTCCTTTTACCGGCTAAAGCGCGTGAAGAACATCCTGACGTCCAAGGAGTAATTTCAGTGAGTGCGGGTTTTACTGAGGCAAATCCTGGTGGGCAGTGAAAATTTCATCAAACACGGGAGCTACCTTGGTAAAGGTCTTTAGCATGAGGGGATCGAAGTGTTCCGGCATGGTCCTTCCGTCTCCCTCGGTGATTATTTTGAATGTTTGTTTATGGTCAAATCCGGATTTATACGGCCGTTCGCTCCGCAGCGCATCGTACTGGTCCGCGAGCATGACGATCCTGCCTTCGATCGGGATTGCTCCCCCTTTGAGTCCCCGCGGATAACCCTTGCCGTCCCACCGTTCATGATGGTTTAACGCTATCGAGGCAGCAAGCTGAATGCCGGGATAGGTAGAGCCCGAGAGCATTCTTTCTCCTATGGTGGTGTGGTTTTTCATGATCTCGTACTTGTCGTGGGAGAATGCGCCGTGCTTCAAGAGAATTTTATCGGGAATCCCGATCTTCCCGAGATCATGCATGGAGCTTGCAAACGTTATCGTCTCAACAATATGGTCCGGCATGTTCAGGGCTTCCGCGATCTTATTCGCGTACAGGCCGATCCTTCTAATGTGAGAGCCCGTAGCCACATCGCGGTACTCAGCGATGGTCGTCAATCTCTGGATGATCTCGATGTTCATGCTCTTGACCGATAAAAGAGCGTCCGCCAGCTCCCGGGTCCTTGTCATTACCATATCTTCCAGCATGGACTTGTAGTTCTCATCCCTGCGGAAGATTTTTATATATTTGACCGCTTTTTCGATGGTATGGAGCAGGTATTTCGGTGTGAACGGTTTCGTAATAAGATCAAATGCGCCCTCTTCGATTGCGTCGATGGCAGCGTCCACTTCCACAGATGAGGCCAACAAAATCACCGGGATGTTCCTGTTAAACGCATAGATGTTGCGCGACCGTCCGGTGCCGGTGACCTTCCTCATTTTGATATCGGTCAGGATAACATCGATTTCAATATCCTCGGACAGTTTCATGGCGTCACGGACATTTTGACTCGTATGCACGATATATCCGGACTCTTTTAAAAGGGTTGAAATGGATTCTCGTAAGGAGGGGTCGTCAAGGACGAGGAGCGTGGTTTTATCCTGTTCGTTCATGTATCCCGAGCCTCGTTTCCTTTTCGACGGGTGGTTCCCCGAAAAATCATTTAATTCCGCATGCTATCGGATAAATTGCAAAGCGGGCAACGCCCCTAGTATAGTGAATCATCAGGCCAAGGTCAACAGAAAAAAACAACAAAAAATGGCATATGTCTATTGCTTCTTTTTCCCCGTTAAAACCAGGTATAAATTACCCACACCAAATCCGGAGGACCCAAATAAAAAAGGCGTGCCCTTTAGGCACGCCTTTTCGGTTTTCGGGGATAGCGGATTTACCAGCCGACGTTCAGCGTCAGGAGTTGCCTCTTGTCCTTGTCCTGTCCGGCATAGGCGCCGATCTCTTCCGTATACATCGCGTAGGAAACGGTGAAGATAAGCAGGCGCAGGTCAAAACCCAGGGTTGGAGAATTTTCATACATGCCGGCGCGAAGGGCCAGTTCTCCCGGCCATTTGTCGATGAGCTGCAGCTCGGCGCCGTATCTCAGCCTCTTGGCCATGTCTTTGTCCTGCTTAAAGTTATTCAGCACGTCGACATAGTCCGCGCCTACGGTCAGTGAGCGGGCCCAGGTGAGGGTCGGATTGATGGCCACGCCCACATTCACTGATTGCGGCAGTTTCCCGGCAGGACCGAAATTAAGATCGCCGATATTCATCACCGATGCGCCGAACGACGGCTTCAGCGGGGACTCGGGAGCGAATTTCCAGATAACGCCTGCATCCAGGCCAAAGGCGTCGCCGCTCTTCCGCAGATCGTCCTTGATGTAATCGCTGAGGTTGTCCTGGTGATCGACCAGCTCCCGGGACGAGAAGCTGTGGATCAGCGCTTCACGGTGGAGTGATTTAACCGCGACCCCCACGAAAACGTTGTCCTTCACGGCGATACTGACCCCGCCCAGACCGCCGTATACGGCGTCCGCATTCACTTCCAGGAACCCTTCTGAACCGAACCCCTGATGGGTCATGGCATCGAGCTTTCCGCTGCCGACCCCGCCGAGGCCGAAGGCCCAGCGGTCGTAGCTTTTTCCGATCGAGGTAAAGTCCGAGACCCGCATGTGCAGGTTGCTGCCGCGGTATTTTGCGAGGACGTCGTTCATTGCTCTGAGCTGGTCGTCGTCGGAGCTTCCGTCATGGTTGAGATCTTTCGTGTCGAGGGCATCCTGCGAGTCGTTCAGGAAGTTTTTGACTTTGTTCCCGTACTCGGCGCTGACATTGACGAGGTTGACCTCCCACCCTTTGTCCTGGGGAATGTTGATCAGGCCGGCGGGGTTGTAAAACAGCGAGTCCGCCCTTCCGCCGACGGCGGTGTAGGCCCCGCCCATGCCCATGGCGCGGGTTGATTTATAGATATACGGGTATTCCCGTGAAGTCGTCTGTTGCGCAAAAGCGCTTGCCGGCACCAATAATGATAAGACAATTATCAGTAAACGATACCCTGTTCTTATTCTGCCCGACATATCCGTGTCCTCCTCGTAGTATGATTAATGCAAATTGGTTTGTAAGTAATCAGCGATATTCTGTGATGTGCATGTGCCCGTCGGGCAGGCATCTATCTTGATATCCTGGATTGCGGTCTGTACATCGGTTGTTCCCGTGCTGCCCGTGCTCAGCGCGGACCCCATGGAACTGATGGCGCTTGTCAGGGTGGCGTCGAACGCGGAAACAAGGTCAAGCGGCTGACCGTTCTGCATGATGGGACAAGGCCACTGGGTGCCGTCGTCAGCGGTGCAGAGAGTATTAGCGGTTGTTGCCGCGGTATAGTGATTTGCGGCATCAACTTTATACACGAGCTTCTTATAGGTAACGGTATTCGCCGGTATGCAGGCCGCGGTACTGCCGGTCCCTGTCATCGTGGTTGTCAGTCCGTCGAACGTCATTGTCATGGTACCGGTTACGCTCGAAAAGACGAGCGACGGGGAATGCGTGACCGTTGCATACGGAACTAAAATCCCGTTGCGCCGCTCCGTGCAGGTGGTGACTGCCGTGACCGGCGGGACCGGCGTGGTATAGGTCGCCGCGCTTACCATGAGCGCACAGGCTGTGGCATCGGCGTCATCAGGCACGCCGTTCACGTTTTTATCACAAGCGGTATTCAGGCTGCCGTCCGGGTTTAATATGTTGGGGAGGACGATATTGATGAGTGAGAGGGCATTGACTGCGTCCACAAGGCTCTTATAGAACTGGGCGTCCTTAACGTTATTTTGCGTGTAGCCGTGCGACGTCGTCACCATGGAATAAGCTCTGTCCGCCCTGTCCAAATAGGTAAGAGACGTTCCTGATGAATTACTGACGAGGGTGGTCATGTACGTATTTAAATCACTCCTCGTTGATGTTGGGCTGCTTGACGTTGAGCTGCCTGTTTCGCTGAACCGGTTGATCACGTTCTTGATGTCGAATCCGGCCAGCCCGAAGTTGGCGGCGCCTTTTTGCATGTCATTGGCGCATGATGATGCCAGTACCGCGTTATAATTGCCCTTGTCCAGGTCCATGGTCGCCTGGTGAAGGCACGCCTCGCTTGAACTCTTGTCGCTGCAGCCCACAAAGAACAACGAGACGCTTGCTACGAGCAGTAGATATTGCCTGAGTTTATCCATAACGTCCTCCTTACTTACCCTAAATTATTTGCATTGTCGGGAAATGACACCGGTATGTTTTTCTGCGGCTGATTCATTTGCGCAGCGAATTGTATTAAAATACTATAATATAATAGTGAATGAGTCAAGGGAATATTCACCTTATGGTGGCCTTGCTCATCGTGATGATTAATAAGGACAATTCCCACTTGATGAGCATGTTTGCCGGGGATTTTGCCTTAATTATGGTGTTAATCCTAATTTATTTAGGAAGTGGGCGATCAAGACGCCGGATAGAAAAATCGTGCCGGTAATGCCGATGAGCGTAAAAAAGAAGTAGAAGGCTTTTTTTGTCCAGGGAAGATCCAGCGGCCGGATGGAGAGGAAGTAGACCAGAAAGCTGAAACCCAGGCCAAGGAGGAAGCTGATCAATTCAATCATGGAGGGGATTCTAGCCAAAGCCGTTTCCGCTGTCAACACGATTATTGCCGGGCGCCTATCAGGATTTTTTATTTGACAGTGCATCGACTCTCAATTACTATTCAATACAAGAATGAAGCGTGATAATGAAGATGCTGATGAGGCCGGATGGGAATACGGCGATGTCTGGAAGCAGGGCTCTCCCGATGAGCTGAGCGCCGATCCCGTCCAGTACGTGGAGATCCTTCGCAGGGACATGGGCGCGGCATATGACGACTCCTCTATGCTTGATCTCGTGAGCTATCTCGGGTCGCGGGGGATCAGGGCGACGTATGATTCCGTTTCCATCGGGCTGGAATTCGCGGCCATGAAGACCTACGTGCTCAAGGTGGAAGCGGGGAAGGAAGACGAGGCGAGGGAGTATTTACAGGAGAAGTTCAAGGAATAAACGCCGGTAAGAAGAGCCTTTCCTCACGCGGAGACGCGGAGGGGATGCCTAAGATACGTCATTAAGTTCAAAAGAGCAGGCAAGGGACCTGTGGTTGTTTATATTAATAATACGTTTGCTCTATTCCTGCAGTTGACTTCTCTGCGCCCTCCGCGTCCGCGCGAGACAGCCGTTTGCAGTAGATGTTCAACTTTATTAACAATAAACCTATTTTTTATAAGGAGTGATGTATGGCAGAGGAAAAGGAAATCAAAGAATTAGAGGAATCACTGGACGCATACAAATCCAAAATCTCGCAGGTGAACAAGGCGACCCTTACCTGGGACAAGGACCTCATTTTTATCGGCCGCACGAACCGGGGCTATGAGGTTGAATACGATGCCCAGCAGCAGTGGGGGTGCTCGCCGACGGAGACGCTCCTCCTGAGCGTCGCCGGGTGCATGGGGATCGACATGGTCTCGTTCCTCAAAAAGATGAAATGCGAGATAAAATCCTATAAAATGGACATCGTAGGGGAGCGGAACCCCACGCCGCCGCAGTACTATACCGCAATTGAGATGATCATTTCCGTGACGGGAAGCGGACTCACGGCAAAGAAAATCGAGCGGGCGATCTCGCTCTCGCAGGAGAAGTACTGCTCAGTGTATCATTCACTCAGAAAAGACCTCAAGGTGAAAGTGGAGTACACGTTTGAAAGCGTGTAAGGGAGGAACCAATGAAACTTAAAGGGACCAAAACGGAAAAGAACCTTCTGGCATCCTTTGCCGGAGAATCACAGGCACGGAACCGCTACACATACTTCGCGGGCGTTGCGAAGAAAGAAGGGTATGAGCAGATCGCGGCCATTTTCCTTGAGACCGCGGAGAATGAAAAAGAACACGCCAAGCGCTTTTTCAAGTTCCTTGAAGGCGGGATGGTAGAATTTACGGCAACTTTTCCAGCTGGAAAGATAGGGAGCACGGCCGAGAACCTGAAGGCGGCGGCTGATGGTGAGAACGAGGAGTGGACCAAGCTTTATCCCGGCACCGCGGACATCGCCCAGCAGGAAGGTTTTCCGGATGTTGCCGCGGCCTTCCGGTTTATCGCCATGGTGGAACTGGAGCACGAAAAACGCTATCGGAAGCTGCTTGAAAACATAGAGAAGTGGCGTGTTTTCAAGAAGGAAAAGCCCGCTGTCTGGAAATGCCGCAACTGCGGCTATCACCATGAAGGCGCGGAAGCGCCCGATCTCTGCCCGGCCTGTCTGCACCCGAAGAGCTATTTCGAGCTCTGGATGGAGAATTATTGATACTCCAGTCTTCATCGATTATTCACGGTATGCCAAAAACAATAGTAGTGGTGAATTTTACTTGACAGCCTTCTGAATGTTCAATAGACTGCTGGACGATACTGCCGAATAGCTCGCTGCGGATTTAACATCATGTGGTTATAATGAGGATCGTCCGTGTCAAGTGGCGCACTAGCCAAAATAACAAAACCCGCTCTCTCTGGCATCATTCCGCGAAAAAGATTGTTCCGGATGCTGGATGACACGCGTGAGAAGCGGATCGCCTGGATATCCGCCCCGGCCGGCTCAGGAAAAACCACCCTTGTTGCAAGCTATCTAGACGCGCGGAAACTGCCTTGCGTGTGGTTCCAGGTTGACTCGGGCGATGCGGACCTCGCCACGTTCTTCTATTACATGGGCCTTGCTGCGAAGCAGGCCGCGCCCAGATATCGAAAATCGCTTCCTCTTTTAACTCCTGAATATTTTTTGGGGATTCCCGTGTTCGCACGCCGGTTCTTTGAAGAACTTGGAAAACGGCTGAAGCAGCCCTGTGTCATCGTTTTCGATGATTACCATAGCGTGTTGAACGATTTGCCGTTTCACGAAGTCTTCAGCGCCGGCATCTCCTCCCTTCCCTCCCACATCCGGGTTATTGTTCAAAGTAGAAGTGAACCTCCCCAGGCGCTTATGCGTATGCGCGCGAATAATGATATGAGCATGCTGGTATGGGACGATCTCAGGTTTACGATCGAGGAAACAAAGCAGGTCCTGACAGCGAAACAGGACAACAAACCGAGCGATAATACGGTTGCTGCAATCCATGAGAAGACTGACGGATGGGCTGCCGGCCTGGTGCTGCTGACGGGAGGCGGCGGAATAGAAATACCTGGCGAAGGTGATGCAAACCGTATTGCCACAAAGGAAGTGTTCAATTACTTTGCCGGGGAAGTGTTGGATAACTTAGACAGCGAAACCAGGGATTTCCTGCTCATGACCTCGTTTCTCCCGAGGATGACGGTAAACGCTGCGGAAATAATATCGGATCAGAAGAACGCCGGACCTATGCTGATCTCGTTGAACCGGAACCACTTTTTCACTGAAAAGCACGAAGAAAACTATCAATATCATCCGTTGTTCCGGGAATTTCTGCTCGGCCGGATGATGGAATCCCTCAATGCCGAGGGTATCCTCCGGATGCAGCAGAAAGCTGCATCCGTGCTTGAAGGAGAAGGACAGATTGAAGACGCGGTAAGCCTCTACCTGGATGCAAAGGACTGGGAAAAGGTGATCCCGTTGATCCTTAGCAATGCTCAATCGATGACGATGCAGGGGAGGAGCAAAACACTTGAAAGATGGCTAAGCAACGTGCCGCTGGAAATCACTGATGCTACGCCGTGGCTTCTTTACTGGTCCGGCATGTGCCGGATGGGGCATGATCCCGGCGCGCGAAAAAAACTGGAAAAGGCGTTCGAACTCTTTTCGGTAAAGAACGATCATCTTGGAAAGATATTGTCATGGTCTTTCATCGCTCTTGCTATTCATTTAGAGTGGAATGACTTTCATGGGTTCGATGAGTGTATAGCGATATATTTCGATCAGATTGAGAATATCCTGCCGGAGATGCCGCATACCGTTCAGGCGAGTGCCATGAACGCAATTGGAACAGCGCTGATGATTCGCAAGCCCGATCATCCCAGAACAGCGGAAATCATCAAAAGGGCGATATGGCTCTCCAATCAAGCCGATGATTTGGACAAAAAAATATTTACGATTCTGAATGTATCCATCTATTTTCATTGGACCGGCGACTTTGCACAGTGCATTGATTTGCTTGATAAGTTCGTGCCGACACCTCTATCTCGCGCCTCGGATCTAAATCAGGTGGGATCAATGCTCCTTTACGCAAGTCGCCATTTGTATGACGTGTCGGCTCTTGAAGATGCAGATCGGAGAATTGCCGAAGCTTTTAAAACCTCCGCAAGAACAGGTATACGCTACTATGATCATGCGCTTTGCCTCTTTGGCGTGTATGGCGCCCTGATGAGAGGGGACATAACCACAGCAGCTGATTATATGGGCAAGTTCGAGGCAGCGCTTATCCCTTCCCGAAAGGAAATGTACGTACAACACCACCTGGTGCTCTGTTGGTATGAATTTTTAAGGGGGAATTTCCGACGCGCGTTATCTCACGTCGAGGAGGGCTTGAAGGTCAGCGAGGAGACGGGTTACCTTTTCGGAAAGATTGTTCAACTGCATGCGATGGCGGCTGTACTGTTCGCGCTCAAGGACAGCAAGGCTGACGAGTGCTTGAAGAAGGCGCTAGACCAGGCTGTTTTATCAAGGAGCATTATCCTTGAGTTCCAATGCAGGCTGACGAAGGCGCAATTTGCCATCGGTAATGGGAACGAGAAGGTAACGGCAGGTTTGCTGCGCGAAGCCCTGTCTTTGGGGAAACAACACGGGTACTTCCAGCTTCTGTGGTGGTGGGACCCGGCAGCCATGTCCCGCATCGCGGTTAAAGCGCTTGAATACGGCATTGAGACCGAGTACGTTCATGATCTTATCCGCATTAGAAAGCTATCTCCGGAGGAACCGCCGCGGCATGTGGAGAACTGGCCCTGGCCGATAAAGGTGCGCACGCTCGGTGGGTTCGGCCTAGAAAAAGACGGCGTGCCCGCGACCTCCTTTGGGAAGACGCAGAAGCCGCTCGCATTGCTTAAGACGCTCGTAGCCCTTGGAGGCAATTACGTCAGGAAGGATCTGCTCATCGACCTGCTGTGGCCCGATGCGGAAGGGGACGCGGGTCAGAGCGCATTCACCACGAACATGGCCCGGCTTCGCAACCTGCTCGGAAATGATGACGCCGTGCTGTTTCAGGAGGGTGGGGCATCGCTCAATCCACGCATGTGCTGGGTCGATGTCCGGGCGTTTGAACAGTCCTACGAAAAGGCTGAACAGCTTTGGAACAACGGAAGGGCTCAGGAGGATTCGCAGTCTCTTCTCCTGATGGAAAAGAGCCTGGGATTGTACAAGGGGCATTTTTTACCTGAAGAGGCCGGTCAATGGGCCATTGCCATGCGTGAGCGGCTGAGGAATAAATATTTTCGCCTCGTAACCTGGATAGGCGGGCATTATGAAAAAGAAAAACAGTGGGACAGGGCCGTCGACTGTTATCAAAAGGCTCTGGAGACTGATGACCTGGTCGAGGATGTTTATCAACGTCTCATGATCTGCCATCATAATCTCGGCCGGCGCGCTGAGGCCCTTCGCATATTTGAACGGTGCGCGGCTGTCTTCCATTCATCCCTTCATGTAGAACCGTCCGCGCAGACCCTCGCCCTGAAGGAAACCATCCTGAAGAATTGATCCCCTGTATTTTCTTGCGGCAGGCTATACTAACGGTCAGGATACTTCTCTGCTGTTTTTTCCGCCCGGATACTACCGATAGTCAGAACAAACCGACTCACATTTGAACTTGCAACCCATCATTCTTTTTCATTTCAAGCCTTTACAAATATACCCTGAAAATACCCCATCTTTCTTACCAACTGTGACTGAGCTGTGACTCGCCAGGTGTTATAGTCCACGCAACTGAACATTAATCAGATGCCTATCAGGAGGGATTCCTTGAACAGCTACATCGTCCGGATATATAGACACGAGCAAAATGATCCTGGGAGCATCGTGGGCACCGTTGAGGATGTGGAGCACCAAAGCCGGATGCCTTTCACCAACCTGAACGAACTCTGGGAAATACTCAGTGCCGGTAAGCGAGGACGGCCGGGGGCACCGAAGCAGGGGGGCGGACATGCAGTAGAGCAGTAACCTGAGTGCCGACTTGCGCGTTCAGCATGGCAAGGGGGCATCAACAGCGGATCGCCGGGAGAGCCATCTGCTGGGAAAATATAGGGGAGGGGAGAACGATGGAAGCAGTCGGGGAGAAACGCAGCATTACTGATATAAAAGGCGCGAAGCGAATCATTGCCGAGACATTCAGGCAGATCGGTCTCATCGACGAGTCGTACACGGGAGAGGTGACGGTCGGCCTGAATGACGGCGGTGTGCTGTTTATTCGGAAGAGTGAAACGCTGAAATAGCCGGCCCGACGAATATCGTGTGCGTAAACAATTATTTTAAGTGGGAATAGTACCTTGCTCTTTCAGCGCGAGCCGTGTAAATTCGTCGTCATTCATGCGGTAACAAAATAGTTCTGACGGTTACTTTACCCCCCTCATGCGAGGGACAACTAAAGCCCGTTCAATGGTCTGAGCGACCCATTGAACGGGCTTTTTGTTTCACAGAAAGGAGGTGTCACATGGAAAGGTCGATGCGAGCGATTATATTGCTCGTGCTTGCGGCGTTTTTTGTTCTTTTTGCGTGTTTTCCGCATCACCCCGGACATGATGCGCCACTGCATCCGGGATTGCCCGGTCTGCCGTGATCTGGTTGCGCCGGGAGTACGTGTAACAAGACGTTGGCTGAAAAAACTTATGATGCACCGGTGGGCACACTACGTGTACCATAACTAAGATGGCAAGCATGATTCATTTTATATCAAAACTAAAGGAGGTTTTACTCATGAAAAAGATATTTGCATTGATGTCGTTGTGTCTGCTGCTTTTGGTGTTTCTGGCGGGCTGCGGCGGGGGCGGCGGTGGCAGCACCGCACCTGCCACGAACTCCGGTTCGACAACCTACACGATCGGCGGAACAGTGACCGGTCTCACCGTGTCTGGTCTTGTCCTGCAGAACGTTTTTACGGATGACCTCTCGGTCGCTGCGAATGCGACGTCGTTTGTCTTTGCTACACCGCTTGCCAGCGGCGCAGGTTACGGCGTAACGGTCAAAACCCAGCCTTCGGGCCAGACCTGTACCGTGACGAACGGAACAGGCGCTGTGCCCGTAGCGAATGTGACGAATGTGGCGGTGGCCTGTGTAACAAGCGGAGGAACGACGACGACCGGCGGAGGAGGCGGGACCGGCAGCGGTACGCATATCTACGTGGCTGACACAAACAACAACCGCATCGTGCGAATGGATGACATGGTCGGGACGGGCTGGACCAGCCTGGGCAGTTCCGGAGCAGGCGCCAAGCAGTTCAATAGACCGACCAGCGTATATGTGGATGCTGCCGGTAAGATCTATGTTGCCGATTTATCGAACAATCGTGTCGTGCGTATGGATGATATGACCGGCGCGGGGTGGACTACCTTGGGGAGTAATGGGATAGGGACTAATAACTTTTATCAACCATGTTACGTATATGTCGATGCTGCCGGTAAGATTTACATCGCTGATTCCGGAAACTACCGCATTGTACGTATGGACGATATGACCGGCGCTGGCTGGATCACTGTGGGCAACATGAGTAAATTTTCATTTATCGAGACACTGTTTGTTGATTCTGCCAATAAAATATATGTTACTGACTCCTTTGCAAAACAGATTGTGAGAATGGATGACATGACCGGCGCGGGGTGGACCACACTTAACGGTGCAGCTGGCAATTTATTCAAAGGGCCGAGTGGTATCTTCGTGGATGCCGCCGGGAAAATCTATATTACCGATGGAGGTCCGGGTGCGAGTTCGGTCGTGCGGATAAATGACATGACCGGCGCGGGCTGGACGAGCCTGGGCAGTAAAGGGACGGGGGCTAATCAGTTTTTTGATCCCTATGCCATTTTTGTGGACGCGGCTGGAAAAATCTACGTAGCTGACTATGGCAACCATCGAGTCGTGCGGATGAATGACATGACCGGAGCTGGCTGGACCACCTTTGGCAGTTCTGGCAGCGGGACGAATCAGTTTTCAACTTTCGGTGGAATATTCGTGCGGTAGCAATCTTATTGCGGCAAGAAATACGTAATTGATATTTTAGGGAGCAGGACTCATGTCCTGCTCCCTTTTTCTGAATCAGAAATTCCATGGAGGAATCATATGAAAAGGTACATTGTTCTGGTAATCGTAGTTCTTTTGCTCGCGGGTTGTGGTAGCAAAAGCAGCTTGGGTATTCCAACAGGCGGGGGTGGGACCGTTTACACGGTCGGCGGCACGGTGAGCGGCCTCACCGGGACCGGACTCGTCATTCAGGACAACGGGACGGATGATCTCGTGGTTGCGGCGAATGTAAATTCATTCGTATTTGCGACCGCACTCAGCAACGGAGCTGCCTACGCGGCCACGGTTAAGACCCCGCCCGCGGGCCAGACCTGCACGATTACGAATAGCAGCGGCACTGTGGCGGGCGCAAACGTGACGAATGTAGCAGTGGCGTGTACCACGTCTATCACGGGAGTCGTGCATGAAACATCGAACATAAGCAGCCCGACGACGTGGACCAGCGATAAAATACATATCATAGACAGCAGCATATCTGTATCCTCGGCCCTCACAATCAATCCGGGAACGATCATCAAATTCAAATCCGGAGGATATATCAATGTAAGCACTGGCGGCACAATTATCGCCGACGGCGGCACGATAGCTACCTCGATCATCTTTACCTCGATCAAAGACGACATCCACGGCGGAGACACCAATCTTGACGCGGCCCTTACGTTACCCGCTGCCGGCGACTGGCATGGTGTCAAGCTTTCAGCCAGCGGATCGAAGTTTAACTACTGTGAATTCTATTACGGCGGATGCAGCAACACAGCGGCGCTCGAGATTTACAGCAGTAACGGTCAGTCTGCCACTATCACGAATAGCATCTTCGCGCATAACGGCGATACTGATAAGATCAACGCAGTACCCGCACTGGATGCCGGCAGCGGATCGGCTGGAACCGTTATAACCGGAAATACATTCTACGACAATAAAGTTCCCCTGCGGATCAGCAAAAACTTCAGCATAGACGATACGAACAGTTTCGACAATGTAGTTTCCGCTCCGACGAATTCACAGCCGAACAAATATAACGGGATCATTGTTTACGGCTGCGGTTCTGTTACGAGCAACATCAACTGGTCCGCGGCAAAGGCCCCCTTTGTCATCGGCAACCCCATTGACGCGTGCAATTACTTCAATATCGATGCCAGTGCAAGTCTGACCCTGGGGGACAACGTGGTGCTGAAATTCTTCAGCGGAGGGAATATAACTGTAAATGGGACACTAACAGCTGATGCAGCGTCAGGCAACAAGATCGTATTCACTTCCATAAAAGACGACGCGCACGGAGGAGATACGAATAAGGATGGAAGCGCTACGGCGGCCGCTGCCGGAGACTGGCAGGGCATCACTCTTAGAGCCAACGGATCGAAGTTTAATCACAGTGAATTCTATTACGGCGGAAACAGCAACACGTCGCCGCTCAAGTTTTACGGTAGTAACGGTCAGTCTGCCACTATCACGAACAGCACCTTCGCGCATAACAGCGATACGGATAAGATCAGCGCAGCCCCTGCACTGGATGCCGGCGGCGGACTGGCTACAACCGTTATCACCGGGAACACCTTCTACGACAATAAGGTTCCTCTGCGGATCAGCAAAACCTTCAGCATGGACGATTCGAACAGTTTCGATAATGTTGTTTCCGCTCCGACAAATTCACAGCCGAACAAATATAACGGGATCATCGTTTACGGCTGCGGTTCTGTTACGAGCGCCATCAACTGGTCAGCAAAGAAGGTCCCCTTTGTCATCGGCGACCCCATTGACGCATGCAATTACTTTAATATCGATGGCAGCGCAAGTCTGACCCTGGGGGACAACGTGGTGTTGAAATTCTTCAGCGGAGGTATCATCACGCTCAGCGCAGGAGGGATCTTGACACAGGGTGCCGGCGACTGGTTTACTTCAATAAATGACGATTCACACCTCGGCGACACAAACGGTAATAATGCCATCACGACATCTGCAAAAGGGGACTGGACCGGCATCCAGTATCCTGTTACTGCACCAGGTTCGGCCTGGGTCACTGACAAGAGGTATGCGGACTGGTCGAATATTTTGTATGCAACAAATACCTCGCATACACCGTAAACGGTAAAAACGGGGCGGGTCTTCACCCGCCCCGTTTTTTTCGCGTAAGAGGCATTTGGAAGGGACATGAAATCTGGACACTCATAAGTCTTGTTCCTTGTTTTTCAACGTTCACATCCCAAAAGTCTTAAAGCGGTTATGGACAAGAGGATATCCGGAAATGCATCCGGACATCCTCTTTTTTGCATGCATGAAATCACTGTTGCATACAGGCCTCCGGAGACGTATAATGTGACCTGTTTCGCATAACAGGGAGGTTAGGAAATGGATATTACGGCAAATTGGAAGGTGACGACGGCCCCCACCTGTCCCCATTGCAAGACCGAGATGGGGAAGCTGGACGCACGGTACCTGGACTGGGATTCACCCTATCTCTGGGTGTGCTTCAATAACGACTGCACTATGTTCAAAAAGGGATGGGACCACATGATGGCTACGGTCGGCCAGCTGGTTTCCTACCGTTATATGATCCATCCGCAGAACGGCGAGCCCGGCGCGATCCCGGCGTTCAGCTCTGAATATATAGAGAAGAACGGAAAACCGGCAAACCCGAATTACGAAGTAGAGTAAGCAGTAAGCGCTCAGTGGCAGAATCAGGCCAGGCTGTCGATGCCTGGCTTGATGTTGTACTTCTTGATTTCCTCCAGCGAAAAGACCGGTCCTTCCTCGCAAATCAACTTTTCCCCGCAAAAGCAGTGACCGCATTTTCCCACACCGCATTTCATATGAGCTTCGAGCGTCGTGAGGATACGGTCCTCAGGCATGCCCATGAACGACAGGTCGCGCATTGCCGCCTGGATCATGACATGGGGGCCGCAGATGTAGGCGGTGCTGTTCTTGAAGTCGACGTTCGCCTTGCCGAAGTGCTCCGTGACCAGTCCCGTGCACCCTTTCCAGCTGTCGATCTGGCACGTATCCACGGTCATGACGATGTTTGCCCCCTGTTCCTGCCAGAGGGAGACCTCGTCCATGAACAAGACTTCCGAGGGGTTGCGCGAACCGTACATGACGGTCACGGCCCGGTTCCTGCCTGTTGTTGCCCGTGTATTCAACAGCTGATTGATCAGCGGTCGCAAAGGCACAATGCCGATGCCGCCGCAGATGAACAAGGCATCCTGAAGAGCATTGATCGGGAACGGTTTGCCGTAGGGTCCGCGGATGCCTATGCGGTCTCCCGTGGAGAGCGAGTTGATGGCCGAGGAGACCTGTCCCACGGTGCGCACGCAGAGTTCGAGGTATTTGCTCTTTCCCGGGGTGGACGTGATCGAGATCGGGACTTCACCGGCGCCCAGGACCGACACCATGACGAACTGTCCGGCCTGATAGGTAAAGCCGCCCGGCATGACGAGGGAAAAGAACTTCACGTCTTTTGCGACCTCTTTTACGGTCTCGATCGAGGTTATAAAGGGCAGGTAGATGTTTTTAGTAGTCATAATGTTTTAAACCAAGCTCCAAATCCGAAGCACCAAATTACAAAGGTTAAAAGCTATTAGCCGCGAAAGAGCGCAAAGAACGCAGAGAGAATTACAACTGAGATACGGGTTTCGAATTTATTCTTTGAAATCTTTGCGTTCTGGTTTGTTCTAGTCAAGTATTTTTTTATAAAGAGCCTTGCTCTCAGTTAAGATATCCGTCTTAGGTGTGGCACCTTACCCAACTCTGGTATTTTGAGGGTCTCGACAGAGCCCGAACCTTGCTTCATTGGGATTAAGGTGCAAGCGGGGAGTCATGTAAGCTTTCGCAGAAGGTCGGCTAGGCCGCCTTAGATAACGCAAACGATAATCTCCCCGCTTACACGCAAAGACGTTTGTTATGCAGCCTCCTTGAGTTGACACCGTGTTTCT